>Ga0265316_10002237_pt1 | contig 20289 bp, 23 predicted proteins | sample 4522metaG_FD_202092 | JGI IMG/M metagenome (GOLD analysis project Ga0265316, IMG submission 202092) | Rhizosphere microbial communities from Carex aquatilis grown in University of Washington, Seatle, WA, United States - 4-5-22 metaG | ecosystem: Host-associated > Plants > Roots > Rhizosphere >... | reverse complement strand
ACAAGGTCGCCCGTGGCGAGAGTGGGGATCATGGAAATGCCCTGGTTTGACAGCTGTGTCGATCCGGCCGGCCTGTTGGCGCAGACCGAAGCCGCGTCGTGTGAGCCCGAAGCCCCGGACGCCGGGGTGCCCGTTTGGGTCGGTGCCGAGCCACAGGCTGCCATGGCGACGGGCACAAACAGCAACAGTGCCAGGTGGTTTCGCCCCACATCGACCTCACTTGGGTGCCGCTCAGCCGCCTGATTGGCAGCTTGAAGGCACCCTGGCCCAAATCGTCACGGTGAGGGTCGCTCGCGTCAATGGCCCGGTCCGGCCTCGACGCTAAGACTAGGTCACTCGTGGCCGGGGTGGCCGTGTGCTCGCCGAGCGCCACGCCACCAGCCCCCGGGCTGTCACGAGCACCGCACCTGGACTCTACCGGGCTTGCTCCACACGAAAGACCGGCACGTCGGCAGATACGCCGGCGAAGTCCTCGATCGGCGCGGACGGATCGACCGTGATATGCGGGCGCGCACCCACCGCTCGAGCGAGGTAGGCCTTCAGGATTGCCGGACGCTCCGGGACAGGGACCTCCACCAGGCGCACCGGAGTGCGGGTACCGTGGCGGAAGACGGCGTGGCCGCCGGCTGCTCGGACGTTGCCGACCCATGGGGACTGCTCCCCGAGCATCGAGACGACGTAGCGTTCGCCGTAGTGTTCGCCCAGAACGATGGGGACCGCGCGGACCTTACCGCTCCGACTTCCTACTGTCTCGAGCGTCACCATGTATGACGGCGTGAGCCCGCGGTCGGAGAGAGCTACCCAGAAGCTGCCGAACAGGCGTCCGGCCCGATTGGGGCGGCCGTCGGAGTAGAAGAGGCGATTGCCGCGACGGTACGCGTCGGTGCGGTGGTAGAGGGCGTAGGCAAGAACCGTCGCCCCAAGGGCGAGTACCGCGGTGCGTCGAAGTCTCATACGAGGAATTCTCTCACTCCAATCGTCGTCGGCGTCGCTCCGGATGGGACACCAAGGTGAGCCCAATGGACCGGGGCGAATCCCAGGGCTGGCAAGACCGGGGTGACGGCCGGCGGGGATCAGGCCCCAAGTTTCTTGTCCAACTCCAGCATCAGATTTGCCGGCGCGTCCAGGTGCAGCGTGACGCCGATGTCTCCACGGTCCTCGGGGCCGCGATCCCACCCACCCGCCAGCGACACGTGGCAGGCGGTCACCTTCCCCATGGATGCCACTCGGTCGATGACCGGCCGATACCGTGCAGCATCTTCTTGGGAAAGATAGCCAACCTTCCCCCAGGGCTGGCCCGACCTCGTCGGGACGATCACGACTCTGACCGCATCGGGGCCCGGCGCGCTCGACGGCTCCGGCAGGAGGGTCGCGACCTGATCGGGGTTTCGGGCGCCATTGGTGGTCCGGCCACCGGCGATGCTCTCCAAGATGTCCTGGTAGCGAGAATCGCCCGAAACCTCGACTGTCGCCTTGTCCTTGGGCTGGAACACCACTGCAGCCAACTTGGCGTTGAAGGATTCCCCGACCGGCCAGGTCGTGATCGGGCCGGGCGGCGGCCACTGCTCTGCGTCTGGCACGGAAGCCGCCCGCCCGCTGTTACTCACCAACCGTCTCAAGAACCCCATACCGAGCGCTGCCACCTTCGTGCGGGTCTAACGCTCACAACATACGCCTTCTGCACGGGTCGGGTCGCCGCGACGGAGCCGCGCCCAGGAGGCTCGTTGCTCGCCGTCCCATCAGCACTGGTGCTCCCGCAAACGGCTGCGTGGTCGCGTCGCCGATTAGGTCGATTGCCTTCGCCGCTCTCGCCAAGCTGAAGCCGAGTGCGCCACAACAAGTGTCGGGAAGCCGTCCGCTTGACAGTGCGACCGTCGAGAGCTACGGCGCCACCACTGGCCCGCCGGCTTCGCACTACCGAGATGCCCGCATGTTGCTTTCCGACCTCCATCCCGCGGTCTACGAAGCCCGCGTCGCGCAGCTCCGACTCGCCCGTCAGCTTTCGGATCGGCACATGCGGTTCGCGGCGCGGCAGGATCCCGATCCTCTGCCCCACGTCCTGGTTCGCCACTCGTCCGTCCTCCGCCGGAAACTCGGCGACGCAGACCCGCGGCTGCAGGAGACCAAGATCGTCAACCTCGGGCTCGCGGTCCGCCCCGTGGATGGCCTCGTGCTCGACCCGGGAGAAGTCTTCTCGTTCTGGAACCGGGTCGGCGAGCCGTCGGCCCGTCGGGGTTTCGTCGATGGCCTAGTGCTCGCGCGCGGCCAGGTCCGCGTCGCCACCGGCGGCGGCCTGTGCCAGCTGTCGAACCTGCTGTACTGGATGGCCCTGCACGCGCCGTTCGAGGTCGTCGAGCACAATCGTCACGGCTTCGACGCATTCCCGGACGACCGGCGCGTGCTGCCCTTCGGCAGCGGGGCGACCGTCTTCTTCAACTACGGCGACCTGCGGCTGCGGAACCCGACCGACATGTCGCTCCAGCTGCGCGTCTGGCTGACCGACACCGAGCTGTGCGGCCAGATCCGCGCCGACCGACCGTGGCCGCTTTCGTACCACGTGCAGGAGCGCGAGCACCGGTTCGTCCACGACCCGGACGGGCGCGTGTTCAGGGAGAACGAGATCTGGCGTCGCACGGTGGACCGGACTACGGGCCGCACGCTGAGCGAAGAGCGGATCACCGCGAACCGCGCGCTTGTCACATACGACGTGCCCGCGTCGAGGTTCAGTCACGCGTGATCGCGAGCGAATGACATTCTGAACTCGGAGCGCCGGCGGAACCTGGCGGTATGGAGCAAATAGTCCGGTAGTCCGTAACAGTGCCCCCGACCGCCTCCGGAGCTGCCGAGGCCAAACCCTATGCTTGACCGGAGGAGCGTTGGCCGACGAGCAGCCGGTAGGCCGCCACCACCAGCACGCCACCGATGACAGCGACGACGATGCTTTCGAGGTTGATGCCGGTGACGTCAGCGATTCCCAGGACCGTGCCGGCCAGATAGCCGCCGACGACGGCACCGACGATGCCCAGGATGATCGTGGCGATGACGCCTTCCGAACCACCCATGATCATGTTCGTGATGAACCCGACGATCGCCCCGAGGACGATCCAAGCGATGATGCCCATGGTGACGCTTCCTCTATTGGACACTGCCAGTGGACGAGGGACGATTGCCCTCGTCTTCCAGATCAGGCCGGCGGATGCATGCCATTCGCGACTTATCGCCGGTTCGAAGGGTTCCGGCCGGCGTTCTGGATGTCGGCCACGCTCTGCTGAGCACTGCCTTCCACCTGCTTGACCTTGCCCTTGGCTTCCTCGCGCCTGTCGCCGGTCAACTTGCCGAGACCTTCCTCGATTTGACCCTTGGCCTTGTTGGTAGTGCCCTTGGCGTGCAAATCGGTCATTTCGGTGCTCCTTCAGTCGTGGCCGCTCAAAGTCGAGCACGAGATTCCCATGCCCGATCTCCGAGCCTAGACTCGATCCGGCAGGGTTTCGAGGATGGGAACCCTCCCAGTCGGCCGAGGTCGACGCGCATCCATGGCCTCAGCGCCGAGCGTTACATCCTCGGGCGGGCCCTCGAGCTAGGCGTCGTCCGGATCCAGCACCCATGCCAGGTCGTGGTCCAACGGTGCGAGTAAGGGATTCAGCGTTGGGTCGAGGAACGCGTGCGCGGCTTCCAACAGCGGAAAGCAATCGTTCTCGACTTCCGCCGCCCTGCGCAACTCGGTCTCCAGGCAGGCCCTGACTTCGAACACGTTTCTGACGGCCAGCCCGGCGATTGCCTCCCAGCGTGTGTCCAGGTCCGGATCTTCGATGCGAGCCCAGAAGGCCGAGCGGATTTCGGGGGAGTCATCCTGACGAAGCCTCGCCAGCCCGAAGGTCGACCATTCGCGGACATCGGCGTCGACGTCGGTCATCAGACCCATGAGCGTCGGGACCACTTCGGCCCCCGGTCGTCCCCCGAGTGCACAAGCGACCGAATGGCGGACCTCAGCGCTGGGATGTCCTGCCAGTCTGACCAGGAGCGGGACGGCGACGTCGTCGGCCTGATGGCCGGCAGCGGAAGCCGCCGAAACCAGAACCCCAACCGGTCGGTCCGGGGTGAGGCAGTCGCGGATGATCCGCCTGGCGTCCTCCTGGCACACCCGCTCGGGAGTGCCTAACTGCGAGAGCATGTCGAGTCCGTCGCAGACGCGTCTCGGGTCGGTCGACCGGCACAACTCCGCGGCGAGATCGAAGGTTGCCCGGCTGCCTCTGCCGTGGAGTTCGGCGATCGCACGCCAGCGCTGGTCAGAGTCGATGTCCTCTGCGTCGAGAACTCGCCGGACCAGTTCGCTGTCAGCGAGCCGCTTCAGGTCGTCGAGAATTGGTGGATCGGTCATGGCAGCGGTCGATGATAGCGTCGGAGCCCTGCCGGACTAACGCTCGTCGCCGGCGACACCACGGGCGCCAAGACGCAGGTCATCGTCGATATCAGGGGTTATTACGAGTAGGCTCCGGAGACGCAAGGGGCCGGGCCCCGAAGACCTCGGTCCCCGGCCCCGTTCTCGGCCTCCTGCCTCAGGCTTCGCTGGACGCCGCCCAGAGGTTGATCCCGCTCTCCGTCGCGTAGCGGTCGATTTCGGCTAGCTCGGCCGGGGAGAACTCCAGGTTGCCGAGCGCGGCGAGGTTCTCGTCGAGCTGGACAACACTGCCCGCTCCGATGACCGCCGAGGTCACTCGCGGGTCGCGCAGCGTCCAGGCGAGCGCCATCTGCGCCAGGCTCTGTCCACGGCGTTTCGCGATCCCGGCGAGCGCACGCACCTTGGCCAGAATGTCGTCGCCGAGGAAATCGGGCGAAAGGGAGCCACCGGCCGCGGCCCGCGAGCCTGCCGGTACGCCGCCGAGGTACTTGCCGGTCAGCAGCCCTTGGGCGAGGGGCGAGAAGACGATACAGCCGGCCCCTTCCTCGCCGAGAGCGTCGAGCAGACCGCCCTCGATCCAGCGGTTGAGCATCGAGTAGGACGGCTGGGCGATGGTCAGCGGCGTGCCGAGCTTACGAAGGATGGCCGCAGCCTCTCGCGTGTGCGTGGGCGAGTACGACGAGATCCCGGCATAGAGGGCCTTGCCCTGCCGGACCGCGGCGTCGAGGGCGGCCATCGTCTCCTCGAGCGGCGTCTCGGGGTCGTAGCGGTGGGAGTAGAAGATGTCGACGTAGTCGAGGCCCATCCGGCCGAGGCTCTGGTCGAGGCTCGCAAGAAGGTACTTGCGCGAGCCCCAGTTCCCGTATGGTCCGGGCCACATGTCGTAGCCGGCCTTGGTGCTGACGATCAGCTCATCCCGGTAGCCGCGCAGGTCGGTGGCGAGGATTCGACCGAAGTTCTCTTCCGCCGAGCCGTAAGGCGGGCCGTAGTTGTTGGCCAGGTCGAAATGGGTGATGCCCTGGTCGAAGGCGCGGCGGAGGACGGCACGCTGGCTGTCGATCGGCCGGGCGTGCCCGAAGTTCTGCCACAGTCCGACCGAGATCGCGGGCAACTGGAGCCCGCTCCGCCCGGATCGCCGGTACTGCATAGCGTCGTAGCGAGTGGCTGCAGGAACGTACGTCATAGTCCCATTATGTCCCTCCCCGCCGGCATGCGGCGAGGGCGGTCCGGCAGCCGATCCCGCAGCCGTCCCACTGGCAATGTGTCAGGGCCGGCCTCAATTCGGCGCGGCCCGCGCATACTGTCAGGCGTCCCATTGCACGTCAGCAAGAGGTGGACCGTGGCGATGTTCTGCACGCAGTGTGGCGCCGCCCTGGCCGGCGAAGCCAGGTTCTGTGTCAGTTGCGGCGCTCCCGTCGGACCGCAGGTGGCACCCGCTCCCAGCGACTCGACTGCGCCGCCTTTCGTGGCCGCTGCAGCGGCCGGCGGCGCCGCCGAACCGGCCATCTCGCAGACGTTCGTGCTCAACCAGAAGCTGATCTCACTGACCGGCGATCTATGGATCGACGAGTCCAACGGGAATCACGCCTTCGAGGTGTCAGGCAAGCTCGTGGCGCTCCGGCGCTCGCTGCTCCTCAAGGACACATCTGGGCGGGAGCTGTACGAGATCAACAAGTCGCTCGCGCACGTCCACACGACCTTCGAGGTCAAACAGGGCGACAAGGTCGTTGCGACGATCCAGAAGGCCCTGATGGCAATGTTTGGCGAGAAATTCACGATCACGGCGGCCGACGGCGGGCAGATGAAGGTCATCGGCAACTGGGCGGGTCGCGAATTCCACGTCCAGAAGGACGGCACCGACGTCATCGTCGCCTCGCGCCAGTTCTTCACGATCCACGACGCCTACGGCATCCAGGTCGCACCAGGGTTCGAAGCCCCGTTCGCCCTGGCGATCGTGGTTGCCCTGGAGCAGATCGAGAAGGAGGAGGGCCACGAGTCGTCGCCGCTCGGCGGCATGCTGGGCGGGGGCCTGGGCGGGCTCTTCGGCGGCTAGGCCGAACCGGAGTTAGCGCGACGTTGACGAGGCCGCCTGGCGGGGCCGGGAGCCGCGGGGTTTGGGCAGGATCGTACGGGCGCCGCCGCCTTCTGTGTACCACGAGCGTGTAGGATTCGAAGCCGGAGGGGTGGTCGAACTAGTGGGGGTACACGACTCGAGGAGGTGGCTGGGTGATGCGCATCGGCAGGTCTGTTCTGGCCACTGTGGCGGGGCTCGCCCTCATCGTCGCCGGTTGTTCCGGTGGCGGCGCAGCTTCGCCGGCGGCATCCCCGGCGCCATCAACGGCCGCGCGCGCGACCGCCGCCGTCGCCACACCCACGCCGGCCGATCCGGACGCGCTGTTCGATCTGGCCATCGCGGAGGGGCCTGCATGGAAGTCGTTCCACCTCGACATTGAAGTCGGCGGCACCGTCACGGCCGCGGCCCTCAAGGCCACCGGCAACCCCAGCTGGGCGAACCTCAAGACCAGCAAGAGTCTCGATGGCTTCACGATCGAAGGCGACATGGACCCCGTCCACCTGGCGGCCGACCTCGCCATATCGGTGCCGAACATGACCGCTGCCGGCGGCGCGCCGACAACCGTGACCTTGATCGTCATAGACCCGCTGCTGTACATCAAGTTGAGTTCGGCGGGGCCCAAGTACCGCGAGACGAAGCTGGGCACGCTCACCGGCGATCTCGGTTATAAGGTCGCCATTCCGACTCCGGGCGGCTCCTCCCTCGTGGGCATCGCCGACGACGTGTCGAACCTGCGCAAGGCGCTGGAGGCGGCAAAAGTCACGCCCACCCTCGTGGGCATCGACCAGGTCGGAGGCAGGGACGCCTATCACATCGCCCTGGCGGTGTCGCTCGACACGATCGACGCAGACATAGCCTCCGCGGCGGCTGCGGTGAAGGAGAAGGCCATGGCGACCTTCCTGCGGCAGGTGAAGATCGACTCGGCTTCGGCCGCCATCTGGATCTACACGGACAGCCACCAGCTCGCCCGGGTACAGATTGCCGGCACCTCGTCGGAGGTCGGGAGCCTCAGCTTCAACATGACCCTGACCAACTTCGATCAGCCGGTCACAATCACGGCCCCGCCCGCGAGCGAGATCGCGGCAGGTCGGTAGGTCGCCTCCGCGGGCCCACCGGACCCAGGTTCGTGTGCATGGGAGTCGAGACGCCTTCAGCGGCAGTGACAGCCGGACCCGTGGCTGAGCCCGGTCGCCCTCGCCGGACATCAATTGCGACGGCGGCGCGGTGTTTGTCCGGCGCCAGGGACACGACCTGGAACCTCGGCGTGCGCGCGACGGCGGCTCGCTCGACTGGAATTGACGTGCCTCGTCGGCCCGATCACAGTCATCTGTCGCGTGCCGTCTGAGGACGTGGCCTACGCGAGGGGGCGAAGCCTGCACCAGACGGCGAAGGGAGGGGCTGACAGCAGTGAATACAGTCGAGTCTCTACACGACCGACCGCGAATCGGGCGGCTGATGGGCACGGTGTACTTGCTCGCGGCGACTGGTCTCATGGGCGGCTGCGCCACGGGCGTGGCCTCCCCCTCGCCGACAACCGGGGCTCTGCCCTCTCCGATGCCGAGCGCATCGACGCAGGCCATGCCCTTACCCTCCGCGACGCCGAGGCCCAGCGCCGCCCTAACCGGCACTTTCAACCCGACCGGCTCGATGACCACGCCACGGGCTGGCCAAACCGACACGCTGCTTGCCGACGGCCGCGTCCTCATCACCGGCGGCGCGGAGGACAACTCGGCCGAGCTATACGACCCGGCGATCGGCACCTTCAGGCCGACCGGCTCGATGACCGTGGCGCGGAGTGGCCAAACGGCAACGCTGCTGCAGGACGGCCGTGTTCTCATCGCCGGAGGGCTCGTGCTGAAGGTCCTGGCATCGGCCGAGCTCTACGACCCGTCGACCGGCACCTTCAGCCCCACCGGGTCGATGGCGACGGCCCTCGAGAACGCCACCGCGACCTTGCTTCTCGACGGCCGCGTTCTGATCGTCGGGGGCGATCACGCCATTCCCGGCGGCAACGGCATCGAGGCCGTCGCTTCTGCCGAGTTGTATGACCCAACGACGGGCAAGTTCAGCCGGACAGGGTCGATGAGCACGCCGCGAGATGGTCAAACCGAAACGCTGCTTCGTGACGGCCGCGTCCTCATCGCCGGCGGCCAGAACCAGACCGGCGAGCCGCTGTCGACGGCCGAGCTATACGACCCGACGGCCGGGACATTCACGGCCACAGGCTCGATGCCCACCGGTCGCATGCAGCACACCGCCACCCTGCTATCCGACGGCCGAGTCCTGATCGCTGGCGGTACGGAGGGCAACTCGGCCGAGCTATACGACCCGGCGACCGGCACGTTCCGCTCGACCGGCTCGATGATCACGGGGCCGAATGGGGGCCAAACCGCGACGTTGCTGCAAGACGGTCGCGTTCTGGTCGACGGTGGGTACCAGAACGGCTCCAACCTATTCACGGCCGAGCTGTACGACCCGGCGACAGGCACCTTTAGCGTCACCGGCTCGATGAGCGTGCCGCGGACATGGCCAACCGCAACGTTGCTCAAGGACGGCCGGGTGCTCGTTGCCGGCGGCGACGACTCCAACGGGGCGGCGCTCGCCTCGGCCGAGGTCTACGATCCGATGACCGGCGCATGAGCCCGACCGACTCCTGAGCACGAATCAGGCATGGTGCCATCCACTCACCCTGCCCATCCGAAAGCGTCATGCTCCCCGACTCCAGCACCGATGGGGTGCCGAGGATAGCCGGTCGAAAACCCCGGCCGCGGGCCCGACGGCGGCCTTCATTCTGGGAATTGCCGTACCATCCGGGGCCCGGAGGTCTGCGAGTCCGTGCGTTTGCCATTCGGCGTCCATGTCCCGTCGCTGTTCAAGACTCCAACCGGAGCCGCGCTGCTGTCTTTCTTGATGCCCGGCCTCGGGCAGGCATCGGCGGGGTCTCGGGTTCGCGGCGCGATCATCGCGATCCCAGCACTGGCGTTCCTGGGCCTTGTCGCGCTGGTCCTCGTCTACGATCGCGGCTTGCTTTCCGGTGCGCCCCAAGACCAGAGGTGGGTGACGAGCCTTCTGGCTCTGGACGCGACTTTGTTCGTCTACCGCATGTGGGCCGTCCTCGACGCATGCCTGCTGGCCGCCCGGAGGAGGCGACCCGACACGTTCCAGATCGTCGGACCGCCGAACAAATGGCTTGTCGGCGTAGGCGTCGGCGTCCTTCTGGTGGGCATCGTCGGGGTTCACGCGGCGGTGGCCGAAGTCGACCTGACCTGGCAGCATGCTCTCGACTGCAAGACCGGAGCGGCGCCGTGCTGGTTCGACATCTCCTACCCACAGTGCGGCCGCCCCTTCCCCGGCGACGCCGAGTTCGGGATCGTGGGCGTCAACCACGGGATCGATTTCAGCGCCAACGCGTGCCTGGGCGCGGGCGACGCCCCCTCCGAGCTCACGTGGGCGGGAATCAAGGGCCAGCTCTACGCCAACACCGGTGACCCCGGATCCGCGCTTTCCTCGCGCTGGCCGACGTCGCAAACGACCCCGCGCCAGTGCAACACGTCACCGGTGCCGGGACCGGATACTGCGGATTGCGCCTACGACTACGGCTGGAACGCGGCCGCCGATGCCTACAAGACGGCGGCCGGCGCCTATGTCTCGCTGGGCCTGGCTTCACCGGGCGCGACCGATACGCCGTCCCCGAAGGTGTGGTGGCTCGACGTCGAGATCAACAACAGCTGGCAGACGGACGTCACCCTCAACGTGGCCGATCTGGAGGGCGCGGTGGCGTATCTCCAATCGACGAACCCGGCCGGCATCGGTTTCTATTCGACTCAATATCAGTGGCACCAGATCACCGGCGGCACGCTCGTCTTCTCGGCTTATCCGAGCTGGGTGGCCGGTGCCGGATCCGCGCCGCAGGCGGTAGCCGACTGCAGCCCGATGGGCTTCACCGGCGGCCGCGTCGCGATGGTCCAGTATCACGCTGGCGACTTCGACGCGGACTACCTCTGCCCCCGGTAGCGAGGACGTCGCGCCGCTCATCCAGGTCTCGCCCGGCGATTCCCGCACCGAGGCAACTGTTGAAGAACCTAAATGGCGCGCCTAGGATGGCCCTCCCAGTTGCCCGGAAGGCACTTTGGGCGATCTCGAAAAGAGTCGTCCGGAAAGGCAGATGGCGATCTCAATGCAGATCGGCATCGGATCGGTCGCACGCAACCGCCGCGGGCAGGACCCCTGCCCGGCCCAGGTACGAGCAATGGCCCTCTGGCCGAGGCTCGATCGACGCTCGCTGTCGCGCTGTGGCTGCGATCCCTCTCGCATCGCCAACTACGTCTCGCATCGGACAAGAATGCCCGCCACCGCGATCGAGGCGCTCATCAGTGAGTCGCCAAACGTCGAAACGAGCGCGGAGCGCCACGCCGTCGAGGAGACGCGACGCCCCTGAGTCGGGCCGCCGGCGCGAGTTGACGGCCGAAGGCCCGGACCGAGGCGGTCGCCGCAACGGCGATTGACGCGGGGCGGAAGGCTCTGCAAGACTCGGCGCCTGGCGACTGCTATCAACCACAACCGGTGCCACGTGAGCGATCGACTGCGGGACGCGTCCGAGACGGTCCTCGTCTGCCTGCCCGACGGACCCGAACGGGACAACCTCGGCGAACTGCCTTCGAACGTCGAAGTCGTCCTCCTCACCCGAGAGTCCGCCCGGCTGCCGGACCTCGGCCGCGTGCAGTTCCTGGTCCCGGCCGACTGGGCGAGACAGCCCGTGCTCGCCGAGCTGGGCGCCATGAAGCGGCTGCAGGTAATCCAGACGACAAGCGCCGGCGTCGATTGGCTGCGCGGGCGCGTGCCCGAGGGCGTGGTCGTGTGCAACGCTCGGGGCGTCTACGACGGACCGATGGCGGAGTGGGTCGTCGGCGCGATCCTGGCGATGCAGCGAGGCCTGATCGGCGCCCGCGACGGACAGCTGGCGAAGGAGTGGCGAGCCCTGGAGACGGACGAGCTCGGCGGCCGTCGGGTCGTCATCCTCGGCTTCGGGTCCATCGGGGTGGCTGTGGCCGAGCGGCTGCGGCCCTTCGGCGTGGAGATCGTCGGCGTGGGCAGGACCCGACGGGACGGCGTCCTCGGGCTCGACGACCTGGACAAGGTGCTCCCCACGGCGGACATCCTGATCGATCTGCTGCCGCTAACGTCCGAAACGGCCGGCCTCCTGGACGCCCGCCGCCTCGGGTTGCTACCCGCCGGGGCGCTCCTGGTGAATGCCGGGCGCGGCTCGACGGTGGACACCCCGGCCCTGGCCGATGCCGTTCAGAGGGGCCGACTGCGGGCTGCCCTGGACGTCACCGATCCCGAGCCGCTCCCGCCGGACCACCCGCTGTGGCGGCTTCCCGGTGTCCTGATCACCCCGCACGTTGGCGGCGACTCGCGCCGATCGCCGGCCCGTGCGTATGCCCTGGTCGGCGACCAGATCCGGCGGTTCGCGGGCGGCGAGACGCTCGAGAACCAGGTGCCGCCCCATCTCCTGCGGTGACGGTCGGCCCGACCCCGCCGCCGGCAATCGGCCAGAATGCGATACGACGTCGGCCGTCGGCACGACCGACGACATCGACTCGAACTGTGCCCATCGCCCCTGCCGCTCGGAGTGAGACGTGTCCGTCCGCGGATCCGCCGCGCAATCGATAGGGAACCGCCTGGGGCTCCTGCGCCAGGTCGACTTCCGGCGCCTCTGGGTCGGCGAGACGATCAGTCAATTCGGGTCGCAGGTGAGCATGCTGGCGATCCCATACATCGCCACGGTCCTGCTCAAGGCCACCGCCTTCGAGGTGGCCCTGCTCGGAGCCATCGAGTTCCTGCCGTTTCTTCTGTTCACGCTCCCCGCCGGCGCCTGGGTGGACAGGATGCGGCGCCGCCCGATCCTTATCTCCGGCGACCTGGTGCGGCTGGTCGCGCTCGGCACGATCCCGTTCGCCTGGGGGCTCGGAGAGCTGACGATCTGGCAGCTCTACGTGGTGGCGTTCGTGACCGGGATCGCGACCGTCTTCTTCGACGTCGCCTACCAGTCGTACCTGCCCGCGCTCGTGAGCCGCGACTCGCTCGTCGAGGGCAACGCCAAGCTCCAGGCGAGCGAGGCCGCCGCGCAGGTCGTCGGGCCGGGGCTCGGTGGAGGGCTGATCAGCGTCGTCGGAGCGCCGTTCGCGATCATCGCCGACGCGCTCAGCTACTTCGCCTCGGCCGTCTTCGTGGCGCTCATCAGACGCCCGGAACCGCACCCCGAGGCGGACCGGCTCGCGGCCGGCCTGGCTCGAGAGCCGCTGCGGCGCCAGATCGCCGAGGGGCTCCGCTTCGTGCTCCACAACCCGAACCTGCGGGCGATCGCCGCGGCGACCTCGTCGTCGAACCTCTTCAGCAACGTGGTCTACGCGATCATGCCGATCTACCTCTACCGAGAGCTCGGGCTGAGCGCCGCGACCGTGGGCGTGATCTTCGGAATCGGATCGCTCGGGGCTCTGGGCGGGGCGATGGCCGCCAACCAGATCGCCGCCCGCATTGGCCTCGGGCGGACGATCATCGGCTCGATCGCGTTGGGCGGGCCGGCCATGCTGCTGCTGCCGTTCGCGCCGCACGACTCGCCGGTCGTATGGCTCGTGGCGTCGGTCGCCATCGGGAGCTTCGGCTCCGTCGTCTACAACGTCAACCAGGTGAGCTTCCGCCAGGCCATAAGCCCGACCGCCATCCAGGGCAGGATGAACGCCACGATGCGCTTCATCGTGTGGGGCACGATCCCGCTGGGCTCGATCGTCGGCGGTGTGCTCGGCACGGTCGTGGGCGTGCATTCGGCCATCTGGATCGGCGCTTTCGGATCCTGCCTGCCGTTCCTGTGGGTGCTGTTCTCGCCGGTGCGGTCGCTGCGCACCATGCCGGAGCCGCTCGCCGACGCCGCCGGCTGAGTCCGAGTGCGTGCCTCTGGTCAGACGCGCGGTTCTTCTCTAGCCGCGGAAGTCGGGCCGGTCGAGCACTCGCAGCCAGGTACCGTCCGGCTGGCGCCGCACGACCTGGGCTCTGGCGCCGGCCTCGTCGAGCGCCGGGGTCGCCGTCAGCGCCAGGTCGCCCACATGGAGAGTGGGCAGCGGCCGCTCCTGGCGGAAAGTCGGCCTGGCCGCGAGCATCTTCTCGTAGAGAGCCTGGATCGCCGCTCGTCCCACCGTCGCCTGCCCGGGCGGGAAGGCCACCACCGCATCGGGCTCGTAGAGACCGGCCAACCCCTCCGCGTCCCCGGCATTCCCGAGTTCGACGAAGAGCCGGGTGAGGTCCTCCGGGCTGGTTGCTCGCTCACGTTCTGTAGTCATCGCGTTGCCTCGTCTTCCTTGCCGGTGCCGGCGAGATCGCCGTCCCCGTGCCGCCCGGATTCGACGATCGTCGTCGGCGCATTGTGGACGGCGGTGGTGGCGGGGATCGTGCCGAGGCGGCCGGCCTGGTAGTCGGCCATGGCCGCCATGATCTCCTCGCGCGTGTTCATCACGAACGGCCCCATCCAGGCGACCGGTTCGCGGATGGGGCGGCCGCCCAGAATCAGGATGTCGAGATTCGGGCTCCGGCTTTCCTGCATGGGGAGCGCGGAGACGGTGATCGCGTCACCGGGTCCGAAGAGCGCGAGCTGGCCGGTCTGGATCGGCCGCGCCTCCACTCCGACCGTGCCGTGCCCGGCCATGTCGTAGACGAGCGCGTTGTAGTCGGCCCGCCACGGCAGCGACAGGCGCGCGCCCGGACTCAGGGTCGCGTGGACCAGCGTCATCGGCGTGTAGGTGGAGCCGGGCCCCAAATGACCGGCGACCTCGCCGGCGATGATCCGGACGAGGACGCCGCCGTCGGGCGAGGACGCGAGCGCGACTTCGCTCGCCCGCAGGTCCTGGTAGCGGGGCGGAGACCATTTCTGCGCCGCCGGCAGGTTCACCCACAGCTGGAATCCGTGGAACAGGCCGCCGCTCGTGACGAGCCATTCGGGCGGCTTCTCGATGTGGAGAATGCCGGCGCCGGCGGTCATCCATTGCGTGTCGCCGTTCGTAATCACGCCCCCGCCGCCGTTGGAATCGTTGTGCTCGAAGGTCCCGTCGATCATATAGGTCACGGTCTCGAAGCCGCGGTGCGGGTGCCAGGGGGTGCCTTTCGGCTCCCCGGGCGCGTACTCGACCTCGCCCATCTGGTCGAGGTGGACGAACGGATCGAGGTCGGCGAGGTCGACGCCGGCGAAAGCCCGCCGCACCGGGAAGCCCTCCCCTTCGAGCCCGTGCGGCGCGGTCGTCAGGCTGCGCACGGGACGCATCCGGGTTGCGGTTGGGTCGGGCTCCGGGATCCGGGGCAGGACGGTGATGTCCGGGACGGTGATGGCGGGCATTGGTTCGATCCTCGTTTGGCCGGGTGCCAGACGCATCGGAGCGCGCGGCAGAACGATCATGGGCTCCGACCGGCGCGCCGGTGCTCGGCGAACCGGCCGGGAACCGCCTGGTGATGCCGAGCCCGCCGGTGCTACCGGATGTAGCCGGGTGGCAGCCCACGGGGGCGGTCGACGATCGGGCCGCAGGCGCCTATCGCCCGTCGTTCGGGCGACCGTCGCCGCGTTCCCGGCCACCGTGGCGGCAGGCCGGCCTGTAGCATCACCCCTGCGTCCGTGTCGTGCCCGTCGAGGCTCACCAAGAGAGGCGGTTGGAAATGCCGATGCTCGGCTGGCTGCACCGTTACGTCACGCTCACGACGACGCGTGGGCTCAAGCCCACCGACGTCCCGGACGTATACAAGGTCAAGATCTACGTCGGTAGTCGCCCGACCATGAGCAAAGTCGACGCCGCCGCCGTCAAGGAGATCGTCAAGTTCCAGCAGGAAGCTGGATATGCCTCCTACGAGATCAAGGGCCGGCGCTACATCTTCTTCCCGTCCGCCTACGAGTACACGGTCCAGCTCAGCCACTGACATAGCGGCCGCGGGGCGGTTGGTCGGCGCGGCGCACGGCGGGTCGGCAATGGGATCCCGCCGCTTCCGCCTACAGCAGCTGGCTGACCAGGGCCTCGAGTTGGGCAAGCGTCGCGGGAGTGGCGGTGGCCGTGATGGCAACTAGATTCTTGCCCTTGGTCGCGACCACGCCCTCGTTGTCCTTCCCGCCGTTGAGGGACTGGGTGAACGAACGAGCCTGATCGCCGACGCCGGACACGGTCGCGTACGGCACCGGGTACTTGGCGCTGAACAGCGAGATGGCCGACGGGTCGATGTTCGAGATCAGTTCGATGATCACGTTGAGGCCCACGCCCGCGTACTCACACGCGACGCCGGTCGCGCCGGCGGGAAGCTGCGTCCCACCGCCGCCCTGGACCGAGACCGGATTCGGCAGGGTTATCCCCAGGGCGGAGCCGACCGTGGCGCCGCTGGGGCAGCTCCCCGCCGCCGCCGTCACCGTCAGGCTGGGCGGTGTGATCGCCGTCGCGCCTGCGGTCGCGGCCGCAGTCGCCGCGGGGGTCAAGACGGTAGCAGGAGTGCCTCCGCCGGAGCTCCCACAGGCCGAGATGGTCACGCCGAAGACGAGTGCGGTTACCGCCAACCAACGAGGGCCGTGCGACACGTGAGAGCCTCCTTCCGAGAAGAGCGCGTCCCCGAATCGGGCCGAAAGGCCGTGATGGGGGCAATCCCCGGCACGGCGTAGGCTACTCGATCCACATTTCCGCGCCAGGATTCGACAGGTGTGTCGCGACCAGGGCTCGTTGATGGCCGGCGACGTCACCCGAGCCGACCGGATTGGCGACGCTACACGTGGCGAAGCGGCTGAACGGGCAGCTTGAGGACGCGGTCGTTGTTCCCGAAGAGGCGCGCGAACAGCGACGGGACCCACCAGCGCAGGAAGTAGAGCTTGCAGCCCAGGCAGTAGCCGGTGGTCGCGAGCAGCGTCTGGAGCCCGGCCACGGCGGCGGCGAGAGTCCAGCCGACCAGGGGCAGTCCGGCCGCGAAGGCAACACTGCCTATCGCCAGGAAGATGCCTCCGAGCGCCTGGGCGAACCTGGGCGGGTACTCGTGCTCCGGCTCGGTCGGGCCGAGGCGGAGCGTCGTCTTGATCAACCGCCACGGCCGGCCGGGAAGGAACAGGCGCGTGCCAAAGGCCGAGGAAATCAAGAGGTTGAGGCCCACCAGAGCCGCCAGCCAGAACTGGCCGGCCACGATGGCGACGGCGAGAAGAACGGCCGACAGACCTGCCCCGAAACGTTGACCGCGTGGATCGATGTAGCGGGCGGGCGGCGTAAGTGACGAAGACACAGGGGACTCCAGCTCAGAGGTTGGGGGACGCCAGAAGGCGTCGGCGAAGTGGAAACGCGAGGCCCGGCTGGAGGTGGGCCGCCGTCTCTAGTGACGAAGCGCGTGCCCTGCCGCCGCCGGCCCTCGCCGGCGACAGATACAGGGCTCTCCCTCGTGGAGGCGCAGCAGTTCGTCAGTCATGAATCGACGTTACAGGAGCGGGGCCGCGGACGGCGCGCCTGCGGTGCGTGTATCGCGGAGTGATCCCTCGGCCGCGAGTCTCCGCCCGGCTCGCGGGACGGGCATTCCCTTTCCGCCGAGCCGTCGCCACCCTTGATCGGCTAAGGCCTGGCCGCCGAATGGAGCCGAGCCATCCCGCATGGAGTCAGCATGGCCGCCACCACTCCCGCCTCAGGCCTGGCGAAGGTCAACGGCGTCGAGCTTGCCTATCAGATCCACGGCGCCGGGAAGCCGCTGGTTCTGATACACGGCGGGTTCGGCGCAGTCGAGATGTTCGGCCCCAATGTCGCGGCGCTGGCGGCCGGCCGTCAGGTCATCGGAGTCGATCTGCAATCGCATGGACGGAGTCCGGCCGCCGACCGTCCGATGCGCTTCGAAACGATGGCCGACGACGTCGCGGCCCTGGTCCGCTATCTGGGCTTCGAGCAGGCCGACGTCATGGGCTTTTCGCTCGGCGGCGGAGTGGCTCTGCGGACGGCGATCCAGCACCCGGAGTCGGTCCGCAAGCTCGTTCTCGTTTCCGCGCCGTACAAGCGCGCCGGATGGCATCCCGAGATGGTCGCCGCATTCGACCAGATGGGTCCCGAGTTCGCGGAGCCGATGAAGCAGACGCCGATGTACGCGCTCTACCGCGACATCGCGCCGCGGGTCGAGGACTGGCCCGTCCTGGCCGCCCAGCTGACGGAGCTGCTCAAGCTCGACTACGACTGGACCGAAGAGGTCCGCCGCCTGTCCATGCCGGTCCTGATTGTCGCCGGCGATGCCGACGGCCTGCCGCCTCGCCACGCCGGGGACTTCTTCGAGCTCCTCGGCGGCGGAAAGCGCGACGCAGTCTGGGATCGCTCGGGAATGACCAAACACGCCCTGGCTATCCTGCCGCGCCTGACCCACTACGACATCGACGTCGCGCCGCTGCTCGCGAGCACCGTAGCCACGTTCCTGGACGCCGCGTAGGCCCCGCTCGGGGTCAGCGCACTTCGGGGGTCTGGGAGCCGAGGAAGGCCTCGAGCTGGGACACGGCGACCCGGAGCGCGTCGTTGTCGCGACTCCAGATCTGCCAGTTAGCGCGGGTTCGCTCCGACCAGCCGAAGAGAAGCCCCGGCGCTCGGTCGAAGGCCTGGAGAAAAGCTCGCGATTCGGTGTTTCGGGTTGCGACCACCCGAGCAGTTAGACGCTGGAACTCGACGACATCCATGAAACCTCCCGCGGCGGATAGATTGACAGTGGCTCCACTGTACTCCCGGCGCGCCGAGCGGCCGGCGCTGCGTCGCCGGCGAGCGGCAGTCCTCTAGCGGCGTCCGTGCTCCACCACGATCGCCACGACCGCTTCGATGACGGCCGGAAGCGCTCGCTCCACGTCCGGCGACAGGCCGTCGCCGACATCCATGGAAGCCGCGCCCACGCTCACGACGAACATCGGCGCCGCCGCGCCGTAGAGCTCGGCCGCCAGCGCCCCCAGAGTTGCGGGCGAGACATGATGGGACGAGGCCGAGCCCGCATCGGGCGTCGGCTCGACCTGCCGGACCGAGATGGCGCCGGGCGCTTCGGTGCTGGCGTCGATCAGGACGACGACCGAAGCGGTGCTGATATCGAGCGCCAGCTCGGGCGTCAGCTGGTGCTGCGAGAGCACCCGCGCCCCCGCGAGCCGGGGATCGTCGGCCAGCAGCTCGGCCGCCCGGCGGCCCAGGCCGTCGTCGCCGCGGAGTGAATTGCCGTAGCCGACGATCAGGATTTCGCGGGGCAGATCACCTGGCAAGGTCGTCCAGGACGGCGCCGTCGGGCCCGAGGAGCTGGATCTGGAGCGCCATATGGCCGAGGGCGTGGGTCGAGCAGCTGAGGCACGGGTCGTAGCAGCGAATGACCGCCTCCACCCGATTGAGCATCGGCTCCTCGATCTTGTCGCCCTTCACGTAGTGGCGAGCCACCTGGGCGACGGCGCGGTTCATGGCCATGTTGTTGTGACCCGTGGCGATGATCAGGTTGGCCCACAGCACGATGCCGTCGTCGTCCACCTTGTAGTGGTGCATCAGCGTACCGCGGGGCGCCTCGGAGACGCCGATGCCCTCGTTGCGGTTGACCTCTGCTCGCGAACGGACGTGCGTCGACAGGATGTCGGGGCCGCGCAGGATCTCCTCGATCTTCTCGATTGAGTACAACGTGTCGATCAGGCGGGCGTAGTGGTAATGGAACGACGAACCGGCGACGCGACCGACACGGCCGCGGAAGCGGTCCAGCTCCTCGTCCGCGCGCGGCGTGCCCATGCGCTCGGCGACGTTGATGCGGGCAAGCGGACCGACGCGATAGATGCCGTCCGGGTAGCCCATAGCCTTCCAGTAAGTCGACTTGAGGTACGACCAGGGCTCCACGGTCTCGCCGATATAGTCGTTGAAATCGTGCGGATCGATCCGATCGGCGAGAGCCTTGCCGTCGGCGTCGATGACGCGCAGCCAGCCGTCGTAATGGTCGACGTTGCCGTGGCGGTCGACGAGGGCCATGAACGCCGACCGGAAGTTGCCCATCGTGGCGGCTTCTTCCTCCCAGCGCAGCATGTCCGTCTTGTACCAGGCTATGGCCCGCTCGACGATCGCGATTGCTTCCGGCACCCCGGCCAGGATCCGGTCGCGGACCTCCGGGGTCAGCGGATGGGCGACGCCGCCCGGAACGATCCACTCCGGGTGGATGCGCTTGCCGCCCAGCCATTCGATGATCTGCTGGCCCCACTTGCGGAGCTCGATGCCGTCCCTGGCGAGCTGCGGATTCTCTCGCGCCACGCCGATGATGTTGCGCTTGGCCGGCTCGGCGTCAAAACCGAAGAGCAGGTCCGGCGCAGAAAGGTGGAAGAACGACAGGGCGTTCGACTGCACGATCTGGCCCAGGTTGATCACTCGCCGCAGGTCCGCCCCGGTGGGCGGCGGCTCGACGGCCAGGATGTCGTCGACCGCCTTGGACGAGGCGATCAAGTGGCTGACCGGGCAGATGCCGCAGATCCGCGACATAATCGCGGGCATCTCGTGGACGGGGCGGCCCTGGGTGATGCGCTCGAATCCACGGAACTGAGTCACGTGGAAATGGGCGTCGACGACCTCGCCGCGCTTGTCGAGCTGGATCGTGATCTTGGAGTGGCCTTCGATCCTGGTGATCGGATCGATGACGATGGTTCGGCTCATGTTCGGCTCCCGTCAGCGACCGAACCGGGCCCCGGCCACGTCAGGGACGCGACCGGCCAGCAGGTCATCGAGCAAGTTGTATATGAGGTCGGCGGAAGGCGGGCAGCCCGGCAGGAAGACGTCGACCTTCACCAAGCGGTGGACGG
>Ga0265316_10002236_pt1 | contig 20306 bp, 19 predicted proteins | sample 4522metaG_FD_202092 | JGI IMG/M metagenome (GOLD analysis project Ga0265316, IMG submission 202092) | Rhizosphere microbial communities from Carex aquatilis grown in University of Washington, Seatle, WA, United States - 4-5-22 metaG | ecosystem: Host-associated > Plants > Roots > Rhizosphere >... | reverse complement strand
AGGCTGCGGCAGGCGGCGATGCCGCCCAGGACGCGGTCCAGTTCGTCGCGCCGCGTAATGCGTATGAAGCGCTCGCGGTCGAGCGTGTCCAGGTGGATGTTGATGCGCCGCAAGCCGGCTTGGTAAAGGGCCGGCGCCTGGTCCTCGAGCAGCACGCCGTTGGTGGTGAGCGCCAGGTCCTCGATCCCGGGAATGGCGGCCAGGCGGCGCACCAGGTCTGGCAGGTCCCGGCGAACCAGCGGTTCGCCTCCCGTGATGCGCAGCTTCGTGACGCCCAGCCCGGCGGCGACGGTCACGAAGCGCTCGATCTCCTCGTAACTCAGGATCTCGGCCCGCGCGACGTACGCCGGGTCGCGCTCGGGCATGCAGTAGAAGCAGCGGATGTTGCAGCGGTCGGTAACGCTGACGCGCAGGCTGTTGTGCGAGCGGCCGAAAGTGTCGCGCAGCCCGGTCGTCATCGGGTCTTCACCCCAGAGCCAGCATCCTCTCGAGCGGAACCAGCGCTCGGGCGGCGATGTCTTCCGCTACCTCGACGCGCGGTGAGAGCGTGCGCAGGCAGTCGCGCAGCTTTTCCAGCGTGTTGAGCTTCATGTACTGGCACTCGCTGCAATTGCAATTGTCGTTGGGCACGAAGTAGAAGCGCTTGTGCGGAGCCAGTTTTTGAAGCGAGTGCGCCACGCCGCTCTCCGTCATAACGATGAACTCTTCCGCCGGAGTATCGACGCAATACTTGATGATGGCCGTGGTGGACCCGATGAAGTCGGCCTGGTCGAGCACCTCGGGCGGGCACTCGGGATGCGCCGCAACCAGCGCTGCCGGGTGCGCGGCGCGCGCCTCGGCCAGGCGGCGGGCGTTGAAGGTCGCATGGACGATGCAGGTGCCCTGCCAGATCTTCATATTGGCCCGGCCGGATTGCTTCTGTACGTAGTTGCCCAGGTTCCGGTCGGGGAGGAACAGGACCGTCTTCTCGGGCGGGATCGAGTTCACCACCTGGACGGCGTTGCGCGAGGTGCAGAGGATATCGCTCTCCGCCTTCACTTCGACCGAGGTATTGATGTAGCTCACGATCGCGTGATCGGGATGCTGGCGGCGATAGGCCCGCACGGGTTCGACGGTGCAGCTTTCCACCAGGCTGCAGCTTGCCTCCCGATCGGGGACCACGACGACCCGGCTCGGATTCAGCACCTTGGCGGTTTCCGCCATGAACCACACGCCGCAGAAGGCGATCACGTCGCCTTCGAACTGGCGGGCCTTGCGGGCCAGCTCGAGGCTGTCGCCCACGCAGTCGGCCAGGTCCTGGATCTCAGGCTCCTGGTAGTGGTGCGCCAGCAGGATGGCCCTGCGCGCGCGCTTCAGGTCCAGAATCTCCTCGGCCAATGTTGCGGTTGCCAGCATGGAAGGACTAGCCCCATTGTAACAAGGGGCGGCCTACTTCTTCGCCGGAGACGGCTTGCCCGGCGGCGGCTCGGCCTGGGTTCCGGTCCTGCTCAGGATGACAACGTCCACGCGGCGGTTGCGCACGCGGTGCTCCTCGGTGTCGTTGTCTTCGACCGGATGGGTGTCGGCGTAGCCCACCACGGCCAGTTGGTACTCCGACACGGCGAAGCGGGTGACCAGCAGTTGCAGCATCGCGATGGCGCGGGCCGAAGAGAGCTCCCAGTTGTTCTGAAAGCGCGAATTGTGGATGGGAACGGAGTCCGTGTTTCCCTCCAGGCGTACCGAGTTGGGCAGCCGCTTGATGGCCTCCGCGATCTTGCCGATGCTCGCGTACGCCGCCGGGTTGACCGCGTCGTCGCCGGTAGCGAAGAAGGAGGCCTCGGTCAGGCTCACGATGAGGCCGCGCGCCTCCAGCCGGATCTGCAGTTTGCCGGCGGCGATCTCCTGCTTCAGCTCCGAGTCCAGGTACTGCATGGAGGGCAGCAGGTCCACCACCACCAGATCCTCTTTTGCGATTTTCGGAAGTTCCGTCTTGGAGCCTCCCGGGCCCTTCTTCATGGCATTGCCGACGCCCTTGTCGTCCACCGTGCCGCCCAGAACCGCCGCCACGGCGGCGGTGACGCGGCCCTCCGTGAGCGCCTTGGTCACGCTGTCGGAGACCTGCTTGGCGCGGCCCTTATCCGACTGGGAGGAGGCGAACATGACCACGAAGAACGCGAACATCAGGGTGATGAAGTCGGAATAGGAGACCAGCCACCGCTCGTGGTTGGCGTGCTCTTCGGGTTTGGCTTTGCGGCTCATTGCGACCCTGCGGGCGCGGCTCCCGCGGCGGCGGCGGGCGGCGCGGAGGCGGCGGCGCCCACCTTCTCCTTGCCCGGCTTTGCGGTCTTGGCCTGGCCGGGCTCCATGTAAGCCTCGAGCTTGGTGCGGATCAGCTTGGGATTCAATCCCTCGACGATGCCCGCGACGCCCTCCAGCATCAGCTCTTTGATCTGCATAGCCGCCTGGGTGCGCGCCTTGATCTTGGTGCCCGCGGGCAGGAAAACGATGTTCGCCGAGGCGACGCCGTAGATGGTCGCCACAAAGGCCACCGCGATGCCGCGCCCGACTTCGTCGATGTTTGCCAGGTTCTTCATCACCTGGATCAGTCCCAGCACGGCGCCAATGATGCCGATGGTCGGCGAGTAGCCCCCGGCCGCTTCAAAGACTTTCGCCTCCATGTCGGCGCGGCGCTCCTCGACGGCCATCTCCAGTTCCATCATTTTTTGGATCTCCTGGAGGTCCGTGCCGTCCACTGCCAGGTTCAGCGCTTTGCGCAGAAACCTGTCCGGAGCGGTCTCTGCGTCCTGCTCGAGCGAGACGATACCGTTCTTGCGGGCTTTGGTGGCGTAGCCGATGATCTCCTCGATCACGGCCTCCGGCGCCTGCCGCTTCTCCAGGAACACCGAGACCACCGCCCGCAGGGCGCCTGCCAGCACACCCAGCGGCGTCGTGATCATCACCGCTCCGATCGTTCCGCCGAAGACGATCAAGGCGGCGGTAGGCTGGAGAATCTCGCGGATGCTCCCGCCTTCGAGGGTCATCCCGGTGATGATCCCGCCCACGGCCAGAACCAACCCGCCCACCGTGGCCAGGTCGAGCTTGCTCCCCCCCGCGCGAGGCGCGGCCGGCTTGCCCTTTTCCGCCTTTTTCGGTTGCTCCGCTTGTTCCGCCATGCCTTGCTCCGCGGAATCAGCGCTCCGGGGCCGGAGGGCCCTCTTCGCATCCCAGCATCTCCTCGGCGCCGGGCTGCGAGATCGTGCGCCGGAATTCCAGGACGCGGCTTACGACCTCTTCCGCGGATTCTCGAACCATGAACTGGTGCCCTGTGGTCAAGTTGATAACCGTATCGGGTGTCATCTCCACGTGCTCGATGAGGTCCGGATTCAGCAGGAACGGACCTCCTTTGAGCCGGGTCAGCCGTATCATGGCCGCAGACCTCCCTGATGCGGCATATCGACGGCGGGGCGGCGGCCTTGAGCGCTTCCGTGCCACGCACGAACTGCGAAAGCCGGCCGATAAGCCTCATTGAGGACGCGAGATCATGCCGGCTTGGCTTGGAGACGGAACCGCCGCGGCAGCGGCCAGAATCCTGGCGGCGCTCAGGACCGGCGAGGCCCGCCGGCTCGCCTCGGAATTGGATCGGGCGGCGGAGATCTGCCGCGCGCCGCTCCGCGATCCTTGCGCCGCCGAACGCAGCGAGGTGTTGGATGCCATCGTCCGGGAACTGCGCCAGCCCACAGGCTCGCGCGGCGCCCAGGCCGGCCTGGAGGCGCACACCTGCCTGTTGACCCACCTGGCCGGCCTCTGACCGCCGCGCTACTTCAGGAGATCGAGGATAGCCGCCAACTCATCGCGCACCGCCTGCCAGTCGGCCGTCCGCGGCGCGAACAACTCAGGCTGCGCGGGTTTGGCCGGGCGCGAGCGCGCCTCGACAGCCAGGGCGCGATCGCGGCGGCCGATCTTGGCCTGTGATTCCAGGTGGCGGCGCGCCCCCTCGATGGTAAACCGCTTCTCGTAGAGGAGTTGCTTGATCTGGAGCAGCAGCTCGACGTCTTTGCGCCGATAAAAGCGGTGCCCCGCGCCGGACTTGTTGGGAGCCAGCCCCCCAAACTCGGTTTCCCAATAGCGGAGTACGTAAGGCTTGACTCCCACCAGGCGGCTGACCTCGCCAATGCGGAAGTACAGCTTCTGCGGAATCGCGGCCTCGAGCTCCGTGCTGATTTCAGGCTGGTTCATCGCCGGCCAAACAGGGGCCTAGGCCATCCTATGGTCAAACGGTGGCTGGCGTCAACCCGCATGGGGCGCGCTGCCGTTCCAAAGACCCGGCGACGTGGTCATCCGCCTGGGGCTTCGACGGCACGCGCAGCCATCCGGACTCGGCCAGTTGGGGCGCCCAGAGGCGGTACCGCGACGGCTACCATTGCCCCCGCCGAGAAACGCGTCACCCTGATTGCATTTCCGGATTTGCCCGCGCTTCAATCACTTGCGGGTCTTGACGTGTCTCCTGTCCGCTCGCCCGCATTACGCTCGTGCCAGGTGATCCCATGTTTCCCGTCGAGATCATCGCAGCTCGCGGCCGCCTGCCCGGAGCCCGCGTGCCCAACCGATTGGAGAAACAAAACGAAGCCAAAAAGTCCAGCGTTTTCAACGGACCTTCCCGATCTAGTGCAACTTGGACAGCGCCGCGCCTCGACGTCGTCAGGTTGCCCTTCCTCCAGGAATTCCCAGCCGGCGCCACGGACAGTACAGGAAGTCAGGAAGCAGAAAGCCCAGGGTCCTAGTCCAAAAATGGACGGTTTATCCATCGCATTTCATCGCGTTCGACTGCCGCAGTCGCGGCCGGTGCAGGCACCCGCATCCAACTCGCAGCGTTCTTCGGCCTTTTTGCGCTCGCGACCCGGGCGAACACCCGATGGGGGCCCCGGGCGAAAACGCCGTACTGTTTGTTCAGGGGTCTCAATGCTGAGAGCAATCCTCATCTCGCCGGACCGTGCCCTGGCAGAGCAACTCGCCGCGGCGGTCGCTCAGAACAACCAGGTGGGCATCGCCCGCGCCTTCGACCGCTACCCGGCGGATCACGAGCTTCCGCGCATCATCCGCGCTCATGCGCCACAGATCCTCTTCGTCGATGTGGGCAGCCTCCCCGACGCGCTCCGCCTGGCCACGGCCATCAATGAAGCCGCCCCCGGAACGCAGATCGTGGCCTTCGACCGCGCCTGCGCCCCTACTACGCTGCTCGACCTCATGCGGGCCGGCATCCGTGAGTTCGTCGCCGTGCCGGATTCCCTTGGCGAACTCGGGAACGCTCTCGGCCGCGTGGCGGCGGCGCTCGAGCGGGCGCCGGCGCACATCCCCGTTACCGAAGAGGTGATCGCCTTCCTTCCTGCCAAGCCCGGCGTGGGATGTTCGACCGTGGCGCTCAACGCCAGCGTTGCGCTGGCCGCCCAGCCGGCGACCCGTGTCCTGCTGGCGGACTTCGACCTGAACTGCGGCATCATCGCCTTCATGTTGCACCTCGATTTCGACCGCTCGCTGGTGGACGCCGCCGAGCATGCCCCGCAGCTCGATGAAGATCTGTGGCCCAAGCTGGTCGCAAAAGCCCGCGGCATGGACGTGCTGCCCGCCGGGCCGATCCGTCCCGGATTCCGCATCGAGTTGCCCGCCTTGCGGTACCTGCTGGAGTTCGCTCGCCGCAACTACGATGTCGTCTGCGCAGACCTCTCCGGTCTGATGGAGCGCTACTCGGTGGAGCTGATGCAGGAAGCCAAGCGCATCTACCTGGTTTGCACGCCGGAGCTTCCGGCCCTGCACCTGGCGCGCCAGAAGCTGGACTACCTGCGCAGTCTCGACCTCGAGCCGCGCGTCTCGCTGTTGCTCAACCGCGCGCAGAAGCGCGCGCTGGTATCCAGCGCCGATATCGAGAAGCTCATCGGCCTCCCGGTGGCGATCGAGATTCCGAACGACTATCGCGGGGTGCACAACGCGCTCCAGGAAGCCCGGCCCGTCGATGCGGGCTCCGAAATCGGCAAGCGGTTCACCGAACTGGCGCGCCGCATCCTGGCGAAAACGCCCGGTGCGAAGCCCGCGCACCGCTTCGTCGAGTACTTCTCGATGAGCCCGGCGCGCTACTCGTTCGGAACCACGAAGACCGGGTAAGCGCCCGCCGGTTTCGTCGATGACACGTCTGGCCCAGCAATTTTTCTCTTGTTTCTAAGGGCTTGCGCGCGCGTCCCCCAGCGCCTTGTTGGCCGGACCGTTTATCGTTGAGCCAATCCCGGCCTCGCCCCGGCCGGGGCGCCGAGGCTGCGGGCCTGTCTGGGGAGGACATCGCCCTGCAGTCCCCGGCGCTACAATGAAGGTCTTCCATCGCCCGTGTCCATCCGAATCGGCGTCCATCCCGTGCTCGAGGCGTTGCGCGCCCGGCATCCCATGAACCGCGTCCTGGTCGCCAAAGGCGCTTCGGGACCTCGCATGCAGGAGATTATCGGCCTGTGCCGCGAGCTGGCGGTCCCGGTTCGTTTTGAGCCGCGGGAGACGCTCGACCGCGTGGCCAGCTCGAGCGCGCACCAGGGCGTCGTGGCGCTGGGCGCCGCCGGCCCTCACGCCGAGCTCGAGGATCTGCTCCCGGCCGCAAAGCTCCTCGTCGTCCTGGATGGGATCGAGGACCCCCACAACCTCGGCGCCATCGTCCGCACGGCCCACGCCGCCGGCGCCGCCGCGGTGGTGATCCCGGAGCGCCGCGCGGCCGGTCTCACCGAAACGGTGGCCAAGGCGGCCGCCGGGGCGCTCGAACACCTGCCCGTGGCGCGCGTGACCAATGTCAGCCGCACGCTCGAAATGCTCAAGCAGCGCGGTTTCTGGATCTACGGCCTGGACGAGCGGGGAACGCAAGACTACGACCGCGCCGAGTACGCCCAGCCTACCGTCTTCGTCCTGGGAGGCGAGGGCAAAGGCCTGCACGAGATGGTCAAGAAGCACTGCGACCTTCTGGTGCGGATTCCGCTGGCGGGAAAGATCTCGTCGCTGAACGTTTCCGTGGCGGCCGGCATCGTCCTGTTCGACTGGAAGCGGCGCAGTTGACTCCGTCACTCGATCGCGTAGGGACCCGGCTCCTCTACTTTGACCGGCTGCTCGTCATGCGCAACGGCGCGGACGCGAACCTCGACGGCGCGCGCCTCGTTGCTCATCTGCCAGTGGAACTCCGACCCCTCGCCGGTGTCGAGAGGATCTTCCTCGACTTTGCCGCGCTGGCGGCTGACGACCTGGCCATCCATCCCCGTCACGTCGAAGATCAGCACCAGTTTGCGTATTGCCTGCGGGCCGGAGTTCACGATGCGGCCATCGATCACGAGGAGCGGATCCGAGCTCAAGCGGTGCACCGCCATCTCGACCACCTTGATGGTGCCGCCTTCGAAACCTTTGTCCTTCTTCCGATTCCCCGCAGCCAGGGCCAGCACGGGGGCTAACAAGAGGACGAGACGGCGGGTCACTGCCATGAGACCTCCCCAGTGTAACAGTCCGGCGGCGCCCTGCCCCACAAGGACTCCGGAGATGGGCGAGAATCGAAGTCGGCGGAACAGGAGGCGTCTGGGAATGATCAGCAGGCGGGAGTGGATGGCCGCGGCGGCGCTGCTGCCCGCGGCGCGGGCCGGCATGGCCGCCAGCGGGGCCAGGAACATCGTCATATCGAGCGCGAACGGGCTGCGCGCCACCAACCGGGCCATGGAGGCGCTGCAAGGCGGCGGCGACACCCTCGATGCGGTGATCGCCGGGGTCAACATCGTCGAGGAGGATCCCGAGGACAATACCGTCGGTTACGGCGGCCTCCCGAACGAGGACGGAGTGGTGGAACTCGATGCCTCGGTGATGCACGGGCCCACGCGCCGCTGCGGCTCGGTGGCCGCGCTCGGCGGCATAAAGACGCCGTCGAAGGTGGCCCGGCTGGTGATGGACCGGAGCGACCACATCATGCTGGTGGGCCCAGGAGCGCTACATTTTGCCAAGGCACACGGCTTCGCCGACGAGGACCTGCTGACCGACAAATCGCGCCTGGCGTGGCTGGTCTGGAAGGAATCGCTGCGCGACGCCGCCGGCCACAATAACTGGGGTCCGGGACTGGACGCGCCTCCCGCGAAGCCGTCTTCGCGACTGAAGCGCCTCTTCCCCGGCGTCGATCAGGAGACCCTCGAGTGGGCCTGGAGCGTCGCCATCACGCCGCCTACTGGCACCATCAACTGCCTGGCCTTGAAGGAAAATGGCGAGATGTCGGGGGTCACATCGACCAGCGGCCTGGCCTGGAAGATCGCCGGGCGCGTGGGAGACTCGCCCATTCTGGGGGCGGGGCTGTGGGTGGATCAGGACGTGGGCGCGGCCGGCTCGACGGGACGCGGCGAGGAAAACATTCGCGTGGCCGGAGGGCACACTATCGTCGAGAACATGCGGCACGGCATGACGGCGCGCGAGGCTTGTCTCGACGCACTGCGGCGCGTGGTTCGCAATTTCGACAACGATCGCGGGCGGCTGGCGCAGTTCGATTTGAACTTCTACGCGCTGCGCAAAGATGGCGACTATGCGGGCGCGTCGCTGTGGAACGCGGTGGTGCAGGGCGGTGCGCTGGTCAGGAGGAAATTCGCGGTGAACGATGGCTCGGCCGGGCGTCTGGAAGAGTGCGCCTACCTGTTCGAGCGCAAGACGTCCTGAAGTGCCGGACCCAGTTCGGGATGGCGAAACTCAAAGCCGGCGTCGAGCGCGGCGCGCGGGATCGCCCGCTGGCTGTCTAGCAGCACGCAGGCCATCTCGCCAAACAGTATCTTGAGCAGGAAGGCCGGCATTGCAACGACCGCCGGACGGCGGAGCGCGTGGGCGAGAGCGGCGGTGAACTCGCGGTTCGTCACCGGATTCTGCACCACGGCGTTGAGTGGTCCGGAGACGCCGTCGTGTCCTAAGGCGAACTCGATCAGGCGCAGAAGATCGTCCAGGTGGATCCAGGGCATCCACTGGCGCCCGGAGCCGAGCCGGCCGCCGGCCCCGAGCCGGAAGGCAGGAAGCATCTTTTGAAGCGCTCCGCCGCGCGGACCGAGCACCATTCCGGTTCGCAGCTTGACCACGCGCGTACCGAGCGCGTAAGCCTCATCGGCCGCCCGCTCCCATTCCACGCACAGTTCCGCCAGAAAGCCCGTGCCCGGGGCCGACGCTTCGGTGAGGACCTCGTCGCCACGCGATCCATAGAACCCGACGGCGGATGAGCAGATGAACACGCGCGGCGGGGCGGGGAGCGCGCCGATGAGGCGCCGCGTGCCTTCGATGCGGCTCTCGCGGATCCGTCGTTTCGCTTCTGGCGTCCAGCGCTGGGCGATGGGCTCGCCGGCCAGGTGAATGAGCGCGTCGCAAACTTTGAGGGCCTGAGGCGAGCGCAGGCTGAAAGGCTGCACCTGGTGGCCCGCAGCGGCGAGGCGCTCGGCCAGCGCCCGTCCGATGAATCCACTTGCGCCTGTGAGCGTGACGATCACGATGTCCTACACCCTCAGCTCGTAACCCTGTTCGCGCATTCCTTCGATGATGCGCGCCCGGATCGCGCCGGCTTCTTCGAGCGACAGCGTGCGATCCGGCGCCCCCACCGTCAGGCGGAAGGAGACGCTCTGCATGCCTTCGGGAATGGGCGGGCCGGAGTACCGGCGCAAGAACTCAATAGACTCGAGCGATTCGCCGGCCAGCGACGCGATCCTCTTTTGAAGGTTCCCCACCAGCTCGCGCACGCCCGCAACCACCGAAAGATCGAACGCGCTCGACGGATAGCGCCGTATGGGCCGGTACCGTTTCTCGCGCGGTTGAAGCTCCAGCATGAGCTCGAGGTCGATGTCCAGGATGGCTCCGCGGCCCGCCAGAAGCAACGGATGCAACTCGAACAAGCGGCCCAGAACACGGTCCCGCCAAACGACCTCAGCGCTGCGCGCCGGATGTTCGAAGGCCAGCGCCTGGACGGGGCGCACCTCGGCCCCCGGCATCAGGCACTCCGCCAGGCGTTTCAGCTCGAACAGGTTCCCTTCGCCTTCCTCCCGCGAATACATGGCCGCGGCCAGGTGTGGAACCTCCTTCGGCAACCCATCGGCGCCTCGCACCTCCGGGTGGACTTCGCGCCCGATTTCGAACAATCGGAAAGAATCCAGGTGGCGGCTGTTCTCGCGCAGGTTCTTGAAAATGCCTGGGACGAGGCTGCGCCGCATCAGGCTCTGGTCTGCCGCAATGGGGTTCTTCACGGCCAGGTGGTCCGCCGGATCGAAGCCCAGCTCGCACACCTGCTCCTCGCTGAGGAACGAATAGTTGTAGACCTCGGTGAATCCCTGCGCCGCCACCATCGAACGCACGCCGCGCGCGAACAGGCGCTCGGGGTCGGAAGGCGGCACGGTGACCGGAAGCAGCGGGGGCTGGGGCGCGATCGAGTCGTAGCCGATCATGCGGCCGACCTCTTCGACCAGGTCGTCCTTGATCGCAACGTCCTTGGTGGCGCGCCAGCTCGGCACGGCGACCGAGAAGACCTGCGGCTCGGGCTCCGTGACGCCGAACGAGAGGCGCTCCAGAATGTCGCGTACCTCGCCGGCTTCGATCGCGCGACCCAGCTTGCGCGTGAGCCAGTCCATCGGCAGGCGGATGGGAGCGGGCGGCGCAGCTTTCTTCCAGAGGTCGGCGAGGCCGCCCACCAGCCGTATCCCAGGGGACACTTCGTGGAACAGCTCGACAATGCGCGCCAGTGCCCGCACAGTGTTCTCGGGATCCTGCGCCTTTTCGAAGCGCATGGAGGCGTCCGTGCGCAGCTTCAGCTTCGCCGAAGTCTTGCGAACGCTCGATGCCTGGAAGCAGGCGCTCTCGATCACGATGCGGCGGGTGCGCTGGTTGATGGCCGTGTCGAGGCCGCCCATGACGCCGGCGAGCGCGATCGGCCCGCGGGCATCCGCGATCACCAGGTTCGTTTCGTCGAGCGCGTAGGATTCTTCGTTGAGGGCCACCACCTTCTCGCCGGCGCGCGCGGGCCGGATGAAAATGGTGTCGCCGTCGAGCAGATCCTGGTCGAAGGCATGCAGCGGCTGCGCCAGCTCGCTCATGATGAAGTTCGTGACGTCGACGATGTTGCTTATGGGGTTGAGGCCGATCGCCTCCATCCGGTACTGCAGCCAGAGCGGCGAAGGACCCACCACGACGTTGTCGAACACCAGCGCGCTGTAGCGGGGGCATAGCGCGAAATCCTCAATCGCGATCTTGACCGCGGCGGGGCCGGCTGGAACCAGAGCGGGCTTCACGGGGTCGAGGAGCGGCCTGCGCAGGATGGCCGCGACCTCGCGGGCCAGGCCGAAGTGGCCCCACAGATCCGGCCGGTGCGTGATCGACTTGTTGTCAATCTCGATGATCGCGTCGGGCTTGCAGCCGGGGATCGCGGCGCCGGGCTCGGCTTCGATCTCGAGCATCCCGGCGGCGTCGCGGTTGACACCCAGTTCGGCGCCGCTGGCGAGCATGCCGTCGCTTTCGACGCCTTCGATAATGGCCTTCTCAATCGCGCGGCCGTTGAGGTCGGTCCCCGCGGGGACGTAGGCCGTCACGATGCCGGGCCGGCAGTTGGGCGCGCCGCAGACGACCGTCTTCGTACCGTAGCGGCCGGTTTCAACGACGGCGGTCACGTTGTGCGAGCTGCCGGGAATGGGCGTGACGCTCGCCACGCGCGCGGCGCACACGCGGTCGAGATACGGCGCGTGCTTACGCACTCCCTCGCACTCGGCCGTCTTCATGGTGATGAGCTGTCCCAGCTTCGCAGGCGCGGCATCGATGCCGTCCACCAGCTCAGCCAGCCAGTTGTAGGAGAAATTCATGCTCTGGGTCCTTGCGCTTTGCGGCGGAGGGTGTCGAAGAGGCGGGCCGCGTAGGGCGATGCGGCGGCTAGTTTCGCGGGATTGAGTGTCCCGAGAAGATCGAAGGACAGTCTACCTTTGCGGTACCGACCCATCGACGCGCGTTCTAAAGCTGTGAAGACGTCCCGCTTCGGGATCTTCTCAACGTCACTGCGCTTCGGCAGAGCGTTGCCACGAAAGTTGCGGCCGAAGAAGAGCTCTACCGCCCTGGTGTCTGCCAGAAACCATGCCTCCATACACTGCACCATGAGATGCGCGCTTTCGTCGGACGTGCCCGCTGGCTGCTGCCAGTCGAGGACAGCCCAAGGTGAGGCGTCTTCCTTTATGGGAGCTTCGCTGTCAACCAGAAGGCACACGAACTCCCCCTGCTGCGCACGGCCCGTGGCAGTGCAGAAGTCCTTGATGGTTTCGGCACGCGAGCCGCAGACCACCACGCGGGGCATGCGGCCGGCCAGTCCAGCCCTTTCAAACAGCTTTCCGAAACCGCTGCGGCAGGCTTTGTTCAAGTCGGGGCTGTCCCCGCCACCCTCGACGTAAATCTTCACCAGCGATTGCCTCCCAATTCGCCTTTGGACCACAACTGGCCGAGAGTGTACCGCTCCAGCCATTCCTTCAGAGCATCTCGGTCGAGCCGGCGCATCGTAGTCGAGCCTTCCTCCTTCTCACACACCACAACAGCTTCGGGTGTGTCGGTCAGAGCATCGACCAATGCTTCGGAGTGCGTCGTAACGATCAATTGCGTGCGCTGGGAGGCTTCTACCAGGAGCCTGGCGACGGTGGGGAGGATGTCTGGGTGCAATCCTATCTCGGGTTCCTCGATGCAGATCAGCGGCGGAGGAGAAGGGTGGCACAAGATCGTCAGCAGGCACAAGTAGCGCAGCGTGCCGTCGGAGAGGCGGGTCGCCGGCACCGGCTGCCGAAGATCGCGTTCGCGCAGAAGTAGTTGGACTACGCCACCGTAAAGGCTAAAGAGGAAATCCGTAATCGGCTCGTAGAATTCGCGTAGTCGCTCGGTCAGCGTGGCACGCATCCCCGAGACAGCGTCGAGGTCGTTCAATACCAACCATAGATTGCTGCCGTCTTCGAGCAAGAAGTCCCGGGGAAGGTCCGTTTTTTGAGGCAGCCGAAGAGCCGATTGGAGGCCCGTGTCCCACCAGCGGTACAACCGGAGCTTGCCATACTCGTTGCCGAGGTAGGTGATTTCCGGGTAGACATTTGGATCTCTGCGCTGCGAGAGCACCGATTGGTCGGGAGCGATGTCCTCACGCTTCAGGGATCGAGGCTTGCGCTCCGCTCCACGCCGCAGCGGATCGTCGCTGCTCCGCATCAGCTCGCCAATGCTGGTCATGTGGACGCTGACCGCAGGACTGCCATCGAGGTATCTGTATCTGTAGAAGAAGTCCTCGCCGAAGCTCGGGCGCTCGTTCTCGATGGTTTCGTCTGCCAGTTCAAACCGCTGCCCCACCATTGTGAAGCTCAGCGAGTGGCGGACCGCCATCGGCCCCGGCGGATAGGAGACAGTGACGTTGACCTCAGCCGGCTCGGTGATGGGGTTGCCCTTCCAAATCCACTCTCCGACGCCGCCGCCGGCCCGGAGCGGCGCCTGAAGATCCCTCGGGCAGGCCTGGAGCAAACTGATCGCCTCTATCAGGTTGGATTTCCCCGACCCGTTCGGCCCGATCAAAACGTTCAGACCCAGCAGTTCCGTCTCCTCCGTCTTTGGGCCGAAGGAGAGCAGATTCGTCAGGCGGATTGTCCGGATGAGCCGCTTATCGCCGAGCACAGGCAGCCTCCTCAGAATTGTCGCAAGAACCGCAGATCGCCGCCGTTCAGGTGGCGGATGTCGTCGATGGCGTAGCGCATCATGGCCAGGCGCGTCAGGCCCAGACCGAAGGCGAAGCCGTTCCACTGCTCCGGGTCGATGCCGCTCATGCGCAGCACGTTGGGATTCACCAGGCCGCAGGGCAGCAGTTCTACCCACCCGCCGTGCTTGCACACCGGGCAGCCCGTGCCGCCGCAGATCAGGCACAGGATGTCCAGCTCGAAACCGGGTTCGACGAACGGAAAGTAGCCGGGCCGCAAGCGCACCGTCACGTCGCGATGGAAGACCTGGCTGAGCAGCGTCTTCATGAAATAGATCAGGTGCGCCACCGAGACCTCGCGGTCGATCATCATGCCTTCGAGCTGGTAGAAGGTGTGCTCGTGCGAGGCGTCCACTTCCTCGTTGCGGAACACGCGGCCGGGCGCGATCATGCGCAGGGGCGGGCCGAGCCGCTCCATCCCGCGCACCTGCACCGGCGAAGTGTGCGTGCGCAGCAGGTTGCCGTCCTGGAGCCAGAACGTATCCTGCATGTCGCGCGCCGGATGATCCCCCGGGATGTTCAGCGCGTCGAAGTTGCGAAACTCGGTCTCGACCTCGGGCCCGCCGAGCACGGCGAAGCCCATCGAGGTGAACAGGTCTTCGATCTCCATCTGGACTTGCGTGACGGGGTGCAGGGTGCCGGGGCGCGGGCCGGGGGCGGGCAGCGTCAGATCGATCCACTCGGCGTCGAGCCGCGCCGCGAGAGCGCGCCTGTCGAACTCGGCCTTGCCGGCATCAAAGGCCGCTTCGATCGACTCCTTGACCGAGTTCAGCAGCTTGCCAATGCGCGCGCGTTCTTCGGGCGCGAGCTTGCCGAACTGCTTCGAGATCTGCGCCAGCGCCCCCTTGCGGCCGAGCACTTCGACGCGCACTTCCTCGAGCTCGTCGGGGGTGGCGGCGTTGGCGATGCGCTCGCGGGCGCGCGTCTCCAGTTCGGTCAGCACGGATTCGAGCGGCACGTTAGGTTCGGGCATGGGCTGGGAACTCCTTAGTCTATCGCACGGTTACAGGCGCGAGTAGGCGACGGCGAAGTGCAGCACCAACGACGGGAAGATTCCCAGCACCAGCGTGAACGCAGCCGAGATCCACAGCGCGGTCCTGGTGCCGACGGCGAGCGGGGGCAGATCCCGCACGGAGTCGCCCGGCTCCTTCATGTACATCACCACCAGCAGGCGCAGGTAGTAGAACGCCGCCACCGCGCTCGTAAGCAGGCCGACCACCGTGAGCCACACCAGGTTGGCGTCGAGCGCCGCCTTGAAGATGTAAAACTTCCCGAAGAAGCCGCCCGTCAGCGGCACGCCGATCAGCGAGAGCAGGAAGATGGAGAACATCGCCGCCGTTCCCGGCTGGCGCCATCCGAGCCCCGCGAAATCCTCGATCTCGACGAACTGCTCGCCGGCGCGCGAGAAATGCGCCACCACCGCGAACGCTCCTGCATTCATGAAAACGTACGCGGCCAGGTAGAACATCGCGGCCGCCGTGCCGGTCTCCGAGTGCGCGGCGATGGCCACCATCACATATCCGGCGTGCGCGATCGAACTGTAGGCGAGCATCCGCTTGACGTTGGTTTGCACCAGCGCAGCGAAGTTCCCCACCACCATCGTTAGCAGCGCGGAGGCTGCCACGATCCCCGTCCAGCGCGCGCCCGGCGCACTGAATGCGGTCATGTACACCCGGATGAGGACAGCGAAGGCGGCGGCTTTGGGCCCCGCGGCCAGGAACGCGGAGACCGGCGCAGGCGCGCCCTGATAGACGTCCGGCGCCCAGATCTGAAACGGCGCGGCGGAGACTTTGAAGGCGAGGCCGACGAACATCAGCGCCGCCGCGGCCCCCACCAACATGCTGCTCGGGACGCTGTGCGGATGGGCCAGCGCGTTGCGGATTCCCTGCAGGCTGGTGGTCCCCGTGGCACCGTAGATGAGCGCGATGCCGTACAACAGGAACGCCGTCGCGAAGCTGCCCAACAGGAAGTACTTGGCCGCGGCTTCGTTGCCGAGCTTGGCGCGGCGCAGGTAACCAGCCAGTACGTAGCTGGCGATGGAAGAGATCTCCAGGCCGATGAACACCACGATCAGTTCGCCCGCGGCCGCCATGATGCACTGCCCGGCCACCGAGTAGAGCACCAGCGAATAGTACTCTCCCGATTCCGCATCCTCACGGCGCAGATAGCTGCCCGACATCAGCACCACGACGATGGCGGCCGCGATCACCAGCACGCGGAAGAACACCGCGAAGCCGTCGATGCTGACCATCCCGCTGAACGCCGTCCCGGGAGCCAGTTCAGCCAGCGCCGCCGGGATGAGGGCCGCCAGGAGACCCGCGAGCGCCGCCCAGCCCAGCGCGCGCTTGGACTGCTTCGAGGTCAGCGGCTCCAGGACCATGATCAGCGTGGCCACCACCACCAGTAGGATCTCGGGCAGCACACGGAAATACTCGGCGGCGGTGGGAACGAAGCTAGCGGGCACGCGCCACCTCCGTCCCCTTGGCGAGCCTGGGATTTCGCACCTCGAAACTCACGCCGATCTTGGTGCTCTCCAGGATTGCGGCCGAGCTTTTGGTGATTGGCGGCAGGAACGACTGCGTCAGGGTGCCCATCCATACCATGAGCACGACGAGCGGCAGCACCGCGGCCCACTCGCGGCCGGTCAGGTCTCGCATGTGCCCAGCCACATCAGGACGCACTTCGCCGAAGAAGACGCGCTGGTACAGCCACAGCATGTAGCACGCCGAAAAGATCACGCCAATAGCGGCACACACGGCCCAGCGGAAGCTGGCCTGCGCCGCGCCCTGAAGCACGAGGTACTCACCGACGAAGTTGTTCAGCAGAGGCAGCCCCATGCTGGCGAGCGCCGTGATCAAGAAGACAGCCGAAAGGTTCGGCGCGGGCGTCGCTACCCCGCCGTAGTCGGAGATCTCGAGCGAGTGGCGCCGCTCGTAAAGGTAGCCCACCAGCACGAAGAGCGCGCCGGTCGAAACGCCGTGGTTCAGCATCTGATAGACGGCGCCGTTCATTCCCAGCTCGGTGAACGTGAAGATCCCCAGCACGACGAAGCCCAGGTGGCTCACCGAGGTGTAGGCCACCAGCTTCTTCATATTGGGCTGCACCAGCGCCACCAGCGCGCCGTAGAGGATGCCGATGATGGCCAGGATGGCGATTGACGGCGCCAAGTCGCGCGACGCCGACGGGAACAGCGGGAGGCAGAACCGCACCAGGCCGTAGCAGCCCATCTTCAGCATGACGGAGGCCAGCATCACCGAGCCCGCCGTGGGCGCCTCGACGTGCGCATCCGGCAGCCAGGTGTGCAGCGGGAACAGCGGCACCTTGATGGCGAACGCGATGAAGAAGCCGAGGAATAGTAGCACTTCCTCCACGCGGTTGAAGACCAGGCGGCCGCTCGCGCGCATCTGCAACAGGGCGCTGTAATCGAGGGTGCCGGTGCGATTGTAGAGATAGATCAGCGCCACGAGCATCAACATCGAGCCGGCCATGGTGTAGAGGAAGAACTTCACCGCCGCGTAGATGCGCCGCTCGTGTCCCCAGACGCCGATCAGAAAGTACATCGGGACGAGCGAGACTTCCCAGAACACGTAAAAGAGGAACAGGTCGAGCGAGACGAACACGCCCACGAGGCCAAATTCCATCAGCAGGAACAGCGCGAAGAATTCCTTGACCCGCCGGTCGATGGAGCGCCAGGAGATCAGCACACCGATGGGCGTCAGCAAGGTGGTCAGCAGTACCAGCCACAGGCTCACGCCGTCGATTCCGGTGTAGAAACGGATCGCGGGCTGGGTGATCCAGGGCAGGTTCGCGACGAACTGGAAGCCGGCCTCCGCGCGGTTGAAACGCGCCAGCAGCGCAAGCGAAGCGATGAAGGTCACCAGCGACACAGCCAGCGCCGTGCGCCGGATCGCCTCCTCGCGCTCGCGCGGCACAAGCAGAATCAGGAAGAAGCCGGCCAGCGGGATGAAGAGCACGGCGTCGAGGAGGTTCATCGCAAGCCTCCCATCACGCCGAGCGCGATGAGCAGCGAGACTGCGCCCAGGAGCACCCAAGCGGCGTAGCTTCGTATGTAGCCCGATTGCGCCAAGCGCAACAGACTGCCGATTCCGAGCGCCCGCCGTCCGACTCCGTTGACAGCGCCGTCGATGACCTCGACGTCGATGCCGCGCCACAGCACCTCGCGCGAGGTCCCCACCAGCGGGCGCACGACGGTCGCGGCGTAGATTTCGTCCACCCAGTATTTCCTGAAGGCGGCGTGGTACAGCCACTTCAGGCGGCGGGCAATCATGTCCGGGAGCGCAGGCCGCCACCAGTAGAGCGCCCAAGCCACGAGTACGCCGCCGCATGCCGCACCGATCGAGGCCGCGAGCAGCATAGGATTCTCCGCCGGGGCGATCTCCGGAAACATCGGCGCCAGCCACTTCGATACCTGGAAGGCGCCTCCCGCGAGCGACAGCACGGCCAGAAGCGCCAGGGGCACCGTCATCACCGGGGGCGATTCGTGCGCGTGCGCTTCGCCGCGATACTCGCCGAAGAACACCAGGAAAATGGCGCGGAACACGTAGAACGACGTCATGGCCGCGGTCACAATGCCGATCCAGAACAGAATCGGCGAGCGGTGCCAGGCGCTGAGCAGAATCTCGTCCTTGCTAAAGAAGCCCGAGGTGAACGGCAGCGCGGAGATGGCCGCGGCGGCGGCGAGCATGGTCCAGAAAGTGACCGGAGTCTTGGTGCGGAGGCCGCCCATCCGCCGCATGTCCTGCTCGCCCGAGAGCGCGTGGATCACGCTGCCCGCGCCCAGGAACAGCAGCGCTTTGAAAAACGCGTGCGTCACCAGGTGAAAGATTCCCGCGCCGAACGCGCCCGTTCCCACGCCCAGAAACATGTAGCCCAACTGCGACACGGTCGAGTAGGCGAAGACGCGCTTGATGTCGGTCTGCACCATGCCGATGGTGGCGGCGAAAAACGCCGTGGCCAGACCGATTCCGGCGACCCAGTCCATGGCAATCGGCGCCTTCAGATAGAGCGGCGCCGATCGCGCGATCATGTAGACGCCCGCGGTCACCATGGTGGCGGCGTGGATCAGGGCCGAGACCGGAGTGGGGCCCTCCATCGCATCCGGCAGCCAGACGTAGAGCGGCAACTGCGCCGATTTCCCCGCCGCGCCCACCAGCAGCAGCAAGCCGATGATGGTCAGCGTCCCCATGCCGGTGTCCGCTTGCCAGCCCGCCACGCCGCTGAACACGGTGCCGAAATCGAGCGATTTGAAGTTCATGTACAGCAGAAAAAGAGCCAGCGTAAAGCCGAAATCGCCGATGCGGTTCACGATGAACGCCTTGTTGGCGGCGCTGGTCGCGCTCTTCTTCAGGAACCAGAACCCGATCAGCAGGTAGCTGCACAGGCCGACCCCTTCCCATCCCACGAACATCAGCAGGAAGTTCGCCGCCAGCACCAGCGTCAGCATGAAGAACATGAAGAGGTTGAGGTAGGCGAAGAAGCGGTAATAGCCGCCCTCGTGCGCCATGTAGCCGATCGAATAGATGTGAATGAGCAGCCCGACACCTGTGACCACCAGCAGCATGACCGCCGTCAGCCGGTCCGCGGCCAGGTCGAAACCGATGCGGAGCTCGCCCACGCGAATCCAATCGAAGTAGCGCTCGATGTGTGGCTCCGCGAGTGGCTGAAGCGCGATCACGGTCTTCAAGACCCAAACGAAGGCCAGCGCTACCGTGCTCACGGCCACGGTGTGGATGACGGCTTTGGGCAGGCGCCGCCCGGCGAGCCCGTTGATCAGGAATCCTAGAAGCGGCAGCGCGGGAATGAGCCAGAGGTGCTGCATCTCAATCCTTCATGGTCCTGAGGTCGTCCACCTGAAGCGTGGCCCGGTTCTTGAAAACGATCAGGATGATGGCCAGCCCCACGGCCGCTTCCGCCGCCGCCACGACCATCACGAAGAAGGTGAACACCTGGCCGTCCACCTGTCTCAGGTTATAGGAGAAGGCAACGAAGCTCAGGTTGACGGCGTTCAGCATGAGTTCGATGGACATGAACATGGTGATGATGTTGCGCCGGAACAGGAACCCGGCCACGCCGAGGGTGAACAGCACGGCGCTCAGCGCCAGGTACCAGGAAAGCGGCACGGCATTCGGCATCAGTCAAGCTCCTTGTAGGCCAGCACGACCGCGCCCACGATGGCGATCAGCACCAGGATGGAAGTGATCTCAAACGGCCAGAGGTAGGTGGTGAAAATGGCGCGGCCGACGTTCTCGACCGTCCCGCCGGTGTAGGTTCCGAACTTCACCACCGCATCGCGTGGCACCACCGCCAGAATGATGAAGGTCACCGAGCCGAGCAGCAGGACCAGCAGCGGAGGGCCTACCAGGCGTGCCAGGAACGAGCCGCGCGTCTGGCGCTCGCGGCCGGCGTTGAGCAGCATGATGACGAAGATGAATAGCACCATGATGGCGCCGGCATACACGATCACCTGGGCCGCCGCGATGAACTGCGCTCCCAGCAGCAGATAGAGCACGGCCAGCGATCCCATGACGCCGATCAGGGCGAGCGCGCT
>Ga0265316_10002234_pt1 | contig 20313 bp, 18 predicted proteins | sample 4522metaG_FD_202092 | JGI IMG/M metagenome (GOLD analysis project Ga0265316, IMG submission 202092) | Rhizosphere microbial communities from Carex aquatilis grown in University of Washington, Seatle, WA, United States - 4-5-22 metaG | ecosystem: Host-associated > Plants > Roots > Rhizosphere >... | reverse complement strand
CGCAGGACATCACCTACCCGGCTCGGCTCGGCTGGCCCCATGTGCCTGGCGACCGACAGCCTGCTGCGGCCGCTTTCGTCCGTTCGGCCTGCGGCGGGCGATTGGGGGGTGATGCGCGTCGAGTCCTACTGCAATCGTGACGAGTGTCCGGAACACCCCCTGCGACAGAAATGAAGAATGCCCGGCGGCGATTTCGCGAACTCGTCGCGGACCGGTCGTGACGCTCATGGTCGGTTGGTCTATCGTCTTCCGATGCCGAGCGTTACCCTCGTTCTTGACCCAACGGGACCGGCGTTCCCGATCACCGAGGATTGCGCGATGCCAGCCATCCGGGTCACCGCAAACGTAGTTGGCGTGACCCCGGATCCCAAGGTCCCGCTGTCGTACCAATGGAACGTCACCCTGGTCTTTGTGGGAGGGGCGTGCGCGCATTCGCTGAACCGTCGCATTTCCCATCCCGAAATCAATGCAACCACCCAGACCAACACGCTCACCATCCCTTTCAGCCAGATTCGCGGAGGGGAGCTCACCATCTCCGTGACGGTCAGAGTTGGGAATGTCTTGCTCAAAGCGCGGAGCGAGAAGTTGCAGGTCGTGGGCACCAACCCCTCGACAGCGGCCCTCATGAATATGGTGATCACCAACGACGCCTTCAAGAAATTGATGCGACTCGAAAGTGGGCTGCGCCAGTTCCGAACACCCTCCTGCCCGCTCTTCAGCGGCGACAACCTCGGTGGTGTGGGCATCTGCCAAATCACGTCGCCGTCCCCGACGGACGATCAGGTCTGGAGCTGGAAGGAAAACTTGAAGGCGGGGCTCCTCTTCTACAAGGCCAAAGAAGTCGTAGCTCGAGCGTACCCGCGCCATGTTCGGGACGGTCAGGAATTCAAGAACCTCGTCAAGGAATACAACGACAAGCGGGTGGCCAAGGCCAAGCCGGAGGCCCCTCTCAAGCCGCTGCCGATTGACTTACCCGACTACACGCCGGAACAGCTCGAGCGGGACACCGTTCGTGGGTACAATGGATACGCCGGGGGCCTTCACGAATACCGAGTCAAAGTTGATGCTGCCGGGCTGCTTGTCGTCAATGTGGATGCGGGAGGCAACAAGGGATCCGCGGTGTGGGAAGTGATCTCGACGGCTGATCGCATCGCCGAGTACGATCGAAGGAACATTCCCGCGAACCATCGGGGAGATCCAGCATACGTCGATGACGTCTACAACCAGGCCAGCTTCTGAAGCGAGGGCAGATGTATCGCCGTTTGGTGGGTCTCGTTCTCCTGTTCGGCTGTTCCCTTGCCCATGCTGAAGTCGGTCCACGGTACCTCTATCAGGTTTCGTGTGCGGCGCGCGTCGACCGATTCGATGTGGCCACCGGTCGAAAGACGAATTCGGTCGACCTGGCGAAGAGGACGGGAAAGGTTCGTCTGATTCCGGACGCGGAAGGCGCCCTGGAAGTTTGTCTTTCGAACCGAGCGACTTTCGACCGAGACAAGTCGGTCCTCTACGTCTTGGCTCCGAAGCTGGCGCACCCCAAGGAAGACGGGACATCGGACTATCGAATTCTGGGATTCTCTGTCCCAGCCCTCACGCTGACCTCCGAAGTTGCCGCTGGCGACAACCTCGACCATCCGCCTCAGTTCGAGGTGCGATCCGGAGGGGTGGTCTCGATTGATGGCGAACCTCCGAAGTCCGACCTGGCTTTCTCGAAATTTGGGCCGGGTCGGCATGAGTTGGTCAACCGCGTGCTCGAACGCTCGGGCGACCGCACCTTGGTACGCCTGCTCACGGATGGCCCCCTCGACATCGGAGTGGCGGATAGCGGCACGATGACTTTCGTGCGGATGGAGAATCTTCCGCTCACGACGGTGGAGAATATTCACCTGAGCCCGGGGGGAACCCATGTGCTGGTCGAAGAAGTGGTGAAGGGGGACGATTCTCGAAGCCGGAAAAAGACTGGGCGTCTGCTGCTCTACGACGCCCAGACAGGCCGTGCGGCCAAGACCCTGTCCGAGCCGGCCATCATCAAGCTCTACTTCCGCGGAATATCTCCGCTCGGCAAGGTCCTCTACGACCTCTTGGCCGACTACCGATTCGTAGATCTGCGGGTGAGGTTCCCGGCCGTGTCCGTCGTCCGAACTGCCAGCGAGGATTTCCCTCAACCCGCGGTCTTCTTCAGTGACAAGTGACCGACCAATTTCGACGTGGGCTTAACCCTAACCGTCTGTCGCCCCGCGAGGATGCGCGGGCTGCCGTACGTGCCGCGCCCCTCCCAGTGTGAGGCCATGATCAACGTGCCGAGGCGCGAATCTTCGAGAGCTGGCGGCGACGGGGGTCGCCGTTGCCGGGCGTAGTACCCACTCCGCGACACCTGCAGCATGCGGCAGAGCATCGGTACCGCGTGTCTGGCCTTCTCCGCACCGATGAACGCAATTTCACCGGCTCTCCTTGGCGAAGACGGTCGCCGCTTTTCGGAGGATCTCGTTTTCCTCAGTCAGCACCAGGACCTGCTTGCGGGGGTGCGATAGCTCCTCCCGCTCCTCGCTTGTAAGGGCACCGGCGGGGCCCATTCCGCGATGCGAGCAGATGGTCACGCGCAAGGACTTCTGAACTGAATCCCAAATGCCGCTAGGCCGCGGGGACGACCGCGCAGCTTCGTAAAGATCGAGGCGCGGGAACGGCCTCCCGGGGTTCGCCGGCTCATTTGGGTCACCACGTTCAATTCAGCCGCGATCGAGTGCTCCCTCAGGACTCCGCGCGCAAGGGTGTTGCGGAGGAGAAGTTGACGCCAGAGACCTTCACGACGGCCTGCCACGCGGCTTCCTGGCTGGCGCGGTCGTAGAGGTGTGGCTGGCGCTGCACCTCAATTGGGCCTGAGAACTTCCCTTGAGCCGAGGCGAAGAATTGCCCTGAGACGTCGGTTCCGAACTCCGACGCCTGGATGTACCGACGGGCCGCGGTCTCCGGCGTCTGATTCATGCCGGGAATGAGATTCACGATTGGGATAAACAGATACTTCAACGCCGGGCCAGCGTTTCGCACCACCTTGGTGGCGGTCGCCCCACCGGGCGAGACAGCGTACACGGCCATGCCGGAGGGTAGCCGGCGCGCTAGCGCCGCGACCCACCAAGCGATAATGAGCTTCGCGTCGGCATACGTATTGTTGGGCACGTACTTCACGTTTGGCCCGTTTCGAATGAGGGCTTCAATAGCGGCGGTCCGGTCTTCCCGGAAGTATTTGGCCGCGAAGGCTGGCACATCGGTGTAGCTGAACATCGGCACGCCCCCACGGGCAGGTTCCGCGCCGGCGATGACAATCCGCGCGCTGGGGCTCAGCAGGTTGGCGCGGAGCAACCCGATAGTCAGTTGATGATGGCCGATCAGCGGGGCCTGAGCTTCCTCGATTCCCGCCGCGGTGATCACGCGTTTCTTACCTGGGACCATCCCTGCATTGAGCAGCAGGAACTCGATCGGCTGACCCCGCTTGACGAGGTCGGCAACGGCGGACTGAACGCTGGACGGCGTGTCGAGATCTAGTTCCAGCGGCGTGAAGACCTGTGGATTGTTCTCAGCCGCGAGTTGAGCGGCCGCTTGCTGGGCCCCGGCTAGGCTGCGCCCGGTGACGATGATCTCGTGCCAGCCCTCTCCGGCGAGCAGGCGGGCTGCCGCATGGCCGAGCCCGGAAGTGGCGCCGGTGACGAGGGCGATCGAATGTCTCATGGGTGGTTTTCCTCGCGACGATAGGGTCGCCTTGCCAAAATCGAACTATTCGGTACGTTAATAGGGCGCATGATCAGGCGCAAGGAGTTTTGAACGAAATGATTCAAAAGTCCACGAAGCCCCGTGGGCGACCGCGCGGCTTCGACGAGATGGAAGCGCTGGAAAAGGCGACCCAGGTGTTCTGGTCGAAGGGTTACGACGGCGTGACGATCGACGATCTCGTCGCCGGGATGGGTGTGGGACGGCCGAGCCTGTATGCGGTCTTCGGGGACAAGCGGACGTTGTTCTTGCGGGTCCTCCGGGCGTACGCCGAGACGAAGGGCGCTGGCGCTGCGAGGGCACTTCTCTCACCGAAGGCTCTTCGCGACTCGCTCGCCAGCTTCCTGAGGCACGCCGTAGAATGTGCGACCGAGGAAGGCTCCGCCGTGGGCTGTCTTCTCGTGTGCGTCGCGCCGCTCGTGGACGACGCAGAGGTCCGGCAGTTCCTACAGAACGCAGCGGCTGGAGCTGCAGCGCTGGTGGAGCGTCGTTTTCGGGACGGGATCAGCGCTGGGGAAATCCCGGCTGACTTTCCCGTGGCCGCGCGTGCGAGCCAGGTCATCGACCTTTCCAAGGGTTTGACAATGCGCGCGCAGATGGGCACGCCGCGCAAGACGCTTCTTAGGGATGCCGAGGAAGCGGCTGACTTGGTGGTCCTTCTGCCTCGGGAGACCAGCCGAGGGCCGAGCGGCAGCGGCCGGAAAGCCCGTACGGTGCGGGGCTGACTTCCGCGTCCGTTGGACGGCAGCAAGCGCAGGGCTTCGGCCAGACGATGATTGGCCTCCCGCGCTTCTTCGAGGCCAATCCCGCCGGTCCCTCCAGCTCGTATGCCGTGGCCAACCGGCGAACCTGCCGCGCCCCCAACCCCAATAGGTCCCCGGCTTTCCCCTGGGACAGCCGTCCCTCGAGCACCTTGCGAATCACGCCCATGCGGGCGATTTCCGTGCGGCTCATCGTGACCAGTTCCTTCGCCATCGGTCCGACTAGCGCACAGCACCTCGCTGGCAAAAGCGGACATTTCTACTTAGCCTTGACATTCAACTGACGATTTCGGCCGTGCTGTTCGGGGCCTCGAAAGGGGAAACCCTGGGTTAAATTTCCTATGCTCCAGGGAGATGGAGTTGCCCTTTGCCCGGGGGGATCAGGCTCGCCTCTGTTTGCAAAAGTCCGCGGAGCCTGGAGGATTATTGGACTAGCCTCGTCCTCCTCAATAGCCAAATGTCAAAAGGCATTCTCCTGCTACACCAAGCCAACGACCTCTTTGGCGTGGCTGCAAGGCAAAACACAAATGCGACTCGCCCAAGATTTCAACGACGCTCGCCTGCCCTCAAGGGACGCACCGCTCACGGCGATTGTATCTCCCAAGGATGGTAGTACTGTTCAAATCAATCGCGGCGAGGTTGACGCCCCTATCGACATAGACATATCGGGCAGTGAACAACAAACCATTTCGCGTGTCACCGTAGACGCCTATGATTCGAATGGCCGCGCTACCGGAACAGACTATAAGGAGATTGCACTCTTTAGGTTTAGAGGAAATCGCTTCGGGCCCGGGAGTTGGACCTTTCGAATTGCGACGGAATATGCGCGCTCTCCGCCCTCGCTAAGATTAATACGGGTCCTCGTCCGGCCCTATAAGTCCGGGAAGCCAGACGGAACGCCTTTGAGGACCATGCCGCCCTAGTGTACCTAGAGGCTGGGAGGTCTTACGGCGACGGCCAGGGTGTGAATCAAAGGATGTGACCATGTTAGCGATCCGTAGATTCGGATTTTTCATGATGGTTCTGACTATGCTCTCTTGCGGAGGAACTCACTCCTCGGTGTCGTGTCCCAAGAGTGCCTCCCAGTGCCCAGTCGGATGCCTGGCTGTTGAGGGCTATCCGGTTGATGTAACAAATCATTGCACGGGCCAGGCACAAGCTGTCGCCTGCATCAGCGGAAGCACCATATCAACAGATGCCCCATGCGCTCGCCGAACATCGGACGGAGCGCTGTTCTTGCTTCCGGGCTCGGGAATCCAAGCGCCCGATTGGGCGAGATGCACGGGATCGGATGCCGACCAAGTCACACTGCTTTCGGGTCCCTGCAAGTAGAGCGAATGTTGGGGATTGGATGACCTCCCTCGTGTCCTATCGCATACAGAGGCGACTATCATGAAGGGGGCTCTTGATTGGGGCTGCTCCGTGGCGACGCACGATATCGATTTCACTGCGATACCCGCCCTTGCAGGAGCTGTTGGCCAGCATTGTTCAGGTCCTCACTGAGAACGACCTACGCGAGCTGGGCTCGGTCTTGGTCCAGGTGTGTTCACGCACGCCGTAGACTTTGATGCCGACGCAATCATCACCATAGAGGAGGTCGGCGCGCGCACACGGATCCTTTCAATCCAGCGTTCTCGGACGGAGCGACTACGGTGCGACCTTGACCTCGCGCGATGTCGGTGGGTGGTTGGAACATTCGTTGAGACGGACCCATGCCATGCGCGCAGAACCGGGGGAAGCACGCGCTGCGGGCTGGTCGGGCGGAGGAGATGGCAAGGGTAGGCTGGTCCTGAGTGACCAATATGCGGTCGACGTTCGCTGAGGATGCGACGATAGACGAGGCGTTTCCGTCGCCGACGGTGTGACCGGCGCGGTGGCCAGTCGGGACACCCAGGTCGAATTCAACAGCGCGGTCCCGATCCCGGACGTCGTCCGCTGGGTCTTGCGGAGCACGAGCACGCAGCCCACCCGCTAGATCGGTCCAGCTTTCTGGCCGGATTCAGCCAAAACGGCGGCAAAGTTGACCTGACATTCTAAGTCGGCGATTTCAACGGACGATTTCGGCCGTGCTGTTCGGGGCCTCGAAAGGGGAAAACCTGGGTCAAATTTCCTATGCTCCCAACCCGAGCTCGTAATCCGCTCCGGTGCATTTCGAGGCCCCCTCGTCGGCCTCGAGAGCGCGTCCTTCGAGCCCCCCTCTGCGACCTGATCTACGACCTGATCGGCGCGTCGACCGCGCCGGAGGGGGGCGCCACGCCCACGAACTCGGCCGAACTAAAAGCCCCCCACTATGCTGCTCGTGGAGGGGTTACGGTGGTTCGGCCCCTCGGGTCCCCCTTCGGCGGACCCGCCACCGTGGTTCCGTACGGCGTTCAGTTGGCCTGGCTTTTTGAAATGCAGCAACGCTTGGATTTCTTCCCGCTGCCACAGGGACACGGTCTATTGCGTCCCAGATCTTGGGGCGGAGAAGAGCTGCATCGGTATGCCTGACCTTGTGATGGTCCCGCGAGGCCGCTTCGCGGCGTCTGGTTCCACACGTTCATGAGCACTGGGAGAAAGCGTTCGATGGCACCCGTTGTCGGTGGCCCAGGAAGCGTGGCCATCACCGCATCCAGCGCGATCGTTAGATGGTCACTGGTACTGACCAGATCGCATACCTGCGTGGCCGACAAAGGACAGCCAATCAGCGTCAGGGTGCGCGCCAGCATCAATTTGAGGTCAGTCGGCTTCGGCGCGCGCGGGGGCTTGCTGCTGATGCCGGCGGCCTTCTTCAGGGCGTCAACGTGAATCGGAGCACTGGGGCCCCGGGCCCACGGCGTGTCTTCCCACTCGTAGATCAGGAACTCGTCCTGCGTGCAAACGCTGCAGAAGGATTGAATCGCATCGTCTTTTTGCTTCAGCACCATCATGAATCCCGGACAGGCCATGCCACCGGGTCGGCAACGGCAAGGCAACAACGTGTCGCGCGATTCCCCTATGCACAAGGTACCGCCGTATTCGATGCATTGCGCGACGCGAATCATTCGGCTTCTGACCCGAGATTCCTCGGGAAGCGAGCCATCTTCGTTCAGCCAGTGATGCGGATTGACGACCGTGATTTTCGACATGTTTGCTGAGGCAGTTCCTGCGAAGGGTGCGACCGTGATGGAGGCGGGCGGTCGCAATATACCCGCACATGAGGCGACGCCGAAAGACGCCAGTGGAGATGGATCTGCTCGGTGGGCCGTCGACGATCTCCGCAGCCTTCTGGGTTTTCACTCTCAGGGCTCCCAATCGAGCCGCAGTCGCCCGTTTGAAATCGCCGAGATATGACGCCCTGAAAGTGGGAAAACCTGCGTTGAACTTCCTATGCTCGGCCCGTGCGACGGTAAATGCAATCCTGGTGGTCCGGCCTGGAACATCGGCACCTCGGTCAAAACTCAACCTGGTATCTCGGCGTGAATGTCTCGTTGGTGGCTTCGGCTGTCGCGATGCGGTCCACGCGATAGCTGCGCGGCTCGCCCCGATCGTTGACGACGTACAGCAAGAGATCCCCGTCCTTGGTTCGCCGGAGCGAATACGGCTCCACGACACGTGGCCCCCGCCGACCGGATTCGGCCCGGTAGTCCAACCGCACCTTCAACCGATTGGCGCCCGCGAAGCGAACGGTCTCGATGGACGCGCCGGAGCGCCAGTTCGTCATCGTCGGCGACGGGCGCCACGCTGTGTCGAGCGGAGGGCCCGGGATGTTGAGCCGCGGAGCCGGCTCGGTGATTTCAGCCGCACCCTCGAGCCACCCGAACAGGCCGTCGAGCCCGCGCCAGAACTGGGCGAGCGGTGGCAGCACCGGGAGTTGGTGAGCGAGCATGTTGCCCCACTCCTGCTCCAGGTCAGCCCGGAACGGTGACGCTTGTACGGACGCCAGCGTCGGCGGCACCACGTTGGCAAACGCGCATTTCCGCGCGAGGAGGTCGCGGACCTTGGGTGCAGCCAGTGAGAGATCGGGATGCCGGTGGAGGTGAATGACGTCGTAAAGGTCGCGGGGTCGACACCGCTCGACGAGTGCTCGGAGCTTCTCGGCCAGCAGTTCAGCGATCGAGTAGCAGCGAACCTGCGGGACGACGGTCGGCGCATCGGAGTAGGGATGTGAGATCGGCCGCTCGACCAAGGAATCGGCGAGCAGCTCGTCGCTCGTCAGGTCCAGCTTCACCTTGGGCAGGTTGGGCGGCTGCCGCGGACCGCTGTACGCCAACTTTCCCTCGGTCGTGTCCTTCCCTCGACGGTTCTTCCGTCGTCGAAACGCCCCCTCGTCGACGGTCAGGCGTAGTCCGCAAGTGTCCATCAACCAGGAGGAGACGCGCTGGAGGATGGGCACCAGGTCCGACGGTTCTTCCGGCCCTCCAGGTAACACAGTGAAGTCCAGGTCCTCCGAGAAGCGGTAGGTCTCGAAGTAGCACTTCCGCAGGGCGGTACCGCCCTTGAAGACCCAGTGTTCACGAAGGGCCGGCGCGGCGGCGATGCCAGCCAGAAGCCAGCCGAGGACGTAGTCCTTCTCGATGATCTCCTCGCTCAGGCTCCATTCGCCACGAAGGGCGAGGAGTTCGCCTTTCGGAATCACGAAGGATCGTCCTTGGTGATGCGCGCGTTGGCACGAATCCCCCAACGCGGAACGCGCGGACCCGACGACGGTGCGGACGGCTCCAGCAGCGAAATGCCCGTCGACAGGCGACTTCGTGCCTGCGTGATGAGATCGGCCTGAGTCAACGCCAGCGTTTCGAGCAAGTAGCCGAGCCGTTTGAAAATCGCCCCGCTTCCGATCCGGTCGCCGTAGGCGATCAGGGTCTTCGGGTCGTGCTCTTCCAGATAGCGCACCAGGAAGTCCCCGACGCCGCGGATACCACCTGCCAGGTGGGGCTGGTCCAAAACGTCGACCACGGTGCGAGCAGGGTCGGCGAACTGGACGCGGTGGTCGTGTCGCCAGACGGCGGTGACGCCCCAGATGCCATCGGGAGCGATGTGCCCGACGATGTACTCATGGTCGAGCAGGTGCAGCGTGGTCGAGCGGATGCGCCCAGTCGACTTCAACACGGTGGTGCGAAAGATCTGCTCCGTCAGACCCCAGTGGCTGGCGGCGGTCCACCCCGTGAAGTAGCAGGGCCCCCAGACGAGATCGGCCAAGAACACCGGATCCTCGGACCAGCTCTCGGGGCGCTCCGCCTCGATGGGTACGGGGATGTACAGGCCCCGCCGCACTCGCTTGAGCCACCCCAAATTGGCCCACCGGGCGAGCTTCTGAGCAGCGACGGCAGCTGGCACCTGCAGGGCTGATTCAGCGTCATCGACAGTCACCGCGCGTCTTCCTCGACCAAGGATTCGCGCGAGATCGGCGCGACCCGAAAGGGAAATGCCGCCAGATGCCACGATGATAAGATTAGTCCACGAAACTACATGGCACAACAGTTACTGGACTTAGAGTGTCACCATCTATCACCTGTAGTCTGCCTAGGAGAGATATTTACGGCTCAGGAATATCGCGTGCGGCCCAGGAGTCCGTGGCCTCCTCCACGCGGTCACCGCGCGGCGCGTCGTGACGGCCGTGGCTCCAAGTCAGTCAGCCGGCTCGTGCCCCGGGCGCTTCATCGTCTCCCCGGCGGGCGTACCAGTACGCGTCGGTACCGGGGACTCAACCTGCGACTTCGGAATACACAGGGGCGAGCGTTGATGTTGGAACCGTTTCAAATGCATCTGAGCGAAATTGCTGACGTTTCGCCTGCCGTTGAAACGTTTTCGTTGTGTAAGTATATGTAAACACTGGCTAATCTAAGAAATGGCATTGAGGAGGCCGACGGTTCGATCCCGTTCAGCTCCACGAAATCGTTAGGGATTATTTTTTTCGAAAGGCCGTTTGAAACGATTGGCGGTCCAAGCGATTCGAACGATTGACCCAGGGATCGCGGGTGTGCCCGCATCTCCGTCGTCGCTGAAAGCGGAGCAGACGCAGGGCGACGATAGATCTTCAGCCAGACGGAGGTCAGCCCCCGTCACGAGACCGCGCGGTAGAGCAGAACCGAACCGAGCACGGCGTGCATCACCGAATTCGGCACGATGCCGCTCAGCTTCGTCAGCGAGCCGCGCAGATAACCGCTGATCTCGATCGGGAGCAGGCCGAGCTGGGTGACCGCGGCTCCGGCCAGGAACGCCCGGACAGCCGGGGTCACCGGCTCGTTGCGCAGCAGGAAGCACGTGAGGCCCTGCGCGAAGATCAGCACTCCAACCTCGCGCATCCAGATCACGGTTGCGGGGCTCACTGCGGCCCCCTTGCTCTCCAAGAGCCGTACGGGCCACGTGATGGCCAAGAAGCCGACGATCGCCGCAATCGTGGACATGAGGGTCAACAGCTGGGTCAGGTTCATGGGACGACGATGCGCCTTTCGAGACGATGGCTCAATGACCTGCGGAGGTCATTGGCCGCGGCGCCCGAGCTGGTAACGTTGAATGGTCATGAAAGGCCGTCTGTTCTCGGCGCTACTGAAGTACCACCGCGGGCGCCGCGGCCTCTCCCAGCTCGAGCTGGCGCTAGATGCCGGCGTGTCGGCTCGTCACGTGAGCTTCTTGGAGTCGGGCCGTGCCCAACCGAGCGCCGAGATGGTCCTTCGGCTGATGTCGGTGCTCGGGGTTTGTCTGCGGGAGCAAGACGAAGCGCTGGTCGCAGCGGGCCTCGAGCCACGCTTCCCCGAGCCACCGGCGGCCCGCCTGGCACCCGAGGTGGACGCCGCCATCACCCAGATGATGCGCCAGCACGAGCCGTTTCCGCTGTCGGTCCTCGGGGTCGACGCGACCGTGCTCCGAGCAAACAGCGCGGCGATGGCCGTGCTTCAGGCGTTCTCGTCCGACGCCGCGTCCGTAGGGAATTCTCCGAACGCCCTCGAATTGTTCTTCGATCCGCGGCTGTGGCGTCCATTCGTGGTCGATTGGGCGCAGGTGGCTCGGGCGCTCATCGCGCGCCTGCATCGGGAGACGTTGCTCAGTGCCGATGCGCGGCTCTCGGCCCTGCTCGACCGGCTGCTCGCTTACCCTGACGTGCCCGGGGAGTGGCGCCATCCGGACTTCTCGGCGGCATTCGGGCCCACCACCGCGTTCCGGCTCGAGCGGGGCGAGCTCAAGGTGGGGTTCATCGTCACGGTGACGATGTTCTCGGGCCCGCGCGACGTGACTCTTGATGAGCTGCGCATCGAAAGCTGCTTCCCGATCGACCCAGCGACGCGGCTGACCTGCGAGCGGCTCGCCGCTCACGGCCGATGACGGCGCATCCCATCGACCGGGGAACGGGGCTCCCGCTCAATCATCCCGATGTGGTCCTCCAGGGCACGATCCCACTTTGGGGGCGGTCGTGATGTCTGCCATGTCCATCGTGGTCGGGATGATGTATCTCTTCAGCGCATGTTCGGAGCGGCTGGCAGCGGCTGAGTCAGGCGGCGCGACCACCGATGTCATCGCGCCAGGGTAGACTGCTCGCCCGAGGGACCCCGAAACGCTCGACCACCCATCCGCACAGGCGTTTTCCACCACAGGTTGACGAAAGGAGGGACGAGATGAAAGTTGGCATCATCGGAACCGGCGTGGTGGCCCAGACGCTCGGCAGCAAGCTGCTCGAGCTCGGCCATGACGTCGCGCTCGGCACCCGCGATCCTCAGAAGCTCGACGAGAAGAAGACCTTTGCGGTGACGCTGCGCGAGTGGCTGGTGGCGGTCAAGGGCCGGGCCCGGGTGTTTACGTTTCGGGATGCGGCCGTCCACGGGGAGCTGCTCATCAACGCCACTCTCGGTGAGGCTTCGGTCGAGGCGCTCCAGCGCGCCGAGGTGGGCGCGGTCGGCTCCAAGATCCTCATCGATACCGCCAACGACCTCGACTATGGCAAGGGAATGCCGCCCCGATCGAGGGCCAGCCAGGACAACTGCCTGGCGGAGAAGATCCAGTCGGCGTTTCCCGACCTGCGCGTGGTCAAGTCGCTCAACACCATCGGCGCCCCGGTCATGGTGAATCCCCGGGCGGTGGGGGGAGGAGATCACACCGTGTTCGTGTCCGGCAACGACCCGGACGCCAAGGCCCAGGTGACCGAGCTCTTGAAGTCGTTCGGTTGGCAGGATGTGATGGATCTGGGCGACATCTCGTCGGCGCGCGGCCCCGAGATGTACATGGCCATGTGGATTCGCCTGTGGGGCGCCACCCGCACCGGCCTCATCAACGTGAGGGTCGTTCGTTGATGGTCCCAACCGGGCACGCATCGACGCGCGGCACCTGGCCGATCGTGGTGCTCACATGGCTGGCGGTGGGCTTGACCTCGATCGCCGCCTGGGCTCAGCCGGCGGCCGAGGCCGGGCCCGGGGCCGCCGCCATGCCCCCGCCCCCCGCGCCGCCCGTGGTGGTGGCGCCGCCGCCGCCCCCGCCGGGGGGCCAGCGGGTGGTGCTGTCGCCGGCGGCCGTGACACCGGTGGCGGTGTCTCCGGCTCCCTCTCCCTTCGAGACGGGAATGCGGGGGTTCAGCATGGGACTGGCGGCGGGGCTCGCCGGCGGGTATCTGGTCGCGAGAGAGAACGGCTTTCATTCCAGCGACTGGCGCCCGCTGGTGGCGGGCGCCGGCATCGGCGCGCTGGCGGGAGGCGCGCTCGGCCTCGGGCTCGGCCTGGCCGACAACAACTCGGCCACGCCCGGACGAGGCTTCCTGGTCATGCGCGGCATGGCCGCCGGCGGCGGCTTCGGGCTGGTGGCGGGCGCCATCATCGGCGGGCTGGCCGCGCTCGACACCAACAAGCCGGAACATATCCTGCTCGGGGCCGCCATCGGGACCCTCTCGGGCACGGCGCTCGGTCTGATCCTGGGCAGCGTCGAGCACAACCCCTGGGCCCCCGGCTCGACCCGGGGTCTGGCCTCTTTCAACGTCGGCGTGTCTCCATATTCGACCGAGCGGGGCGAGCTGGCGTTCGGTCCGCTCGTATCCGGGCACTTCTAGAGCACCTGCGGCGCTCGCGGGAAGGGCCGGACCGCCCGCGGGGCCCTGTGCGGGCCGGCCCGTTCGGGCCCCGACGGGACTATGACCCGTCCTCGCCCTCGTCCGCCGATTGCGCAAGCTGCGCAGCCCGAGTTGCGCAACCCTGGGCGCCTCGCCGATCATCGCCGCGACTTCGTTCGTCCACCCGGCTGGATCGATGTTTGCTGGGCCAGCCGGGCATGAACGCGGCGAGGATCTGGGTGACGTTGGGGATGAGCACGGGGCTGGCGCTGCTGCCTGCCCCGGGCCGAGGCGAGGATGTCACGCCCGCGACGAGCGCGGTCGAGCCGTCGGTCGAGCCGTCGGTCGAGCCGTCGGTCGAGAGGTTGGTCGAGACGTCGCCCCCCTCCGTGTCCTCGGTCCCCCCGGCACCACCGGCGGCGTGCGCGCCCGCCTCCCGCGATCCCCTCGGGCGCGACGCGGTCGCCGACGGCTGGGCGGCGGTTCACGAGGGGGGCACCGGGGTCACGAATGGTGGGGCGGCCGCCGACGCGGCCCACGTCTACGTGGTCTCCGACCGCTCGCAGCTGATCCGGGCGCTCTATCCCGACGCGATCATCGCCGACTCCGGCGCCTTCACCTCGGCCGCCGGCCCCGACCCGACCCCCAAGATCATCCAGGTCCGCGGGGCCATCGACCTCAGCGTGGACGGCAGCTTGCGCCACCTCGGCTTCGAGGACTTCAAGGACCCGGGCTTCGACTTCGACGCCTACGTGGCCGCCTTCAAGCCGAGCGTGTGGAACGCCAATCCCGCCAACTGGAACTCCGCCGCCAAGAAGCCCTTCGTGCTCTCGGGGCCGCTCGAGACCGCCCGGGCCGCGTCGGCCAGGCGCCAGGCAGCCATCGTGCGCATCGCGATCGGCTCGAACACCACCCTCATCGGCGCCCGCCACCCCGCCGGACAATTGATCAATGGCAACCTGTTGATCCGGGAGGGCGTGGACAACGTGGTGATCCGCAACCTGACCTTCCTCGACGCCTTCGACGAGTTTCCCACCTGGGATCCCACCGACACCTTCGTGGTGGACCCGACCAAGCCCGGCTGCCAGGAGACCTATCTCGATCCGGACACCGGTCCGCAGAAGTGCCCCGGGGGCCGCTGGAACTCGAGCTACGACAACCTGTCGGTGCTGGGGGGCACCCACGTCTGGATCGATCACTGCACCTTCAGTGATGGGGCGCGGCAGGATCAGGCGTTTCCGTCGGTGTTCGAAGCCCCCTACGTGGGGGTGGATTTCCTGGTCGAGCACCACGACGGCCTGGTGGACATCACCCAGAAGTCCAACTACGTCACGATGTCCTTCAACCGATTCGAGCGGCACGACAAGACCAACCTCATCGGAGCCAGCGACACCGCCACGGTCGCCAACGGGTTCGGCCTGCTCGGCGTGACCGTCCACCACAACTACTACAAGCGCGCGGGCCAGCGGATGCCGCGGGTGCGCTTCGGAAAGGTGCATGTCTACGACAACGTCTACCAGGGAACGCTCGGCGATCTGGGCCCGGACGGGACGGCGATCCCCCGCAACCGCTTCCTCTACGGAATTGGCATCGGTTACCTGGCCAAGCTGGTGCTCGAGAACAACGTGTTCCGGGTGCAGGCCCCATGTGGGGTCGAGGTCCCGGACGGCGTGATGTTCTCCAACTGGCACAAGGCCGCTCCGACCTCCGGCACCGGCCTCGACGTGGGGCAGAAGACCTATCTTCAGGCGTCCGGCACCATGCTCAACGGGGTGCCGAAGGACCTGTTCGCCATCGCCAACGCCGCGGCGCTGGCCGCGGGCAAGCCCGCGCTCGAGTCGACCGACGCCGTCTGGTCGCCTGCCTCGACCTACCCGTACACGCTGGATCCGGTCGAGACCGTGGAGGATCTGGTGGTCCGCACCGCGGGGGCCGATCGCCCCACCGACTGAGCCGTGATCTGAGCCATGATCCGAGCCCGGAGCTCCGGGCACATCGTTCCAGTTGTTCTGCGGCGGCGGATGGACCACAATCGTCCCGACTGGGGATGCGGGGTGGTGCCCGTCCAGGCTTCGCCGCGTGCATTGTTGTCGCGGGGCGTCGTCAGGGAGCCGGTTCTCGTCGATTCGATGAACGGCGCCGGCCGGGTAAGGGCTGGCTTGCCGTGATTCCGAAACCCTCCTTCACCAACCCTGCAACCCTGAATCGAGGTTCTCATGCTTGGACCAAGGTACCGGACGGCGCTCTTGCTCGGGGGGATGTTCCTCGGTGCGTGCGGATCCTCGAACAGCTCAGGGCCGGGGCCTGCAGGTCAAACTGGCAGTGGCGGCACCTCGGTGATTCACGCCTCGACCGGCGGCGCGACCGGCACCGTGACACCCCCCGCGGGTGGCAGCGGAGGCGAGACCGTGACCCCGCCGGTGACCCCGCCGGTGACGATGACCGGCGGCTCCACGGTCGGCGGCACCGGAGGGGACCGGTCCGGCTCGGGCGGCGCGATGGCGAGCTCGACCGGCGCCGTGACCGGCGCGGCCGGCGGCAAGAACGGCGGGATGCAAGGTGGCGCCACGGGCGGCGCCTCACCACCGCTCGGAGGCACGACCGGCACCGATCCCGGCACCGACGGCGACGGCGACTTCACCGCGGGACCGACCTACGCCCTGGCCAGCGATCTGACCATGAAGGGCAACCCGCAGGGAAAGACCTTCAACTTGTCGCTGCCCTCGGCGAACAGCAAGATCTTCACGGGAATGGACGCGACCCTGACCGCGCCGACGACCTTCACCCGTTCGATCAACGTCTACATTCCGGCAAGGTACAAGGATGGCACCCCGGCGCCCCTGATGGTCGTTCAGGACGGGGGGGGGACCCCCTTCGTGCTCATCAAGGCCGCGCTCGACAACCTCACGATCGAGACCGATCCCGCCCGGCGTCTGCCACCCTTCGTGGCCATCGCCGTGTCGTCCGGCGGCGGTGACGGCAAGGGCAGCGAGCGCGGCCTCGAGTACGATACGATGTCGGATCGCTACGCACGTTACATCGACACCGAGGTGTTGCCGGCCATCGAGGCCAATGCGGCGGTCAAGGCCGCCTACCCCAACTTCTCGTTCACCAAGGATCCCAACGGGCGAGGCGCCGCCGGCTGCAGCTCGGGAGCGGCCGCCGCGTTCACGATGGCGTGGCTCTCGCCGAACCTGTTCCGCAAGGCCATCGCGTACTCGGCCACCCTGGTCGCACAGCAGGCCGACAATGCGCCCGAGAAGGCCATGTACCCGGACGGTGCATGGGACTATCACTCGAATCTGTCGCTCATCGCCAACACCACCCCAAACTTGCCGGTGCGGATCTTCCACAACGCGAACGAGATGGACAACGGCTACATGAACCCGGAGAGCAGCATGCACAACTGGCTGATGGCCGGCCAGCGTACCGCGGCGGCGTTCAAGGCCAAGGGCTATCACTACCGGTTCGTGCTCGGAATGGGGCTCGGTCACTGCGATCAGCAGGTTCAGCGGGCCACGATGGGGGACGCCCTGTTGTGGCTCTGGCGTGGGTATCCGACCGGGCCCTGATCGGCGCTACTTCGCCGGGGCTGCGGCTGCTGCTGCCGCGGCGGGAGACGGGGAAGGGGAGGAGGGCGGGAGGACTGGCGGGGGCTCTTGCACGGGCGGGGTGACTCCGCGCGCCGCCACCACCGGGAAGCCGCGGCGGTGCCACTCGTTGATGCCCTCGTCGAGGATCAACGCGCGCGCGTGCCCTCGCTGGATCAGCGCGTCGACCACCTCGCCCGAGAGGTGATGGGGACAGGCACAGTAGGCGACGACCCAGACGTCGTCGGGCACCTCCTGGAGGCGGCCGAGATCGTGGTACGGAATCGACACCGCGCCCTTCACGTGCACCCGCATCCAGTCCGATGGGGGGCGGGCGTCGATGACGATGAGCCGCCGGCGCGCGGCCAGCGCGCGCTCGACCTCGTCCACCCCGACGAAGCGGCCCTCGCGGACGGTGAACACGGGATCTCGGCCGCGCGGGTTTTGCACCAGCGGCTCGTGTCCCGTGGGTGGTGGCAGAAGGTCGATGCCTACCTGGCTCTTCTCGAAGGCCCGTACGAACGCCACCACGTCGGCGATCGCGGCGCCGCTCAGTGTCCCGGAGAAGGCCAGCATCTTTGTCCCGGGTCGGCCATTCACGATGGCGTGGTGGATGAACGCGTCGCTCGCCTGTCTCAGGAACTGCGAGTTGGCGAGGTGGACCGCCTCGCCACGGGTCCGTGCATCCCCGTGACAGGCCTGGCATACACGCCGGTAGATCGCTTCTCCGCGGCCCGGATCGCCGATGGCCGGTGCCTTCAGCGGCCGGGCGGGTGGTCCCAGGCGACGCAAGAAGGTCACCAGTCGGTCGATCGCGGCATCGTCGAGCGGCCCTCCGTACATCTTGCCGTAGGCCCCCATCGAGGTGCCCGGGCGTCCCGAGGCGATCGCGCGCCTGAGGAAGTCATTCGACGCGCTCTCGAGGAAGGTTGGATTGACCAGCGACGGTGCATGGTCCGCGGCGTACCCCCGGCCCTCGGGGCCATGGCAGGGGCCGCACAGCGGCAGGTAATCCAGATGCCCCTGCGGTGGCGGGGCCGGGCGCTGGCGGATGTCCGGTGCGGCGACGGCCGGACCCGGCGGCCGCACCGGCGCGTCGAGCGAGGCGCCGAGGAGCCTCCGGACGTCGGCGTCCGGAGGCGCGTCCGGAGGCGGCGGCTTGCCGCGACCGCATCCGAGGACGCTCGCCAGCACCGTCAGGATCACCCATCGGGATTGCACGTTGCCGACTTAACCACAAACCGGGCGCCGGAATCAGCCCGGCGATGGCGGAGGAGATCACTTGAGCGCGCGGAACATTCCGAACCGGCTCTCCTTGAGCATCTTCAGCCGCTCGCGGAAGGTGTCGCGGCCGGCCGGGCTCTCCTTGGAGATGGACATGCCGAGGTCGTAGTACACCCGGTTCCAGTGGGTCGCCGCGATCGCCTCGAGTGGGACGCCGGTCTCGACCTCGTACCGGAACCCGAGCCGTTCGGCGCGCCCATGATCGGCGTTGACCAGGCCTTCGTTTCGGTTCGCCACCAGAAAGGCCGCGCCGAGCGCGAACAGCAGCGCCTGAGCCGTCCGTCGCACGGCGGGTCGCTCGACCACCTCCCAGGCAAAGTAGCTCACGAACCAGAACGCCGCCGCTGCGGTCGCATACCGCGGGCTGAACAGCATGCCCGGAAAGAGCATCCGGCGCGCCCAGCTGGTACCGAACGCGAGGCTGCAGACCCCGCCGAAGAGCAAGACCAGGCGGCAGATCCGGGGCCGCTCCTCGGGGTGCCACAAGAACGCGCCGGCCATGGCCAGGGTGATGGCCAGGGTCGACGCGTACAGGGCGAACTTGACGTTCGGCCAGGTCGTCTTCGCGGCGGTACCGAGCCCCACCGACAAGAATTGGGCCGCCCCATCGAGGTTGGCCTTCAGATCGTCACCCGGGGGGTGCTTGGCGGGGCGGGTGTAGTCGACGAAGTAGAGCGCGGTGATCGCCAAGGCCAGCACCCCGAGCGCCCAGACGGCGGCGGTCGCCCACCTGCCATGGCGACTGACGGTGCGCACCTGCCAGCCCACCAGGAACACCATGATCGCGCAGGCAGGCGCGAAGGCCAGACCGTTGCCTCCGCACAGCGGCAGCAGGACGGTGCACAGGCCGAGGGCCAGCGACGCTCGAAGGCCCAGCCTCCCGGGTTGCACGATGATGAGGAGCAGCGCGGTCACCAGCGCCGCGGCGCTCAACCACACCACGTGCAGGCTGAACAGCAGGTTCTCCCACTGTCCGAAGTGCAGGGCCACGACCGAAAAGAAGGCGTCCGAATACAGCGCGTGCCCCCGCAGCCGCCGCGCGACCACCGACATGGCGGCCGCCGAGACCGCCAGGGCGCTGGCGTCGAACCAACACCCCGCCCGGAAATCGCCCGAGGCCTTGACGACCGCGAGGTAGATCAGTCGCGGTATGACGATCCGGTGCTCGTTGTGCTGGGACCAGAGCCACTTCCAGGTGATCGGCTGGTGCCCGGTGAGCACCGGGACGAGCTCCCATTCGTCCATCCAGGGGGCATCGATGCTGAAGGTCCGGACGTAGTGAAACAGCGCGCAGACCAGCACCAGCCACACACCCCACACCACCACCAGGGGGCCGCTGTCCGCCGGCCAGCGCCGCGACCTGATGGCCGACGCCGCGGTCGAGATCACCGACGAGATCACCGACGAAGCTCGTCGGCGTGGCACCGCGTGACCGGGGGAGCTGGCTGGCTCGACATGGGAGGACAATTCGCCATCTCATATCACGAGGATGGAGCATCCCGCGCGATCCTGTGACCGCATCGCGGGCGCGCTGTCCGTCAGGGCCACCACGGCCTGGCGAGCGCCGTTCGCCAGGCGACGGGGATCCGGCAGAGTGAGAGGATCGTCGCGGCGGCGACCATCACCACCATCGCGATGATCACCCGGCCACGGGCGCCCCTGCGCCGGGGGGCCCGACGACGGATGGTACGCTTGGTTGGTCGACGACCGGAGCTTCGACCCGGGCGGCGGCGCGCGACGGGTTTGACCAGCGTAGACCCCGAACGAAGAGCGCCCAGCAGGTCACCCAATCACCTCACCGGCCTGCACCTCACTGGCCTGCACCTCACGGGCGAATCGAGCCGGCTCAGAACTGTTCGCACAAGGTCTCGTAGATGGGGCGGTCGCAGGGGACGTCGTTCCACTGGCCGAGCAGCCCGATGTCACCGTT
>Ga0265316_10002233_pt1 | contig 20318 bp, 9 predicted proteins | sample 4522metaG_FD_202092 | JGI IMG/M metagenome (GOLD analysis project Ga0265316, IMG submission 202092) | Rhizosphere microbial communities from Carex aquatilis grown in University of Washington, Seatle, WA, United States - 4-5-22 metaG | ecosystem: Host-associated > Plants > Roots > Rhizosphere >... | reverse complement strand
CCGGTTGGGGCGGTTACGTCCTGTTCGACTGGGATACCTTCTTCGCCGCCTCCATGGCCGCCATCGGCGACCGCGACCTGGCCTACGCCGACGCAATCGAAACCTTGCGCGAGGAGACGCCGCAGGGCTTCGTGCCGAATTACGCCCGCGCCGGAGGCTGGAAGAGCTCCGACCGTTCCGAACCTCCGGTCGGGGCGATCACGGTCCTGGCGCTCTACCGCCAGTTTCACGATCGCTGGCTCCTGCGCGACACCTTCGACCCGCTTCTCAACTGGAACCGCTGGTGGGCCGAGCACCGCGACCGTGGCGGCTATCTGGTCTGGGGCACCGACCCCGGCAATCGGCCATCCAATCCGGACGACCGCTCTGCCGGCACCCTCCAGGGCGCAAAGTACGAATCCGGCCTCGATAACAGTCCCATGTACGACGATGCCCCGTTCGATCCTCAATCGCACCAAATGCATCTGGCTGACGTTGGCCTCATGAGTCTCTACGTTGCGGACTGCGACGCGCTGGCCCGGATCGCGGACGAGCTGGGGAAGAGCGGGGAAGGACAGGAGCTCCGCATCCGCGCGGAACGCTACCGCACCGCCCTCCGAACCCTCTGGGATGAGAAGAGCGGAATCTTCCTCAACAAGGACCTCGACACCGGCCAGTTCAGCCCGCGCATCTCGCCGACGAATTTCTATCCCCTGCTCGCCAAAGCTGCCACGCCCGAGCAGGCGGATCGCACGGTCAAGGAGCATCTACTCAACCCCAGCGAGTTCTGGGGCGATTGGGTCATCCCTTCCATCGCCCGTTCCGATCCCGCGTTCAAGGATCAGGAATACTGGCGCGGCCGCGTCTGGGGTCCGATGAACTACCTGGTCTATCTCGGACTCCTCAATTACGATCAGCCCGCCGCCCGCAAGCAGTTGGCCCAGCGCTCTCTTGCCCTCTTCCAAAAGGAATGGACCCAGAACGGTCACGTCCACGAGAACTACAACGCCATCACCGGCGCCGGCGACGACGTCTCCAGCAGCGACCGCTTCTATCACTGGGGCGCCCTGCTCGGCCTGATCGACTATCTCGAAAGCGCCGCGGTTAAGCGGTGACGCCGCTCCCGGCAATTCTCTTCTGCACGGTCCGGCCCCCGCACTCCGCACATTATAATTGTCAACGTGCCGCCAGAACTGGCAGTTGGGAGTTCTGCCAAAACTCCTCGGTTCCTGCCGTCATCGCTTCGATTTGGTTCGAGCGCCGAGATTCTCAGGTACGAGATGACAGATAGGGCACAGCGAAGCTCACTAGCCAAGGACTGCTCAAGCCTGGACCTACAAAGAGTCAGCAAACTCCTCTTGGCAGGCACCTGGAGCCCCCTGGTTCCCTCGCGCCTGGATGACGCGTAACACGGAAGTTGCCGGGGCGGCCAGTGGTCAGATCCTCCCTGACGCCGTAGGGGCGACTTGAGTCGACGGGGACCGGGGGCGACCCGAGATGAATCACTCGCCCTATGGCGACCGGGGAGGACCTATTCCCCAGAAAGCGGTTGGGGCCACACGCTGAACTGTTCTGCAGCCTTGGAAGCCCAGATCAGCAAGTGTTAGAGGCCCGCCATGCTTGATTCGATTTATGGGCGAGCAGCCGCTTTCTGTTTGGCTTTCTTCTGCCGCCGGGGCAGACGGGATTTGTTCTTTGGAAGCAGCTTTTCCTTCTTCACGGACTTTGCGGACGGCTTGGCTCCAGCGAGCGAAGCCTCGCCGCCTAAGACAGTCGCCGCGGACTCTTTCTGGCCTTCCATCTCTTTTCGTTTTGCCAAGTGAGCGGACCCCCACTCAACTGTACCCTGTTTGCAGGGGAGGTCGCGTGTTCTGAGATCGCTCCGGAGCCATTAGGAGCAGGACCATCTTTGCGAGCGGACGTCTTGTCTTGTTCTGTCCTACCATCAAGGGAGCGGGATTTCGAGGCTGTGCCCCAGGTTCTTCCGGTAGCCGCAGCCGTCGTCGTCCGTGTCGGGGTGCGAAGATCTGGTGCTGATTATCACGGACGATGAACGGCTGACATTGAACATGCGAACCTGGGAGCGATTTCCCGCTCCTGAGGTGGCGGCACCAGCCTCTCGTCCGATCTTCGAGTGTGGGGTTGACGTTCTGGTCGCGGCCTCGTTCAGTTCCTTCGGCTATGGCTCCGATCCCATGCGGCAGCTCCGGGCGATCTGCGAGGAGGAATTCGGCGGGGGCGTACCGAACTAGCCATGTTAAAGCTCTGAGGCCCGAGAGGCGGTCGCGAGGGAAAATGCGCTGATCACCACTGTGCCCCCGCAAATTCTGGCGTGGTGCCAATGAACCGCCGGATAACGCGGTCCTCACCCAAAGCCTCGGGAGCCGCCGCGGCTGGAGCTCCCGGACGATCGGTTGAAGTGACGAGCACTGGAAATGATCGGGCGCCCGCCGCCCTACTCAGGTCTCGATCCCGCGGATTCGGAATACCACCACCTCGCCGCTCGCGCCCCCGACGATCAGCCGGTCGCCACCGGCAATCGCCAGAGCAATCCAGGACGCGTCGCCACGTTCCAGCGCGAGGCAGCGCCCGCTCGCGGGATCCCACACCCGCAGCGTCTTGTCATTGCTGCCGGTTACTGCCAGACGGCCGTCCTGGGTCAGGCCCATGCATCGGATCGCTTTGGTGACCGCCCAGTTGTCCCCTTGCGCGAGGCGCAAACACTCGCCCGTCTCCAAATCCCACAGCCGCAACGTTCCATCCACACTCCCGGACACCACCTGCCGTCCGTTCGGCATCACTCTCACACTGTCGACTCCATAGGTATTCTCTTCTAACGTGTGCAGGCATGCGCCCGTCTCCAGGTCCCAGACCCGCAGGGTGCAGTCCAGACTCTCCGAGACGGCCCGCCGCCCGTCCGGCGTCAAGCTCAACCCTTCCACGTAACTGCTGTGCCCTTCCAGCGTGTGCATGCAGGCGCCCGTCTCCAGGTCCCACACTCGTAGCGTACAGTCAATGCTCCCCGATACTGCCCGTCGCCCGTCCGGAGCCACGCTGACGCTTTTGATCGCTGCGGTGTGCCCTTTTAAAATGTGCAGACACGCGCCCGTCTCCAGGTCCCACACCCGCACCGTGTTGTCATTGCTCCCCGACACCACCCGCCTGCCGTCCGGCGCCACGCTCATACACCCGACGAAACTGCTGTGCCCTTCCATTGTCCGCAGGCACGCCCCTGTGTTCAGGTCCCAAACCCGCAGCTTGTTGTCAGAGTTCCCCGACACCACCCGCCTGCCGTCCGGCGTCACGCTTACGAGATTGATGTCAAGGATGTCACTGCTGCCCCGAATGGTGCGCAAACATGCACCTGTCTCCAGGTCCCATACCCGGATCGTGCGGTCTTGGCTCCCCGACACCGCCTGCCGTCCATCCGGCGTCGTGCACACACTGTTCACCTGCTTGGTATGGCGTTCCATGGTGTGCTGGCACGCGCTCCGCTCTAGATCCCACACCCGCACTGTCCCGTCGCCGCTGGCCGACACCGCCCTTCGCCCGTCCGGCGTCACAGTCACACCATAGACCATTCCGCTGTGTCCTTCCAAAGTGCGCAGGCACTCGCCCGTCTCCAGATCCCACACCCGCACCGTTTGGTCCCGGCCCGCAGATACCGCCCGCCGGCCGTCCGGGGTCATGCTTACGCTCTCCACGTAAAACGTGTGCCCCACCATAGTGCGCAGGCACGTACCAGTCACCAGATCCCATACCCGGACGGTTTCGTCCCACCCTGTCGATACTGCCCGCCGCCCGTCCGGAGTCACGCTTACGCTCTGGATCGCTGAGGTGTGCCCTTTCAAAACGTGCAGACACGCGCCCGTCTCCAGGTCCCACACCCGCAGCGTCTGGTCGGTTCCAGCCAACACCGCCCGCCGCCCGTCGGGCGTCATGCTCACGCTGTTGATCCCCCAGGGAATCGGCAGTTCCGTCTGCCCTTCCCAGGTGTGCAGACACGCCCCTGTTTGCAGGTCCAACACGCGCAGCGTGTTGTCAGAAGTCGAGCCGCACACCGCCCGCCGCCCGTCCGGTGTTACGCTCACGCTATCGACACTGTTGGTCCCTTCCAAGGTGCGCAGGCATGCGCCCGTCTCCAGATCCCACAGCCTCAGCGTCTTGTCATAGCTCCCCGACACCGCATGCCGCCCGTCCGGCGTCGTGCTCACGCAGCTTACACAACCTCCGCGCCCGAAGGTGCGCAGGCACGCGCCTGTCTCCAGATCCCACAGCCGCAGCTTCGTGTCTTGGCTCCCCGACACGGCCAGCCGCCCATCTGGTATCACGCTCACGCATTCGACCGGACCCTTGTGTCCTTCCAGTGTGCGCAGCAGCGCGGGTTTGGGATTATAGACGGCTTCCGGCGGCCACTGCCGCAGCAGCATGGGCGCGGTTACCGACCCGATCTGCGCCTCCGCCAGCGCGTGCAGCAGGCCCGCTGGGGCGCGATTGTGAGCATGCTGCACGACGAAGCCTGGCCGCCCTCCCAGCACGTTCAGCGTGTAGTTCTCCTGCTCTACGAAGCGCGCAAACTCCCTGAGCCGATCCAACGGCGCCGGAGTTTGGAGGATGCGCTGGCACTCCGCCGCAATTCGCTCCGCGTTCCAAGGTTCGACAGAATCCGGAATCTCCGGCGGCGCCGGCTCACGATTCTCCGGCGTGAGCCCGTCCGCGACCCCCTCGCGCCTGCCGCTCCAGCGGCGCGCGTGCCCGATAATTCCATGCGCCCATCGCTTCATCCGATTGTCCGCGATCTCCGGCTGCACCGGCCCCCGGGACTTGGGTGTGAGCCCGTCCGCGATCCTTTCGCGCCTGTCGCTCCAAGCGCGCGCGTACCCCGTGATATCTCGTGTCCAGCGCTTCATCCGCTCCTGTTGCCGGTCATCCCGATTAAGCTCCGCCCGGGCTTCCGGCAGTACCGCCATCGTGGCCGAGTAGTCCGCTCCAAGATCGAATACCAACCCGGCAGCGCACTTCGCCGCGACGAATTGAAGGTCGGTCAACGTCACGCTTACCTTGTCAATCTGGTGCGCGCCGAGCTGTTGATGGATCAGCTCCGCGGCTTTTCGGGCGTTGGGACGGCTTTGCCCGGCATCAAACCAGTGCGGCTGCGCGCCAAAGTAGCTCGCTAGCGCCTCGTGGCGCTTCTGGCGTTGTTCGCCGCCGAGGAACCTGGCCGCAGCCTGCTCGGCCAACTGCCGATGGTAGAAGCTCGTTAGCGTGCCGCCGGGTGCGGAACGCTCCGCCAAGTAAGGCTCCAGGTCTAGAAAAAGTCGCGACCAAACAACCACCGGCAGCTGCTGAACCAGCAGGTCGTGATCCTTGTTACGATTCTCTTCAAAATCCTGCCAAACCCCCTTGTCGGACGCGAGCACGTCGAGTATCTCATCCTCGGTCAGCCCATAACGCGCCGCCGCCAGATAGCCGAGGCTACTTTCGACCAGCACCGGGCCGTGGTTTGCTTGCAGCGAAAGGCGTTGAAGCAACGTATCGATAACACCTTCCACACCGTCGCCCAGCAGGCACTGTTCCGACGGCAGGTATGATGTCCAGCCGCGGGCCTCTTCAAAGGCCAGCTTCAAGTAGAGAGGAAGCCCACAGCGGGCGAAAGCAGCTAGAAGCTGCGTGCGCTGCTCCGGCGTAAGCTTCCTGCCGGCTGCGCCAAGCCAATGGTCAAGGGCCGTGGCAGCGTCCGCCTGAGGCAGGACTTCGAGCTTGAGAAGCTGGCACTCGTCAAGCGCCGGGGCAACGTCGGTCGTCGAGGCCACGATTCTGCAATGAGGAGGCAAGATACCGACCAACCAGTGGAGCGAGCGAGCCGCATCGTTTGTCCCGAGTTGATCCAGGGCATCCAGAAAAACCACCAGCGGGCGCTCTACCGTTGCCAGCCCGAGGCGCTCCCGGAAGATTCGCGCCACGTCGTGGAAATCCGCGGGCAGTTCTCCGGCGACCGCGTACGCCTCCCCAATCTGCTCGCAAAGGCTGTGCAGCAGCATCAGCCCGCTCGACGACTCGGGTGACGCGCCGATGAACCGACGGACCAACACAGTGGAGAGAGCCGCGCCAGCGCGCTCCGAAGCCTGGGCCATCACGGCCGATTTGCCGGAGCCCGACGCGCCCTGGAGCACGAGAGTGCGGCCGCCTCCCGCGCGAACGTACTCGGTGATGGCCTTGACAACTTCTTCGCGGCCGAAAACCAGCGATCGTTCGCGGGCGAAAGTCTCGTGCGCCTCGATCTCCAGCGCCAGCGCCGGACGTGACTCGAACCCGGCGGCTTCGCTTTCGATCACCGTGCGTAGCGTGCGCTCAACGTCCTGACAGAGCTTGGCGAGATCATTGGCGTCGTAGGAAAGGAGGTTCTCCTTAAAAAGCCGAGTACTAAGGGAGGTCTTCAGCCTGACGAGAGCGGGATCGCCTGGAGCGTTGCGGCAGAACGCAAACACGTGCCTGCAGTCCTCCGGTGTCGGACCGAGCCCCTTGAGGATTTCCTGGTGGGTGGCGGATACCCGATACTTCGCCATCGCCTGTTCAGACAAGCGCGCCGCCCCCGCCGCCTCCTCCAGAACCGGGTGCAGACGCCCTTCGGTCTCTTCCCACCGCTTGCGATCCACCCATTTGCCTGTCCGCGGCTTGAGCACGTACTCAGGCGGAACCGCGTTGTCGTCCCGAATGTACCAGTCGTCCACCAGTGCCCGCGCGTCGGGCCCGAGGATGCGGTCCCGGACGGCCTCGAACTCTTGCGCCTCGACCCGCGCCGGCAGCGGCCGCCAGCCGTAGCGCTGGCCGAGCAGGATGATGAAGTTGGGCTTGATCTCCGTCTTCTGGCAGCGCTCGATCTCGCGCAGGCAGATCTCCATGGTCTTCTGGTCGTACGCCGCCTCGTCACGTACGCCCCAGCGAAGATCGATGGCCTGGAATCGCGCGCCGTGCTTCTCGCACAGTTTGCGAAGGTTCGGGAACGTTTCGCTCTGGAGCGCGTTTCGTTCTTCCTTCATGTCCGTGAATGTTGAACTGACAAAAACGCGGAAAGTGCGGGTTCGAACCGGCATTTAGACTCCTCGCAGGAGTCAATAATAACAGCTTCGCGGACCGATACATATCAAAGCCGGCGTCGGCCTGCGCACCAGTCGCTCGCCCCAGCCGGTCGCCGCTGGCAGGTCGATGTGATGGCAGGTTTCCAAGAGGGTCGCGACGGAATTCAACACATCACCGCCGACTCTCCAACAGTTCACGCCTTCGCCGTACGTGACAGGCAAACGAGCGTTTCGAGCTTGTCGCCCTGCATCCTCATGATCGTCAACGTCGCAGTTCGTTGATCTCCCGACAGCTCGGCAAAGAGCGAGGTGTCCACCTTCCGATGTGACATAAGGTCGTATGGCTCCTCGCAATCGTACCCAAACGCATGCTCTTCTTTGAACACCTTCACGAGCCCCACAGCGCACATTCGTGGACCGCCGGGATGGATGTTGCTAAGGAGGTCAGCGATGAGTTTGTTTGGAAGCTCGTACCACTTCGATTTAGAGAAGTTGTCTTCGTCTCCCATCCAAGTGGAATTGCGAGCATCGACCTCGAAAACGACTTCCAGTGATTCGTTACCTTGGCGACAGAACGGCGTTTCGTCCCGTTCATACGGCGTTCCGTTATCCAACACTGGTCGTCGGAGCATCAACAGATCTAGAAACCTCTTGGCATGTGCCGACAGCGCATCTGTCTCACTCTGCAGCCCCATGGTGTACCTCCCCTGTATCTTAACGCTCGCGTCGGACGAGCGAGCGCCTTTTGGCCGCGAGTTAACACCCGCATGGCTGCGTGAGTCGCGGCGGAGCGGCCCAATGAGCGGCAAGAGAAGAACGGTCACGATCCTGGCGGCGGAACGAGTGCGGCGAGGGACTGGCGAGGGCGAAGACGAGTTCGGCCTCCAGTACTTCGTAGCCTTCGTGAAGAAGGATGCTTCGGACCACCTTGCGAACGTGGGGTTGCTCTCCATGATGCCAGGCGACTTCATCCGTGAGTCCCCTTGTCCCGCACAGATCGAGCCCTGCAATATCTATTTAGCGACGGTGTCCTACCATTAGGGGAGCGCCGATCTCAAAAAACAGAGGCCTCCCGATAGGATGGCGCGGCTGTTTCTGGATCTTGGTGCTGCACCTGGCGCTTCTGACGCCAAGAAAGGGAGCAGAGCGTGGCTGAAGCCCGCGAAGTATGGGAGCCTTTACTGCTGACTCATCCGCGGGTCTATCCGTTCCAAGAAGATCTGGTGCTGATCATCACGAACGATGAACGGCTGACATTGAAGATCCGAACCCGGGAGAGATCTTCCGCTCCGGAGGTGGCGGCGACGTGCTGATTTCCCCGCCGACATCCGAGCGGGGTGGCTGACCTGTGCGGTATGCTCCGTTTGTCATGTGTGGACGCACCGGTGCGACATGGCACTCTGCACGGCCGGCCTGCCGCGCCTGACTGGAGGAGACGTATTCCCGTTGTGACGACCGACGATCGACGCCGTGACTCATGGAAGGCGCTCAAGCCTCTCGTGCTTCGCGACGTTCGCCTCTTTCGACTGGGGCGGGATCATCTGCTCCTTTCTTCGGACACCGCGGACTGGCTCATCGATTGCGCGCACGGTCTTTGTCGACAGCATCATTTCGGGTGTCCGAGGACGGTGACGCCGACGAGAATCGACGGGGCCGTCCTGGTCGACTGGGCGAAGCACTACCCATCCCACTGGAGCAGGCAATGGGAGATGTACGAGCAGATTGGCCAAGTCGGCCTGTTCCTGGAACTCCCGGCCCTGGAGCGCTCGATTCTTGAAGTCGCCAACGATGCCTATGACAGAGACGACGTCAATGATTCCTTCGCATTCATCAATGGTCATGCCGTGCCGGTCTTCTACTCGGTCGACGTGATCCTCCAGGCGCTCCGTGCGTCGGACCCGCGGATTCGTGAGCAGGGAGCCGTCGCCCTTGGATACCTGATCCGGCACCGCGGCCATCGATGCTACAGCCGGACCGACGACGACGCACTGGAGGCAGCCCGCAAGACACTCGAAGACGTGAGCGAGAGGCTGAAGGACAATGCGCTTCTCGAAGTCTTCCTCAGTTGCCTGGAACGACGAGCGCATCGCCCATAACGCTTCGACGAGGCCGCCAGAGGCCCGCATCGGCAACTGGGAAGGTACCGCGAACGCGATCTGGCGCAGCCTGTACGCGTGGGCGCCACGGCCACCGTCCAGCTGAAATCCAAGTCTGATTGTTATCGGAGAGGAGCGACCTCACTCCTCCCAAGCGAGCAGGTGGAAATGGCCAAAGCTGTCCCCGGCCACAAGCCGCTGCCCGGCCCAGGCGCAGGAGGGTACGTCATAGTCGCAGGTAAATCCTGTCAGGCAGTTGCCAGAGACCATGTCCCAGACCCGCAGGCTATGGTCATTTGAGCTGGATATGGCGCGCGTGCCATCGGCCGACAGCGCCACGGCAGTGACCGAACCCGTGTGGCCTTTGAGAACACGAGGCGGCAGGTCGCCTTCCAGATCCCACACCCGCACGGTGTTGTCGTCCGAGCCGGAGATGGCGCGCTTGCCATCGGCAGTAAGTGCCACGGCATTAACCGTGCCGGAGTGGCCTTCCAGAACGCGGGGTGGCAGGTCGCCCTCCAGATCCCACACCCGCACGGTGCTGTCGTCCGAGCCGGAGATGGCGCGCTTGCCATCGGCCTCAAGTGCCACGGCAATGACGCTGCGCGTGTGGCCCTCCAGAACACGGGGAGCTTCGTTACCCTCCAGATCCCACACGCGGAGCGTTTTGTCATACGAGCCGGAAACGACGCGCCTGCCATCGGCCGTCAGTGCCACGGCAATGACTCTGTCCGTGTGGCCTTCCAGGACACGCAGGTTGCCCCCGGGATCCCAGACCCGCACGGTATTTTCCCAACCGAGGGCGCATTTGCCATCGCCCGACAGCGCCACGGCCCGGGCCGTAGCCTTGTGCACTTCCAGAAGGCGGGGGGACTCGTCGTCCGTCAGATCCCAGACCCGCAGGGTTCCCTCTTCCCCACAGGAGGCGGCGAGCTTGCCGTCGGGCTGAATCGCAACGTGACCGATCGTACTCCCGTGGCCTTCCGGGATACACGGAGGCTGTTTGCCCTCCAGATCCCAAACCCGCACGGTATGGTCCTCGGAACCGGAGATGGCGCGCTTGCCGTCGCCCGACAGCGCCACGGCCAAGACCTGACGCGTGTGGCCTTCCAGGAGATAGGGCGGACGGTTGCCCTCCAGATCCCAGACCCACAACGTATGGTCGGCCAAGCCTAAGACTGCGCGTTTGCCATCGGCCGAAAGCGCCACGGCCCTGACCTGGGAGGCGTAGCCTTTCAGGACGCGTGGTGGCTGGTTACCGTCCAGATCCCAGAGCCGCACGGTATGGTTGCGTGAGAGGTAGATGGCACGTTTACCATCACCCGAAAGCGCCACGGCCCTGATCTCGGACCCGGCGCCTTCCAGGACGCGCGGCGGCTGGTTTCCCTCGAGATCCCAGACTCGGAGCGTTTCGTCGGCGGAGGCGGAAACGGCGCACTTGCCATCGGCCGTTAGCGCCACGGCCCTGATCGGCCCCGTATGGCCTTCCAGGAGCCGCGGTGGGTGGTTGCCCTCCAGATCCCAAACCCTCACGGCACAATCGTCAGAGCCGGAGACGGCGCGCTTGCCATCGGCCGACAGCGCCACGGCCATGATCCAATCCCAGTTGCCCTCCCCTCGCAGAACACGAGGCGGCTGGTTGTCCTCGAGATCCCAGACCGGCAGGGTCTGGTCGTTCGAGCCGGAGATGGCTCGCTTTCCATCGGCCGACAGCGCAACGTCCGTGTAGCATTCCAGAACACGGGGCAGATGGTTGCCCTCGAGATCCCAAACCAGCGCGTTATCGTTGTACGAGCGCGAGACAGCGCGCTTGCCATCGCCTGACAGCGCCACGAAATCGACACAATTCGTATGGCCTTTCAGGACCTGGGGCGGCCGGTTGCCCTCCAGATCCCAGACCCGCACGGTATTATCGTCGGAGCCGGAGATAGCGCGCTTGCCATTTGCCGACAACGCCACGGCCCTGACCTCGGACAGGTGGCCTTCCAGGGCACGGGGCGGCTGCTTGTCCTCCATATCCCAGACCAGCACGGTCTTCTTGAGCGCGGCGGAACCTGAGACGGCGTGTTTTCCATCGCCTGACAGCGCTACGGCAAAGACCGAATCCGTGTGGCCTTTCAGGAGACGTGGTGGTTGGTTGCCCTCCAGATCCCAGACCACCAAGGTGCGCTCGTCGGAGACGACGGCGCACTTGCCATCGCCCGACAGTGCAACGGCACAGATCCAACCGATTTGGCCCCCGATGTCACGGGGCCGCTGGTTACCCTCCAGATCCCAAACCCGGAGGGTATGGTTGTCCAAGAGGTAGACGGCGCGCTTGCCATCGTTCGACAGCGCCACGGCATTGACCCTCCCGGCAGCGCCATCCTCGATGCGGGGCGGCTGGTTGCCCTCCAAATCCCAGACCCGCAGGGTCTCGTCGTCCGAGCCGGAGACAGCTCGCCTGCCATCGGCCGACAGCGCCACAGCAGTGACCCAATCCGCGTGACGTCCCAGAACACGAGGCGGCTCGTTACCCTCCAAATCCCAGACCCGCAGGGTGGAGTCGTGTGAGCCAGAGATGGCGCGCCGGCCATCGCCTGAAAGCGCCACGGCAATGACCGGACCCGTGTGGCCTTCGAGAACTCGGGGCGGCCGCCCGCCCTCCAGATCCCAGACCCGCAGGGTGCAGTCGTATGAGCCGGAGATGGCGCACCCGCCATCGTCGGACAACGCCACCGCACGGACCTTGTCCGTGTGGCCCTCCAGGCGCCGCAGCGCCCAACCGCCCGCCGCCTCAAGCGCCGGCCACAAGGGACGCAGCCGCGGACGCGATGTGCAGGCATTGAAATCCTGCAGGAAGGCAGCGATGCCCGGCTTGGTTTGATGAGCCAGCAGGCGCCCGCTTATCTGGGAGGCGAACTGACCCGGGTCCTGTGCTACCACATGCAGGGAGAGCCGCAGCGTGCCATGAATCAATCGCAGCGCCTCGCGCCGCGGCAGAGACATCTCCGGAGCCTCTTGGAGCAGCGCTTGATAGTCGGCGGCGAGATCCAGGACCAATTTGGCAGCGACCTTGGCAAGCAGGAACTGGCTATCGAAGAGCGTCGCCTCGGCACCAGCCCATTGCCGCGCCCCTCGCTGCTCGAAGACCAACTCGGCAGCCCGCCTCGCATTGGGCGTCTTCCGTCCTTCATCCAGCCAAGGCGGCTTCCCCAAGAAGTAGCGAGCCAGGTCACTGTGTCGAACCTGTTTCTGGGTTCCCTCAAGGTACCTAATGGCGGCGCGCTCCGCCAATTGACGATGGTAGAAAGCGATCACCATGCCGCCGGGCGCGGCACGCTCCGTGAGGTATGGCTCCAAGTCCAGCGAAAGCCTCGACCAGACCACCACCGGCAGGCGGCGCTCGCTGACGTCGTGGTGCTTGCGTTGGTCGAAGTCACTCCAAACGGCGTCGTCCGCGGTGAGCACATCCAGGACTTCGCCTTCCGTCAGGCCGTAGCGCGCCGCTGCCAGATAGCCCAGGCTGCGCTCCACCAGAATCGGACCGTGATTCGCGTTGCCGGCAAGCCGGTCAAAGAGTGTGTCGATGACTCCCGCGACGCCTTCGCCCAGCCTGCACACATCCGGGGCCGCGTACGACTTCCAGAGCCGGCTCTCCTCGGCCGCCAGCTTCAGATAGAGCGGCAGGCCGCACCGTTCGAAGTGCGCCAGCACGGTCTCGCGCTGCCACGGCTGGAGCGTGCGCCGCGCATCCCGGAGCCACTTGTCCAGCGTCTCTCCCCCTTCCGCCCGGGTCATAGGCTCAAGTTGGACCAGCAGCCCTGTCGCATCGTCCGTGGTCGAAACGACCACCTTGACGTGCGGCGGCAACTCCCGCGGCAGCCATGTCCCAAGCCGCGCCGGATCGCCGTGGAGAAGTTGATCGAGAGCGTCGATGAAGAGAACCAGGGGTTCATCCGCCGTCGCTGCCTTCAGCCGCTCCTGGAAGGCGTTTTCGAGTTGCGCGTAGTCGACCGGAGTTTCACCCGGTGCGATCTGCCGGCAGAGACTGGTGAGGAGCGCGCGGCCACTCGCCGATTCGGGAGACGCTCCGATAAAGCGCCGGATCAGCCGGCCCGATCCCGAGTACTCCTGCGACGCCTTCGCCATCACCGCGGACTTGCCTGAGCCCGATTCGCCGCGCAGCACCAGCGGCCGTCGCTCCGGCCCGCGGACGTAATCCACGATCGTATCGAGCACCGCTTGACGCCCGGTGAAAATACGGCAACGCTCCTCTGCAAAGCGGTCGTGCGCCTCCACTTCGAGCTCCAGCGCCGGCCGGTCTTCGAAGAGTCTCACTTCGCGCTCAATCACCTCGCTGAGTTGAGAAAGGACCAGAGCGCAGAGCGCCTTCATGTCGCCCGGATCGAACTCATGCACGCGCAGGGGCGACTTCAGGGCGTTCAGCCGCGGGTCCGTATCGAAGGTTGGACGCCGGACGAATCCAAAAACGTGTTGCCGGTCCGCCTCGGTCTCCCCTAACCCGGCCAGGATCTCCTGATGCGTGGCAGATGCTTCGTACTTGACCAGTTCCTTTTCGGAAAGTCCAGCCGCCCGCGCGGCGTTTGCCAGAGACGCTCGCAGTGTCTGTTCTATTGGAGTCCACGCGGCCTGTGTGACAAACTCGCCCGTCCGGGCCTGGAGACAATACTCCGGCGGAATCGCATTCTCCTCCAGCCGGTACCACTGCCCAGTCCATGTCCGCGCATCGCCCGTCGGAATGTGCGGCAGCAGCGCGTCGAATTCGGCAGCGGGAATCCTGGCGGGCAATGGCTGCCAGCCGTAACGATCGCCCAGCAGCGCGATGAAATTCGGCTTAACGCAGGTCGACTGGCAGCGCCGGATCTCGCTCAGGCAGATCTCGACCGTCTGCTGGTCAAGCGCGGCCTCGTCGCGCACACCCCAACGGAGGTCGATGGCCTGGAAGCGCGCGCCGTGCAGCTCGCACAGCGTCCGCAACTTCGGAAACACGTCGCGCTGAAGGGCGTCGCGTTCTTCTTTCAGGTCCTCAAAAGTCGAACTGACGAAGATGCGGAAGGTGCGGGTTTGGATTGGCATCTAAGCGGGTCTCGCGAAGCAAGGACCCAGGATTTCCTTTCGGCTTCCTGGTCAACAGCGAGTATACTCCCAACCGCTTACATTGGAGCCGTTTCTCCCATTCCTTCATCGCCGGCGACCCCATCGCATGCGGTCACCACTGAATAGACCGCCGATTCCCGACCTCTACTTGAAGACATAACGGGTCGTTCCGGTGGGATTGGGACCGAGAGGTCGGCTTGGCGGAGGTAATTGGCCGCTCGCGGCGGCTTGGCCGCCCCCGACGACCCAGCTTTCGCGAATGACACTCCTCCCGCCATTCTTTTTCCAACCCGCTCAAGCCCTTCCCGGCTTCGAGCCCGGTCCCAAAGCCCACCCCTCCCCCTACCCTTATCCAGGAAGGAAAGAAATGCCCACCAAAAGACAAGTCGCAGCCAACCAGCGCAACGCCCGCCTCAGCACCGGGCCCACCACCGAAGACGGCAAGGTCCGCTCCGCCCAGAACTCCACCCTCCACGGACTCCTCGCCCGTGAAGCTGTCCTCCCCGAAGAGGACCCCGACCACTTCCGCGACCTCCTCGCCGCCCTCGAAGCCGAATTCCGGCCCTCCGGCCCGTGCGAGGAATTCCTCATTCGCGAAATGGCCTCCGCCCAGTGGCGCCTGCGCCGCCACCTCCGCATCGAAACCGGCCTTTTCATCGGCCGCATGAAGATGGTTCGCCGCTGGGACTTCAAGGAGCGGCCGACCGACCCGGTGGAACCCTCCACCCCCGAAGAAATGCACGACCGCAACACCCTCATCCTCGGCACCGCTTTCTTCGATAATAGCCGCGGCGACCCCTTCCCCAAACTCAGCCGCTACGAGAACACCCTCCGCCGCGCCTACTATAAGGCCCTCCAAACGTTGGAGGAATCGCAAGCCGCCAAGCCTGTACCAAACGAACCCAAATCCCCGCCTTCGCCCCCGCCCGATACCCCCATCGAGGCTATGGATTCTCCTGCATCCTCCACGCCCTTGCCAGCATCCGATGAATCTTACATACTTCAATCGGGGGGTTTTGGGTCATGGACTCCGTTTTGGCGCTGCATCGGCTTCACTTCGCCTTCACCATCACGTTCCACTATCTGTTCGCGCAGTTCACCATGGGCCTTGCCCTGCTGATCTTCGTGTTGAAATCAATAGCCTTGAAAACCGGCGACGACCGCTATGACCACGCCGCCCGCTTCTGGATCAAGATCTTTGCCATTACCTTCGCCGTCGGAGTCGTCACCGGCATTCCCATGGAATTCCAGTTCGGCACCAACTGGTCGCGCTTCTCCAAGTACGCCGGCGGCGTCATCGGCCAGACCCTCGCCATGGAAGGCGTCTTCGCCTTCTTCCTCGAGTCCAGCTTCCTGGGCCTCCTGATCTACGGCGAGAAGCGCCTTGGCCGCAAACTCCACTGGCTCGTCTCTCTGGTCCTGTTCGCGGGCACCTGGCTTTCCGGCTTCTTCATCGTCGCCACCGACGCCTGGATGCAGCACCCCGTCGCCTACGCCTCCGGCCGCGACGGCGTCGTCCTCAGCAGCTTCTGGGGCCTCATCCTCAACCCCTGGACCTTCTGGATGTACCTCCACAACATGCTCGGCACCGTCGTCACCGCCTCGTTTGTCATGGCCTCCGCCGGCGCCTTCTACCTGCTCTCCCAGAAGCAGCAGGAGTACGGCCGCATCTTCGTCCGCACCGGCGTCATCGCCGCCGCCATCGCCTCGGTCCTCATGCTCTTCCCCACCGGCGACCGCCAGGGCGTCATGATCGCCCGCTATCAGCCCGCCACGCTCGCCGCCATGGAGGGCCTTTTCGAGACCGCCAGCGGCGCCCCCATCGCCATCCTCGGCCAGCCCGATATGGACCAGCACAAGCTCGACAACCCGCTCCTGATCCCGCGCGCGTTGAGCTTCCTCACCTACCAGCAGTGGGCCGCGGAGGTAAAGGGCCTCGACGCCTTTCCTCATCGTGACCAGCCCGATACCATCCCGCTGCTCTATTACAGCTATCACATCATGGTCGGCCTGGGGACTCTGTTCATCGCCGTCATGCTGGTCTCCCTCTGGCTGCTTCGCAAAGGGCGCATCTATGAATCCCGCCCCTGGCTCTGGGTCCTCATGCTCTCACTTCCGTTCCCCTTCATCGCCAACACCGCAGGCTGGATGACCGCCGAGCTCGGCCGCCAGCCCTGGCTCGTCTACGGCCTCATGCGCACCGCCGACGGCCCGTCCAGACAAGTATCGAGCGGCAATACGCTCTTCACCTTGATCGGATTCATGGGCATGTACGCCCTGCTGGCGATTCTGTTCCTCTTCCTGACGCGCCGTGAGTTCGACCACGGCCCCGAGCCCTGGTTCGAAAGCTCCGAGCCCCGCACCCCCCGGAGCACCAATGTCGCCCTGTAGTGTTACCGAACCGCGACCGTCAGGGAGCGGAGTAACCGAGCCGCGACCGCTAGGGAGCGGACACTAAGGATCCCCTATGGCCACCGTCTGGTACTGTCTCGTAGCACTCATGATCGCCGGTTACGTCATCCTCGATGGCTTCGACCTCGGGGCCGGCATTCTCCACTTCTCCATCGGCCGCACCGAGTCGCAGCGCCGCCGCGTCATCCGCTCCATCGGGCCCGTCTGGGACGGCAACGAGGTCTGGCTCCTCGCCGCCGGCGGCACGCTCTACTTCGCCTTCCCCGGCCTCTACGCCTCCAGCTTCTCCGGCTTCTACCTGCCGCTCATGATGGTCCTCTGGCTGCTCATCATGCGCGGAATAGCCATCGAGTTTCGCAACCACCTCGAGGACAACCTCTGGCGTCCCTTCTTCGACGCCCTGTTCATGCTCGCCAGCGCCCTGCTCGCGATCTTCTACGGCGCCGCCCTGGGCAACGTCATCCGCGGCGTGCCCCTCGACGCCAACGGCAGCTTTTTCCTGCCGCTCTGGACCGATTTCCGCACCGGCCCGGACACCGGCATCCTCGACTGGTACACCGTGCTGGTAGGACTGCTGGCCTTCGTCACACTGACCGTCCACGGCGCCCTCTGGATCGCCATCAAGACCGAGGACCTCCTCCAGCACCGCGCCCGCATCATTGCCAGGTGGGCCTGGGGCGCCGTCGCCATCCTCACCGCCGCCGTCACCCTGGCCACCTTCCGCGTCCAGCCCCTGGTCCTCCACAACCTGACCACCTACATCTGGGGCTGGATCTTTCCCGACCTCGCTCTCGCCGGCCTCGTCGCCATGCTGGTCTTCATCCTCCGCGGTGACGACCTGAAGGCGTTCCTCTCCTCGTGCGCCTTCATTGCCGGCATGCTGACCAGCGCCGTCTTCGGCATCTACCCCTACGTCCTGCCCTCGAACGCCGACCCCCGCCTCGGCCTGACCATCGCCAGTACCCAGACCTCGCCCTACGGCCTCTCCGTGGCTCTCGTCTGGTTCATCCCCGGCATGCTCCTGGTCCTGGCCTACTCGACCTTCATCTACCGCCATTTCGCCGGCAAAGTGCGCTTAGAGGAGGAAGGCTACTGACGCAATTCGTGGCGCAGGCACTGCTGCCTGCCGCGCCGAGACTCGTCTCGGCGCTTGTGCTCGTGTAAGAATTGGTCCGCTTGGTCGTCTCTTCTTTTGGAAGGACCGCCCAGAGATACAGCCAAGATAGACACCGCGCACACGGATCCGCTCCCGGGCTTCGAGCACCCGGTTGCTTGGCTGCTACGCCGGATGACCTCCGCGGTTGGTCTGTTCGACTACTTGGCCATCGTGTCGCAAGACCGATGTCCGCATTGTGGAGTGAAGCTCTATGTCATCGACAAGTGGCGCCATGTGCGTGCGATCGCCTGTGTAGCGCTAGCCAGCTTCCTCAGATATCGGTGGTTCCCGAGCCAGGAATGCTGGGACCACGGAAGGGGAATTGTGGATTGCCTTGTGTCTTGCTTGGTTCGTCGCCCTGGGGACGCTTACCTTGTTACTGATAAGCATCTTCACCAGGCTCCTTCCCCTGCACTTCGATCTCATTCCTCAAGACGGTCCCCTCCGTCTGGATTTGTGAGAGGCGTGCTGATGCCTGACCGCTGATAGCTGACCGCCCCCCGCGCTATACTAGCCCCGGTACGCTCCCATGAACATCGGAGTCCTGCGCGAGAAAGATCCCCATGACCGACGGGTTGCCCTGGTCCCGCCCGTCGTCCGCCAGCTCGTCGAACGCGGCAACGTCGTCTGGGTCGAGCAAGGCGCGGCCGACGGCGCCATGTTCCGCGACGATGAGTTCATCCGCGCCGGCGCCAGCATCGGCTATTCACCGGCCGACGTCATCGCCCGCTCGGGCCTGATCGCCCGCATCTCCGTCCCCACCACCCAGGAGCTCGATTTGTGCCGCCCCGGCACGGCCATCATGGCCTTCTATCACATGGCCGTCGCCGGAAAGGCGGTCTTCGAGCGCCTGCTCGAACGCCAGATCACCGCCATCGGCTGCGAGATCATCGAGACCCCCGACGGCCGCCACCCCGTGCTCGCCGCCGCCAGCGAGCTGTGCGGCCGCACCGCGATTCCGCTCGCCGCGCATCTTCTACGCTCCAGCTCCGGCGGCCGCGGCATCCTGCTCGGCGGCACGCCCGGCATTCCTCCCGCGCATGTCGTGATCCTGGGAGCCGGCGTCGTGGGCGCCCGCGCGGCCCGCGCCGCCACTGCCTCCGGCGCGCGCGTGACCATCCTGGATACCGACGCCGAGAAGCTGAGCGACCTTGTCGATCGCGTCCCCAACCTCTCTACCGCGCTGGCCGACCCCGATTCGATCGCCGCCGCGGTCTCCTCCGCTGACGTCGTCATCGGTGCGATCCTGGTCCCCGGCCTGCGCACCCCGCACATCGTCACCAGGAAGATGGTCGAAGCCATGCACCGCGGCTCGGTCATCATCGACGTCTCCATCGATCAAGGCGGCTGCGTCGAAACCAGCCGTCCTACCACCATCGCCGACCCGACTTTCGTTCACCACGGCGTGGTGCATTACTGCGTGCCCAACCTGACCGCCGATATCGGCCGCAGCGCCAGCATAGCCCTGGCCCACGCGGTCATGCCCTACCTGATCCGCCTCGGCGAGTTGGGCATCGAGGACGCTTTCCGCCAGTGCCCGCAGCTTGCGCGCGGCGTCTACACCTACCGTGGCCAGTGCGTCCACCACCGGCTTGCCGTTGCCTGGAAAGCCAACTACCGGCCGCTGGCCGAGGTTCTGTCGGAAGGGGCGTGAGCCATGTATTGGATCGAGAGCTACCGTTCCAAGATCCGCACCGCTGAGGAAGCCCTCCAGGCCGTCAAGTCCGGGGACCGCGTCCTGGTCCACCAGGGTTGCTCCGAGCCCGAGGCCCTCATCGCCGCCTTGCTCGGGCGCGCTTCCGAGCTTCGCGGCGTCGAGATCTTCCACATGGCCACCATGGGCACGGCCGACTACACCCTGCCCCAGTATGAAGGCGTTTTCCGCCACAGCGCCATGTTCATCGGCGCCAACGTCCGCCGCGCCGTCCAGGAGGGCCGCGCCGATTACATCCCCATCTTCCTCCACGAAATCGAGAGCCTGTTCCAAACCGGCGTCATCCCCATCGACGTCGCCCTTATCATGTGTACCCCGCCCGACGACTACGGCTACATGAGCCTCGGCGCCGGCGTCGACGTCACTCTCACCGGCGCCAATTGCGCCCGCCACCTCATCGTCGAGGTCAACGATCAGGCGCCCCGCACGCTGGGCGACACGTTCATCCACGTGAGCAAGGCGCACGCCATCGTCGAAGCCTCGCATCCGCTGGCCGAGTACAAGAAGTGCCGGATCACGCCCATCCATCACGCCATCGCGGCCCACGTGGCAAAGCTCATTCCCGATGGCGCGGTGCTCCAAACCGGCATCGGCGGGATTCCCGAAGCGGTGCTGCTCGCCCTGCGCGATCACAAGGACCTGGGCGTTCACTCCGAGATGATCTCCGACGAGCTGATCGACCTGATCGAGCTCGGCGTGGTCAACAACGAGCGCAAGACCATACACCCGCACAAGGTGATCACGGCCTTCGTCCTCGGCACCCGCAGGCTCTTCAAGTTCAT
>Ga0265316_10002232_pt1 | contig 20320 bp, 16 predicted proteins | sample 4522metaG_FD_202092 | JGI IMG/M metagenome (GOLD analysis project Ga0265316, IMG submission 202092) | Rhizosphere microbial communities from Carex aquatilis grown in University of Washington, Seatle, WA, United States - 4-5-22 metaG | ecosystem: Host-associated > Plants > Roots > Rhizosphere >... | reverse complement strand
GCGTTCAATTTCCCTTGGATCGTTATCTTTAACTTTATCCGGATCAACACCTTTTAAATAATCTTTTGGTGTAGCGGTTAAACCTAATTTATAGCCATGAAAATATTCAAATACAGCTCTTGCATTTCCAGAAATGGAACGGTGAGCTTCGTCTGAAATAATTAAATCAAAATCTATTGGTGAAAATTCGTAGCGGTATTTATTGTCGGACATAAGCGATTGAATAGTTGAAACTACAATGTCTGCTTTTCTCCAATCACTTCTGTGCTCTTTATAAATGAATGTTGTATAATCGGGTTTAAGGTAATTTGTGAATGCCTTCCACGCTTAGTCTTCCAATTCCAATCTATCGACCAAGAACAAAACCTTACGTGCATTTTTAGTTCTTAAAAATAAACGAATTACAGCGGCAGAAGTAAGCGTTTTTCCTGTACCAGTTGCCATCTCAAAAAGAAAACGGTCTTTGCCTTTTCTTACCGCTTTCTGCAAATGCTGAATAGCATTTAATTGATACTTTCGTAAGAATTTAAGTCCATTGTTCCAAATAAAGTCTTTGCTATTTTCTATTGTCCCATTCCAACCTGGCCTTTCAATATAATCTGGCATTTGGACAACGACAATATAATCATTATCTACAGGTTCATTTGCTAAACTATTGCGATCGGGATTCCATTCTTTTATTGCACCTATTTCACCTGGTGAAGGAAATTTATAAATAGGTTTTGGATTACCATTTTTTAAATCCCAGAGATAATGAACTATACCATTAGAAAGAATGATAAATTGAGCACCAACGGTATTTGCATATTTTCTTGCTTGTTCTTTTGCGACTAATGGATGCAAACTTTCTTTTTTAGCTTCAAGTACACAAATTGGTCTATTGTCAGTATCGATTAATAAAAAATCAAGTGAACCGGATTTAGTTTTTTCATAATCTTTACCCCATGCATCAATTTCCTTTTGAGTTATTTTTACATGATTTTCGAGCAAGATATTGGCTTTTCCTTCATGATCATCAAAGAATCTCCAACCCGCTTCCTCAAGCAGTTTGTTAATTTTAATTCTTGCAAGTGCTTCGTTATATAGCATTCAGGCAAAACCGTTAATCATTTTAGTGCAAGATACTATTTTCGACTCTGAAATGTGCAGAGTGGAGACAAAAAAAAGTAATATATGGCGACAAAGTGAGTCAAGAAAGTGAGAGCTGCCATTTACTCCTTTTGTGCGATGGAGTATTTGTCTTTTTGTCTTAAATCAAGCTATATAATTATCCCCCCCTGCTCGGCGTAGTTTAGTTCCGCCTTTGGCGGGATAACTACGACGTACTAAAACCCGGGGTTGTAAGTTCAGTGCTTTCTAATTATATTTGGGTAGTTGGATTTATACTGCAAGTAATCCACTGCGGCGAACCGCACTTTACATAGCCGGGAATAGTTGCCTGCAATGCAAAAAAATACTAAAATTATCGATATGAAGAATTTTAAAATGATTCAGTTTTGTTTAATTCTTTTTCTAATCAATCTTAATATTTATTTATTTTCCCAAAAAGCTGATTCAACAGTTTTGAATTATAACATGATTTTTGGGTATGCTTTAAATGCAAATGTTCAGGAAATTCTAAAAATATTAGATACGACCAAAATTATTTCTGAACAGGATAGAAAATTTAAATTAAAGTTTGAGAACAGATTTAAGTATGAATCGGATAAAACCAATTACTTTTTAAAGTCAGACACTTCTCTCAATCAGTTAAATAGGATTTTCCAGGACTACTGGCGTAAATCCATGCTTGATAACAAAACCAATTATGACAAATATTTTGAGAAAAAACTAATTAGCTTTTTAAAATCCGAAAATCAAAAAACAAAGTTTACAAATCACAAAATAACAAGGAAGACAATTATTAAGGATGTTTATCAGTCATATATCGGGTCAAAAGGGATTCACGCGACGAATATTGGTAAAACAGGAAATCTATATGATTTATTGGCATGGAAAAATGAAACTGATACAATATATACCATTGTGTTAATTAATGACACGGCCAAAGTGCATATATTAATGATGAAGGAATTTGTTTCGCTTGGTTGGGAAGAATATGCAACATTAGGTGCAGCATTTCCTGGTGGCTGGACAACTTCAGAGAAATTATTCTGTGTATGCCAATCTTATGATTTAAATTCGGAAACTTTTTTAGTAAATTATTTAAGTCATGAGGGTCAACATTTTTTAGATTACGAACATTTTCCTAAATTATCATCCAACGACATGGAATACAGGGCAAAACTTATAGAGCTTTATTTATATGACAAGGAACTCTATAATTATATTAATTTCTTTATCAATAATGCAAATTATGATAAAAACAACTCACATCCTTACGCAGATTACTGTCTTATCCGTGATATGTCAAGAGAATTATTTCATACTGAATTTGAGAAAGATATAGAAAAGTGGAAGAGCAAATCGAAAGATGATATTCATAAAACAGCTAAATATTTATTTTTAAAGAATACAGAAAGTTTGAACAAAATAGGAAAAAACGTAAAAGAATTTATTAAATGAGTTTTCATAATTATTGCACAGCAGGCAACAACGGGCAAGTTTAAAAAATTGATTTTGCATTTTCAATACTCTTGTGTGACAAATCACGTAAATAGATTTGTTTTTTTAGACACAAAAAAGTACTTTAGATTAATTAAAGAAAATAGGATAAAAACTTAAACATATATAACTGTTGGGATAATAGTAACTCTGATAATAATATAGAAAAAACAAAAGCAGTTACAATTCAACCTGACACTTTTTTAATTTTAATTGACGATAATAATATAATGGAGTCCAGAGACCACTTAAAAAAACGGGGCGACACTGAAAAGCCATAAGAGTAGGAGCTAAATAATTCAAAATGAAAAAAAGATCAATTATAATTACAGCGATTCTATTAATAATTTCTTTAGGGAACTATATAGAAATTATCTCTAAAAGTAATATCAGGACAGTAGAATTTATATCAATTTTTGCTATAGGAGCATTAGCAGGAGTATTACTGACTCAAATAATGATTATAGTAAAGAAAAAAACAAAATATCCTGATAAGAATTAAAACCTGACCACACTCGGCGTAGTTTAGTTCCGCCTTTGGCGGGATAACTACGACGTACTAAATCCGGGTTTGTAAGTTCAGTGCTTTCTAATTATATTTGTGTAGTGGGATTCGTCCTGTGTAAAAATTTCCGCACTGTTCATGGCTGCGAACGTTTTGGCTGAGTATTGATTCATACTATAAATTCTTAAATTAAAATTTATAAAATTGAATAATGATCAATTAATGTAAAACTAAAAATGTATTCAACCTATTTATTATAATTAATTCAAAGCAATATGAGAACTAAATTCAATATATCAAAAAAGTTTATGATAATTTCAATTTCAATTATTATATTTTCCTTTATTATAGGCCTTATATTACCAGGTATTATCTCATATAAATGCGGCGTATTTTATTCTCATGATATTATAAATAAACTTCCAGTGAAAGCAAAAGAAAATTATGTATTATATGAGAAGAGAAAAGAAGAAGTCAAAAATAAATTGCAGGTAATAGACAAAAAACTTTTCGATGATGCAGATTTGCAGCCTGAAAAATTAATAGCAATGTACAATCACTACACATTAGAGCTTAGTCAGCTAAAACCACCTATTAAATTATTGGGCTTTTATTTAAATCCATTAATGTTTTTTTGGCCGATATTTTATGTTTGCCTATTAATAATTGTTCTGTTTTTAGCCCCTATTCACAAGAATTATATATTTAGCTGGCATGGTATTATAACAATTTCTAAAATACTTTTAATTCTATTCATAATATACAGATCTCCAAATTATTTAAGAAATTTTGAGCCTGAAAAATCTGAAAGGGTGATTTATTCATATTCAAATATTGATGTGAATACTACAAGCTTTTATTATCAGGAATTTCAAGCAACTGTCGCAGCTATTTTGCTTTCAATTATAATGTTTCAATGGTTGTCGTTTTTGTTCGAAAGAAGAAAACAATTTAATAAAAATAAACAATTGGGTTTTAAAAGAATATTTTCTCTTTCAACAAAATTGTCAAAAACATTTATTAGATGGCAAGCGACGTCATTTCTGATATTACCTATCTTCGTTTGGTATTCAACTTGGTATTGGTATTTAGTCATTATAAATAATGACAATCGATATATTTTGAGTGCAATTGTCATTCATATCATTTTAATCTCAATATGGTTAATTGTTACTCTTCCACTTTTATTAACATTGTATTATTGGCAAAAATGGAAAACAAATTCTATTAACAAATTAATAGTAGACTCTTCAATTAATTTAAACAAAAAGCAATTCCTGATAAAGGAGCTTAAAGACCTTCAACCAATAGCATTCTGGAAAATAATCGGCTCATTTTTGGCAGGTGTAATTTCAATAATTGTACCATTCCTTAACTTACTAAAATAAGATAGTCAGTTACTGGTTTAATATTAACTGCCACCAATCGAGTAGACTTCCCTGTAATAAAAACACAGTTTATTGGACACTACCATCATTCAACCGTTGGTTCAATTGCTAATAATCAATCTCCCTACCCTCCTCTCCTCCAAGCATGGCTATGCACACATCTCTGAATTCCTAATATTCCGCCCCTAATGGGGCTTTTAAAATTCGTTTATGTTTTTCTACAAATATATCGTCACTACGTGACTTTTTTGTTTTATCAGCCCCAGAAGGGCTAAATATTTATAGGAACAAATATTCCCTTCACCTCTGAAGTCCCGTAGGGACAAAATATTCAAAATGTGTGCATAGCCATGCTCCTCCAAGAGGGATTTTGAAAGTTTAAGCTAATATTTAACTTTTAGCTTACTTTAAATACAAATTAATTATAACAATTTCCTGTTTGGTTCCGATTCGTATAGGTTGGCCCCCTGCAATGCATTGTTTGTAATTACGCTTTTATAAAATGTAGTTTTGATTCTAAGCGGGGTCTTCTTCAAGAGACCACAATATAAAATAAATGGTGAGTCGTTGGTGGTGTTATTTTTTAAATCTCGATAATAAATTATCGCAATCATCTAAATGAATCCTATATATTGTACTTAATTATCTTTAATGCAACGAACAAAATAAAAATAACTCTTATCGGCCACGGTTCTGTATAATGTGCTATTGGTGTAGAACATTTCACGGCTCCAGGAACCTCCAATGGTATCGGTTGAACTCCACCAGAAACTATAGAAACCAGTATATGTGTTCGACCCATAAGTGACAATATAATCACCAGGAAGAGCTGTAAAACCACTTTCATTTGTCGCTCCTGTATTAGGACTATTCCAATGCAAGGTTCCTGCTTCTTTCAATTTACCACCAGCAATATCTTCGCCTCCTAAATATGTTGTGAGTACATACCATTCTTTATCGGTAGGAATATGCCAGCCAGATGGCGCTATATTTCTGCTATCATTCACAGCATACCAACTGTAAACATCACTATAGGCATAATAGGTTGGTATAGGATCACCATTTCGAAACCTGGTTGTCTTTAAGTCTTCAAACATCCACACCTGAGTACCAATGGTTATTGTATGATAAACATTCCCATCAATATCTGTTACTGTACCTCCATCTCCACCGGATAATGTTGTGAACAGTATTGTATTACCATATCCAGTACCCTCGCTATTTGTCGCATAGGCACGTACATAATATATTGTATTAGGGAATAAACCAGTTATTGAACTTATAAAACTTCCGGTATCAGACCCATCGTTGGTTTTACTATCGGCGATTGTAGGTGTTGTATCTGTTCTCCAGCAAACACCTCGAATCATATACGTTGAGCCACCATCAGAAATAATATTACCACCACAGGTTGCCGTGGTAAAAGTAATACTACTTACAACGGATGTTGTTAAAACAGGAATTTGTATAGCTAGTGTTTTAAACGATAAAACACTTCCATATCCTGTACCTGCAATGTTTGTGGCATAAGCACGGATATAGTATGTTGTATTAGGACTTAAGCCGGTAACATCACTTGTATAACTTCCTTCACCTGTGCCATCAGTTGTTTTACTATTGGCTATGGTTGGTGTCTTGTTCGTACCCCAACAAACACCGCGTGCAGTAACCATCGCACCACCTAAGGATATTATACTGCCTCCACTTGTATATGAAGTTTGCGTTATATCGCTTACAGTCAAAGTAGTCAAAACAGGTATTTGTACCGCAGGTATCTCGTCTTTCTTACAACTATTGGTATATATTAGTATATATCCTGTTACTATTAATAAGTAAAGCAAAACTTTGTTCTTCTTTTTCATGTTAATTTGATATTAACAATATTATTTATCTGTTTTTTTTCTAATTAATTCTTAAGGCAACGGACAGAAAAACCACATAATTTATAGTCGTTGTTTTGACCTACACTGCCCTCATAGAAAGACATACTCCAATACCAGGCAAAGCCATCTGGAAGTTCGTCTGAAGAACTCCACCAGTTGCCATATATTCCCATATTAAGGAATTCCCCAAAACCATCACGTTGACCACCCGGTAGAGCTGTAAAACCACTTATATTAGTAGCTTCTGTATTAGGGCTTTGCCAATGAGCAGTGTCTTTTTCTTTTAATTTGCCACCTGCAACACTTGCATCTCCCAAATTGGTTATAAGAGTTGTCCAATCATCTTTGTCTGGTACCCGCCAACCGTCTGGCGCCAATTTCCTGGTATCATATATAGCATACCAATTATATAGTTTACCATAAGTTGTACTATTGCCTGGCACATTGTCATAATCACAACAAGCGCCTCCAACAGGATTCGTCCATTCTGTAGGATCGGTTATGTTGGATATAGGACTGCCATTACGGTAGTGGGCCACTTTCAGATTTTCAACCATCCATACCTGTGAACCAATAGTAACTGTATGATAAACATTGCCATCAAAGTCGGATACAGTACCATCGTTTCCTTTTTGCGCCGTAAATGAAACAGTATTTCCATAACCAGTACCTGCACTATTGGTGGCATAAGCACGCACATTGTATATTGTATCAGGGCTTAAGCCGGTTAAAGCACTCGTATATCTACCTGCACCTTTTCCATCAATGGTTTTATTATTGGCTATTGAAGGAGTTTGACCTATACACCAGCATACACCCTTTGCCGTTATTGTTGCTCCTCCATCGCTAGTTATGCAACCTCCACAAGTTGCTGTTGTTTCAGTTATTTTGCTAACACCATTTGTATTCAAAACTGGTACATTCTTTTCATCAACTTTCTTACAATTGATAAGAATTAAAAACATGCTCATTGTTAATAATAAATAAATTCTGATTCTGATTTTGTTTTTCTTTTCCATATCAATTAATTCAATAGTTATAACTTATTTATTTTTGTTTGCATTTTATTATAGACCCAAGTAAGGTTTTTAAATTGTTATATACAATTTATTTTTTCATCAAGTTTACATTGCATTAGATCATATTTTTCAAATCTTTAATACTTTATGGTAATTAATATATTGAACACATAGTTTATTAATCTTTCAGACAACGAACAGAAAACCCCTTCCCTGGAGATTCGGAACCATTGGATACACCGGAACCATGCCAGTTCATGGAACGGTACTTGTACCAGGTAGAACTCCACCAGTAACCGTTCCAGTCAATGTCATTAAATTCATTGTATGTGCAATAATCGCATCGGAAGCCGCCCCCAAGAGCTGTAAATCCAGTTTCATTATTAGCTGTATTTGGGCCATACCAGCCATTCATACAGCAGGCTTTCAGTTTGTCCCCGGCTACACTTTCACCTCCTAAATATGCCGTCAGTATTGACCAATCGGCATCGGAAGGAACATGCCAGCCGGTAGGACATAGCTTACGAGAGTCAATAACTACATAAAAGTTATAGAGTTTCCCATAGGTTAAACTACTACCCGGAGTATTATCATAATCACAATAAGCCCCTGTTGTTAGATGGTTCCATTGTTGATCATCGGTGATATTAGGAATAGGATCGCCATTGCAGTAGTGAATAACTTTAAGGTTTTCTGTTATCCACACCTGCGTACCAATGGTAACTGTATCATAAACATGACCGTCAATGTCGATTACTATATTTAGTGTTGTAAATGAGAGAGTACTTCCATATCCTGTACCTTTGCTGTTTGTTGCATAAGCCCTTACAAAATAAATTGTATTAGCTGATAAACCAGCTAAATTACTCGTAAAGTTGCCTGTTCCAGTTCCATCCAATGTCTTGCTATTATAAATTGTTGGTGCTTGCCCGGTACTCAAACAAACCCCACGTTTTGTAATGGTTTCTCCTCCATCGCTAGTTATATATCCCCCACTGGTTGCAGTTGTACCAGTTATATTGCTTATTGCAGTTGTAGTCAATACAGGTAATGCTCCGACTGTTGTAAACGATATAGCGCTTCCATATCCGGTACCAGCAATGTTTGTGGCATAAGCCCGTACATAATAGGCAACATTGGGGCTTAAGCCAGTTATAGTACTTGTAAAACTTCCTTTACCTAAGCTATCAGCGGTTTTATTATCGGCTATAGTGGGAGTTTGTTTTATACTCCAACATACTCCTCTTGCAGTTATAGTTGCTCCTCCATCACTGATTATTTTACCTCCGGAAATTGCAGTAGTTTCATCAATATTGCCTATTGAAGTTGTAATCAGCGCAGGTACATTATTGCTATCATTCTTATTACAACTATTGATAAGAATCAATATAAATCCCAAAATTATTAATGAGTATATCTTAATTCTGTTTATCTTTTTCATAACAATTAATTAAAGGGTTATTAATCATTTGTTTTTATTCAAATTAGATTTTGATTGTGTTCTATTTTAATGATGGGTAAACATGCCCATAGTTCCAATTGATGTTATCATACTATTGTTTTTCTATACAGGATAAATTTAAACATTTTTTGATTTGCAACTATATTTCCTTTGAATTACTCTGGAATTGAGATAATGAAACATAATGATTATAAATTACAAAAGCAAAGGAATCCAGAAACGAAGACCTTGTTGGAAAGTAAATCAATCCCCCAGCCCCCTTTTATTCACTTCGTTCATGAAAACGCTTCGCTAAGTTCAAAGGGGGAATTGTATGTTTAAGACTACTATTTTAAATTTTGATTTACTTTAAATACAAATTAATAATAACAATTTCGGGTTTGGTTCCGATTCGTATAGGTGGTCCCCATGTTCCGAAACCTGAAGAAACATAGAAATGGGTATTGCCTTTCTTTTTATATCCACAACTCAATTCATAAACTGCATTTGTGATATAATTAAATGGCCAGAATTGGCCATCGTGGGTGTGCCCTGAAATTTGCAGATCGATATTGCAATCTACTGCATCCTGCAGTTTGAAAGGTTGGTGATCCATCAAAATTATGGGTTTCGATAAATCGATCCCGGCTGCCAGCTCTTTTAAAGGTTTTCTTTTACGGCCTGAGAATCTGAAAGAAGTGGCATCGTCGCGGCCTATAAGTACAAACTGATTATTAATTTCAACCATAGAATCGCGAAGCAATTGTATGCATAATGAATTTATATATTTTTCAGCTTTTACATAACCACCGATGTATTCGTGATTACCGGGAATGGCAAATACTCCCAGCCTTGCATTGAAACTTTTGAGGTTATGTCCGATATCCTCGCGTAAAATAGGTTCCTGTACCTCATCTAAAATATCACCGGCAAGTAATATAATATCGGGGTTTTGAGCGTTTACGATCCTTACAAGTCCTTTCAACCTGTTTTTACCTACAAGCGTTCCCAGATGAATATCGGAAACAACAGCTAATTTTAATAACTTTTTTTCTGAAGATATTTTTGCAACATCAATATTTAAAACTTTCAATCGTGGGTGAATTGCATTAATATACCCTCCTGTTAACAGAAAAATTACTACAATAATTATAAATGAAAATGCATAGAGTTTTAATTTTCCGTATTCCATAGAATTTGATACAGGAAGAAAATGGAATAAAACATTTAATAACTTTATAAGATCAATAATAACTATAGAAAACAAAAAATATACAGCCGCTGCCAGCCAAAAAGAACCAATCCAGGTTAAAACATGGTTTATGGAATACAGCGATGTATAGCCCGTAAACCTGCTTACAATAAAAGATAAAGTTAAAAAAGCAAAAATATACGGGTAAAAAATCTTCAGCCAATAACCTGCAGGCAAAGCCTGCAAACCACGAATATAGATGTAATAATTTCCGGCAAGATAAACACCAAAGAAAACAGTAAAAAAAAGAAAAAAGCTAAAATATCTCATAAAATAATTTTACACCTGAATGTTAAATTCAATTTTTTGGGGTCTTAAAGTCCAAGTTCCTTTGTAATTGCCTTTATTTTTGAATCAAGTTCATTACTGGCTTTTTCATAATTATCCTTACCGGATAATTTTCCTTTAACGCTAAAGTAAAATTTAATCTTAGGTTCAGTACCACTGGGCCGTATAGTAACTTTAGTCCCATCAGCGGTAATAAATTGAAGTACGTTCGATTTGGGAAGTTCAATTTGATTAACTTTTCCTGAAATTAAATCAAGTTCCTTTTGGAACTGGTAATCGAGAAACTTAATGACCTTGGAGCCGCCAAGGGATTTAGGATATTGTTTCCTGAAATTATCCATCATCTGTTTTATTTCTTCCTGGCCTTCCTGGCCTTTTTTCGAAACATTGACAAGAGATTCTTTGTATAAACCGAATTTGGAATAGATATCGAGCAACAATTCATAAAGGGTCATCCCGTTATCTTTTGCCCATACGGTTGCTTCCGCGATCAAGGAACAGGCCATTACAGCATCTTTGTCCCGGACAAACTCTCCAGTCAAATAACCATAGCTTTCTTCACCCCCACCGATAAAAGTCGATTTACCTTCATTTTGCTTAATTATTTCAGCAATATATTTAAAACCCGTTAGCACATCATAATATTGAACTTTAAAACTATTTGAAATTTCTGCTATCAATCCGGTTGTTACTATGGTTTTTACAATATATTCTTTTCCTTTTAATTTACCCAGGTCACTCCAGCGCTGTAACAAATAATAAATAAGTATTGAACCGGTCTGGTTTCCGTTAAGCAAAATAAAATTCCCTTTGGTATCTTTAACAGCAATGCCAACCCGGTCAGCATCGGGATCGGTTGCCATAACCAATTCTGCACCGGTTATTTTCGCTCTTTCAATAGCCATTGATAATGCGGCAGGTTCTTCGGGATTAGGCGATTTCACTGTAGGAAAATTGCCATCGGTAACATCCTGTTCCGGAACATTTATTATATTGGTAAACCCAAATTTTTTTAAAGCCATAGGCACCAATTTCACCCCTGTGCCATGAATAGGTGTGTATACAATTTTGATATTTTTGTGTTTGGCAATAGATTGAGGTGACAGGGAAAGTTCCTTTATCTTATCGGTATAAATTTCATCTATTTCTGAACCGATTGAAGAAATCAAATTATCATTGCCATTGAATTTAACATCGTCAATGTTTTTTATTTTTTCCACTTCATGAATAATATTTTTGTCGTGAGGAGGAACAACCTGCCCTCCGTCATCCCAGTATGCTTTATAACCATTATATTCTTTGGGATTATGTGAAGCAGTTATAACAACGCCGCTTTGACAACTTAAATGCCGGATGGAAAACGAGAGTTCAGGAGTCGGCCTTAGCGCATCGAATAAATAAACTTTAATCCCATTGGCTGCAAATACTTTTGCCGTTGTTTCGGCAAACAACCTGCTGTTGTTACGGCAATCGTGGGCAATCGCAACTTTAATCTGATTTAAACCTGAAAACTTCTGTTTAAGATAAATCGATAAACCCTGGGTAGCTTTAGCCACAGTATAAATATTCATGCGGTTAATCCCTGCTCCCATTAATCCCCTTAGCCCACCTGTACCAAATTCAAGGTCCTGATAAAATGCATCGATTAAATCATTCTCATTGCCTTCCAATAACTTTTTTACCTCTTTTCGGGTTGTTTCATCATATTTTTCAGAAAGCCATTCGGAAGCTTTTTTCTTTATCTCTTCTAGGGTTTGAATATTGCTCATATATTATAAATTAGGTTGGACAATGAAATTTTCTATTCGAAATTATTTAGGTTGTTTAGGCTATAGACTATCAGGAATTTAGAAAGTTCAAATCGATTGGCATGTCAATATTTATTAAATCAAAACGGTAAAGCGGCATAAGAAATGTTTCTTTGGCCTAAAAGCCTATGGTCTATCTACCTAAATAGCTACATTTATTCATTAATTAAACAACTTCTAATTTTAATTTATTCAGACAATTAATCAGACTTTCCTTCCACCAGGGAATTTGAATTCCAAATGTTGTCTTTATTTTAGTTTTGTCAAATACACTATAAGCAGGCCTGTGAGTCGGAGTTGGATAATCTTTTGTTAAAATTGGTAAAACAATGCAATTCATTTTCAGATATTGTATTATTTCATTTGCAAAATCGAACCAGCTGCAAACCCCCTCATTAGAATAATGATAAATTCCGGGAATAAATTTATCAGGTTGTTCTATTGTCAATTTTAAAATATAAATAATTGTCTGTGCAAGATCAGCGGCGTATGTTGGAGATCCAACCTGATCATAAACTACCCTAAGTTCTTTTTTTTCCTTACCAATTCGAATCATTGTTTTTACAAAATTATTTCCAAAATTGCTGTATAGCCATGCAGTTCGAATGATTAATGCATTCTGCACCGATTCCAGGTGTTTTTCGCCTTTAAGTTTACTTTTTCCATAAATCGACAACGGATTGGTAGCACTGGTTTCAATATAAGGAATGTGTGTATTACCATCATAAACATAATCGGTAGAAATGTGAATTATTTTAGAATTGAACTCAACAGCTATTTTGGCTAAATTCCCTACAGATTTGTCATTTATCAGAAAAGCTTTCTCCGATTCAGATTCAGCCTTATCGACGGCCGTATATGCCGCACAGTTGATGATAAATGAAGGTCGGGTTTTTTGAAAAAATATTGAAAGGGCATCTAAATTCGATATATCGAGCGTATCGATATCGTGAAAAAGAAAATTTGATTGTGGAAGCAAATTTGTCAATAATTTTAATTCATTGCCAAGCTGTCCATTAGATCCGGTAACAAGAATATGATTCATTTTAAATTTTATTACAATTGAGGTTGTTTAAACTGAAGGCTGAAGACTTATAGCCTTTATGCAATGTTTGGATTAAGGCTACCGGCACTTTAACTTTTACATTTACTTTAACTATTAATATTAATTTACTTTTATTTATTATGTCTTGCAAGTTTCTTCCTGCAACCTGTCAGCATATAGCCTAACTGCCTATGTAATTCCTACTTTTTAATATTTCACTTAAAATTGAACAATCAAATCCGGCAAAACCTAATTATCTCCGTAAAGAAAATTCATTTCAGCATTATCGAAATCCGGGAGCATTTTATCCTTGGTCGAAACGAGAATTAATTTAGGGTCAACATGCCAATCGATATCGAGAGATTTATCGCAGTATAAAATTCCTTTTTCAGCGGAGGAATTATAAAAATTATCGCATTTATATTGAACTACCGCTGTCTTGCTTATAACGGAAAATCCATGGGCAAACCCTTTTGGAATAAGCAACTGCAAGAAATTATCATCAGAAAGTTCTATTCCATACCAATTCCCGAAAGTCGGGCTGTTTTTCCTGATATCAACCGCAACATCAAATACCCTACCCTGGATAACCCTGAGTAACTTTGTCTGTGCAAAGGGGGCTAATTGATAGTGCAGGCCCCGCACTACTCCCTGTGAAGATTTGGATTGATTATCCTGAACAAATCTATAATGAAATCCGGCATTTATAAATTTTTCTTCATTAAAATGTTCCAGGAAATAACCACGTTCATCCCTGAATACGCGTGGTTCAATAACAAATAAATCCGGGATTGGTGTAGGTATTACGTTCATTAATTTTCATTTAACATCATCAAAAGTAAATATTTTTTCTTTTGCGAGATTAATCAGATATTCTCCATACTGATTTTTTTTCAAGCCGTCTGCAAGTTTTAATAACTGGGTTTTATCGATGTAACCTTTTTTATAAGCAATTTCTTCAATGCATGCAATCTTTAACCCCTGACGGGTTTCAATGGTATAAATAAAATTCGATGCCTGCAGAAGGCTTTCGTGTGTACCGGTATCAAGCCAGGCCATGCCCCGTCCCATGAGTTTTACTTTTAAACGATTTTCCAGCAAAAATAAATTATTTAAATCTGTAATTTCGAGCTCGTTCCTGGCTGAAGGTTTTAAACTTTTGGATTTCCTGACTACATCATTGCTGTAAAAATACAGTCCAGTGACTGCATAATTCGATTTTGGCTGTTTCGGCTTTTCTTCAAGGCTAAGAACATTGCCATTATCATCGAATTCAACTACGCCATATCGTTGCGGATCATTGACATAATAGCCAAATACCAAAGCGCCATCTTTTATTTCAGAAGCTTCCATTAAAATCCTTCCTAATCCCTGACCATGAAAAATATTGTCGCCCAGGACAAGACAGACATTTTCAGGGCCAATGAATTTTTCACCAATAATAAATGCCTGTGCCAATCCATCTGGCGAAGGCTGGATTGCATATTCAATTTGTAACCCAAGATGATTCCCATTCCCTAATAAATGTTCATATAAATGGATATCATCTGGTGTGGAAATGACAAGAATTTGCTTTATACCACTCAATAGAAGAACCGATAAAGGATAATAAATCATCGGTTTATCGTAAACAGGTATAATTTGTTTGGAAATACTTTTTGTTATCGGATACAACCGAGTTCCCGAACCTCCGGCAAGAATAATACCCTTCATATTAATTTATTGTTTATTTTCAATTTCAGGCTAATTAAAATCTATATTTCTTTACTTTGATAAATTATTTTCCATTGGGTTTGATTAACAAATCTTTGAAATATTTGATTGTATTTAACAAGCCCTCTTCCAGGTTTATTTTAGGTTCCCAGTTTCCCAAATACTTTTTTGCCAGTAAAATATCAGGTTTTCTTTGCAATGGGTCATCTTCAGGCAAAGGCTTAAATGTAATTTTCGATTTTGAATATGTCAGCCTTATAATATTTTCAGCTAATTCTAAAATTGTAAATTCTTCCGGGTTTCCGATATTTATTGGCCCGATGACATTATCAGAAGTCTTCATCATTCGGACCATAGCTTCAACCAGGTCATCGATATACTGAAAACTGCGGGTTTGGCTACCGTCACCAAAAATAGTCAGGTTTTCATTTTTAAGTGCCTGAACAATAAAATTGGAAACCACCCTGCCATCGTCAGGAAGCATGCGTGGCCCATATGTATTAAAAATTCTGATTATTTTAATATTTACATTATTTTGATGATGGTAATTAATAAAAAGGGATTCAGCACAACGTTTTCCTTCATCGTAGCATGACCGGATCCCAATTGGATTAACATGTCCCCAATAATCTTCAGTTTGCGGATGGATTTCAGGATCGCCATATACTTCACTGGTAGATGCCTGTAAAATTTTTGAACGGGTCCTTTTGGCAAGCCCCAGCATATTGATGGCACCTAAAACCGAAGTTTTTATCGTTTTAATAGAATTGTACTGATAATGAATCGGTGATGCCGGGCAGGCAAGATTATAAATTTCCTCTACCTCTGCGTAGTAGGGCATGGTAACATCATGCCTTACCAATTCGAAATAAGGGTTTGATAATAAATGAATTATATTTGATTTTGAACCTGTAAAAAAATTGTCTAAACAGATTATTTCATTTCCGCTTTGTAATAATTTATCGCATAAATGGGAACCAATAAAACCAGCGCCTCCTGTAATAAGTATTTTTTTCATTTAATAAATTAATTAACTTTTTGGAAAAACAGTTTTACGGCCAATACTGTAATATGTAAAGCCATATTCCATCATTTCAGAAGGTTCATATATATTTCTACCATCAAAAATAAGTTTATTTTTCATTAATTTTTCAATTACCCTAAAATTCGGGTTTCTGAATTCAGACCATTCTGTAACCAATAACATGGCATCAGCATCAATTAATGCCTCATATTGGTCTTTCGCGTATTCTATCTGATTTCCCAACTTTTTATGGCACTCTTCCATTGCCGCCGGATCATAAACCTTTATTTTTGCTTTTTCTGCAATAAGTTTCTCAATTATAGAAAGGGCAGGGGCTTCACGAATATCATCAGTCTGAGGTTTAAAGGACAAACCCCAAATACCAAATTTTTTATCTTTTAAATTTTCTTTAAAATGAGACCTGATTTTGTCTAATAAAATTAACTTCTGTCTGTTATTCACTTTATCTACTGCTTTTAATATATCAAGAGAACAATCAAGATTATCTGCAGTTTTAATAAGCGCTTTTACATCTTTGGGAAAACATGAACCGCCATATCCAACACCGGCGTATAGAAATTTACTTCCTATCCTCGGATCGCTGCCAATTCCTTTTCTAACCATATTGATATCGGCACCAACAATTTCACATAAATTAGCCATATCGTTCATAAAACTAATTTTATTTGCCAACATTGCATTGGCGGCATATTTTGTCAATTCAGCAGAAATAATATCCATAATTAAAATCGGGTGGCCGTTTAATAGAAATGGTTTATACAATTTTCTCAATATTTTTTCTGCTTCTTCTGTTTCAATTCCAAGAATTATCCTGTCTGGTTTTAGAAAATCTTCAATAGCACTTCCTTCTTTCAAAAACTCCGGATTCGAGGCAACATCAAACTTTATGTCTAAATCTCTTTTACTTAATTCTGTCTTTATTGTTTCTTTTACTTTTTCAGCTGTGCCTATTGGCACAGTACTTTTAGTTATAATTACATTATAATGGTCTAAGTATTTTCCTATTTCACTTGCAACATTCAATACATATTTTAAATCCGCGCTACCATCTTCATCTGGTGGAGTTCCTACAGCAATAAAAATTGCTTCACTATCGTTAATACATTCTTTTAACTGGATTTTAAAAAAAAGCCTCCCCATTTTTGTATTTCTTTCCACCAATTGCTTTAGTCCTGATTCAAAAATTGGAATTTCACCCCTATTGAGTTTAGAAATTTTCATTTCATCTACATCAACACAAGTCACCGTTAGTCCGGTTTCTGCAAAACAAGCTCCTGTGACCAATCCAACATATCCTGTTCCAACAATGGTTATATTCATTCCAATTCAGTTTAAATTTTAAAATTATTTCGATAAATATTGAAAACTCGTAAAAGTAGAAGATTTTTATGAAAAATTAGCAGGATTAAACCTGGCTTTTATATTAAAATTATTAATAAAACATTATTAAAATTAAATTATCTTTATTTAATTAGATTTAATGATATCGATTTATAAATCTCAAACAGAATTGACAAATAATTGCATTTTTAAAGATATTAGCCAAATGTTTCATAATATTTTTTTTGTATATTTATTTATTTAATCCAGAAAATCTTAATTTTGCAGCTTCAAGATTTATAACATAATGTCTAACTCATTAATTATTATTAAATTAGATGGCAAAAAAAGAAGAACAGTCAAAAGTTGAGGAGCTGAATGATTCAGAGATCAATGAATTAGAATCACAAAATGCAGTTGTTAATGATTCTGATGAAGTAAATGAAGATGATGAAAATGTAGTTGAAGAGGAAACTGAAGAAGAAGTACCTGAAGAATTAGAGGATGAAGAATATTATGAAGAAGACGATATCGATCATTTGGCAGAGATTAAAAGAGCACAAAGTGAAAAATTAAATGCGGAATTCGATTGGAATAACTATACAAACAAGGGCGAAATATATTCGGCAAATCAGAGGGCTGAATTTGAAACTCTATACAACGAAACTCTTTCAACCATTGCTGAAAATGAAGTAATTGAGGGAACGGTAATCTCAATGAACAAAAGAGAAGTCGTAGTTAATATTGGTTATAAATCCGAAGGCGTTGTTAGTTTAAATGAATTTAGATATAATCCTGAACTATCCATTGGCGATAAAGTTGAAGTTTATGTAGAAAGCCAGGAAGATAAAAAGGGACAGCTTTTATTGTCGCATAAAAAAGCAAGGGCAATGCGTTCATGGGACAGAGTTAATGCTGCCCTTGAAAATGATGAAATTATTAAAGGTTTTATTAAGTGCCGTACAAAAGGCGGAATGATTGTTGACGTTTTCGGAATTGAAGCTTTTTTGCCAGGATCACAGATTGACGTAAAACCAATTCGTGATTACGACGCATTTGTAAATAAAACAATGGAATTTAAGGTTGTTAAGATAAATCACGAATTTAAAAATGTTGTTGTATCCCACAAAGCTCTTATTGAGGCCGAATTGGAGATGCAGAAAAAAGAAATTATTTCCAAATTGGAAAAGGGCCAGGTTCTTGAAGGTACAGTAAAAAATATCACATCATATGGTGTATTTATCGATTTAGGAGGAGTTGACGGCCTTATCCATATCACAGACCTTTCCTGGGGTCGGGTAAATCATCCCGAGGAAATTGTTCAACTCGATCAAAAACTGAATGTCGTAATCCTTGACTTTGATGATGCAAAAAAACGAATTGCACTTGGCCTGAAACAACTTACTCCGCATCCATGGGATTCATTAGACCCCAATCTTAAAGTTGGGGATAAAGTTCCTGGAAAAGTCGTTGTCATGGCAGATTATGGTGCTTTCGTGGAAGTTGCACCAGGTGTGGAAGGCTTGATTCACGTTTCAGAAATGTCGTGGTCGCAGCATTTGCGAAGCGCACAGGAGTTTTTAAAAGTCGGCGATATTGTAGAAGCGGTAATTCTTACGCTCGACCGTGAGGAAAGAAAGATGTCGCTTGGGATGAAGCAACTTAAGACAGACCCCTGGCAAAATATTGAAGAAAAATATGCAATTGGAAGTAAACATGCTGCAAAAGTTCGTAATTTTACTAACTTTGGTGTGTTTGTTGAAATAGAAGAAGGTGTTGATGGTTTAATTCACATTTCAGATTTATCATGGACTAAGAAGATCAAACATCCTGCTGAATTTACAAATATTGGAGATGAAATAGAGGTAGTGGTTTTGGAAATTGACAAAGAAAACAGGAGATTAAGTCTTGGCCATAAACAATTGGAAGAAAATCCATGGGATGTATTTGAAACTATTTTCACTGCTGATAGTATCCATGAGGGAACTATTATTGATATTTTTGATAAAGGTGCGCTTGTTGCACTTCCATATGGTGTTGAAGGATTTGTAACACCAAAACATCTTGTAAAAGAAGATGGTACTGCAGCAAAAGTGGAAGAAAAGCTTGAATTTAAGGTTATTGAATTCAATAAATCAGCTAAAAGAATTATTCTTTCACACAGCAGGGTTTATGAAGATGTAAAAAAAGCTCAGGAGGTTGCAATAAAAAGACCTAAAGATGAAACCACAAAAAGGGTTTCTAAAAAAGCGAAGAGCAGTATGGAAAAAACAACATTAGGCGATATAACAGAGTTAGCAGCCCTGAAAACCGAAATGGAAGAAAAACAGAAAAAGAGTAAAAAGAAATCAGAATAATTTGAATATCTAATTCTAAAATTAAATACAATGGAATTCAAGATTGAAAAATTAGAGAATCATACATTGATACAGGTTCTTGAAGAAAAACTTGACACTCATATTGCACCATCGCTGAAATCAGAGTTAGTACTTATTTCAGGTAACGGAGAAAAAAATATTATTCTCGACCTGAGCAATTGCCGATATTGCGATTCATCTGGTTTAAGTGCAATACTGGTTGCAAACCGACTATGTAAAAATGCAGGTGGTAAATTTATTCTCACCGGCCTGAACGATGCAGTTGAAAGACTTATTATTATTTCTCAACTCGATACGGTGCTTAATATTACTGAATCGGTGAATGAAGCCGTAGATTTATTATCAGAAAATAATAAAAAATAAAATATTGAAATGTTAAATGATGATGAATGTCATTTTCAGTGACAATATTAGGCAGTAGTTCAGCCATTCCTACATCAAAAAGATTTCTGACCGCTCAACTTGTAAATCATGATGAGCGGTTTTTTTTAATTGATTGTGGTGAAGGCACACAAATTCAACTTCGAAAATATAAAAAAAAAATTGCCCGCATCAATCATATTTTTATTAGTCACCTTCATGGCGATCATATTTTTGGTTTATTTGGATTGCTTTCCACCTTTTCGATGTT
>Ga0265316_10002229_pt1 | contig 20326 bp, 14 predicted proteins | sample 4522metaG_FD_202092 | JGI IMG/M metagenome (GOLD analysis project Ga0265316, IMG submission 202092) | Rhizosphere microbial communities from Carex aquatilis grown in University of Washington, Seatle, WA, United States - 4-5-22 metaG | ecosystem: Host-associated > Plants > Roots > Rhizosphere >... | reverse complement strand
GATAACTTCCGAAATGGTGTCTGAATTCAAATCAGCGTAAACATTGATTGAAGAGTTTTTATCAACAGGTTCAACCTGCAACCGGAACTTTGTACCTAAAGGCGGTAGGAAGAACATGATTAAAATAGCAGGTATAGCTGCCAGAAATACAGAAGAATAGATGATTTTTTTAAAAACAGAACCACCTTTCATTACTTATATAATATCAAGATCCTTCAGATGCTGCCTGGGTATTTTTACAGTTACCGATTCTGAATTTCGCACAAGCATGATTGTGCATTCTTTTCTATCCAGCATAGTAATATATTCAAAATTAATAATGTATGAACGTCCAACTCTTACAAACCCATTCTTCGGAAGCAGTTCTGCCACTTTTCCAAGGTTCATAGAACAAAGATGATGTTTCTTCCCTGTACAAACAGAAGTATAGTTTCCTTCGGCTTTACAGAACAATATGTCAGCAGGATTAATAAATAAAGTTCCTGTCCGTGTGTTTACCCTTATTCTTGTCAAACGTTCATGAGTTTCAATAATTTTTATAGGACGTTCAATCTCATTACTTTCATTTTTCTTCTTGATAAACCTTGAAAGACATTGGTTTAATTCCTTACGGTTCACTGGTTTAAGAAGGTAATCGAAGGCCTGGTTTTTAATTGCTTTAATAGCATATTGATCATAGGCTGTCACAAAAACAATTTTCTGTAATTTATATCCCTGAGGCAGATCCTGAATGAATGCAAAACCATCTTTGCCTGGCATTTTAATATCGAGAAAAATGATATCCGGCTCAAATCGGCTCATTTCAGTATAAGCCGTGTCTACTGACTGAGCCAATCTGATATCTTTAAATAAAAGAGTTTCTTCCAGTAGCTTGGTGAGTAATATTCTGGCATTATCTTCATCATCAATGATTAATGCACTCAATTTAGGCTCCATATATCAGGCATTTTAGACTTTTCAGGTTAAATGTACGAAAAGTTATCAAATCTGAAATCTCACTCTGACAATTTTTTGATTCTTTTAGTCTGCTGCCATTTTTTATTGATTTTTAAAAGCCTTGGGCGTATCCTGAATTTGTTTTTTACTTTCATTGAATAATCCTATTTTTGTCAAACTTGAAACAAACTTTAATTTCAACTTAAATGAATATTGATATCAATCAAAGAGCTGCTGATAACATTCGTATTCTTGCGATGTCTATGGTGGAAAAGTCCAAATCAGGGCATCCGGGAGGTGCAATGGGTGGCGCTGATTTTATCCATATACTTTTTTCGGAGTTCCTGAATTTCAATCCGGAGGATCCTTCATGGATAAATCGTGACAGGTTCTTTCTCGATCCCGGACATATGTCGCCTATGCTATATTCAATACTTACCCTGACCGGTCATTTTACTGTCGGCGAACTAAAAAATTTCCGTCAGTGGGGAAGCCTAACACCTGGTCATCCCGAACTCAATATAATGAAAGGAATTGAAAACACATCAGGGCCACTGGGACAAGGGCATACAATGGCCGTTGGAGCAGCAATTGCTGAACGGTTTCTTGTAGCCAGATTCGGGGAACTGTTTTCTCATAAGATATTTACCTACATTTCAGATGGTGGTGTTCAGGAAGAGATTTCACAGGGAGCAGGCAGGCTGGCCGGTTTTCTCGGTCTTGGCAACCTGATAATGTTTTACGATTCAAATGATATCCAGCTTTCAACTGAAACCAAAGCCGTTACAGTCGAAGACACTGGCATGAAATACACAGCATGGGGATGGAATGTTATTAAGATTGACGGAAATGATCAGAACCAGATCAGGATGGCTCTCACCTCGGCCGTCAATCAAAAAAATAAACCGACGATTATTATCGGGAAGACAATTATGGGTAAAGGACTTCTTGATAATGAAGGAAAGAGCTTTGAAAGGAAAACCTCAACGCACGGAATGCCTGTAAGTGAGGCAGGGGGTTCTTATGAAAAGTCACTTCTTAATCTTGGAGGCGATATTTCAGATCCATTTAAAATATTTGAAGAAGTTCATGAATTATATGATAAAGTGCTTGAAACCAGGAAGAAATCAGCTTCAGAATGGAGAAAAGCAAAAGATGAATGGGCGGACAAAAACAGGGAGCTGGATAAAAAACTTAATTCCTTTTATTCATTGGAAGTGCCTGAGATTGATTTCAAATCTATCGTCCAGAAGGAAGGGTCAGCAACACGAGCCGCTTCCGCAACTGTTCTTGGTGTGCTGGCTAAAAAAATTGAAAATATGATTGTCGCTTCAGCAGACCTGTCAAACTCAGATAAAACAGACGGATTTCTGAAAAATACTCATGCTTTTACAAAGGGTGATTTCACAGGAGCTTTTCTCCAGGCCGGCGTTTCTGAACTTACCATGGCAGCCGTAATGAATGGAATGGCTCTTCATGGTGGTATTATACCGGCATGCGGGACATTCTTTGTTTTTTCAGATTACATGAAACCGGCAGTAAGGCTTGCCTGTCTTATGGAATTACCTGTGAAATACATCTGGACTCATGATGCTTTCCGCGTAGGAGAAGACGGACCTACTCATCAACCTGTTGAACAGGAAGCTCAGTTAAGACTGATGGAACATCTAAAAAACCATCATGGGGAGAACAGCATGGTTGTATTACGGCCTGCAGATTCAGCTGAGACAATTGTTGCCTGGAAAATGGCTCTTGAAAATAAAAAAACTCCAACTGCTCTGATACTTTCAAGACAGAATATTAAAGATCTCCCTTCAGAGGTCAATAACAGGTATTCTGAAGCATTACAATCTGAAAAAGGCGCCTATATTGTTCAGGATTGTAAAGGGAAACCTGACATTATTCTTGTTGCCAGCGGATCGGAAGTTGCAACACTGGTTGAAGGGGCTCAGCTTTTAAGGAATGATGGTCTTAATGTCCGGATCATTTCTGCTCCCTCCGAAGGCCTGTTCAGGAATCAAACTGATAGCTATAAGAAATCGATTATGCCGGAAAATGTTCCGAAATTCGGCCTGACAGCAGGATTATCAGTCACTCTTCAAGGACTGGTCGGGCTTAATGGAGTTGTTTGGGGAATGAATAGTTTTGGTTATTCAGCCCCATATAAGGTTCTCGATGAAAAGTTAGGGTTTACAGCAGATAATGTTTACAAACGGGTGAAGGAGTATCTGGCTAAGGTTGAAGGTTGAGGTTGAGGTTGAGATTGAAGGTTGAGGTTGAGGTTGAGGTTGAGGTTGAAAGTTGAAGGTTGAACCTTGGTCGAAAGATTGAAATTCAACTTTTATAAGAATCCTGGGTCATATCTTAACGAATTCTGATATTTTCTCAAGCAGACTTTTTTTGTTTATCGGTTTACTTAGATATCCATCACATCCTGCAGCCATTATTCTTTCCTCATCTCCTGACATTGCATAAGCTGTTATGGCAATAATATAAACATCAGTATTAATCAGTTTTATTTGTCTTGTAGCTTCAAATCCATCCATCTCCGGCATTTTCATATCCATAAGAATCAATTTTATGCCTGGATTGGCTTTAAAAAGTTCAATAGCTTCTCTCCCGTTTGCTGCGTGTAAAATTTTGGCATTAGTCTCCATGGTCAGCAGCGCATTAAGAAAATAGAAATTTGTTTCATCATCTTCCGCAACCAGTATTATCGAACCAGGTATAGACTTCCGGTTTTTTTCCCTGGCAGATCCGGTTGATGATATTTCAGCATCTTTCTTTATCGGAATTGTGAGGAAGAAACATGATCCTATTCCTAATTCTGATTCCACCCGGATTTTTCCTCCAATTAATTCAGACATTCCTTTTGCTATAGACAACCCCAGTCCGCTCCCCTCGGTAACTCTATGCGGGCCATGATCTTCTTTTGCGAACCTTTCAAATATGTTATTAAATGAATTTAATCCAATTCCTATTCCGGAGTCCTTCACAAAGAATTCAAGTTGCTCTTCATTCCGGTTAAAACCAAAATGTATACTTCCTTTTTCTGTAAACTTGACAGCGTTGTTAAGAAAATGAGATAAAATCTTCTGGACAATTTCAGGGTCAGAGTATATGGACAAACCATCAGACTGCCCGGGGATATCCAGAAAGAAATCCAGTTTCCTGTTTGAGCAAACCGACTCATAATTATTAAAGATTTTCCCGAGAAATATGGCCGGGAAAAAGTCTTTATTATGAACTGACATATTTCCCGATGTTATCAGGGAGATATCCATGTAGTTTGTAATAGTGTTCAGTAAGCGATCGCTACTCTCCTGGAGCATAGCATGGGAACTATTTTTCTCCTCTTCTGACAACTCTTGTTGAAAAGCTATCTCTGCAAATCCAAGAATTCCGTTAAGGGGTGTTCTCACTTCGTGAGAGATATTATTCAAAAATTCTGTCTTAAGCCAGTCACTGGCTTCGGCTTTTTCCTTTGCGAGTTTAAGTGCTTCAGTTGCATTTTTACGGTCAGTAATGTCATGCATGCTCCCGATGATTTTTTTCGGATGCCCATTAACATCAAGGACTAGTTTAGCTGAAATGGAACAGGGGACATGCGAACCATCGCGGTTTTTAAAAGTAACTTCAAAATCCGTAATAGTATTCTTCGTTTTTAATTCTGTAAGAATAAATTCCCTTTCTTTGAGTTCAGCATAGAAATCTATCATAGATTTTCCTACAAGATCTTCTATTTCATATTGACCTTTTGACAGTATTTTGATGGAGGGACTTACTTCAAGAATCGTCCCGTTAATTAACGTCTCATAATATACGTCCTGTACATTTTCAAAAATTCCCCGATACTTCTCTTCGCTTTCACGTAATGCCTTCTCTGCTCGCTGGCGCTCAGTGATATCGTGGGCAATACCCTGAAAACCAATTATTTCATTACCGAAATAATATGGAGATGACATTACTTCTATTAAATATGAAATACCATCTTTCCCTTTTACTTCATATTCTGCATTGGAAGAGGAGCTTTCTCCATTTATTATTGCCATTAATCTCTGTTTATGCTGAGAATGATATTTTTCAGGCACAATATCCCACAAATTCATTGAAAGCAGTTCTTCTTCTTTATATTTGAGATTATCACATATCGCCTTGTTTACAGATATAAACTTCCCTGACAAATCAACTATGAAAATTCCATCAGGACTTTGAGATACGAGGTGCCTGTATTTGGCCTCGCTTTTAACTATTGCTTCTTCCGCCTTCTTACGTTCCGTAATATCGGTAATTGTGCCTATATAACCGGTAATTTTATCATTATTCCATTCAGGTACGGCATCTCCAATAACCCAAACTATATTTCCATCAGATCTCAGGAAGCGATATTCTGCTATAGAAGATTCCAGCAATTGAATATCTGTTTTCCATTTTCCTTCCAATTGTACCCTGTCATCGGGATGCACAGCTTTAAGCCATTCAAATCCAAGCGCTTCTTCATATGTAAGGCCTGATAATTCAATCCATTTGGGGTTTACATAGGTTGTATAACCATCCGGCTTAGTCCTGAAAATCCCTACCGGAGAAACCTGAGCCAAAGTCTGAAATAAGTGCTGACTTGCTGTTAACGCTTCCTCGGACTTTTTTCTCTCGGTTATGTCAAGAACAATAAATGTAACTCCTTTTGCATGATCATTTTTATCAAGTGGAGCCGAGCTTATGATTACATTGAGAATTTTATCATCTTTGCATTTTAATTTTGTTTCAACTGTTCCTGTGCCTTTCTCTGCAATCTGCTGGTATTTTTTCTTCCCTGCATCTAGAAATTCCTCGGTGGATGAATACAAAATCTCAGAAGATTTTCCAATTAATTCATTTCTGAAATATCCGGTCATTCTGCAGAGAGCATCATTTACTTCGATCAGTATCCTGTTAACCACAAGTCCAATTCCGACAGGAGCGGCCCTAAAAATGCTCTGGAGTTTCTCCTCGTTTTCTATCAGAAGCAATTCTGATGCTCTTTTCTCCTTATTAATCCGTACCTGCTCAAGTGCCTCTTTTACTGCAAAAGGCAACCTTTTCATATGTTCTTTGATAACATAATCCTGGGCACCTGACTTGATGCATTCAACTGCTGTCTCTTCATTAACAGATCCGGTTAAAAGTATGAATGGTAATTCAGGGTCGAACTTTATTACTTCCTTAAGAGCCTGAAGGCCGTTAAATGAAGGCATCATATAATCAGAAATAATCAGATCAGGTTTGAACTCATTAAGCGCTTTGATAAGATCCACACGGGTGCAAACCGTTGTATAATCGAACCTTATTTTCTCCCTTCGAAGTTCAAGTACTGCCAGGTCGACATCAGAAGAAAGATCTTCAATAAAAAGAATTTTCAACAGATTCTTTTGAATCATTTTATCGGTTTTTTATGTTGATTATGTGTCGAACTGTCAGCCACTCTTCTTTACAGGCAGACTGAAATAAAATATAGCTCCTTTCCCTTCTTTACCTTCAGCCCATACTTTTCCTCCGTGCCTGTGAATAATTCTCTGCACAATGGCTAACCCTACACCGGTGCCTTCAAATTCATCGGCTTGATGAAGACGTTGAAAAACTCCGAACAATTTATGAGTATATTGCGGATTAAATCCCACACCATTGTCTTTTACATAATAAATATTGAATTCATTTTCAGTATAGCCACCTATTTTTATCTCAGGTTTCTTTTTCCCTGAAGAAAACTTTATAGCATTGGAAATAAGATTTATCCAAACCAGTTTTATAAATGTAGAGTCAGCAAAAGCTTCAGGTAATGCTTCGATAATTAAGTTAATTTTTTCCTGAGTTTCAGACGATACGACTTCATTGAGCATTGACAATGCCATCTTTGTCATGTCGACTTTTGATACTTTATGTTCACCACGGGTAACTCTCGAAAGGGAAAGGATGTCGGTAATGAGTTGGTCCATTTTCTGAGTATTACTACGAATAAGACCAAGCAGTCTCCTACCTTCGTCATTAAGTTTTGGTCCATAATCTTCCACTATAAACTCAGAGAATCCATTTATAGCACGTAAAGGGGCCCTGAGGTCGTGAGAAACCGAATAGGCAAATGCCTGAAGTTCTTTGTTTGCATCTTCTAGTTGAGAAGTTCGTTCAATCACCCTTTTTTCAAGCTCAGCATTTAACTTCTTAACTTCTTTCTCCACTTTCTTGCGTTGTTCCATTTCGAACCTGACTTCTTCAAGCAGGTTAAGAGTTGCTAATTTACTTGATTCCAACTGCTTGTGTGATTCTTTAAGTTTTTTTTCAGCAATTTTCTTTTCCTCAAGCTCATTTTGTAAATCATTCGTTCTTTCTCCAAGTGCCTGTTCTGCCATAATACGATCGGTAATATCAAGAATAGAAACAATACTTTGACTGGTTCCCCGAACCAGTCCGATATCCAATATCGCATGTCGGACTTCACCCTCTTTATTAATAAGTTTCACCTCATACTTTTTTGGGGCGAGAGAAGGGTTTTCGCGTCTTAGATTATGATTCCTGATCATATTTTGCAAACTCTCCGTTTCAACATAATTAGTCCATTTCTGCCCGATAAGTTCTTCCTGAGAATATCCTGTCAGAGAAAAACACTCGTGGTTTGCCATAGAGATAGTTGTATCTTGTTCAACTATCAACGTGGCTGTGCCCGTAGATTCAAAAATAGCCTGATACTTCGCCTGGTTTATCTGTAGAGCTTCCTCAGCCAGCTTGCTATCGGTGAGGTCTTTCTCAAATGATGCTTTTAATGAATCATACTCAATTTGCCTCTTCTCTAACTCCTTTATTAATTGGCCTTTAGTTTTAGCCTGGTAATTCATAATTCTTTAATTTCAAATTGGCTCCTTTTCAAATTTACAAATGGTAAAAGAGAATGTGCTTCCCTTTCCAACTTCGCTTTCCACCCAGATTTTACCCCCATGCTTTTCAATGAATTCTTTGCATAATAATAATCCAAGTCCTGTACTCAGCTCACCTTCTGTGCCGGGTCTGCTGGTCTTTTCACTTAAAAGGAACAGTTTATCTTTCAATTCCCTGTTCATCCCAATACCTGAATCGCGGACCCTCACCTCGATGAAATGAGCATTATTGCAGACAGCTTCCACCCTGATTTTCCCTCCAGACCGGGTAAACTTAATTGCATTCGAAACAAGATTCCGTACAATAGCATCAAACATATGATTATCGGCGTAAACCTCAATTTTATCCGGAATAGAAATCACTAATTCCACCCCTTTTTTCCTGGCAGCCTCCGACAAAACATCAATACAATCACTGACCTTTTCATTCAGTTTGAGTTTTTCAGGGATAAAATCGAGACCACCCCGTCGCAATCGTGACCATTCAAGAAGGTTTTCAAGGAGACTGTAGATATTCTGGGCAGACTCCTTCATGCTGACAGTAATCTCCTTAATCTCTTCTATTGTGATTGCCTGAATAGCTTCCGAGAGTATTTCTGTTGCGCTCAGGAAGGCACTTAAAGGACCACGCAGATCGTGTGCGATGATTGAAAAGAACTTATCCTTTTCCGCATTGACAATCTGAAGCATTTCATTTTTTAGCTTTATTTCTTCCTCTGCCTGCTTGTGATTGGTGATATCCCTGGATATTCCGAAAGTACCAATAATTGTACCCTCTTTGTCGCACAGGGGCAGTTTAACAGTTGAAACCCACGTGTCAGAATGATCATGATGTGTCTCTTTTTCTTCCAGACTCAACATTTGCCCGGTTCTGAGGATATCCTGTTCATCATCATATGCCTGTTGTGCATGTTCCCCGGTAAAGAAATCAAAGTCTGTTTTTCCAACTGCCTGGGCAGCTTCATTCAGACCAAAGAATTGTGCCTGAGACTTATTGATCCTGATAAACCGACTTTCGCGGTCCTTAAAATAAATATGATCAGGAAGGTTATTTAATAGAGCGTCAATAAGATACTGTTCCTGTATCAACTCTTTTTCAGTATGTTCTTGCTCCTTCACTGATTGAATAAGCTGTCTGTTCTGATACGCTTTTGAGGAAATCTCAGTTGCAAAGGCAAAAAGCATCTGGGCAATTTTTTCAAACTTCTTTTTTGACATTACAGGTACCTCATCCAATGCATTCATGAAATCGTTCTTATCAGCTCCAATTTCTTCCGCATATCGAATCATTTTCTTATAATCCTGTTCCTCATTTTTTACCTGACCAATTAACCAGTTGGCTATATGTTTACCACCTACAATAATACTTGCTCCGGCATCCCACAATCCACCGCTTAAACATGGTCGTATAACCGGGCCGGAAGCATTAGGCTTACCAATTTCTGCATCGGATTTGAAACAGTTTGTAAGTCCCAAATCTGTTTCCCTGATTATTCCATTACATAATCTGCAGAAATTACTGGGACGTGTTATAGGTTTGCCATCAGGATGAGTTATTATTGATGCAACCCCCGTTGCATCCGAAAAGAGGTCCTGAATATGCTGAATATCATCTAAATCGAATATATCGGAAAACTGGATGCTATCCGTAGTATTCGTACCATTTTCATCCTTTTGATTAATAAGTTCCACGTGCGTTTTTCCTTGTTTCTACAAATTCTTGATTTTTGATAAAACACAAGATACGAAGTTTTAGTCACATTAATTGACTTCCCGGGTATTACAATGGAGTTAATGTTGAAGGGTTTAAGGTTTAAGGTTGAGGTTGAGGCTTTACCCTCCGAAGCCTTATAATAACATAAATAAAACTACATATGTAAGCAGGCGAAGGAGGGTTGAGGTTGAAAGTCAAAAACTCAAATATTCAAATTTTCAAACATTCAATTTTTCAACTATTTCTTCTATTTCAGTTTTCTTACTACATTTGCCGCAACAAAAAAAAAATGCAGTACGATATAAAACCCGGTATCAGAGGCCTGATTTTTGATCTCGACGGAACACTTGCTGATACAATGCCATACCATTTTAAAGGGTGGCGAATGGCATGTCAGAAATTTGGAGGCGACATCGATACCGCTTTTCTAAAAAAACACACAGGAACACCCGGATGGATAATCGCTGACGAGATTATTAAAAAATGTAAACTAAACGGAAGTGTTACTATTGATCAGATAATGGCTGAAAAACTTATCGAATTCTATAAGGAACAACATCTGGTCAAACCTATTATCCCGGTCGTGGAAATAGTAAAGAAATATTACGGCAAACTTCCAATGGCTGTCGGAACAGGTGGTCACCGGGAAGCTGTTGAACGGACGCTTGAGATTACGGATCTTCGCAAGTTTTTTGATATTATTATTACTGCTAACGATGTAGATAATTTCAAACCACACCCTGAAACCTTTCTGAAATGTGCAGCCCTGATGAAAATAGAGCCGCAATTCATTGAGGTATTTGAGGACGGAGATCTGGGCATCGAAGCTGCATTAACTGCAGGAATGTCTGCCACGGACGTAAGATCGTGGTATGATTCGAACTGGTAAAAGCACAGAGCACATGGCACAGAGTTAATAATTAAGTCCCCTTTGAGCCATTGCACCCTTGCGCCATTGAGCCACTTATACCAGAATCTTAGTTGTTAAATTAGTTATGCTGGTTTTAATTGCATCAAATGGTTTTCCATCCTTAGTGCTGTCCTGTTCAACAAACATGTACTTCATCCCGGCAATATTTTTAGCAGCAAGAATCTCCTTGAAATTTATCACACCGGCGCCGACAGGTGCAAAATCACTACTCTGAGTTTTGAAGAATGGAGCTTCCTTTGTGTACATGTCTTTCATATGGAAAAGCTGGAACCTGCCGGGATATTTCTTAAAGAGCTCTACCGGATTTATCCCTGCTTTAATTGCCCAGAATAAATCTATTTCCATGGTTATGAGATCTTTATCCATTTCGGACAGGAAGACATCGAAATAGGGAACCTTGCCTTCAACGGTACCGAATTCAAAATTATGATTATGATATCCGAACTGAACACCGTTATCCTTCATGATCCTGCCAACTTTGTTCCAATCGGCAACCATTTTCTGAAACCCTGCAATTGATTTGCGGTCTTCATCGGCAATATAAGGCTGCATACAATATTTGGCACCGACTTTTGCATGATCTTCTGCCATCTTCTTCGCCTCGTCGGAAGTAATTCCCTTGGGATTTACGCCGGCATGACTGCTGATTATCTCCATACCAAGATCATTTGCCAACTTTTTAAAATCGCCGGGCAGATAACCATAAAATTTCCCGTTTGCATAGCTGGCCAATTCCAGATATTTGTAACCGATATCAGATACCATCTTTAATGAGCCGGGAACATCTTTCCCCATGGCATCGCGTATAGTATATAACTGTAATCCAATTCCGAAAGATCTGGGATCTGCCGTAACTTGTCGGGAAACAGATTTTCCAATAGTTTTATTTGAAGATGAAGATAGAAAAATTGCTCCTAAAGCGCCTGTGGCAGATAATCTTAGAAACTCCCTTCTTGATTGTTTTGTTTTCATGGCTATAAGTATTTAAAATAATATGACTATCAGGAATGAATAATAATTTACTAAATCATTTCAACTTTCTTCATGCACTCATCCCCCCGACCCCCTTCTCTTGCAAGCAAGAGAAGGGGAATGCAGTGTTTTGCCCCTCTTTGCGAAGCAGAGAGGGGTTGGGGTGAGTTCATGTTATTAAATAATTGATCTTTACCTATTTAAAATAACTTATTATTGAAAACCGATACTCATTTAAAATAAGAATTCATTGATTTCATAATGTTTGTAAAAATCAGAAAATAAAATTAATATAAAAAGACATAAAAAGAAGACAAAATACAAAAGTAAAAAGATAAAAGTAACTTTGAGAAATTTCCTTTACCAGAAATATTGCCACGCCATCCTGCATCGGGCTCGCAATGACTCTGAAAGTAAGATAGATTTCACTGGAAACACGAAACGAGAATCAAATAACGCTTATAACAGGATAATTGAATCAGATAATAAATACTTCCGACGGTTCGCATACCATTTATGTTCCTGAAATAGATGATCACTATCATTCAGTACATGGTGCCGTACAGGAATCTACGATTATATTCATTAACAGCGGATTTGATTTTTGTAAAGTAGATCCCATTTCTATTCTTGAAGTCGGTTTCGGAACAGGGTTGAATGCACTTCTGACTGCTATTAAAAGTATGGAAGGAACACGAGAAGTAAACTATACTTCAATCGAAAATTATCCTCTTGATAATAAAACCATCAGTTCCCTGAATTATCACGAATTTGCAGGAGAAAATGGCAGGGAGATCTTTCATCTGATTCATTTATCACCATGGAATACAAGAGTGAATATCTGCAAAAATTTCAATCTTCATAAAATGGAAGCAGATTTTACAAAGGAAAAACTTCCGGGAAAGTATGATCTCATTTATTTTGATGCTTTCGGACCGGATAAACAACCGGAGATGTGGACGAGGGAAATGTTCACAGGAATTTCAGCTGTTACGAATAAAAAGGGCATCCTTGTCACTTATTCAGCTAAAGGAGAAGTGAAAAGAAGTCTTAAAGCATGTGGGTTTGAAGTAACTTTGCTTCCTGGTCCTCCGGGGAAAAGACAGATGATCAGAGCTGTGAAAATTTAAAATTTATTTTTCCATGGCTTTTTTGCTTCCCCTAAAGTATTATCTTAGCGGAAATTTTAAATTTAAAAAATGTATCATATGAAAATCAAGGGATTAATTGTATTGACCGGTGTAATAGCATTAATGCTTGGCTCTTGCGGAAAGAGTTCTCTTAAAAGTACAAACCTTAAAAGTAAAGAAGATTCATTGTCCTATGCTTTCGGTATTGTAAATTATAACGCTCTTAAGACAGACAGTCTTGTTCTCGATCCAATGATTGTTGCAAAAGCAATGATGGACGGGAAAAATGGAAAACCAGCGATGGCTGATGATATCGCCCGTTCATATATAATGGTGTTTATCAATAAACGTGAAACTGCAAAAGCATCAAAAAAGGCAGAAGTTGATAAAGTAAAGTATAAAGATTATATTGATCAGAATGAGGCATTTCTGGCTAAAAATAAAGGAAAAGCCGGTGTAACTACTACTGCCAGCGGTTTGCAGTATGAGGTAATTAAAATGGGCACAGGTCCTAAACCAACAGCTCAGAATACAGTAAAAGTTCATTATGTCGGAACTCTAATCGACGGCACCGAATTTGATTCGTCAGTTAAAAGAAACCAGCCTGCAACATTCCCGGTATCTAATGTTATCCCCGGATGGACTGAGGCTTTGCAACTTATGCCGGTTGGTTCTAAATTCAAACTCTATCTGCCTGCAGCAATCGCTTATGGAGCAACCGGAGCAGGTGAAGTTATTAAACCATTTTCAACACTTATTTTTGAAGTTGAACTCCTGGAAATTGTAAAGTAACATGACCACGGCAGATATACAAACTCCTAAAGGTACAATGAAGGTCAGCTTTTATGAAGCTGACGCACCTGGTACTGTTGAGAACTTCATAACACTTGCAAAAAAAGGATTCTACGACGGACTTGCTTTTCACAGGGTTATTCCTGACTTTGTTATTCAGGGAGGTTGTCCGCTTTCCCGGGATATGAGTGATCCCAGAGTCGGGACAGGCGGGCCGGGATATAAAATTAAGTGCGAATTAACCGGTGAAAATCAATATCACGACAGAGGAGTTCTTTCTATGGCCCATGCAGGCAGAAATACAGGCGGGTCACAGTTCTTTATATGTCATAGCCGTACCAATACAAAACACCTTGACAGACAACATACCTGCTTCGGGAAAGTGTATGAAGGGCTGGATGTTATTGATAAAATACGTCAGGGCGATAAAATTGAAAAAATAATTATTCACGAAGAATAAACTGAAATGGCATTTGAAATCACAGGAAAAGTAATAGATATCTCTCCTGTAAATCAGGTAAGCGACAAATTTAAAAAACGGGAATTTGTCATCGAAAAAAAAGAAACAGGCGGAGCCGCTGTCTTTATTGACTACATTAAATTCCAGTTGATACAGGATAAGTGTGAGCTTATTAATGAATCATTTCTAAACGAAGATGTGAAGATATGGTTCAATCTGAAAGGTAATAAATGGGAACGCGACGGTAAAATTAATTACTTTACAAACCTTGACGCATGGAAGATAGAAAAGACCTCTTCTGCAGTTAAGGATCAGGATGTTCCCTCGCATACCACCCTGGAAGATATTCCACCTGAAAATGACGAACTTAGCGATTTGCCATTCTGAAAAAGATAAAGAGACTGAAATTTAAATTCGGTCTCTTTTTTTCTACATCCATTATAACAAAATGAAAATAAGATACCTATTTGCAATTTTTCTGACTGCAGCCAGCCTTGAAAGTCAATCGCAGGTTGCATTGAATCAGGTTACTGAAAAACCACATCAGATACTGCTCCCCTATAACAGATTAATCCAGCCAGCGGGTCTCCAGATCTATTTCGGAAACAAATCTCTTGAAAATCATTCACTCGATGCTGCAATATCCCCTGACGGTAAATGGATTGCTGTAGAAGAAAGATATAGTATCGTTTTTATAAGTACCGCCGGTAAAGAGGTAAAATTCGTTCTTAATGTCGATAGTTATAAAGATCTTATAGGTGGAATGAATACCTATTCAGGAATCACCTGGCACAAAGGTAACAAAGGGTGGGAAGTACTCTGGAGTGCAATTGGGAATAACAACCGTTCATTTGTAGTAACAGCTTCATGGAATGGAAATAAAGCTGAATTCGGAAGAATTCTGGAATATAAAACAATTCCTCCTGCCAGATTATCTCTGCCAAATGAAATCCTGATTAACAAAGAATCCTCAAAAGAATACTTATATGTAGTTCTCAACGGGAACAACAAGATAATTAAACAGGATTTTATAACCGGAGATACCATCTGGATAGCTGATCCCGGAGTAGCTCCTTACGGTCTGACAATAGCTTCAGGGAAATTGTATGTTACAAACTGGGCCGGCAGATATCCGGATACGGCTGACAAAGAGGTTGCAGGTGTTCCATGGGGACTTGCAAGAGTTAATAACGAAAGTTCGGGAGGCGCAACCAGGGAAGGCAGTGTTACTGTCATTGACCCGGCTACCGGAAAGATCATCAAAGAGCTGATTGTCGGTCTGCATCCAAATGAAATAATATCTGACAACGCCGGGAAATTTGTCTACGTGACTAATTCTAACAGCGATAATGTGACTGTTATAAATACATCGGCTGACACTGTTTCTGAAACAATAAGTACCAGATTGCAGCCTGCAATTAACTCTTTTTTCGGTGATTCACCGGATGGTCTGTGTCTTTCACCCGACGAAAAATACCTCTATGTGGCAAATGGAATGGATAACGCACTTGCGGTCATTAAACTCGGCAAAAATGCAGCAATCAAAACTTCTGAATCTAAAAGCGCTATAAAAGGATTTATACCAACCGGAGCATACCCTTCGGCCATTTGTGCCTCCAATACCGGATATTTATATGTCTGCAACCTTGAAGCAGCAGGAGTAAGATTAGGATTGCCCAACAAAAATACAAAGAATCTGGTTTATAACTCCCATAGTATGCTGGCCTCAATATCGATTATCAAGGTTCCCGGATTAAAAGCTCTTATGTCCTATACCGATACCGTCATTGCTGTTAATAATCTTTCAAGAGCAACTATCTCAATGGAAAAGCCCAGGGAATCCTCCATCCCGAAACCTGTACCTGACAGAATTGGTGAACCTTCCGTATTCAAACATGTGGTATATATAATAAAAGAGAACAGGACATATGATCAGGTTCTTGGAGACATGAAGCAGGGAGATGGTGATCCCGGTTTGTGTATCTATGGGTCTGAGATTACACCGAATACTCACAGGTTATCTGAAGAGTTTATGCTTTTAGATAATTTTCATGTTTCAGGAAAATGTTCAGCAGAGGGACATCAGTGGACTGACGCTTCAATTGTAACTGATTACATCGAAAAGAATATGAGAGCCTGGTTCAGAAGTTATCCTCATGTCCAGACTGATGCACTTGTTTATGCACCTACTGGTTTTATATGGGATAATGCAGTAAGTAAAGGCAAATCCGTAAGGATATACGGAGAAGCATCAGTTCCAATTCTGGACAAAAACCTGAAGTGGGCTGACATTTATAAAAAATATATCAATGGGGAAAAGGTTGAGTTCACCAATTATTCAACTATTGAAAATGTAAAGAAAATACTTAGCCCGACCTATCCTTCATTCGGAAATCATGAGTTTTCAGATGTGATGAGGGCTGATGCATTGATCAAAGAATTAAATGATTATGAGGCTGCACCAGGTGATAACCTTCCCGAATTGATGGTTATTGCTCTACCGAATGATCATACAGCCGGAACCAGACCCGGAAGTCCTACCCCAAGAGCTATGGTAGCAGATAATGATGTGGCCCTCGGACGGATAGTAGAGGCTTTTTCAAAAAGCAGGTTCTGGCAAACCACTGTTATTTTTGTAGTTGAAGATGACTCTCAGAGTGGATGGGATCACGTTTCCGCCTATCGAACAGTCAGTCTGGTTATCAGTCCTTATTCAAGATTAAAAAATGTAAATCATACATTTTATACCCAGCCTTCTATGGTAAGGACAATTGAGCAGATACTTGGACTTCCGCCAATGAACATTCAGGATGCTATCGCAAATACTATGACAGAGTGTTTTGGAACAAATCCTGATATTACTCCTTACAAAGCAATACCAAATAATATCCCTGCTGACGAAATGAACCCGCCGCTTTCATCCCTAGAAGGAAAAGCGCTGTATTTTGCTAAAAAGAGTATGTTACCGGAATATGACGGAGTTGATTCGGGGGATGATGATTTGCTCAACAGGATCCTCTGGTTTGCTGAAAAAGGGAATATACCATACCCTGAGAAATTGGCCGGTATTAAAAGTAATGATGATGATGACAAATAAGCAATATATAAATTATTGATACAGTCGAATATAATATTTCATACTCATAAAGTACTCTATTTCTTTGTGTTCGTTTATGATAGACTTTGTGACACTTTGTGGTAAAGGCAAATTTAACCACAAAGGTACACTAAGGACAACACTAAGGTTCACAAAGGCTAAACATATATCATATTATGGATAATCCCCTTCTTCAGAAATGGACAACACCTTTCGGTACTCCTCCATTTCATCTTATTAAGACAACTCATTTCAAACCAGCAGTAGAAGAGGCAATTAAATCTGCCGGAGAAGAAATAAAAATAATTTCAGAAAATAATATACTGCCTGATTTTGAGAACACCATCGCTTCCCTCGACAGAGCAGGTGAAACTCTTGGAAGAATCACATCCCTCCTGTTCAACATCAACAGTGCAGAAACTAATAAATCTATTCAGAAAATTGCACAGGAAATATCACCGCTTCTCACGAGATTTTCAAACGATATTACGCTCAACAAAAGACTATTCGAAAGGATAAAAACAGTACACGAATCAATAAATACTTCAGGATTGAACATCGAACAGAAGATCCTGACTGAGAGAAAATTCAGAAATTTTATTCTGGGAGGTGCAGCCTTAAAAGAGAAAGAGAGAAAACGGTTCAGGTCGATTTCTGAAGAACTGGCAACGTTATCACTCAAATTTGAAGAGAATGTCCTTGAAGAGACAAACTCTTTTGAGCTGCATATTACCGAAAGAGATGATCTTGCGGGACTCCCTGAAAGTTTAATTGAAATGGCTTCAATGGAAGCTGAAAAAAGAAAAAAACAGGGATGGATATTCACTCTCCATTTCCCGAGCTATGTTCCATTTATGCAGTACTCCGAAAGAAGAGATCTTCGTGAAAAAATGCTAAAAGCATATTCTTCCCGTGCCTTCAGAGCTAATGATTATGATAACTCTCAAAACGCCATTAAAATTGCAAACCTGCGTCTTGAAATAGCCAGGATGCTGGGCTTCAACACCTTTGCTGAAATGATATTAGGCGACCGTATGGCCGATACTCCTGAAAAAGTTGAAAAATTTCTGGAAAAGCTTTATCAGGCTTCAAAACAAGCTGCTTTCCATGACTTTGAAAATATCCGGAAATTTGCTGAAAGTCTGGGACATACTGGGGCAATCGAAAGATACGACTGGGCTTATTATTCCGAAAAGCTGAAGAAAAAGTTATATGATATTGATGATGAAATACTTAAACCATATTTCAGTCTTGAAAAAGTTGAAGCTGCCGTTCTGGGCCTTGCTTCTGCGCTATATGGCATAAGTTTTATCAAAAATAAAATGATTCCTGTTTACCACCCCGAAGTAAAGACCTTCGAAGTATATGACCAAGACAATAGCTTTCTTTCAATTCTCTATATCGATTACCATCCTCGTCCAGGGAAGAATGGCGGTGCCTGGATGACCAGCTACAGGGACCAGAAGAATGAAAAAGGAAATGAAGTTCGACCTTTGATCTCAATAGTTGCAAACTTTACGAGACCATCTGATACACGACCTTCACTTCTGTCATTTAATGAGCTGACCACCTTACTTCACGAGTTTGGACACTCTTTGCATGGGATGTTGACTAAATGCAACTATGAGAGTCTGTCAGGCACAAATGTCGCACGCGATTTCGTTGAGTTACCCTCCCAGTTCATGGAAAATTTTGCTTTTGAAAAAGAGTGGCTTGATATGTGGGCTGTACATTATCTTACCGGAGAAAAAATCCCTTATGAAATAATAAGCAATATAAAAGAAGCTTCGACATTTAATGAAGGTTATTCATGTTACAGGCAATTAAGCTTCGGCTTTCTCGATATGGCATGGCATACTATAACAGAACCGGTCGAGACAAATATCTCAGAATTTGAATCTATTGCTATGGCTAAAACAGAAATGTTTCCTCCAATTGAAGATTCAAATATGAGTGCTTCTTTCGGACATATTTTCGGAGGTGGATATGCAGCAGGATATTATGGATACAAATGGGCCGAAGTACTGGATGCAGATGCTTTCAGTTATTTCACTGAAACCGGAATATTCAATAAGGAAACTGCAACATCTTTCAGAAAAAACATACTTGAAAAAGGAGGCACTGAGTACCCTCATGATCTTTATGTAAAGTTCAGAGGCATGGAACCTACAATAGATGCCCTGCTTAAACGAAGTGGATTGAAATAATCAGACTGAAAACACAACGGTTCATCAAAAGAGCTATTTTGTTACCCTCCACTCTTTGAAATCCGTCACTGTCATATAGCTGTTATCCCCACTCAGAGAACCAAACGAATTTTTCTTGCTATTCTGAACCCATCCATGAATTGTATATGTTGATCCCGGAGTGGGATATGCTTTAGAAGGTATTGTCTGAGGACTGGTCAGAGGACTTGGTCTGGCTGAAGGAACAGTATATGTTGTAGAACCATATAAATAATATATATCGAGTGTGGCATAGTTGCCATTTTGATCCCATTGAATTTTTGTATAATCGCTATTTAAAGCAAATCCGCCAGGAGCCTTCATACTTTCAGTATAAGTCTTCCCATTGTATTGAACTGAAGCAGTATAGGTTTGTCCCGGTACATAACTTGCAGCCGGATTATCATATTCCCTCAGGTCATAATATCCGTCAATGAATCCAATAACTCGGGGGACATTAATACCATTTACCGTAATCGTCGCATTATTTACAAGGACATTATTATCCCTGACAGTAAAATAATATTCAATATTTGTTGTTCCATCATAAAGTACTGAGCGTGAGACTTCTGCCTCAACCTGTACTGGCGTTGTAACTACCGGTTCATCTAAGTTACCGCTATCTTTTTTACTACAGGAAGAAATGCAAATCAATATTGCCATTAAACCTATCAAAGTGTATAAATTAATCCTTTTCATTTAATTGTTTTTTATTTGTAGTACGACATCATCGCAAAAATGTTACAACTAACAGGGATAATTTTGATTAAAATATTATCTAACTGTTTTGATCTAAATTGGACATTTGAGCCGCCTAAAAATATTGTTTATTTTGAATTATTATTCTGAGATTTGACATATTGATGTATTAAAAATTGTTAAATATTTAAGCTCTTTTTAATCGGTCGAAATTTTTTCATAAATTACGGAACAAGTAAATCAAAACGGAGTACAAAACCATGTCTGTTTCCAGCATCTGATCAGAATTAATGCTATCTTTACAAGACTTGTAGAGCGAAGATATAAAAGCTTAATTTATTATTTATCAACATATTAATAGCAATAATATGATTCTCTTTTTTCAAGGTATCTCTAATAACTTAATTGCAGTCGGCACCTCAGAAAAACTTCCTGAAAAAGATATCGAAAAATTATCCTGGCTGT
>Ga0265316_10002224_pt1 | contig 20357 bp, 14 predicted proteins | sample 4522metaG_FD_202092 | JGI IMG/M metagenome (GOLD analysis project Ga0265316, IMG submission 202092) | Rhizosphere microbial communities from Carex aquatilis grown in University of Washington, Seatle, WA, United States - 4-5-22 metaG | ecosystem: Host-associated > Plants > Roots > Rhizosphere >... | reverse complement strand
CTATTATGACCGCATTAAAGCAGGCACCCAGTCCGCGGTAACGAATTTTGAAATCGTCCGGGAAGGGCCCACGACCGCTGTTGTCGACGGGCATAACGGAATGGGGCAGGTGATAGCGAAAAGATCGATGCAGATAGCCGTCGACAAAGCAAAAAAGTTCGGCACCGGGATGGTCGCCGTAAGGAATTCCACTCACTACGGCATCGCCGGTTACTACTGCATGATGGCTGCGGAAAACGGTTTGATAGGTATCTCCGGCACAAACGCCAGGCCATCGGTGGCGCCGACGTTCGGCGTCGAGAATATGCTGGGCACCAACCCGCTCGCTTTCGGTTTCCCCACGGACGAGGATTTCCCCTTCGTAATAGATTGCGCGACGTCGCTTTCCCAGCGCGGCAAAGTCGAGCTTTATGACAGGCTGGGAAAAGAACTCCCGCCCGGCTGGGTGATCGGAGAAGACGGGAAAACGAGAACGGACACGCATAAGATCCTGGAAGACCTCAATAAGGGGAGCGCGGCGTTCACCCCGCTCGGCGGCCCCGGCGAGGAAGGGGCGGGTTACAAGGGGTACGGTTATTGCACGGTGGTTGAAGTGCTTTCCGCGGCCTTGCAGCAGGGCAGTTTTATGAAAATGCTTCTGGGAGTCAGGGACGGGAAAAAGGTGCCGATCAACCTGGGGCATTTTTTCATGGCGGTGGATATCTCCGCGTTCTGCCCGGTTGAGGAATTCAAGAAAATGGCGGGTGATATGCTGCGAGCCCTGCGCGCTTCGAAGAAGGAGCCGGGACGGGAAAGGATCTATACGGCGGGCGAAAAAGAATACCTCGCCTGGCTCGCCAGGAAAGACAAGGGCGTTCCCGTAACCTTCGAGACCCAGAAAGAAATTAAGATAATGACAAACGAATTGGGGCTGAAAGGCCACTCATTTCCGTTCTAATTAAGGCGGTTATGAAAAATTTAATAGTTAACGGCGACGATTTCGGGCTTTCCAGCGGCGTGAACGAGGGGATAATAGACGCGTTCAATAACGGGATATTAACCAGCGCCTCCTTGATGGCGAACGGCCCGGAATTTGAAGCTGCGGTAGGGCTCGCCAGAAGCACCCCGGGGCTCGGAATAGGAGTTCATTTAAATGCCGTGAGAGGCAAGCCGCTCCTTGAAGAGGGGCGTTTGAGAAGCATCACGGACAGGCGGGGTTATTTTTTTAATTCGCCCCTGAGAGTTCTGCTGGCGACGTTTTGGTCCGGAACCGCCTTGAGCGAACTGGAAAATGAATTCGGAGCCCAGATCGAAAAAATAATGTCCTCCGGCATCAGGCCGACCCATCTGGACACGGAAAAACACTTGCACATAATACCTGGCGTTTTCAGGATGCTCGTGAGGCTGTGCGAAAGATACGGCATCGGAGGTGTAAGGGGTTTTTGTGAAAAACTTCCCCGCTCCGGTCGAGTAGATATACGGAGATTGGCATTATGCGCGGCCGGCAATACGGTGAGCAGGAGCGTGCAAAAATATTTGAGCCGCCAAATATCGATGCCGGAACGCACCTATGGATTTCTCGACAGCGGCGGGATGGATGTCCGGAGATGCCTTGAAATATTCGATGACCCTTACGAAGGCACCGCGGAACTTATCTGCCATCCCGGCTATGAAGACCGGCAAAACGGATCTTGCGGCGGCATGGGAAAATATTACCTGAACGAAAGCCGGCAGATCGAATTAAAGGCCTTGACAGACAAGGCGGTCAGGGAGAAGGCGAACCTGGCGGGCGTAAGGTTCGTCAATTACGGAGGGGTGAATATATGATGGATCCGTATGTGTCCATGGTTGTCCCCTTTTACAACGAAGAGGGGTGTATAGAAGAATTAACCGGTTCCCTGGTGGAAGTGCTGGAGAGAACAGGGCTGGATTACGAGATAATATACGTTGACGATGGCAGCACTGATGGTACGTTCGAAGCCCTCGAAAAAGCATTCCTGAAATATAAAAAAATCAAAATATTCAGGCTGGGGAAAAATTACGGCCAGTCAGCGGCGTTATCAGCGGGGATAGACAACGCTCTGGGGGAGATCATCATTCTAATGGACGGGGACCTGCAGCATGATCCGGAGGATATCCCGCAATTTATAGCCGGGATCAAGGAGGGCTGCGATATCGTAAGCGGGTGGAGAAAGCACAGGTCGGATGACCTGCTGAGCCGGAGGATCCCGTCACGGGCCGCCAACTGGATCGCTTCTAGAATTTCCGGCGTAAAGATACACGATTTTGGAACGACCTTTAAGGCATACAGGAGAGAAATACTTAAAAGCGTCAGGCTGTACAATAATCTTCACCGTTTCATCCCGGCTCTCGCCAGCTGGACAGGCGCGAGGATCTGCGAGATCGAAATTAACAGCCCAAAAAGAAAATCGGGAAAGTCGAAGTACGGGATTTCCAGGACGCTGGTGGTAGCGCTTGACCTGATAACCATAAATTTCCTTTTGAAGTATAAGTCGAGCCCGCTGCAATTTCTCGGCAAGATCGGGTTGTTGTTCTCGGGGGCGGGATTTTTGGGTATCTTGCTGTTGAGCGCCGGCTGGCTTTTTTTCGGGCTGGATATGACCGCTAACAGGGGCACGCTTCTGCTCGCCGCGCTCGCGGTAATAATAGGCATACAGTTCATTACCTCAGGCCTGGTCGCTGAACTGACCTGCCGTACCTATTATGAAACCCAGGATAAGAAGCTGTATTATATTAAAACGCAAAAGACCAGGGAGTAAGTGCGATCACGAACATATCTTCACTATATAAAAAAGCCGGTTTTTGGAGCTGGGTCTATGCCGTCATAAAATTAAAAATATGCCCGCTCTCCCGAGTCGAGACATTCATTCCCCCAAGCGGAAGGATCCTTGACTACGGGTGCGGCAGGGGAATGCTCAGCCTCATCATGGCAGACAGGTCGGGACAGAGGCGCATCGACGCCTGTGATATCGATGCCGCAAAGATAGAGATCGCAGGAAAAGCCAACTGCTTCGGCGACAGGCTTAAGTTCGAGTGCAAGGCCGGGAGCGATCTGCACCACGGCACTTATGACTCCATCGTTATCTGTGACGTACTCTACCTGCTTCCGTACGATCGTCAGGAAGAGTTGATCAGGAACTGCCGCGCCCAGCTTAAGGAGGCCGGGACCCTGCTGATCAAAGAGACCGATAAAAAACCCCGCTGGAAATACCTGGTGAATCTCTGCCAGGAAACTTTTTCAGTAAAGATCGCCGGGATCACGCGTGGAGGGAAATTTTATTTCCGCGGCTCGGAAGGCTATGAACGGCTCCTTCTTGACTGCGGGTTCGCCGTTAGGACGGTGAGGCTCGACAGGGGATACTTACACCCGCACATAGTCTATATAGGCACGAATAATAATTTAACGCTCGAGAAAGAAAATTAAATGGCCGGATTTTTAAACAAATACAAGAATATCGCTGTTGTCCTCCTCATATTCCTTTTTCACGGGATGAATAATTTCGCGTGGCTGAAGTTAAACAGCCTCCCACCCTATGACGATCTAGCCATCCACCTTTCCGGCGCGTTAGAACTTATCGCGATCTCGCACGGTCTGGCGGACATTTTTGTAAGATCTACGACTTTTATCGTCCAGGCATTTTACCCGCCCCTCTTCCATCTCTTCATGGCGGTTTTTAACCTGCTTTTCGGTTTATCTGAAACAAGCGCGGTGATGGCCAACACGCCATTTTTGCTTATTCTGTTGACATCGCTCTACTACACGGGGAAAAAGGCGTTCAGCGCTGCCGCCGGCGTTTTATCCGGTTTTATAGTTATGATGTACCCGGGCGTGTTCGCGCTGGCGAGGCTTTCTCTTCCGGATTTCGCGATGACCGCGATGCTTTCGCTGAGCTTTTGTCTTCTGCTCTACTCCGAATATTTTTCACTGACGCTGCCTTCGCTGTTGTTTGGGGTGTCCTGCGGTCTCGGGATGCTTACCAAACAGATATTGCCGCTGTTCCTCCTTGCGCCCCTGCTTTACGTTATTGGCGACCTTATTTTGACGGGAAGGATACTGGAAAAAAGGACCGCGGCCAACCTGACGGCCTCTTTTTTGATAACGTGCGCCGTTGCGGGATACTGGTATGTTTCGAAATTCAGCATTATCTGGCCCTCCTACGTTAAAGTTGAACACGGCGGTTACGTGTACCGCGGTATACAATCGTGTCCCGACATCCTGTCATCCGCTTCGATTTCTTATTACGCGAACAACCTCGTCAAGAATCAGATGCTTATGTTCTACTTTATAATTTTCGCCGCGGCTCTCGTTAAGTGGCTCGCGTCGGGCGGATCGTGGAAACTAAAGTCGCAGTTAATGTTCTCTATCGCCGCTCCCTACGCGGCGTTCACACTCATATTTACGAAGCACACGAAGTCAACGTCGCCATTCCTGATATTTTTTGGTTTGATATCGGCGGCGGGCATAATGTCTATAAAGAATACCGGCTTGAGGCGCGGGATAATAGCCCTGGTGGTCGTCTTCGGGTTGTTTCAGTATTATGACTTGAGCTTTAAGAACGGGATGTTTTTCTCATATTTGAGAAAGCTGCCCGTTACCGGCATACTCGTCCCAAAATTTAATATGGAAACGCCGTTCAGGACCGCGTTTCAGCCCGTGCGGTGCCCGCCGGTGAGCCGCGAGATATTTTCTTTGATAAAGAAGGAAAGCGGAGACAACAAAATGCCTGTGGTGGCTGGTTCAGACACGTCTGTAAACGATTACGGCGCCATGAGCGGCGTTATTGCGAACAGCCAGAGCCTGGTATATGAAATGAAGGTCAACGGCCTGCCGTGGGAGCTTGTCCACTATGAGCACAAAGATATCGGCGATAGAGAGGATTTCGCGGTAATGGTCTACAAAATAGACCCGGGCGCGTTCAGGCTTATCAAAACCTACGTCCTTCCGGACAGCAGTTCGGTCTATGTTTACAAGCACATCCCAACGTAACAACGAATGAAAAACATTGTCTTCATAAATCCGCCTTCTGATATCGGGGCAAGATACGGCCTTCTCGCGAGCGCGGGCGGCGTGGAGCCGCCTTTCGGCCTGTGTTATCTGGCGGCGGCGGCACGCGCGCGGGGGTACGATGCCCGCATAGTCGACGCCCAGGCGCTCGCTCTGAGCGCTGTCGAGACGGCTAAACTGGTGGCCGACCAAAAGCCGGATTTTATCGGGTTGACGGCGGCCACTTCGTCTATTAAAAGCGCAGCCGAAGTGGCCTCTCTTGTCAAAAAAAACGTCCCCGGGGTGATAGCCATGGTTGGCGGCTGCCATCTGACCGCGCAGCCGAAAAAAACTATGGACACGTTCCCCGATTTTGATATAGGAGTTATCGGCGAGGGGGAAAATACCCTGCCGGAGCTGCTGGACAGCCTGAGAGGCCATAAGGACCTAAATTCCATAGAAGGAATTGTATACCGTAACAACGGAAAGGCTGTCGTAACCGAAAAGCGCGCCAGGATCCAGAACCTTGACAGCCTGCCTTTTCCGGCGTTCGACTTGCTGCCCGATATACCGCGGCACTACAGGATCCCGGTACAGAGCATCGATAATTACCCTGCGGTCTCGCTGGTGACGTCGCGCGGCTGTTCCGGAAAATGCGGTTTTTGCGACCGAAGCGTGTTCGGCAACGAGGTCACCTGCCACAGCGCTGATTATACCCTTAACCTTATGAGACAGATGAAAGAACGCTGCGGCATAAGAAGCATTTTATTCGAAGACGACAATTTTATGGCGCTGCTAAGGGGAAAGCGGAAGGATTTCATCAAGAAGCTGACGGACGGTAATTTGAACATCACCTGGGCCTGCGCGGGAAGAGTAGACGATGCGGACGAAGAGTTGTTAAGAAGCATGAAAGAGGCCGGGTGTTATCAGGTGCTCTACGGTATCGAGAGCGGATCTCAAAAGATCCTTGACGGCCTGAGGAAAGGCATAACCATCGAGGCCGCCACGAGAGCCCTGGCGATGACAAAGAAAGCCGGAATAAGGACCAAGGGTTTTTTTATAGCCGGCTCGCCGGGTGAGACAAATGAAACTCTCGCGGCGACCGGGGAGCTGATGATGAAGGCTGACCTGGACGATATAAGCATTACCTGTTACACGCCGTATTTTGGCACCGAGATATATGACGGCATAAACCGTCACGGAACGCTGAGCGGCGAGATCAGCAGGTACAGCCAGTTCGACGCCGTGTTCATCCCCAGGGGGCTCGAGCGCGAAGAGATCGAGAAATTCATAAAAAATGCGTACCGGGAATTCTATCTGAGGCCGTCGAAAATAATCGGTTACGCGCGGCGCGTTAAAAGCCCAGAACATCTCAAGCAACTGGCCTTGGCCGCGCTCGGCCCGTTAAAGTACATTTTTTCGGCGAACAAAAATGCCGAAGCGCTTGATAAAACGGGCGCGGGATAGATAGAAATAGAAGGGAAAATGAATAAGGTAGCGGCGATGATCCGCGAATAAAAATTGCAATTTCCTTAGCTTATCCAGGAGGGACGGTAACTTTTAAACAGCGCGGTATTACGGTGCTGCGCGGCCTCTACCTTTCCAAGACGATCTTGACTATTTCGGACCTCGAAAAAAGCCTCATCGGCGGCCCCCAGATGCCCGTCCCAGAAGTCGTGTAAGCGTAAGAGTTTCCCTGCCTGTAGAACCCGTAAGGATATTTGTAGGCGAGCATCACGATCAGGTCCATCGGAGGTATCTGGCCCGCGTGGACGTGGCCGGATAACTGGAGGTCGATGCCAAGTTTAGCCGCGGCGTCGAAAGTATCAGGCCTGTGCGAAAGAAGAACGCTGAACATCGCCGGGCCGGCCGCCGGGGCGCTCCCGAGCGCGCTTTTTATGTCGCTTTCCGCCTTCACGGCTCTTGCCGAGGCCAGGTCGCTTATGCCTACGAGTTCGACCGCCCCGGCCATGACCTTCCTGCCGTCAATAATTGTAAAATTACCGCCACGGGCCGTATTGTAAAATTTCTCCATTCCCGTATAGTATTCATGGTTGCCGGAGACCGCGTAGACGCCGTAGCGGGTCTTGAGATCCCTGAGCGACGCGCAGAGAAGCGGGTTATCGCAGATATTGGAATCTATGAGGTCGCCCGTTATCACTACGACGTCCGGCTCAAGCGCGTTGGTGCGTGAAACTATCCCTTCGAGCCAGGCTGGAGTCGTCAGCATATCGACGTGCAGGTCCGAAAGCTGGACTATAGTGAAACTGTTTGTCCCCGCGGGGAGTTTATCCGTTTTGATCTTGAGCTCTCTGAGCACGGGGCCCGCGGCCACGTTGATGAGCGAGTAAGTGCTGGAGGCCGCCAGCAGGACGAGAGCTATGACGGTCGAGTTATACCTGAACGCGGGGCTCTGAAAAAAAATTCTAAGGATCTCGGTCACGAGAAAAAGCGAGAGCGCGATCGAAAGGACGCCGAGCCAGATGTAGCCGAACTCGGCGAAGGGTTTTAGCCAGCCGGCCGCTCCCCGGTGGGTGAGGAACTCGGTTAGTATAAGGGTAAGCCCCGCCGCAAAGAACAACACCTTTAAAGCGGTTCTCGCGGCGCCCGAAAGCGCGAGGCCTCCCGCTATCCGCGTGAAGACAAAATAATGCATCCCGAAATAAACCGATAAGAATATGGAAAGGAAGACCACGAAGTGAAATTTATTCATTTTCCCGTACCTTCTTTCAAGAGCCAAAACCGACGCGCGTGTTGTTACGACCCGTCGGCGCCGCCGATCAATGAATTATTTTAGAACTTATTACGGGTGTTGTCAACAAGATCCGTCGGCCCCGCGGAGCGTTAAATGGAACAGGGGGCGTTTGCGTTGACATAGAGCGCTCACTTTGATAGAATTAAAACGGTAAATGGATAAAAAACCCACGATACTTATTGCGGATGACGATCCCCAGGCGCTCAACGTCCTGGAGCAGATAATGCTCGGCCAGGGCTACGAAGTGCTTACGGCGGGCGAGGGTAATGCGGCCCGCGAAAAGATATTTTCCGCGAAACCGGACCTCGTGATCCTGGATAACTATATGCCGGGCCTCTCGGGCAACGAGATCTGCCGGCAGGTTAAGACCAACCCGTCTACGCGCTTCATTCCGGTCGTGATGCTGACGGGTTTTACCGAAACGCCCGATAAGATCGAAGCGATCGAATCCGGCGCCGACGATTTCGTCAATAAGCCCTACAAATCCATCGAACTTACTACCCGCATTAAATCCCTTCTAAAGGTAAAATCTTTGAACGACCAGCTCGATTCGGCGGAGAGCGTGATCTTCGCCCTGGCCCGCGCCATCGAAGCCAAAGACACCTACACCCAGGGGCACACCGAAAGGGTGAGCCAGTTCGCGGTTTTCCTAGCTCACAAACTGAACCTTTCAGACGACGAACAGAACGCACTCTACAAGGGCGGCATACTGCACGATATCGGCAAGATAGCCATACCCGATGCCATTCTCAACAAGCCCGGCAGGCTTACGCCGGAAGAATTCAACACCATCCGCACGCACCCTGACCGCGGAGAAAAGATATGCAAGCCGCTCAATTCCATGAAGCCCGCCCTCAACATAATCAGGTACCACCACGAAAAACTAGACGGCTCGGGCTACCCCGACGGGCTTAAAGGCGACCAGGTGCCGGTCACCGCGAGAGTTATGGCTATTGTCGACGTTTACGACGCGCTCACCACGAACCGTTCCTACAGGGCGGCGCTCACGCCTGAAGTAGCCCTCTCGATAATGGAAGAAGAATCGCGCAAGGGCTGGTGGGACGCGGACATCCTTGACGAGTTCAGGGACCTTGTAACACTCCAGAAATAATTGATTACGCTTTTGCGGAAGCACTGGTCGCCAGGCGTTGAACTTATGCCGCCCTTCTGCCGGAAGGGCCTTGCCGGCGGAATGCCCCAGGAAACATAATGAAAAAAATCGCAGTTATCACATCGGGCGGTGACGCGCCGGGAATGAACGCGGCGCTCCGCGCTGTCGTAAGAAAAGCTATCTTTTGCGGCCTGGAAGTCACGGGGATACACCGCGGTTTTTGCGGGCTTATGGAAAATGAATATTCAAGGATGAGCCTCCGCTCGGTCAGCGGTATAATCAACCGGGGCGGGACCATACTAAAAACCGTCAGGTGCCCGGAAGTGCGTACGGCGGCCGGGATGAAAAAGGCCGTGAGGACGCTCAAGGACCTGAAGATCGAAGGGCTCATCATAATCGGAGGGGACGGTTCGCTCGCGGCAGGGACCGCCATAGCAAAACACGGCATCGCCGTTATTAACATACCGGCCTCGATTGACAACGACATTTTCGGCAGCGATGAAACGATCGGCTTTGACACCGCCCTGAACACCGCGATCGAGGCGATAGATAAGATACGTGACACGGCCACGAGCCACGAGAGGGTTTTCATAGTCGAGGTGATGGGCCGCCACCACGGGTTCCTGGCGCTTGGCGTAGGCGTCGCCTCGGGCGCGGAGTTCATAATCATACCTGAGATAAAGACCGATCTTGATTCTATCTGCAAACAGATCAAGCAGGCAAGGCAGAAGGGAAAGACTTCTCTTATTATGATCTATGCCGAAGGCGCCGGCGACTCGCACGAGCTCGCCGCAAAAATACAAAAATGCACGGGCTATGAAACCAGGGTCAGTTCCCTCGGATACATTCAAAGAGGCGGGAGCCCCTCCGGCAGGTCAAGGATACTCGCCAGCCAGTTCGGCTCCGCGGCCGTGGAGCTTATTATAAAAGGCAAAAAGAGCAGGCTGGTAGTTAAAACTAGAGGAAGGATAACGGATATACCCTTCAGCAAGGCGATCGCCAATACCAAACGCATAGATATGGCCTTTTACAAAATGGCGAAAGAGCTGGCGTCGTAACGGAGAGAATAGAGAAAAGAAATAGAATTGTTTTTATTCTTCTCTATTCCCTACCCCCTCTTCCCAATGTTTGGAGGTACCATGGAACTTAACGAGCAGGACCTGCAATTCGCAAAAGAATCCATAAATAAGATGGGTCTTTTTTCAGCGTGCACGGAAACGGAGATAGGCCAGCTCCTCGGCGGTCTGGAAAAGCAGGGCTACCGTATGGGCGCCACCATATTATTTCAGGGCGAGATCTCCAGCAGGCTCTGCCTGGTTGAAAGCGGCAAGGTATCGGTCCTTATCAGAAAGGGAAAAGACAAGGTCAAGGTGGCGGAACTCGGCGAGAACAGTTATTTCGGCGAGATCTCCCTGCTGACCCCGCGAGCTGCTACGGCAACCATCAGGGCGGAAGACGACACGGTCGTTTTGTTCCTGCCGGGCGAAATCGTGCAGAGGCTGGTAAACGACAACCCTTTGTTAAAAGAAGAGCTCAACAAAAAAATAAACGAGCGGCTGGAGTCGCAGAAACAGTACGCGGAGAAAAAAACCGAATAATGACGAGTAAGCCGTTCCTGGTTATATTCGGGATATTTGCGGGCCTCCTGGCAGGCATAGTTCTGTTTGAAGCCGTCCTGAGGCTAAACGGGGAATATGATATTCAAAGCTATAAAATCGATTGTAGTCTGGGCCGTGACGCCGCAAAATATTTTGTCCCGTCCAATGATATTTTTCTCGGGTGGGAACATAATAAAAAACTAAATAATTGTAATTCGTTCGGGAATTACGATAAAGAATACCGGTTGAAAAAAGACAAGGAGACTTTCAGAATCCTTGTTTTGGGGGACTCGATAACCGAAGCCGGAGGGTACGTAAAGGGTCTGGAAGCGATGCTCGCCGGATCGGGCCTGGGGAAAAAATTTGAGGTTTGGAATTGCGGTGTAGGTTGTTACGGGCTGAAACAATACGCCGCTTATATAGTGAACAGGGCTTACAAGTTCGATCCGGATATGGTCATAATCGGTTTCTGCATGAACGATCTGGATGATTTTTCACTGGTCCTTTTGACCGAAAAGAACGATATCTCAGCATACTGTTTCCCCGCGTTATCAAAAATACAAAATATAGAAAGTTTTTCGGTGAACAGGTATTTGCTTTTTCATTCATACGCTTACAGGTTTATAATGTTTAGGTTTTTAGGGACCGGCAACCCCGGCGGTTCATGCAGGGCGGACGCCTCGAGCGTCGACATGCTCGTGAAATACTTGAAAAAAAGGAATGTCCCGCTCGTAGCCGTGCTGATACCTTATCTAAAGAGCAGTTACGATGCCGGTGAAAAAAAGGACTATTTACTTCTAAAAGAGATGCTGGCCGGAAGAGATGTCAAGTGTTTAGATCTTCACGGCAGTTTTCTTGACATAGACGATGTTGCCTGGAGGGACCGAAAAGACGATTTTATCCATCCCTCCGCTAAAGGACACCGGTTGATCGCTGAAAAGCTTTATGAATACTTGATGCATAATAAAATCTATTGGTTCAGGGATTAATCAAAATGAATGATGCTATCGAAAAGATAAAACGCGGGACAAACGAGATAATTTCCACCGAGGAATTGAAGAAGAAACTCGCCGCGGGCAAACCCTTGAGGATCAAGCTCGGGGTTGACCCTACCGCTCCCGACCTGCATCTGGGGCATACGGTACTGCTAAACAAGTTGCGTACGCTGCAGGACCTGGGCCACCAGATAGTATTTTTGATCGGCGATTTCACGGCGCGCATAGGCGACCCTTCGGGGCGCTCCGAGACCAGGAAAATGATGAGTTCTGAAGACATCCTTAAGAACGCGCAGACCTATCAGGACCAGGTTTTCAAGATACTGGATAAGTCAAAGACCGAAATAGTGTTCAACAGCAAATGGCTCGATCCGCTGGGGGTGGAAGGCATCCTGAAACTCGCGGGAAAATATACTGTGTCTCAGATGCTGGAACGCGATGATTTCCACAAAAGATACGAGGCCGAAAGCCCGATATCGATCGTCGAATTCCTCTATCCGCTCCTGCAGGGGTACGACTCGGTCGCTATAAAAGCCGACGTCGAGCTCGGTGGCAACGACCAGAAGTTCAACCTGCTCGTGGGCCGGGAGCTCCAGCGCGATTTCGGCCAGGAACCCCAGGTGGTCATAACCATGCCGCTTCTCGAAGGCACGGACGGCGTCAAGAAGATGTCCAAGTCTTACGGGAACTACATCGCTTTAAACGATACGCCCAAAGACATGTTCGGCAAGATAATGTCCATTTCAGACGTGTTAATGTATAAATATTTTGAACTCCTGACCCAGCGGGACCTGAACGAAGTAAAAAAGCTGCATCCCCGCGAGGCAAAAGTGAGCCTCGGCGAAGAACTCACCGCCTGCTATCACGGTCCTGAGGCCGCAAAGAACGCGAGAGCGGAATTTGACAGCGTCTTCGGCAAGAAAGCTATGCCGGAAGAAATGGAAACCTACGTTTGCGGCTCAAAAGACATAAAACTCGTCGATCTGCTGGTAGGCGCGGGGCTGGCGGAGAGCAAGAACGAGGCGCGCCGCCTCATCGAACAGGGCGGTGTTAAGATCAACGGCGAAAAGATCACACAGGACAAGAATTTTAACGTCGAGCAAAATTGCGTGCTGCAGGCGGGCAAGAGAAAGTTCAAGAAAATCACCCTCGGGGAGTAAAATATTTTCCGGCACGGTGAAACTTTTTACGGACAGATCAATCTAAAATAACAAGGAGGAACAATGCGTAAACTATTTTGTTATGCCGCGGCAGCGGTTGTGTTTTCGTTGACGTCGTGCGCGTCAACCCCCAAGGTCACGAGGGAAGACGTTTCGCAGCAGATCGATCTTTCGGGCAACTGGAACGACACCGATTCGCAGTTAGTGTCTAAGGAGATGGTCTCGGACGTGCTTTCAAGGCCGTGGGTAGCGGATTTTCAGACCCGCAAAGGCACGAGACCGCGCGTGATCGTGGGAATGGTAGCCAATAAGAGCCTTGAACACATAAACACCGAAACCTTCATCAAGGACCTGGAGAGAGAGCTCATAAATTCGGGCAGGATAGGTTTTGTGGCCAGCAGCGAGCAGCGCGGCGAGGTGCGTAATGAGCGCATGGAGCAGTCAATGAACGCGTCTCCCGAGACCGTTAAAAGCATGGGCAAGGAATACGGCGCTGATTTCATGCTCAAGGGCCAGATAAATTCGATCGAGGACGAGGCCGGCAATAAGCAGGTAAGATATTACCAGGTCGACCTTGAGATGATAGATATGCTCACGAACGAAAAAGTCTGGATAGGGCAAAAGAAGATAAAGAAATTCGTTAAACGCCCGGGATCCAAGTTCTAACTTTTCATAAGCTGTAAGTTGTAAGCTATATGATAAAGCAGTCTTGCTTTTTGGCCGCTTAAAGCTTATCACTTACAGCTTATAGCTTTTTGAGGAATAATGCTCCGCTCAAAGATATTGATAATTTTTCTGGTTCCGCTTATTTTCGCGGTTTCTTGCGCCACGAAAGCCGTCTACTACCGCGAGATGAACGACCTTGTCGCCGGACAGAGATACGCCGAGGCGGCCGCCCTCGCCGAAAAATCAAAGGCCGACGTCTACGGTGAAAAGAACGCGCTCCTTTATTACCTTGACCGCGGCATGCTCCTGCACCTGGCCGGCAGTTATGCGGAAAGCAACGCGGCCTTTGAACGGGCGAAAAAACTCTCCCTGCAATTTTTCACCAAGAGCGTAACTACCGAAGCCTCCACCCTGTTAATAAGCGACAACATGCGCCCTTATTACGGGGAGGATTTCGAGCGGGCGATGGTCAACGTTTTTTCCGCGATGAACTACGTTATGCTCGGCGATGAACAGGAAGCCCTGGTGGAAGCGCGGCAGGCGGACCAGCTTATAAAGTCGCTGCAGACCAAATACGGCTACAAGAACGTATATAAGGAAGACGCCTTCGTCCGTTACCTGATGGGGATGCTCTATGAGAATATGGGCGAGGTCAACGACGCCTTCATTTCCTACCGCCTCGCCATAGACGCTTACGGGGATTATCTCAAGGATTACGGAGTCCCTGCCCCTAGAGAGCTGGCGGGTGACGCCCTGCGTACCGCGGAAAAGCTGGGCTTCAGCGATCAGGTAAGGGATATCAGATCAAAGCTCGCCAGCCCGGCCCTCGCTCCGGTCACGACCGGCTACGGGGAGCTTGTGGTCGTAGACTACAATGGTTTTTCGCCTGAAAAAATAGATGATTTTTTTGAATTCAGTTTCGGCTGGGGCTGGGCCTATGTCGGAGAGGTTCAGTCGAAAGGCGAAGAAGAGTCCCAGGTGCAGCAGGCCGGGGCCATAGCCCGTTCGATAGCTTCCGAAGAACAGGTCAGGATGGCCTTTCCCAAATACGTGGCCGTGAACTACCGCATCTCAGGGATGGAAGTTTCGGAGGCGGGCGCGGCGGCCTCGAAAGGCGAGATAGCCGATGACATAGGAAGAATTGCGGAAAAAAACCTGCAGGACAGAATCGCCAGGATACGGATCAAGGCCATAGTGCGCTCGGTCATCAAGTTCGCTCTGGCAAGAAAGATAAGCCAGAAGGTGGAAGAGTCAAGCGGCGAGCTTTCCGGGTGGCTGGCGAAAAAGCTCCTAACGGCGGCATCGACCGCTACCGAGCTTGCCGATAAGCGCTCGTGGCGTTCTCTTCCGGATAAGATCATAGTGGCGAGGCTGGCTCTGCCCGAAGGCAAGCACTCGGTCAGGCTGAACTTTTTCGATTCTAACGGGTTTACGGTCTCCTCAAAGGTTCTTGACAACATTGAGATCAAACGCGGGAAAAAGTCTTTTGCGCTGGTAAGATCCGCCCAATAGGCTTTCGCTTGGCGTCTTTTGCCGTATATATGAAAATCCCATAAGACAGGCCGTGAAATCACGATCAAATGACAGTTAAGTACTGCGGCCATATCACAGGTAAACACGGCCGCGAGGGTCAAACGGAAAGTGAAATGCGGCCGATCGAAACATCTATAATGATCCGCGTAAACTTTAAAGCGCAAAGGCGAAACGCCGAAAACGCGGGAACAGAAAATTTCGTTTTGCGCTGAATTTGCGTGGCGACAACAGTAATAAATGCGCGGATATAAAAATATTTTTCTCGCGCGGCGCGGCCCGGAAGAATTTTCCGTCGATAAATAGCTCAAAAAATAATATTAAAAATATTTTCGCCAGCCTATTGACAAATAATTTGTCTTGTTGTATAATTAACTACTGAAAAAAAAGTTCATTGATTTTTGTTTTGTCACTTGACAAATGTTTTACACAAGATGTATAATTTTGTAGTAAAATAAAATGAAAGGAGGGAGGCTCCAACACTCTGTCGAATACTGTCGTCGGAGAAGCCTACCCGGGTCGTCGGTCAAAGGCCCTTGTTTAACCTCCTCAAAGATTTTCCGAAGTTTTACCCCGGCTGTTTTTAATACTTAATCAGAGTACAGACAACTATTTTGTATCTTTTTGTTTTTTTTAAAACAAAAACATAAAAGATGCGAGCGGTATATTTTTCTCTCAAAAAAAGCTTGAAAATATAATGAGTTCTTTGAAATAATGCCTTAATCCGGTCAGAAATGACTGAAAACAACATTTTCAATAAGCCATTGAAAATATATGTGTTTTTCGGTATTTATTTTACCGATGGTTATTGGCTACATAGCGCGCGCAGATAAACGCCCCTTGATAGGCAACATATATATGTTATATGCGGCTTAAATAGGGTGCAATCAAGGGCCATATCAATTCTTATGGTGTAGTTGTACAAAAAGTAATAGAGCTAATAAACAAATCTCTGTATTTAATTATGGAGAGTTTGATCCTGGCTCAGAATGAACGCTGGCGGCGTGCCTAACACATGCAAGTCGAGCGAGCTTTTGCAGCTATCGCAAGAGCTAGCGGCAGACGGGTGAGTAATACGTGAGGAACCTTCCCTCGAATGGGGAATACCCCAGAGAAATCTGGGCTAATACCCCATAAGACCACGATCCGGCATCGGATAGGGGTCAAAGGTCCGCAAGGATCGTTCAAGGATGGTCTCGCGTCCTATCAGCTAGTTGGTGAGGTAACGGCCCACCAAGGCTATGACGGGTATCCGGCCTGAAAGGGCGATCGGACACACTGGAACTGAGACACGGTCCAGACTCCTACGGGAGGCAGCAGTGGGGAATTTTGGACAATGGGCGAAAGCCTGATCCAGCGACGCCGCGTGGAGGATGAAGGCCTTCGGGTTGTAAACTCCTTTTAGAGGGGACGAATAAATTGACGGTACCCTCAGAAAAAGCCACGGCTAACTACGTGCCAGCAGCCGCGGTAATACGTAGGTGGCGAGCGTTATTCGGATTTACTAGGCGTAAAGCGCTTGTAGGTGGTTGGATAAGTCTGTAGTGAAATTTCATGGCTCAACTGTGAAAGGTCTATAGAAACTATCCGGCTTGAGTGTGGAAGGGGGTGACGGAATTCCCGGTGTAGCGGTGAAATGCGTAGATATCGGGAGGAACACCAATGGCGAAAGCAGTCACCTGGTCCAATACTGACACTGAGGAGCGAAAGCTAGGGGAGCAAACAGGATTAGATACCCTGGTAGTCCTAGCTGTAAACGATGTTCACTAGATGTGGGAGGTATCGACCCCTTCCGCGTCGACGCTAACGCATTAAGTGAACCGCCTGGGGAGTACGGCCGCAAGGTTGAAACTCAAAGGAATTGACGGGGGCCCGCACAAGCGGTGGAGTATGTGGTTTAATTCGACGCAACGCGAAGAACCTTACCTGGGCTTGAAGTGCTAGTGGTAGAAACCGGAAACGGCGACGACCCGCAAGGGAGCTAGCAGAGGTGCTGCATGGCTGTCGTCAGCTCGTGTCGTGAGATGTTGGGTTAAGTCCCGCAACGAGCGCAACCCTTATCCCATGTTGCCCCGGTATCATGCCGGGGATCTCTGAGGAAACTGCCCGTGATAAACGGGAGGAAGGTGGGGATGACGTCAAGTCATCATGGCCTTTATGTCCAGGGCTACACACGTACTACAATGGCCGGTACAGCGGGACGCGAGACCGCAAGGTGGAGCAAATCCCTGAAAGCCGGCCCCAGTTCAGATTGTGGGCTGCAATTCGCCCACATGAAGGAGGAATCGCTAGTAATCGCAGATCAGCAGGCTGCGGTGAATACGTTCCCGGGCCTTGTACACACCGCCCGTCACACCACGAAAGCCAGTTATAACAGAAATCGTTGTGCTAACCCGCAAGGGGGGCAGACGCTCAAGTTATGATTGGTGATTGGGGTGAAGTCGTAACAAGGTAGCCGTACGAGAACGTGCGGCTGGATCACCTCCTTTCTAAGGAGAAAACGTGTCCGCTTAGAAATAGGCGGAAGACGTTAGTGGTCGATCCCTTTGGTTTACCCATTCGCCGAAAAGCGGATAGGGGCGTTTATCTGCCCGCGTTTCAAACAATCACCTCATCTTAATAGAGGGAGTCCCGCCCCGTGCGGGATGATAAAGACAAACTACCGCAGGGTAGTTTTGTCCTTAAATGTTCTTTAAACGCATAATAAATAGGTTCTTCTCTGGGCCTATAGCTCAGTTAGTTAGAGCGCACCCCTGATAAGGGTGAGGTCTGTGGTGCAACTCCACATAGGCCCACCACATTCGCCAGGGCGAATGAGTAAATAGTAAATTGTAAATAGGAAGTAGTAAAACCTTAAACTATTTGCAAGTTTCGATTAACTATTCGCTCGTCTTATCGGGGATATAGCTCAGCTGGGAGAGCGTCCGGTTTGCAACCGGAAGGTCGCGAGTTCAAATCTCGCTATCTCCACTTTCTTAGTTCTTTAAATTGGATTCAAGGGTTCCTAGCCGTTGTAACGGCATAGTCCGCGTACGACATGCGGACTTGAACTCTTTAATATAGACAGTGTATGTTCATTGACAACTTAATAATGTAATGGGTAAAGAAGCGTCTTTACAAGAGCTATTCTTGTAATTGACGTACATTCCGCTGAAAGGCGGAGTGGGATTGTATAATGTGGCCAAGTTACTAAGTGCATATGGTGAATGCCTTGGCTGAGACTGTCTATGAAGGACGTGGTAAGCTGCGATAAGCGTCGGGGAGGTGCAAACAACCTTTGATCCGGCGATTTCCGAATGGGGCAACCCTGTACGCCGCAAGGCGTGCAATCCGAAAGGAAGACAACCCGGGGAAGTGAAACATCTCAGTACCCGGAGGAAAAGAAATCAACCGAGATTCCGTTAGTAGTGGCGAGCGAAAGCGGAACAGCCCAAACCGGTGTGCTTGCACATCGGGGTTGTAGGACCGCGTGAGTAGAGTTACCAATCAGAGTGTTAGTTGAACGGCCCTGGAACGGCCGACCAAAGAAGGTGAGAGTCCTGTAAACGAAAACACATCTGACTCGAAGCGAGTTCCTGAGTACCATCGGGCACGTGAAATCCGGTGGGAATCTAGGGAGACCACTCTCTAAGGCTAAATACACGTCTCAGACCGATAGTGAACCAGTACCGCGAGGGAAAGGCGAAAAGAACCCCTGAAGGGGAGTGAAATAGAACCTGAAACCGTATGCATACAAGCAGTTCGAGCCCTATGCCCTTTGCCGCAAGGCTTTGGGAATGGGTGAGAGCGTGCCTGTTGAAGAATGATCCGGCGAGTTGCTCGGTAGATGCAAGGCTAATTTTATCGGTGTAAGCCGGTTAAGAAGCCGAAGCGAAAGCGAGTCCGAATAGGGCGAATGAGTATCTATCGGCAGACCCGAAGCCAAGTGATCTATGCCTGGACAGAGTGAAGTCTCCTTAATCGGAGACGGAGGCTCGAAGCGTTAACCGTTGAAAAGGTTCTGCATGAGCTGGGTATAGGGGTGAAAGGCCAATCGAACTTGGTGATAGCTGGTTCTCCCCGAAATAGCTTTAGGGCTAGCCTGGTAATTTAAGGGTGAGAGGTAGAGCACTGGATAGCATAGGGAGTGTAACCCACTTTCCGACGCTAACCAAACTCCGAATGCTCATCTGTATATTACTGGAGTCAGTGCGCGAGGGATAAGCTTCGTGCGCAAGAGGGAAACAGCCCAGACCATCGACCTAGGTCCCAAAATATATGCTAAGTGGTAAAGGATGTGGAATTTCATAGACAGCTAGGAGGTTGGCTTAGAAGCAGCCATCCTTTAAAGAGTGCGTAACAGCTCACTAGTCAAGTGATTCTGCGCCGAAAACTCTCGGGGCTCAAGCATATTACCGCAGTCATGGATTTGGTGGTAGTTTACTACCATTAAGTGGTAGGGGAGCGTTCCTGCAGCAGTGAAGGTATACCGTAAGGAGTACTGGAGCGGCAGGAAGTGAGGATGTCGGAATAAGTAGCGATAAACAATGTGAAAATCATTGTCGCCGAAAACCTAAGGTTTCCTTGAGTAAAGTTCGTCTGCTCAGGGTTAGTCGATCCTAAGCCGAGGCTGAAAGGCGTAGGCGATGGGCATCAGGTTAATATTCCTGAACCATTTTTGGTGCGTTAAATGTAGCAAGTGACGCATCTCAGTAGGTCATCCGGAGATCGGTTGTTCCGGTTTCTGCCATGTAACAGTGGTGGATGTATTCCGCCGCAAGGTGGGAGAACTGACTGTATGGGGTGCCAAGAAAAGCCTTGCTGCCTGTGCCAGAAATGCTCGTACCGTAAACGGACACACGTAGGTGGGGTGAAAAACCTAAGGCGCGCGAGATAACTTTCGTTAAGGAACTAGGCAAAATGGCCCCGTAACTTCGGGATAAGGGGTACCCTATGCGTAGCAATACGTATGGGGTCGCAGTGAAACGGCTCTCGTGACTGTTTAACAAAAACACAGGACTCTGCTGAAATCACAAGATGATGTATAGGGTCTGACGCCTGCCCGGTGCTGGAAGGTCAAAGGGAGAAGTTAGTCTCCGCAAGGAGGCGAAGCCTCGAACTCAAGCCCCAGTAAACGGCGGCCGTAACTATAACGGTCCTAAGGTAGCGAAATTCCTTGTCGGGTAAGTTCCGACCTGCACGAATGGCGTAACAAAGAGAGCGCTGTCTCAACGAAAGACTCGGCGAAATTGTGGTATGTGTGAAGACGCACATTACCCGCGGTTAGACGAAAAGACCCCGTGGAGCTTTACTGTATCTTAGTCTTGAATTATGGAACTGAATGCGTAGAATAGCTGGGACCCTTTGAAGTCGCGGTTTTGGCCGCGATGGAGGGACAATGTGAAATACCAGCCTTTCGATTCTGTGGTTCTAACCCCTGTCAAACAGGGGAACATGGCTAGGTGGGCAGTTTAACTGGGGCGGTTGCCTCCCAAATTGTAACGGAGGCGTTCACAAGGTACCCTCAGGGCCAATAGAAATGGCCTATCGAGCGCAAGGGCAGAAGGGTGCTCAACTGC
>Ga0265316_10002221_pt1 | contig 20360 bp, 19 predicted proteins | sample 4522metaG_FD_202092 | JGI IMG/M metagenome (GOLD analysis project Ga0265316, IMG submission 202092) | Rhizosphere microbial communities from Carex aquatilis grown in University of Washington, Seatle, WA, United States - 4-5-22 metaG | ecosystem: Host-associated > Plants > Roots > Rhizosphere >... | reverse complement strand
ACCCCGGCCGCGAGGGCGGAGACGGGGTCGAAAGAATCTTCCGCATCCACCAGGGCGCAGATTTCCTCGCGTGCGGTGGCCGCGGCCAGGATGGAAACCAGCAAGCTGGTCCGGCCGGAAGAAGCCGGCCCGATAATTTCGGTCAGGCAGCCGCGCGGCAGTTCGATTCCGGAAATGCCGCTCGAGACCAGTTCGGGCGTGGTCCTGGATTGCCAGTCAAGGTGGCCGCCAAGCATCGACTCGAACTGCTTTTTCAGGACCGTCGCACTCATTTATATTCGCCTTTTATTCGCCTACACTATATTTTTACAGGATTTGGGCCGGGTCTGTCAATGGCCACAAGAAAGTGCTTTACAGAATACATAATGTAATGTATAAATAACTTTTAGTTAAAGGAAATGTACATGTCAGACTCGGAAAAGTGGGCGTGGTGGGCGATTGGAGTGGTGGTGCTGACCATCGCTGCGTATGCCGCCTTCGTCGCCTTCCTCAAGCACGGCCCAGCCACCTCCGCGGTTTTTGCGCTGTTAGCGCTGACCGCACTCCCGGCGTCCAGCCGGCGCTACTTCAAAGGACGACGCTTCGATGAACGAGAGAGCGCGATTGCCAACAAGGCGCTCCTGGCGGGTTTCCGTGCGTTCTGGGTGGCGTTCACAGGCCTCATCGTCGCCATCGGATTCATCAAGGGATGGGACGCTACCCTGAGCGTGCCGGTCTGGGCTCTCCAGGAAACTCTCTGGTGGGCGGTGATTCTCGTCCTGGGCGTACAAGCCCTGACGACTATCGTGCTTTACCGTGGTGGACCCCATGCCTAACCCGGAACCGGAAATCAAAAACCACATCCGCCGGTTCCGTTTCGACCATGGAGAGATGACCCAGGATCAACTGGCGAAACAGGCGGGCGTGACGCGCCACACCATCATGGCGTTGGAGGCGGGCAAGTATTTCCCGTCGCTGCTGCTGGCCTTCCGCATCGCGCGGGTTTTCGGAGCGCCTGTGGAGCAGATCTTCGAATATGTGGAGCAGCCATAACTCACCACGCCAGCGCCAGAGCCGCCACGCGCGGGTCGGCCCCGGCGCTCACCGTGCCGGTTCCGGCTTCCACCAGTATCCCCGCGCTGCTGTTCATCGACCATGGCCCTCGCATCGCCACCTTGTGGCCGCGGCGCGCCAACTCCGCGCGCACCGCATCGGGGATGCGGCCTTCGAGCGAGAGGTTGCCCGGATACATGGTATGGGGGAAGGGCGAGGCGGGAAAACTGGTCGTGGACCAGCGTGGGGCCTCGATGGCTTGTTGCATGTTCATCCCGAACTCCACGATGTTCAACAAGGTTTGCATGGTGCGCATGCACTGGTCGTCGGCGCCGGGGCTTCCGGTTACCAGGAGGGGTTGGCCCGCCTTAAGCACCAGCGTGCCTTGCAGTGTGCTGCGCGGGCGCTTGCCGGGTGCGAGCGCATTGGCGTGGCCGGGGACGAGCGAAAAATAATCGCCGCGGCAATTGAAGATGAATCCCAGGTTGCCGATTACCACCTTGGTGCCGAACAAGCTGTGCAGGCTGGGCGTGAATGAGATCATGTTGCGCTCTCGATCCACCACGGCAATGTAGCTGGTGTCGCCTTCGTGATCGGCGTCCCCGCTCAGGTTCACATCGCGCGGGCGGCTCACCGGCTCGAATCCGGGCGTGAATGGCGCGGGGTCTCCGGGACGAAACTCGAGCGATGCCTTGGCGGCGTCGATGAGCTTCCGGCGCCCCGCGGCGTAATCGTTCGAAAGCAGTCCCACATAGGGGATGCGGATGAAATCCATGTCGCCCAGGAAGGTGTCGCGATCGGCCATGGCGAGCTTGATGGCCTCGGCCGAGGTGTGGATGTAGTCGGCGGAGTTGAGCCCCATCTTTTTGAGGTCGTAGCCCTCCAGCATCTTAAGCGCGAACAGTTCGGCCGGCCCCTGGGTAGCCGAGGCGTTCTTGTACACCGTGTAGCCGTGGTAGTCGATAGACACCGGCTCTTCCACTTTGGCCGTATAGCTGGCGAAATCCTCATAGCGGAACAGGCCGCCGGTCTCTTCGGAGAACTTAGCCATTTCACGGGCGATATCGCCTTTGTAGAAGCGGTCGCGCGCGGCCTTCAGCGCGGCCTGGCGGCCCTGGGAAGCGGCCTGCTTCTCGGCCTCCACCAGGCGGCGCAGCGTGCGGGCCAGGTCCGGATTCTTCCAGACTTCGCCATCCTTCCAACTATGCCCGTCGGGAGCGGCGTAAACCCGGGCGCTGGTGGGATACTTCTGGAGGGCCGCGGAATTCAGCATGGTTCCCATGGGAACGCCGTGCTCGGCCAGTTCGATGGCGGGCGCCAGCAATTCGGCGAAGCTCCTGGTGCCCCAGCGCGAGAGCAGAATGTACCAGGCATCCACCACGCCCGGCACGGTGCCCGCGAGCAGCGAATCGTCGACCGGGATCTTGCCGCCCTGGTTGGCCTTGTACCACTCGATGGTGGCGAGTTTCGGCGCGGTCCCCTCGGCATTGAGCGAGAGCACCTTTTTCTGTTTGGCGTCGTAGATGAGCAGGGTGGCGTCGCCGCCGACGCCGTTCAAATTGGGCAGCACGATGCCTAGCACGGCCTGGCCGGCGATAATGGCGTCGAAGGCATTTCCGCCGGATTGGAGCACGTGTTCCGCGGTGAGAGTGGCGCGCGGCGCCATGGACGCCACGGCATATTGGGTGCCGCGCGCCAGTTGCTTCATGGTCTGAGTTTGTGCGCCGAGCGACGTCACTGCAACCAGCGACAGCGCCAAGGCTATTCTGCGAGTCATATTCCCCCCTCGAACACGCCTAGTATCGCAGATCTTAAACCTGCGGGTAGTGGGCCCAGGCCAATGCCAGACCAGACTGTTTTTCCCTCCACACAGCGTAATATGGTTGTATGGCGACGGCGCAGATTCGAGTACCCGAGGCGGAGATCGCCGAATTCTGCCTGCGCAACGGCATCCGGAAGCTCTCCTTTTTTGGCTCCGTACTCACGGACCGCTTTTCGGACGCGAGTGACGTCGACATCCTCGTCGAATTCGAACCGGATTGCCGTGTTGGTTATTTCGGACTGGCGGCTCTGGAGCGTGAGCTCTCCGCGCTACTCGGCCGCAAGGTCGATCTGCGAACTCCGGATGAACTCAGCCGGTACTTTCGCGAGGATGTCTTGAGGGCTGCGCGGGTTCAATATGTCCGAGAGTGACACCGTCCGTTTGCGCCACATTCTGGATGCGGCCCGGGAGGCGACCGAATTCGGGACTGGGCGCAGCGAGGCGATCTGGAGCGCGACCGTGTCTTCGCGCTCGCGCTGATGCGCTGCATCGAGATCATTGGCGAGGCGGCGTCCAAGGTTAGCCCCGAGGTACGAGCCAAACACCCGGACGTGCCATGGAGCGACATTATCGGAATGAGACATCGCTTGATTCACGCCTATTTCGAAATCGACCTTGGCCGAGTATGCGATACCCTGGCCACGGATCTCCCTCCCTTGATTGTTCAGTTGGAGCGTATCCTATCGGATTGACGCGGTTCGCGAGAGCTGTAAGCCCTCATATCCTGTGAAACGCCTTCAGAATCTCGCGCGTGGAGTAGTGCATCGCGATTGGGCGGCCGTGGGGACAGCTCATGGGGCAATCGGTGGCGGCCAGGGCGCGTAGCAGCCACTCCATCTTGGCGGCGTCCAGGCGGGTGTTGATCTTGATGGCGGCGCGGCAGGCGATGCCGGCGCAGATGGCGCGGCGCAGGTCGTCCATGGAGGCTCCGCGCAGTTCGCCTTCGGCGATTTCCAGAACCTCGAAGATGATCTTCTCCAGGTCCGAGGCGCCTACCGCGGCGGGCGCGGCCTTCACCGCGATGGTGCGGTTGCCGAACGGTTCGGTTTCGAAGCCGGAGGCGTGCAATTCGTCGGCGATACGGGCGTAGTCGATCTGCTGCTCGGGTGTGAGCTGCAGAATCAGCGGCATCAGCAGGCGTTGCATCTCGACGCGGCCGACGGCGCGCTGCTTCATGACCTGCTCGAACAGGATGCGCTCGTGCGCCACGTGCTGATCGATGATCCACAGGCCGTCGCGGCCGGCGGCGATGATGAAGCTCTCGTGGATCTGGCCGAGAGGGCGCAGATCGGAGAGCACCGAAAGCGACATCTCGGGCGGCGGGATGGCTTCGGGCGGGAATTCGCCATGGGCGTCCAGGGACCGCTGGAGCTTGCCGGAAGGTGGGGGACCGGGGGTGACTTCGAGCGGCGGCGCGCTGAAATCCAGGCGCGGCGCGGGGCCGGCCGTGGGCCGCAAGGCGAATTCCGGTAGCGCCGGCTCGGGCTCCGGCTCGGCCAGGCTCACCGCCGCCGGCGCCTCGTTGGCCATCATCTGGCTGAATTCGGAGTAGGGAAGCCGCGCGGCCGGTTGCGCGGCTGCCGAGGGCTGCACGGCGGGCGAAAATGTCGGCGCCGGCCGGCTCTCCATCAGCCGGTCGCGCAGGGTATCGCGCACGAAATCGTGAACGAACGACCCGTGCCGGAATCGCACCTCGGTCTTGGAGGGGTGCACATTCACATCCACCTCGCCGGGGTCGCATTCCAGAAACAGCAGCGCGAAAGGATACGCCGAAGCCGGCATCAGATTGTGATAGGCCGAGGAGAGCGCGTGCAGCAAGGTGCGGTCGCGGATCAGGCGGCGGTTGACGAAGATGAAAATCGAATTCCGGTTGGCCTTCTGCACCTGCGGCCGCGAGAAAAAGCCGGTCAGCCGGAACATGCGCTGTGACGGATCGTCGTCCGGGCCGGGTTCCCTGCGGTATTCCGCAATGGCTTCGGAGGGCGGCACGCTGGGCGGTGGCAGGAATATCTCTTTCTCGCGCACGCCGATATCCACCAACTCGTCGAGCACCTGGCTGCCGAACACCTGGTACACCCGCTCCTTCAGGGTGGCCACGGGCGTCACGTGCAGCAGCTCGGTGGGGCCGCTGGTGAGGCGAAAGGTCCGGTCCGGGTGCGCCAGGCTGTAGTGCGTGACGAGCGACGCAATGTGGGCCAGCTCAGTCGGCTCCGTGCGCAGGAATTTTCTGCGGGCGGGCACGTTGTAGAAAAGGTCGCGCACGGTGATGACCGTGCCGCCCCCCAGCGCGGCTTCTTCGCATCGCAGCATCTTGCCGCCGGCGATCTCGATGCGCGTGCCCGTGGTCTCCTCGGCGCAGCGGGTTTCGAGCAGCAGCCGCGAGACCGATGCGATGGAGGGCAGCGCCTCGCCGCGGAACCCCAGCGTGGCGATCGAGAGCAGGTCCTTCACATCGCGGAGCTTGCTGGTGGCATGCCGCTCGAAGGCCAGCAGCGCGTCGTCGCGCAACATGCCGCAACCATCGTCCACCACGCGGATCAGGCGGCGGCCGCCGGATTCCACCTCCACCCGCAGGTCGGTGGCGCCGGCGTCCAGGGAGTTCTCGAGCAGTTCCTTGACCACCGACGCCGGCCGCTCCACCACTTCCCCGGCGGCGATCTTGTTGGCTACCTGGTCGGGAAGAATGCGGATGCGGCCCATGATGTTAGCGGCTGCCTACGCCAGGTTGAGCACCTGCTTGACAGTGCCGCTCTGCTCCTGGATCTTCCCCTGGAGCATCATGAGCGCGTAAATGAGCTGCTCGGGCCGCGGCGGGCATCCCGGCACGAACACGTCGATGGGGATCACCTGGTTCACCGGAACCAGCGCGTAGTTGTTGAACACCCCCGTGGAGGTGGCGCACGCCCCCATGGAGATGGCCCACTTGGGTTCCGGCATCTGCTGGTAGAGGTGGCGGATGACGGGCGCCATTTTTTGGGAGACGCGTCCGGCGATGATCATGAGGTCCGACTGGCGCGGCGATCCGCGGAAGACCTCGGCGCCGAACCGCGCGATATCGAACCGCGAAGCCGACATCGACATCATTTCGATGGCGCAACAGGCCAGCCCGAAGGTCATGGGCCAGATGGAATTCTTGCGCGCCCAGTTCACAGCGCCATCGAGCGTGGTCAGCACGATCCCTTGGGAAAGGGCGGCCACAGCATTGGCAACGGAGTAATCGTCGATCCGCGCAAACAATTCCGCGGGCCCGCTGGCGAGCGGCTTCTCCATACCCGTATTCTCGCATGGAAACACCCGCCGCCACGGAATGAGCGGCATAGAAAGGGATCGCGGTAGGGATGCCGGTTCCCGGCACCCCCGCACGGACCCGTGCGGGCGCTCATTAGCGCACACGGTTCTTATCGCGGATGTGTGGCGCAAAACCGCTGGTGCAGTTCGCGCTGACCGTTGGGATGCCCAACGGCCTCAGCTTCCCATTGGCCTTCGGAATGTAGACGCGCCGTACCGCCATTGGCCGGTAGGTCTTGGCGCGCAGCGATTCCTGGATCTCATCCACAAGTCCCTTTACGCCGGCTTCCGACGCCTCGATCTGTTCGAACGTGACGCCATCCACCCCAGGCGCTCCCTGGTTGGCTCGCACCCGGCTTCGACCCGAAAAGCATGGGTCCCCCGGCCTCCAGCGTGTCGCGCCGGTAGATCCGGTCGTATGGAGATGCAGAGTAAGGCAAGGGTAAGAAGAGGCACCTGGTGAGTGGGGATGGCGTGTTTCCCCGGGTTTGAAGAGGGTGCAGAGGAGGCGGAGAGCGCGGAGCCCGCCGGGTTATACTGCGGAGGAAGGAGGACTCCGATGTCCAGGTCTTTGATTGCCCTTTTACTGGTTCCCGCCGGGCTGTTCGCGCAGGATCTGAAACCCGCGGCCCTGCCGGCGCCGCAGACCAGCGGAGGCAAGCCGCTGATGCAAGCCCTTAAGGAACGCAAGTCGACGCGCGAATTCACCACCGAGAAGCTCTCGCCGCAGGTGCTCTCGAACCTGCTGTGGGCCGGCTGGGGCATCAACCGCGAGGATGGCCGCCGCACCGCGCCCTCGTCGTCGAACCGGCAGGAAATCGAACTCTACGCGGTGATGGCGGATGGCGCCTACGTATACGACGCCAAGGGCAACGCCCTCAAGCCGGTGGCCAGCGGCGATTTGCGGAAGCTCACGGGGACGGTGCCCTTTGTCGCCGAAGCGGCTTTGAACCTGGTTTACGTGGCCGACTTCGCGAAGATGGGAAATGGCGACGAGAACAACAAGAATGCCACGTCCAACGCCAATGCCGGGTTGATCGCTGAAAACGTGTACCTGTTCTGCGCTTCGGAAGGTCTCGGCGCGGTAGTGCGCGGGTCGGTGTCCCGTCCCGAACTAAGCAAGGCCCTGAACCTGCGGCCGGACCAGCGGATTGTGTTCGCGCAGACGGTGGGACACATCAAGAAGTAGGCGGCGGCTGTCAAGCACGATTACGTCAGAATGGCACGTCCTTGTCGTCGAAACCTTCACCCACTCCCCTGGGGCGGCGCACAAATCTGGCCGGCTTCGCGTCGATCCGCGACGGGCGCACGAGGAACCCGCTGGCCCTCTCGAACAGCGTGACTTTCGGCTCGCCTTCGAATCGCGCGGCGTTTAGCAGCGGCCGGGAGCGGCACCTGTCGGGATGGAATGGCGTCCCCAAGGGGATTCGAACCCCTGTTACCGCCGTGAAAGGGCGATGTCCTAGGCCGGGCTAGACGATGGGGACTGGTTGGCCGGATGAAAGGCGATCAATCCTACTGTAGCGTCCGCGGAACCCTACCGTCAACCCGGCGCCACCGCGGCTTTTTCTTGCGGCCCGTGTTAATTCCAGCAGACGAGGGTTTTTGCGTAATCCCGCGGCGGCTCCCAACGTCCAAACAACAAGGAGGATCATGAAACTCGTTCGACTATTGGCGGTTCTTTGCGCCGCAACCGGCTGGCAGGCGGCCGCTCAGACCTGGGATACTAGCGGCAACAACATGCTCAACGGAACGTACTACTTCCGGCAAGTGGCCTTCTTCTTGTCGAGCACCGGCTCACTCAGCGAGGCAGATGCCCTGTACGGCACCATCACCTTCAACGGCAACGGGGCTTACAGCTTCACTAATTGCACGCTGTACGATTCCGGATACGGGCTCGCGGCCTGCGCGGCGTTTGGCGTCCCCACTAGCGGCACCTACTCCATCGCGGCCTCCGGCTACGGATTCCTTTCCAGTCCGATACCGGGCGGAGGTGCCGTTTACGGACTGGTCTCCCAGCAGGGCATTTTCATCGCCAGCAGCACGGAAAGCGGCTTCAACGATCTTTTCATCGCCGCGCCGCTGGCTTCGCCCGCGCCGACGGCTGCAACCTTCAAGGGCTCCTACTGGCTGGCGGATATGGACGTTTCGAATGGCATCAGCTCGATGTTCCAGGTGAATTCGGACGGCGTAGGCAACCTGGGAAACGTGTCCCTCACGGGATACGTTCAGGGCTATGGCTCGACCGTGGCCACCCAGACCGCAGCCGCGGTCAAATACTCCTTCAGCGGCGGCGCCGCCGTGGTGACGTTTCCGAGCCCATCGAATGCCACCCTGATCGCCGGGCAAAAGTACCTGTATTTTTCGCCGGACGGCAACTTCGTCTTTGGCGGGTCGCCCCAAGCCTGGGATTTCCTGGTGGGAATTCGCACCGCATCCGGCACGCCCAGCTTTGGGGGCCTCTACTACCAGGGCGGCATTGACCTGTCCTCCGGCTTCGATTCTTACTACGGATCGCTCAACGCCAATGGGGGCGTGGCAGTGGGCCACCAGCGGGTGGCCGACGTGATGGACGGCTACCTCTACGGCTACACCTACGGCGAAGCGTACTCGGTAGGGACGGATGGAACGTACAGCAATCCCAACATCATGCGCTATGTGGTAGGCGCCGGAGGGGTGCGCATCGGGTCCGGAATCGGTCCTTACCTGGGCATTAACGTGGCGCTCCCGGCGCCTGGCTTCAGCGGCTCGGGTGTGTACCTCAATCCGGCGGGGATCGTGAACGCCGCCAGCTCGGCGCCTTTCACGGCGGGTATCGCTCCCGGGGATTTCATCACCCTTTACGGCACCAACCTGGCGCCCGGAATCGCGACTGCCTACACGGTTCCGTTCCCGACGACAGCGGGGCTCGACGGCGTCCAGGTGACGGTCAACGGTCTCCCGGCGCCGGTCCAGTTTGTGAGCCCGGGACAGATCTCGGCCATCGTGCCGTATGCCGTCGGGTCTTCGATTGCCCGTATCCAGGTGAACAACAACGGCGTCCTCTCGAATGTGGTAACCGAATTCGTGAACCTGACGGCGCCGGGCGTGTTCACCGTGCCCGCCGGCGGTCTGGGTTATAGCGCCGCGCTGCACGGGGATTATTCGCTGGTAACGAAGCAAAACCCGGCGCAAGTGGGTGAGACGGTGGCCGTGTACCTGACGGGGCTCGGGACCACGAATCCAGTGATTCCGGACGGCTCGGCCGGGCCGGCCAGCAGCCAGACGAACAACACCATCCAGGTTTACATCGGTGGAGTACAGGCGACCGTCTCCTACTCCGGCCTGGCGCCTGGCTTGGCCGGGCTGTATCAGGTCAACTTTGCCGTGCCCAGCACCGTTACCGCGGGAGACAACAGCCTCGAGATCGTGGGCCCGGATTCGGACGCGGCCGAGGCCCTGATTCCCGTGGGAAGCGCCACGAGCGCATCCGCCGCCAGTCCGGCGCCTCAGCCCGCCATGGCGCGCCGGCCCAAGCCGCTGCGCCCGCCCGCAAAATGACCGACTGTTGGCGGCCCGCACTGTTGTAAACTGGATGAGTTGTCCCACATATGACTTCGGTTGCTTCTCTGGAGATCGTCAGCGCGCACAGTCCCGATTCCGACGACGCCTTCATGTTCTACGGCCTCGCCACCAAGAAGGTCCGTTCGCCCCGAGTTTCCTTCCGCCACGTGCTGGAAGACATCGAGACCCTGAACCGTAAGGCCCTCGATGGCCTCTATGAGCTGAGCGCCATTTCCTATCACGCCTACCCGTACGTGGCCGACAAGTACGTGCTCATGGCCAGCGGCTCGAGCGTCGGCGATGGGTACGGTCCCATGATTATCTCCACCCACCCCATGGAACCGGAAGAGCTGAAGGGCAAGCGCATCGCCGTGCCCGGCACGCTGACCACCGCGTACCTGGCGTGCAAGCTGTTCCAGCCGGATTTCGAAGCCGTGGTCACGCCCTTCGACAAGATCACGGACGCCGTCCGGGAGCGCGCCGTCGACGCGGGCCTCATCATTCACGAGGCGCAATTGACCTTCGACCGCGAGGGTTTTCATCGTATCGTGGATCTGGGGCGGTGGTTCAAGAACCGCTTCGGCCTGCCGCTGCCGCTGGGCGCCAACGTCCTGCTGCGGTCGCTCGATCCCGAAATTCAGAGCGAGTGCTGCCGGCTGATGCGCGAGAGCATTCAATACGCCCTGGACAACCACGACGAGGCGCTGGAGTATGCGCTGCAGTTCGCCGGCGACATGGAACCGCGCCTGGCGGAAAAGTTCGTCGGCATGTACGTCAACCACTACACGCTGGACGCCGGCGAGGTGGTCCCGCGGGCCGCGCAGAAACTGCTCGACCTGGGTTTCGAAGCGGGCCTCGTGCCGCGCCGCGTGGAAGTGGAATTCGTGCGCTGACCGGGGTGGGACAGGCGAAAGCGCCGGTCCCACCCCGCGCTCCGCCGGCGCCGTTGGACCAGGCCGCCATCGTACCCAGGATGTGGGTTAACCACCAGGTCCAGCGTACCCCCCGGACTCACTATCCCGATACGGTCTATATGGTCGAAGTTGTTCTGAGTGTAGCCGTTACAGTCGAACACCACCGCTCCGTGGCTTGTCTGGCCGTATGGTGATCCCCTATCGGGAAGCTGCGCCGCACCTGCGCAGGGGCCCAATGAGGTGGACGGTGGTGGCTCCCGGGGGATACCATTTCATGTATGTTTAAGGTTTTCGGAATGGTCGCGATGGCCGCGTTGCCCGTCCTGGCCCAGCAGGGCTCCCTCGCGGCGGAGCGCATACGCGAGCACGTCAGGTTTCTGTCGCTCGATTTGCTGGAGGGGCGCGGCGTCGGCCAGCGAGGCGGCGATATCTCCACCGAGTACCTGGCCGCGCAGTTCGCCCTGGCGGGGGCGCAGCCGGCGGGCGGCCACGGAAGCTACTTCCAGAAGGTGCCGTTGGCGGGGATTGAGACCACGCCCGACGCGCAGCTTTCAGCTGCGGCGGGGAACCGCGGCGTGGAGTTCCGCTGGCTCGAGGATTTCGTGGGCGTGAGCCAGCGGCAAACGCCGCGCACAAGCTTCGAGGGCGAGGCCGTTTTTGTGGGCCACGGCATCGCCGCGCCCCAGTGGAAATGGGACGACTTCAAAGGCGTGGACGTGAAAGGCAAGGTGCTGGTACTGTTCACCAACGAGCCGGCCTCGAACGACCCGGCGTTCTTCGAGGGCCGCGCGCTCACCTACTACGGCCGATGGACCTATAAGTACGAGGAAGCCGTGCGGCGGGGGGCGGTGGGCGCCATCCTCATCCACACCACGCCCACCGCGGGCTACGGCTGGGAGGTGGTGCGCAACTCCTGGGGCCGCGAGGTGCCCTTCGTCAAACTGGCCCCGGGCGAACCGTCGTTGGCCTTTCAGGGATGGGTGGCGCGCGAGGCCGGAGAGAAGTTGCTGGCCCTGGCGGGTAAGACCGTCGATGAGCTTCTGGCGGCTTCCGAGAAGCGCGACTTCCGGCCGATTCCGTTGGGTATCCGGATCGCCGGCAGCATGCCGGCGAAGATTCGGGAGCTGGATACGCGCAACGTGGCGGCCCTCGTGCCGGGCAGCGACGCCAGTCTGAAGGACGAAGTGGTGGTCTTCAGCGCGCATTGGGACCACCTGGGAATCGGCACGCCCGTCAACGGCGATGCCATCTACAACGGCGCCATCGATAATGCCACGGGCTGCGGCATTCTGCTGGAACTGGCGCGCGCGTGGGCCGCCCTGCCGCAGAAGCCGCGGCGCTCCGCGCTGTTCCTCTCGGTGACGGCGGAAGAAGGCGGGCTGCGCGGCTCCGAGTATTACGCCGCGCATCCGCTGTACGCGCCCGGCAAGACGGCCATCGATTTGAATTACGACGCGCTGTATCCTTTTGGCCGCGCCAGGGACGTGGTGCTGACGGGCGCCGAACGCACCACGGTGTGGCCGCTGGCCCAACAGATCGCCAAACGGCTGAATCTGGTGATTTCCTCCGATGCGCAGCCGGAGCAGGGCCACTATTTCCGTTCCGACCACTTCTCATTCGCGCACGCGGGCATGCCGGCGTTTTCCATCGGCCACGCCACCGAATTCCTGGGGAAGCCTCCGGGCTACGGCCAGAAGGTGTGGGAAGAGTACAACAACAAGCACTACCACCAGCCCTCGGACGAATTCCAGGCGGATTGGGATTTCACGGCGGTCCAGCAGGCGGCCGAGTACGGCTTTGTGCTCGGAATGGAGATCGCCAACCAGGAGAAGCTCCCCGATTGGCGCCCCGGGGACCAGTTTCACCGCTAGATCGTCTGTCCCGCCGCCCATCACGGGAAGCGCAATACGGTGTAGTTCGCCAGCGTAAGCGTGTCGCCGGTTTGCGCCAGCATTCCTTGAAAATCGATGGTTAAGCCGCCGGTGTAGGCGTCCGCGGCGCCGGAAACGGTAGCGCCGAATGGGAGAATGGTGCCCCAGGATTGCGAGTCCAACTGCGCGCCGGCCGACAGAATGGCCGCGTTGGCCCGCCCCGTGACGAGCGCGTCCGCGGCGCCGGCGTCGCGCTGCAAGATGGTGGTGGCGCCCCAAAAAATCGCGAAGGTGAAGCCCGAAACCGTGCCTTGGTGCGCGAAATCGAAGCGGATCTCGACGCGGTCGCCGGGCGCCAGGAGTCCCGCCGGAATGGCGCAGGTTCCGATGCTGGTGAAGGTGGCGGCGGTGGTGGCTGCGCCCGTCCCGCTGCACAGCACCTGGGGACTGGTGAACACTTGCGGCGCGCTCGCATCCGTTGCCGTGAGGCGATAACTGGCCAGCAGCGTATCGGCCGGCTGCGGCGCGGCGGCGGGGACGAACTGAATCGTGCTGCCGGTAAGGGTGTAGTCCTGAACGATCGTCTGGAGCACGCCGTTGCGGTAGACCGCCAGGCTGGAGGCGGGGACGGGGACGGCCGACAGGGTGAACGAGGTGTTGGAGCCGTCCACGATGCCGGCCGGGGAGTCGCCGTCCACGAAAGATGGTTGCGCACCGCCGCAGGGTCCCGAAGAGCCATCCACGTGTACGCAATCGGTGGCGCTGCCGATCGCCGACTCGAGCGCGCCCAGGGGATTGACCACGGCCACGCGGCCGGCGGCGAAGCCCGGTCCCTTCAGCGGCCGAGCACCCAGATCGGCCACCAGCCCCACGATGTCGGTTTCCTGAGACGGGGTAGACGCTCCGCCGCCGGTATCGGCCGCCACACTGGAGGGCGAAGCCACCCGCACATCCCGCACGTGAAGCGGCTGCGCGCTGGAGGGAACCGACCAGGTCTCTTCGAACTGAATGCGCCCATTGCTGTTGTACTTGACCGAGTAGTAGGTCGCCGGCGTGCCGGTGGTGGTGGGAACAAGCTGCACGTGGAGATTGCCGTCCACGATTTTGACGGTTGTGCTCTGGGTGGCGATGGTGGAATTGTCCATGGCTTGAAAGCTGGTCCAACTGATGATCGCGGTGCCATTGAAACGCGTGCCATCGGCTTTGTAGAGAATATCCTGAATGGTGGTGAGCGGCGGCCCCGCGAGCGCGTACGAAGCCAGCCCCACAGCCGCAAAAAACAAACGCAAAGTCATGATCCCTCCGGAAAAGGAAAGACCCGCGCCGGAACGGGCGCGGGGGAAGCGAAACCCTCCTGCCGACTTTAGTTTAGCTGGCGACCCCGCGCGGAAACCCCGGTCCGGCGCGGGCGCAAGACGCTAACCGATAGCAGGGAAACCGCTTAGATGACCAGAAAATTTTCGCAAATGCTTGTGACCGGATTCGGCGTAGGGGCGGGCATGCCCGGCTCCTACAACGGAATCTCGAAGTAGAACAGTTCTTTGCCGGTGCCGGCTTCGGTGAGACCGTTCAGATAGATGGTGGCGCCGCGCTGCAGGCCGGTCCGGAAATATAAGAATCCGCTGGCCGACTGTCCCGCCGGCAGCACCTGGGCGGCCAACGCGCGGCCTTCGATCTCCCAGGCATCCAGCGGGTTCTTCTTGGAGAGGATCTTGGGCTTGCCGCCCGGCCCGGTAATCACTCCGGGACGTTCCGGCCCGCGCAGGTAGCGTACGTCCTTGGCGGGTGTGGCATCCACGCGGTCGTGGTTGGGGCCCACGTATTCGGCCTTCAGCTTGTCGAGCCGGATGGTCTTGTCGCTATCGTTCTGGATCACCACCAGGACCGGCAGAATGCCGTATTGGTAGGGGTCCAGTTTTCCGAACGCGGTCTTCACCTTATCCGCCGAGACGTACGCGTCCACACCGATGGTGACCTGGGCGTTGGTCTGGCGGTGCTCCAGGCCGGCGGCCGGCGGAGCGTGGAACGCGGCCGTATCCTTGTCCGCGGCGAATGCCGCGGCTATACTCAATAAAAGAGCCAAACGTTTGAAAATACGGGGCATCTATTTCCTCTACCGAGTCCTACAGGCCGTCGGGCTGCCTGTCCTGATATTGTATTTCCTGTTTCGCGGTTTGCGGAACCGCGGTTACTGGCGGAGCTTGCCGCAACGCTTTGGCTTCCTCCCGCGCTCTTATAGACAGACCGGCCCCGGGGCCATTTGGTTGCACGCAGTTTCGGTGGGCGAGGTGCTGGCGTGCGTGGAATTCCTGCGCCGCTTGCGGGGGGAGTTTCCACATTCCCGGCTGTTCGTTTCGACCTCGACCCTGGCTGGCCGTGCCACCGCCGGCGACAAACTCGGCGGCCTGGCCGACGGTGTCTTCTTCGCGCCCGTGGATTACGTGTTCGCGGTGCGGCGCGTGCTCCGCGCCCTGCGGCCCGCGGTGGTGGTGATTGCGGAAACCGAAATCTGGCCCAATCTGTTTCGCGAGGCGCACCGCACGGGCGCGGGCCTGGCGATTGTCAATGGCCGCATTTCGGACCGCGCTTTTCCGCGCTACGTGCCTTGCCGGTGGTTCTTTCGGGGAGTGCTCTCGGCGGCGGATTGCATCCTGGCGCAAACCGGCGCCATGGGCGAGCGCTTTCTGGCGCTGGGGGCGCTTCCCGAGCGCACGCGCACGGGCGGCAATTTCAAATACGATTTCGCGGCGCGCGCGGCGGCGGCCGGCTCCCCGGTGGCGGCTTTGCTGGAGCGCGCGCGGCCGGGCAAAGTGTGGATCGCCGCCAGCACCATGCCGCCCGCCGGGCCCAGAGGGCACCCCGGCGACGTGGACGAAGACGACGCGGCCATCGCGGCATTCCGGGAACTCGCCGCGCGGCATACGGACCTGCTGCTGATACTGGCGCCGCGAAAGCCGGAGCGATTCGACGCGGCGGCGGCGAAACTGGAGACTGCCGGCATTCGGCACCTGCGCCGTTCGCGCCTGGATGGCCGGGACACGCTGGCGCTCCCGGCGGTGCTGCTGCTCGACACCATCGGCGAATTGAGCGGCCTGTTTTCCTTGGCGGACGCGGTCTTCATGGGCGGAACCCTGGCCCGGCGCGGCGGGCACAATATTCTGGAGCCGGCATTTTTCGCCAAACCGGTGATTGCCGGGCCGCACATGGAGAACTTCCAGGCCATTGCGGACGAGTTCCGGGAGGCTGGCGCATACCTGGAAATCGAAGACGCCGCCGAACTGGCCGGCGCGGTGGCGCGAGTGCTGGAATCACCGGAGTGGGCCGGCGAGATTGGGCAACGCGCGCGCCTGGCGGCGGAAGCCCGCGGCGGGGCTACGGCACGCGCCGTGACACTGGTGCGCGAGTTATACCGCGTGCCCCGCGACCGTCCCGCGCAGCCATGGTTCCTGGCGGCCTCGCTGCTGGCGCGGCTGTGGCGATGGGGCGCGCGCCAGAAGTTGCGGCGCGATTATGCCCGCCGCCGCAAGCTGATGTGTGGGGCAGGATTGCCTGCCCCACAAGACCGCGTGCCGGTGATTAGCGTCGGCAATATCACTATGGGCGGCACCGGCAAAACGCCCTGCGTGCTGCTGCTGGCCGAGATCCTCAAGCGGCGGGGGCGCAAGCCGGGGATTCTGACGCGCGGCTACGGCCGCAACTCTCCCCACAAGCACCTGGCGCTCGAGCCCGGCGCGGTGGTGAACGCCGAACATTCCGGCGACGAGCCGCAGATATTCGTCCGTTCGGGCCTGGCGCCGGTGGGCATTGGAGCGGACCGCTTCCGTACCGGCACACTGCTGGTGCGCGATTTCGGCGCCGACGTGCTGCTGCTGGACGACGGGTTCCAGCACCAACGGCTGGCGCGCAGCGTGGATGTGGTGCTGATCGACGCCCTGGACCCGTTTGGCGGCGGCCAGGTCTTTCCGTTGGGCCGCCTGCGCGAGGCGCTGGCGGGCCTGGCGCGCGCGGACCTGATCCTGATCACGCGCAGCGAACTCTCCGATCTGGATGCCAACATCGAACGCCAGGTGCGCCGGTGGAACGTGCGCGCGCCAGTGTTCCGCGCGGGCGTCGAAGCCCAGGCGTGGGTAGAGCTCCGCACGGACCGGCGGCACCCGCCGGCGGAGCGGCCCTTCGAGCGCGCGGGCGTGTTCTGCGGGCTGGGCAATCCGGAAACGTTTCGCCGCACGCTCCAGCGCCTGGGCGTAGATCCGGTGGCCTGGGTGGATTTCGAAGACCACCACCGCTACCGCCCGCGCGAGCTGCGGCACATTGCGCATGAAATGCGCGCCCAGGGCGCCACGGCGCTGGTAACCACCGAGAAGGACGTCATGAATCTCTGCGAAGGTTCCGGCGACCTGCTGGCGCCGCTGCCGCTCTACTGGCTCAAAGTGGGCATGAGCATCGATCGCGAGGCCGAGTTCGTTAGCGAGATCGAGCGACGGCTAGTCGGAAACGGCCCCGCGGCCCCGAGTCAGCAGCATCCAACTGAGCGCGGTCAGCAAGATCCCACCCAGGAAGATACCCCATTCTGAAAGAGCGGGCACAGCGGAAAGAGCAGGCCCAAAGGCCGGCGAAGCCAGTCGCCCGATCTTATTGACTTGCCCCTCCGCAAACCACAGGTTGCCGTCGGGGCCGGTCGTGATCCCCTCGGGTCCGCTGTTGGCCGTAGGGATAGGAAACTCCGTGACGGAGCCGCTGGTGGTAATGCGCCCGATGTTGTTACCGTCAGCCTCCCCAAACCATAGGCTGCCGTCTGGTCCGCTCGTGATTCCGATGGGGGTGCGGAGGCCAGAGAGAGGGAACTCCGTGATCGATCCGCCGGTGGTAATCCGCCCGATCTTGTTACTGTTCTCCTCCGTAAACCACAAGTTCCCGTCCCTTCCAGCCGCGATCCAATATGCGCCGCCGCCGGCAGTCGGGACGGGGAACTCCGTGACCGTGCCGCTGGTGGTAATCCGCCCGATCTGGTTGGCATTGAGCTCGGTAAACCAGAGGTTGCCATCCGACCCGGTCACGATTGCGATGGGCCTGCCGCCGGCAGTCGGGATCGGGAACTCCGTGATGGAGCCGCTGGTGGTAATCCGCCCGATCTTGTTCCCGTTAGCCTCCGTAAACCACAAAGCGCCATCCGGCCCGCTCGTGATCCCGTCCGGCCCGCTGCCGGCCGTCGGCACGCTGAACTCGACCGTTCCGCCGGTGTTACCTCGCAGGATTTTGTTACCACTATACTCTGTGACCCAGAGGCTGCCGTCCGGTCCAACTGTGATCCTTATGGGGTGGCTGCCTGCTGAGATTGGGAACTCGGTGATTACGCCGCCAGGGGTAATCCGCCCGATCTGGTTGGCGTTGTATTCCGTAAACCACAGGTTACCGTCCGACCAGGTCGTCATCGAGCGGGGAAAGCTGTTGGCCGTCGGTGTGCTGAACTCGGTAATGGAAACCTGCCCGACCAAGATGACGGATGAAGCGAGCAGGATGGCCGTTATGCGGACGCCGGTGCTTCTGAAAGCCGCCCTGACGCCTGCCTGCAGTGAGCGTGAGCCGGACCTCATTCGAATATCTCCTGTTCCTTTTTGGACCTCCAGGTCCCATTCAGTATAAACCAAACCGCCATCCTTTGGTCCTGCGAGTTGCACTGCGCGTTGCATCTTCTGCGCGAGCCGCCGGCCGCCCAGCGGGCCGCGTCAGCAACTCCGCGAGGGCAACCGCATGGGCGCCGGAGGCGTTGGAGAAATGGTGGTCTAGAAATTCACGATGGACGCGAACGATACCGGGTCCAGGCTGGCGCCGCCCACCAGGACGCCGTCGATTTCCGGCTGCGCCATGAGCGTCCGGGCGTTGTCGGGCTTGACGCTGCCGCCATACAGAATGCGGATGGCGTCGGCCGCCTCTTTACCGAACTTCCCGCGCACCTGGGCGCGAATCGCACGATGCGCGGCGGCCGCGATTTCCGGCGTCGCGGTCTTCCCGGTTCCGATGGCCCAGACCGGTTCGTAGGCGATCGCAATGCGGGCGAACTGCGGCTCCGTGAGGCCGGCGATTCCCCGCTGGAACTGGCGCACCAGCACGGCTTCGGTGTGGCCGTTTTCGAATTCCTCGAGGCACTCTCCCACGCAGACGATGGGGGTGAGGCCAAATTCCAGCGCGGCCTGGGTGCGCTTGAGCACAGTTTCGTCGGTCTCGGCGAAATACTGGCGCCGCTCGCTGTGCCCGACAATGGCATAGGTTGCGCCGGCGGCCACGATCATGGGGCCGGAGATTTCGCCGGTGAACGCCCCTTCCTTGGCCCAGCCGATGTTTTGCGCGCCAATGCGGATGCGCGTTCCCTGGGCGGCTGCCACGGCCGCGGCGAGGTTGGTGAAAGGGGGGCAGATCACAACTTCGCAGTGTTCCGCTTGTCCGGCCAAGGGCCCGAATTTCTCGAAGAATGTGGTGGTTTCCGCGGGCGTCTTGTACATTTTCCAATTGCCCGCCATGACTGGTTTTCTCATAGGATTTCCTTCAAAAAGCTGGCGCCATTGTCGATGACGACGCCAAAATTCGCGGCCACGGTCTGGCCGATATCCGATAACGAGCCGCGCAGTCCGAGGTTGACGGCGCGAACCTGGGGACCGAAGACCATGAGCGGTACATACTCGCGGGTGTGGTCGGTGCCCGGCGTGGTAGGGTCGCAGCCGTGGTCGGCGGTGATGATGGCGGCGTCGGCTGGGCGCAGGGCGCTCTGGAATTGCGGCAGCCAGGCGTCCAACTGCTCGAGCGCGGCGCCGTAACCCTCGATATCGTTGCGATGGCCGTATTGCTGGTCGAAATCCACCAGGTTGACGAAGATCAAGCCGGCATCGAGGGAGTCCATGGCCTCGATAATCTTGACCATGCCGTCGGAGTTGCTCTTGGTCTTCACCGATTCGCGGATGCCGCGGCCCAGGAAGACGTCGAAGATTTTGCCCACGCCGTAGACCGGCACGCCGCGCTCCTCGAGCCGGTCGAGCAGCATGCCGGGGGGCGGAGGCACGGCGTAATCGTGACGGTTGGTGGTGCGCGTAAAGCTGCCCGGCGCGCCGATGAAAGGCCGCGCGATGACCCGCCCCACTTCATGCGGCCCGCGCAGAATCTCACGCGCGGTTTCGCAGATCTTGTAGAGTTCCCAGAGCGGGATGACCTCTTCGTGCGCGGCCACCTGGAAGACGCTGTCGGCGGAGGTGTACACGATGGGCGATCCGGTGCGCATGTGCTCGGGCCCGAGATCCTTGATGATTTCCGTGCCCGAGGCTGCCACGTTGCCCAGAGACTTGCGGCCGATGCGCCGCTCGAACTCGCGCATGATTTCCGGCGGGAACCCGTGCGGATAGAGCGGGAACGGCCGCGCCAGGTGGATGCCCACCATTTCCCAGTGGCCGGTGGTTGTGTCTTTGCCCGGCGAGCGAAGCGTGCAGCGCCCGTAGGCGCCGGCGGGAGGTTCGGCCGGCGGGATGCCCGCCAGCGGCTTGATATTGCCGATCCCCAGCCGCGCGAGGTTGGGCAGCTTCAGCCCGCGGATGCGCGCGATGTTGCCAAGGGTATCGGCGCCGGGAGGGTCGCCATATTCGGCGGCATCCGGCATGGCGCCGACACCTACACTGTCAATCACGATCCAGATTACGCGGCGGAACACTACTTTTGAGCGTAACATGCGCGGTGGGGCAGCCATGAGGCGGTGGCGCTGGGACCCACCACCAGCACCTGGCGGTCGAACCACACCTCGAACCCGGCGGCTTTCAGCCCTTGGTAAAGGCGCCAGACGAACGGCTCGTCAGCGGAGCGGGAGCAGGAGAGGAAGAGGCAGGTCGGCATCGTTGGACCTCCGATGGG
>Ga0265316_10002220_pt1 | contig 20371 bp, 17 predicted proteins | sample 4522metaG_FD_202092 | JGI IMG/M metagenome (GOLD analysis project Ga0265316, IMG submission 202092) | Rhizosphere microbial communities from Carex aquatilis grown in University of Washington, Seatle, WA, United States - 4-5-22 metaG | ecosystem: Host-associated > Plants > Roots > Rhizosphere >... | reverse complement strand
GGACCAAAGCGATGACCGAGTTCGTCGATGGCGGGGAATACCGCGTGCACCGAGGTGAACCCGCGGTCGAGGGCGCCGAGCAGGGCCTTTTCGGCCTGGTCTTCCGAACGATGCCAATTGCGCGTGACCAGGCTGCGCAGAAAGGCGGTCGGCTTGGACCATCGGGTGCGACGGGCCGGCCCCGGACAGCCACGCACGAACCAGGTATTCACATCCGCCATGGCCGGAACGTGAGCGAACAGCGTGGTGATATGCGCCGGCACATCCCGTTCCAGTTTCCACGCACGGAAAGGCGCCATATACGATCGCGTGCGGCCGAAAAACCATCCGCGCCGCCCGCTCGGACGCTCGGCCCAGCGTATGCCGGGCAAATTCGCGGATCCAGGATGCACGCCTGCCAGCACGGGCAAGTGGGCCGGGCCGCTCACCGTCGGAAACACGGACGTGGCAGTGGCAAGCCCGCCGCGATCGACGAAGTGTTTCTGCAGGGCAGGCAACTCTCCGGCTTGCGCCATGCGCGCTAAGACGTCCGCGCGTGCGCCGTCGACCAACAAAGCGAGTACCGCCTTCTTCTGCATCGCGATCAAACTAGCACACTCACCGCGCGGGCTGATCGTCGCTAATCGTCGGCGTTTTCCAGTTGAAGAAGGCAGCCGGGGTCAGAAAGCCATTGGCCAGGATGGTGCGAATGCGCAAGACCACGTACATGATGACACCCGTGGCCGGATCGAGGCCCAGAAACTTGAAGATGAAGTACGACGTCCCCTCGGAGACTCCGACCCGCGCCGGCAGCACCGCCACGATGTAGTCGGCGACATTCACCGTGGCGTACAGCAACGAGGCCTGGCCAAAACCGCACTCCATGCCGAGGGCATTGAGCGCCACGTAGATGCTCGCCCATCCCGTCGCCCGTGCCATCAACTGAAGACCGAACACCCTCAAGTAGTCGAGCGGCCGCTGGTGCCAGTATTGCTTGACCTCGCGATCGATGTTGCGCGCACTTTCGATCCAATGCCCGGAATGGCGCCGCAGCACGGGGATGATGCCAAGAATGTGCACCAACCCCGCAGCGGCGCCAAAGCGAACGAGCACGCGCAACGCCAAGTACGGAAGGAAGGAAAACAGATTGGCGACGAGGATGATGCCAATGTGCGAACCTTCACTGCCGCGGGAGAACGCCCAACCACATAGGGCAGCGGTCATGGAAACGACTGGACGGGAGATCTTGAAGATGTAGTTCCACAAGATCGTGCCCGACACTGCGGACTGGGTGCCGAACTGCCCGCGCAGCAACGTGCCCTTGAGCACCTCGCCCGATTCCCAAGGCAGGATCAGGTTCAGCATGGAGCCCGCGGCGTTCACCGCGATCCCGAATCCGTAGCGCAGCCGCTGGCCCATGACGACCCACAAGGCCGTGCCGTCCGCGAAGCTCTCGATCCACCCCAGCAACATGAGCGCCAAGAGCCCCTTCCACCCAACCTGCCCCAAGGCATGTCCGATGGTGCCCCAGCCAATCCGGCCAAGCAGCCAAAGCAACGCCGCCAGCGACGCGCTGACGCAAACGAGTTGGACGATGGTCTTGCGTCTCATGGTCCGCTCGTCCGCGTGAATCGCGCGGCAATATGCGAGAAAAGCTGGTGATCCGCCAGCGCTGCAAGCTCCTTGGAATCGTTGGGGCGAGACAGCTTCTTCATGTCGTCGTTGTACCAATGCACGACGTAGGTCGACTCGGTCACTACTTTTCGAGTAACTGCCTCGACGTTCTTCGTCTGTCGGAAATAGTGGACCGCCATAGTCGGGCCCAGGGGATAGAAAGCAGGCGCATCGAAGACCAACATGTCCGTGCGCTTTCTTCCGTCGATGAGATCCTGAAGCAGATCCGGACCGATGGCGGGACGTCGGCGCGGGAGCACGGGCACAAGGGCAGGAACCGCCGCCAGCGCCTCACGCGCAAGCGCATGGCCGGGTTCTAGGCCCAGGACCGCGCCGTTGATGGCTGCGGGATAAAGATGTTCGATGCGCTTCCACCAGTCGATGCCTGCGCTCGTGCGCGAACAGATCTGTCGAAGCAGATCCAGCGGGCTGGTACGCAAGTAGCTGGTCCACCGCCGTCCTCGAAAAACCTTGGCCGGCACCAGAATGCGTTCGCGCCCGCAAAAACCCCGGCACGATTGCAGAACCGGTCTCAAGTCACGCACGGCGAGAATGTCGAAATCCAGGTACACGCCGCCTTCGCGCAGGAGTATCAGGTAGCGCAAGATGTCCGACAGAGCGGCCCAACGCTTGCGTTCCTGCAAATCAAGGTAGGCGGAACGGAGCGCGGACACATCGAACCCCTCGCACCCGGCCAGCAGTTGGTCGATGTCCAGACGACGCTGGCCTAACTGCGGCACCTCGGCCGCGACATCGTCAAAGTGGGCCACACCCGCGAGATCCTCGGAAACGTGGAGCACGATAGCCTCGGGCGCGCAGGTGCGCGCCAGCGAGCGAATGGCCAGTGCATGGGTGAAAGGAAAATCCCGGCCAAACCAAACGAAGTGATACCGATTGGGAATCATCGATCCTGGTCCAGCAGTCGCGAATAGTGCTCCCAGTGCATCTTTCCCACGTTGGCCCAACGGGTGGCCTCGGCGAAGCCGCGAATCTTCGTCTTGAGCTGGTTGCCCCATTCTTCATCGCGCAGCAGCCGGACCATGGCGCGCGTCCAGGCCGCGCGATCATTGAGGGGAACCGTCAACGCAGGATCGATTCCGGTCTCAACCTCGTCGAACTTGGCAATGCGCGAGCACAGCATGAGTTTTCCCATGGCCGCGGTCTGGTGAACCACCCCGCTGGCCGAGCTGTATTCTTGCTGGTACGGCATGGCGACAACATCGGCGGCGGAATACACCTGCGCCACCTTTTCCTCGGCGACGTAGCCGCCCCAAAACCGGCTGTGCGAGGCAAGGCCCATCAGTCGTGCGCGTAGTTTCAGGTAATCCACATAGCTGCCCCAAAGGCGCCGCCGGGTGTGGCCGCCCACCAGCAGAAACGCTTCAGGCACCTGCCGCTCTACGTCCCGAAACACCTTGAGCAGAAAGTCGATGCCCTTGCCCGGCCAGATGAACCCAAAAAACAAGACTATCTTGGCATCCGCGGGTAGATCGAGCTTGGCTCGGCATTCGCCTCTGTCGAGCACCGGCATGGCCGGCGTTCCGTGTGGGATCACGGCGATACCATCAGGCGCAAGCCCACGCGAAACCAGATCGCTTTTCATGCGTTGGCTGTGCACGGTGATCAGCGAGGCATGCTCTCCAATCGCGCGGTCGAAGTCCCCCGACGTGCGTCCAGGCCGATAGCCCGTGCGCCAGTTCGCCGGGTACACCGAATGGACGTTGACCACGGTCTTGATGCCCAGCGGTCGCAAGGCGGCCAGCAGGCGCGGCAGTCGGTTGTCGTCGCCAAAGAGATCGTTGGCGTACTGGATGACCAAGAGTTCGACTTGCTTTTTTCGGGCAGCCTCGACGATGCCGTCCACGTAGTCGTCGTCGCGCCGATAGCAGGGGACACATTCGTAGGCGTCAGTCGCGGTGGCGAGCGACCCGATTTCCCCGAGAACGATGTGGCGCTCGGGGCGGGAAGCCCGCATGCCTTGAATCAAGGCATCGGCATAGTGAGAAAGCCCAGTGGTGAGAGGCCAGAATGTACAGAGATGAGCGATTCGCATGTGACTTCCAAGTCGAACGCCACCGCGAAGTCGCGACGAACGCCCGGACGCTTTCGATATACAAGATGCAACCAGCGTTCCAAAGGCTTTTGCCCTTCAGCCGATCACCGAACCTGCCAGATTGCCTGGCCCTCGCGTCGTCACCACGGTCTCGCGACCTGCCTCGCTCCATCGGATGTGGGGAAAACTCAACAGGCCGCGATTCAACTTGACCGCTTCTGCCACCACACCTCCGCTCAAAACGAGGGCATGAGAGCGTCGATGGATCTGCTTCCCTCCCGTCCCCGTTCCCGGCTGCTGTTGGGTTTCGGCGCCTCGGGGCGACGACAGGACCGGAAACGGGAGCGAAGCAGAGCCTCGCTCAACCATCAATCATCGTCGTCGTCAGCGACCTTGCGCGAGGCCTTGAAATCGAAATCAAGCTCTTCGGCGAACATCTGGCCGAGCATGTCGTCCATGCCACTGCTCAGTCCATCCGCCCTGCGCAGCTCTTCTCGTTCGAACTCCTCGAAGGTCCGGTAAATCCTCTGGTCGCCGTACTTCATGTCTTGGTTCTCCTTGAATGCTTGGTTGCAGGGAAACACGCTACATGTAGGTATAAGTAGTACGACGTCTGTAACTGTCGTCAATTTTTTGTGTGTTTTTCCTGCCTCCCGTGCCGGCAACGCTCAGACGAAGTTGAAAACCTCATGGCGTTGATGCTAGGAGGGTGCTCCCCAACGCCTGGGCGACGACATTCATGGGCCGGGTCATCGCGGTTGCGAACCAGAAGGGCGGCGTCGGCAAGACGACCACCGCAGTCAACTTATCGGCCTCACTCGCCGTGGCGGAGAAGCGCGTGCTGCTCGTGGATATGGATCCACAGGGCAACGCCACATCGGGGTTGGGACACGCGCGCCAATCGGCCGGCGCCGACGGCGGCAGCGTGTACGACGTGCTCATCGGGAGAAAGAGTATCGCCGAGGTCACACGTGCCACGGAGCTACCGTTTCTCAAACTTGTGCCTTCGGGCCAGGACCTGACAGGCGCCGAGATCGAGCTCGTGGCCCTGCCTGGCCGCGAGATGAAGCTGCGCGATCCCTTGCGCCTGGCGGCCCCGGACTACGATTTCATCATCATCGACACCCCGCCATCACTGGGCCTGCTTACCCTGAACGCCCTGTGCGCAGCCGACGGCGTGCTGGTGCCCTTGCAATGCGAATACTACGCGCTCGAGGGGCTCTCGGATCTGCGCGCCACGGTCGGACTCGTCGGACGCTCGCTCAATCCCGGCCTCGACATCGAGGGCATCATTCTGTGCATGGTCGACATGAGACAGAACCTGACCGAACAGGTATCGAGCGAAGTGCGCAACCATTTCGGCAACAGGGTCTACGACACCCCAATCCCGCGCAACGTGCGCTTGTCCGAAGCCCCCTCGTTCGGCAAACCCATTTTGCTCTACGATGTGGCTTCGAAAGGCGCCAAGAGCTACATGGAAGCAGCACGAGAATTCCTCACCCGCCACACCCGCGAAGCTGAAGGGGGAGCATGATTTCAGGTGGTAAGCGGCAGGCTTTGGGCCGGGGACTGGCGGCGCTGATTCCGAACGCCAACGAGGCCACGAGCGAGCCGGGCGCTCGTGCGGCAGCGGGCAGCGGGCTGCGCACGCTCGACATCGAAAGCATCCACCCCTCGACGCGGCAGCCGCGTAAGCACTTCGACGATGGCCGCCTCGACGAGCTGGCCGAATCCATTCGCAGCCAGGGCATCATCCAACCCTTGGTCGTGCGCATGCGCGAAGGCGGCGGCTTCGAGTTGGTGGCGGGCGAGCGGCGCTGGCGCGCAGCCCAGCGCGCGGGCCTGCACCAGGTGCCGGCGGTGGTGCGCGAAGTGGCCGAATCGCAGGCCTTCGAAATGGCGCTTGTGGAAAACCTGCAGCGCGAGGATCTGAACCCCATCGAGGAGGCCGAAGGCTATCAGCGACTGGTGGCCGAGTTCGGCTATACTCAAGAATCGCTCTCGGCGCGCGTAGGCAAGGATCGCAGCACCGTGGCCAATGCCTTGCGCCTGCTCAAGTTGCCACCCGCGGTGCGCGCCATGGTCATCGAGGGCCGCCTGAACATGGGCCACGCGCGCGCCTTGCTGGGCCTCGAAAGCGACCCAGCCATCGAGCGCCTGGCGCGCCAGGCGGCCAGCCGCGGCCTCTCGGTCCGGCAAGTCGAGGCCCTGGTCAAGCGCGAGCGGGAAAACGGCAATCGCCCCGCCCCAGCGCCGACCACCGCATCGCCCGCGGCGCGCGACTTGGTTCACCGTCTCGAACAAGCCCTCGCGACACGCGTGAAGCTGGTGGAAACCAGTCCCAAGAGCGGTCGCCTCGAAATCCATTACGCGTCCCTCGACGAGCTCGACGCCGTGCTGGCGAAGATTCTTAGATAGGATTCTTCCCCAAGCGCTTGGCGTGTTCGACCATGAGGGCGTGAAATTCCTGGTAGCCTTCGAGCGAGTGCGGCAGGTTGCATTCGCAATAGCGTTTGGCACGGTCGTAGTCTAGCGGCGGGCGGCAGTAGCCATGGCGAAGCAGCACGCGCAGGGTGTAGGCGTCGATCACCATCTCGGTTTTCTTGAAGGCATAGAGACGGATGCTGTCGGCGGTTTCTGGGCCGATCCCCCAAACATCTAGCAATACGTCCCGCGTGGGCGTCTGGCCGCGGAGGCGCCGGTAGAATTCCGAGAACGCGCGCAGCTTCTTGGCCTTGGCACGAAAGTAGCCCGACGAGCGTATGGCGGTCTCAAGCGTGTCGTCGGTGGCGGAAAGGATTGCATCCGGCGAAAGCAGCTCCTTGCGGGCGAGATGATCGAGCGCCCGCTCGACGTTGGTCCAGGCCGTGTTCTGGGTCAAAATCGCACCACAGCAGATCTCGAACCGCTCGGCATCCGTGCGCGGGAAGCTGAAGTCACCCGGATGGTAGCCTGTCAGCCGTCCAGTCAGGGTTGGGTTGCTGCCCGCGTGGGCAAGCAACGGCCACCAGCCCTGCGGGCCGTAGGCGGCCAGCAACGCCCTTGCGAAGGCATCCAAGGGCATGCGTCGGGACACGGCCAGCGGCGGACTTTCCTGGGTGGGCACGGGGACGAATATTGCCCTGGACATGGCGCGAGTGCGCTGGTTTCTTGGGTCGAGTCCTGCGAGAATCGGACAGCGCCGCGGAAGACACCGACATGAAGCTTGGCGAAATCCTCATCCAACTCGGAATGCTCACACCAGAGCAGGTGAAGGCGATTCTCGGCGACCGATCCCTGCTGGGCGGCAAGCTGGGAACTCAGCTCGTCGAGCGCGGCCTCCTCGATACGGATCAGGTCTCCGAGGCGCTGGGCCGTCAGATGCGCATGCCCGCGGCCCTGCAGCGCCACTTCGACAAGGCCGATCCGGCCATCGTCGCCCTGCTCAAACCCAATCTGGCGGCGCGCTACATGGCCATTCCCTTGGTCGCGGCCAAGTCCGGCGCCAAGCGCATCGTCGTAGCCATGGCCACGCCCCAGGACGTACTGGTAGTCGATGATGTTTCCTTCGCGCTTGGCGCGCACGTCGAGCCCATGATCGCATCCGAGCTGGCAATCGCGCGCAACCTCAAGCGCTTCCACAACATCGAGATCAAGCTGACCCGTCCCGCCAGACCCGAACCCGCCCCCGGCATTTCCGGGTCTTCGCTGTCGCGCGAGATCCCGTCCCTCGCCGGTGTGGCGGCGCTGGCTTCGCACGAGGGGCCGCACGACCTGGCTGGCGGGCAGGCGGAAAGCGCTCACGTGCTAGCGCCGCCTCCAGGCGCCGCAGTCGGCCTCGAAGACGCCGTTCACCGCCTATCGGTCGCCGAGCACCGTGAACAGATAGCGGACATCGTGATCGATTTCATGCTTCCGCGCTTCGGCTGCGGGCTCATCTTTCTTCTTCGCGGCACAAGCGCCCACGTCTGGCGCGGTTTCGCCCCTGGCGTCGACGCGCGCGCCATCGAGACCATTGCGTTACCCACCTCCATGCCCTCGATGTTTCGCACCGCCAAGGAGCGCGCGGTGACCTTCCGAGGCACGCCGCCGGCCGACGGGGCGCACCTGCACGCTCAGATCTGGAAGTACCTGCGCTGTCCGGCCCCGGCCGACGTGGTGGTCATTCCCATCGCCATCGGTCAGCGCATCGTCAATTTGGTGTATGCACACGCGAGCAGCGGCACCATGCCCGACGCCAACGTCCACGAATTGCAGGCCCTGTGCACGACCGTGGGTAGCTCCTTCATCCGCCTCATCCAGCGCGCGAAAGAGGGCCAGCAGGGAACGACGCTTCTGCCGAGATAAGAAGGCTCAGGCTTCCCGCCGTAGCATGATCATGTGCTCGCGCCGGGGGTGGCCCGTGAAGATGGCGCTGAGCCGGCGGTCGCGCGGCGGTCGCGATTGCGAAGCCGTGGCGACCACAACCAGGCCTGCGCTTGGCGCTTCCGACCTCATGGCGAGGGCCGCGTCTTCGGGCTGATTCCCGACCACGCCGTCGCCGATGACCAGGACTACCGAGCCGCCCGGACGCACGACCCGACCGATCTCGCCTAGCCATCGCCGCCGGTCTTTCTGCCAGCGCTTCTCGGGCGAACCCAGGAATTCGCCGCGCGCCCCAACCTGCCGCCGGTCGAGATCTTCACGGGGCAGACCGAGCCACAAAAAGCGCACGTCGTGGTGTTCGGCGTAGTCGTAGGTGCCAGCATAGGGCGGCGAGGACAACACGAGGTCGAACGCACCATCCGATAGATGCGACAGCTTGCGCGCATCGCCGAGCCGAATCTGCGGAATCGGCGTTCCCGCGGGTGTCTTCTGCGCCAGCGTCGCCAGCGATCGTGCGAGTTCTTCAGCGCGGCCGGCGAAGAATCGCGACGGCACGCCCCGTCCGATGCGCTGGCCGGGTTCGCCTTCGCTTGGCACCTCTTTCTGGCGCATGAACTTGACCAAGATCGACGAGAAGCAAGCGCGCAAAGCGTACCCGACCGGATCCTCGCCGGTTTCGCCGAGCAGCTCGCGCAGGCCGAGCAGCTCGAGCGCGACGTGGGGAGAAAAGCGATCCTTTTCTCGGCTGGCCCAGGCGGGAATGGTCGGGCGAATGCGCTTGCGCGCGCGCTCGGCGGCCTCGGCCGAGATCTCCTGCGCGGTCAGAACCAGACGTTCGCAAGCCGCCTGGTCGAGAAGTGTCGAGCGAACCTTGGCGATGAGAATGGCCAGCGGACTGGCATCCACGGCCACGGCCACGCGTCCTGCCGCCATGGCCTCGACCAAGACCGTGCCGCTGCCGCAAAATGGATCGAGGATGCGCTGGCCGGGCTTGGACAAGCCCGCGATGGCGGTGCGAGCCGTCGACGGATGCATGCGGCCCGCATAGCTGTGAAACCCGTGGGTCAGGGCACGAGAAAGCGCTGGATCGACCGTGAAGAGCGAGCCCACGAGGCGAGCCGCGGTCGGCTCGCCCCAGGTTTCAACGGGTCCCCCGATGACGGAGAAGGCCTGGCGCCGCCGGGGGATCAGCGGCTACTCCTCTTCTTCGGAGGACGAGTCAGGAGGCGGAGGCGCGTCGTTCACCGGCCCCGGGCCGCCACCACCCTCGCCCTCGCCCTCTTCGTCCGTGGGCGCCGGCCCCTTGGTACCGCCGAACGCGAGTTGCGCGGAAAACCCGCCTTCGACCAAGACACCGAAGGCAGGGAGGCCGGTGAGTGCTCTGCCCTCAAGGGAAAGCGCAAAGTGTCGGGAGAGATGATAGATGAGCCCCACACTGGCGCCGAGCAGAAACGGCCCGACCGGCCGCGTGTCGGTCTTGGCGATGGCGGCCGAAGGCTTGGGACTGTAGGTGGTGCTGCCGTCGCTGTTTATGACGGCACTAAGATCATCGTGCCTCGGATCGTTCTTGTTCGTAATGTTGCTGGGCAATACCGGAAAGCGAATGAAGCCGCCACCGAGGTCGCCCGAGTATGAAAATTGGAAATTTCCGCTCTCCGACAAGTCCGTGTACCAAATCGCGCGGCCGAACATGGCGAACGCCTTGTTGGTCGGTTCGCCTCTCATCCAATCGGCAATGATCAGCTGGGAGGCTGATCCGGGAGCATTGGGGTCCTGCCAGGTCCCCTGCTGCTGCTGGATGAACTCAATCCTGGCCTGAACCGCGAGCGCGAAGGTGTCGGAATACATCCAGCCGAACTCGGGCAGCAAATGAAACATTCCCGTCGTGGTGGTAATCGCGCTGACCTTGATCTGACTCTCCCACTCCAGATTCCCTGCCGGCGAAAAACCCCATCCAGCACCGCCACCCATTCCAAACCAAATCGCGCCCTCGCGACGACGGTGCAGACCAGCCTCGTATTCGTCTGCGACCTTCTTCCTCCTGATGCCGCACATCGGATCGTCCGGGGGACACTCACTCTCGGCCTTGGCCACCCCCTTCTTGCGGATCTCGATGACCGAGGGGCTGTCGATCTGGCCATTGCTCGCGATTTCGTTGTCGCCAGCGTCGCGGGCGTCGAAATAGACCTGCAAGTTGCCGGCCTTCATCACGTGGCCAGGCAGCGTCGCAAGGTACCAGCCCTTCGCCGTCTTGCGCATGGCCAACACCTGGTAGGCCTCGACCCCAGGAGAACGGTGGTGAAGTTGCACGACCTTGGCGCTGAGACCAGGCCTTAAGGCACAACGGATCGACAGCTCCTTCTCGGGTGGCACCATGCTAGGCACCGTGCACATCAGCGGCGCGCTCATGGTTCCCGGCAAGTCGGGCTCTCCGCTTCCGTCGCTGATCAATTGCGGTGCGGCCGGGGCAGCCGCACGAGGCTGAGGCCGCGCTGATGTCGCCGGTTTCGCGGGGGCCGGGGCGGGCTCCGGCGCGGGTTCGGGCTCGGCCACGGCTAGATCGAAAACCGACTTCAGATCCGCGGTCTCGATGGAAGGCGTGAGCTGGATGTCGGGACGTATTTTCTTGGCCAGAGCGAAATTCTGCAAGGCGACCGCCTGGTCCTGGAAGCCGACCCAGTACACGGCGCCCAGGTGCAAGTAGGTTCGCGCCGTCATCTTGTCGTCCTCAAGGCCGGCCTGCTTGGCCTCCTTAAGTGCCTTGGTCAAAAGGCTCTTGGCGGTTTCAAAGTCCTTGGCTTCATAGGAAAGCAGGGCCTGCTTGTTGAACTCGACGATCTTGTCACGCGATTTCTTCTGATCCGCGTGCGCCGTGCGCGCCGGGAGCGCGAGTGCCACGGTGGAAACACTCAGTGCGAGTGCGAGAAATCGAACCGCACTGAACCTTGCGGTCGACCACCCTAGTTCCTTTGTGCCCATGGAGCGATTCCTTCCTATTGCTGCGTGATCATGAATTCGACGCGACGATTGCGTTCGCGGCCCGCCGCCGTCTTGTTGTTGTCAATCGGCTGATCCGGACCATACCCTTTTGCCTCCATCCGATCACTACCGATTCCTTTGCCGACCAGATAGGCCTTCACGGAATCGGCGCGGGATTGCGACAGACGCATGTTGTAGGCGTGGCCGCCTCGGATGTCGGTGTGTCCTTCGATGCGAACTTGCATGTTGGGTCGCCCGCGCAAAACCGTGGCCACCTCGTCGAGGAGGCCGAAGCTCTTCGCCATGATGACGGCCTTTGCGGTCTGAAAGAAGATGGCTTGTTTGAGTTCGATCTTGTTCTGGGTGACGTTGATGAACTCGAACTTCGGTGGGCAACCGTCGTTCGATGCCGGGCCGGGTTCGTTGGGGCACCTATCGCTGGTGTCGGGAACGCCGTCCTGGTCGTTGTCCAGATCCGGGCACCCGTCTTCGTCTTCGAACCCGTCGAAATCCTCGGGGTCGTTGGGGCACTTGTCGACCGCATCCGGAATGCCGTCCTTGTCGTTGTCCAGATCGGGACACCCGTCGTCGTCCTCGAAGCCATCCTTGTCCTCAGGTTCGTCCGGACATTTGTCCTTCACGTCCGGAATGCCATCGCCATCCCGATCCGCCAGCGGATCCGGCGCGGGCTCCTTGCGGCGCGGAGGCTGCGGTTTCGGTTTCGGGCAGGTCCGTTCATTCGACGACAGACGGAGCGCCTCCTTGGCGGCAGCCTGGGCGGCCTCAAGGCGATCCTTGGCCACGAAGTACTCGCCCTTGCCGAACTCGCGCTCGGCGAATTCCGCGTTGGCTTCGCCGCTGGCCAGTTCGCGTGGGGCGCACCGGTAGGCGCCCTTGCTCCGCGCGGTCGCAAGTTGCTCGCGAACGACGCCCACGCGAGAGGCAAGATCCGCCCCGGCACAACTGGCAAGAACGACAAGAACGACCAGCCCCAGCGGCAGAAGCGCGATCCGAAGTGAGTGCTTCTCCACGTTCACAGTTCCCCGCAACTCTGGTTCGGCCTAGGGGCATCTTCGGTGTGCTTGGCCTGGACCACCCTCGCGAGCGCGGAGGCACGACTGGAACAATCCTGGCTTCGGCGCTCCCAGTCGATGGCATCTTGAAAATGGGCGCGGCCAGCATCCTCGCGTGCCTTCTCGTAGTACAGATCGGCCTTCTTGTACTCGTAAGGCGCATGCTTCTCCGCCCCATCGACCTTGGCCTGGTTCAAGGCCGCGGCCGTACGACTACTCTCTTTCAAATAGACGACGGGCCCGCAACCGGAGAAGAGTAGGCATCCCAGCGCAAGCGCCCAAAACTGGCGACGGGGCGGCACGTGCTGGACGGTAGAAAAATCTTGGAAATGAGTCAAGCAGTGGATGGTGCTCTGTTGACTGTCGTGCTTTCTGCTGCCAGCGTCCCTGAAGGTCGCTCGCCCATTTGGAGGCGCACAAGAAGGTTGAGTAGGCAAATGTCGGCCGAAAGCGTACAAATCGTCCATTTGGAACAGCAATATCCTTGATTTGTGCTGCGTTTACGAGGTATTAGCAGGGTTTCGCTTTTCCATCCAAGTCGCCGGAGGTTCCTGTGAAACAACTCATCGCCTATCTCCTTGACCACGCGATGCTCGACTTTTCGGGCGAGCTCACGATCGATATGGTCAAGGAATTCCTCCGCGATGAGGAATCGCCTCAGGCTCGATCCTTGCTGAACAAGATAATGCAAGACGGCGGCGTCGAGGAAATGCAAATCACCCTCGCTGACTGTCTGCAAGACTGTCTGCGCACCGGTTTGACCGAGGGAGTCGTCGGCGAGCAGTTGAAACTCTACGCAGAGAGCTGAGTCGAGTCTATTCCAGCCACCGGCAGCGCCTGAATTCGGCGAGCCCACGGGCCTGTGGCGCGTGTGCGGGCATTCACGGCTGGCAGCCGCGCGCGCATGTCGCGCGGAGGTTACCTGCCTTGTCCACGACAATACCGACCGCGCCGTCGCGATCCGTGCGCAACACCGAGATCCCCCGTAGGGCATAGCGTTCCAGCGCGACGGGACTGGGCAGGCCAAATCGGTTGAACTTGCCCGCCGAGGCCACGGCCAGCCGCGGCGAAACCGCATCAAGGAATGCCTCGCCCGAGGCATGGCGGCTGCCGTGATGGGGCATTTTCAGCACTTCGCAGCCAAGATCGGTCCCAGCCGTGCGCCCATCAAGTAGCTCTGCCTCGCCCTCCTCGCCAATGTCGCCCGCAAGCAGAATTCGCTGGCCGGCGTAGGTCAAGCGAACCACCAGTGAAGCATCGTTGGTCCCAAGCCCGGGCGGCACGCCGATGCGACCGTCCAGTCGCGGGCCCAACGGCGAGACGGTCAGTCCGTCGCGAACGAGTTCGGTCGGCAGCGGAGTGACAACATGGTGCTCCTGCGCGAGCGCCATCAAGGTCCGATAGACGGGATTGTTGCCGTCGTCGCCGTTGGTCCACAGCGCGCCGACCGGAAACCGCTTGAGGATGCGCAGAAGTCCGTTCATGTGGTCGGGATGGGGATGCGACAGAACGACCAGGTCCAGCTTGGTGATTCCGCGCGCACGCAATACGGGCTCGACGATGCGCGCCCCGGTATCGAAGCTATCGTCGTAGCGCCCGCCTCCGTCGACCAGAGCCACGAATCCGCGGGGGCCCTCGACCAAGGCGGCGTCGCCCTGGCCCACATCGAGAAAGGTCACGCACAGGTCGTCGCGCATGCGCCGGACGGCGTCGCGCACCGCCAGATTGGTGCCGGCGAGAATCAATGCGGTGGCACCGGCAACCAGCCAACGTCTGCGCCGGTTTGTACTGCCTGCCAATGCCTGCAGCACCAGCGCGGCGGCGGCGACGAGCAACAGGGTTTCGCACCAGTTGGGATAGCGAACCAGCAGGACGGGCGCGAACCGGCGGAAGACCTCGGCCAGCGCGATCGCCAGGCGCGAGGCCAGTCCGGCAAGCAGAAGTGGCAGCGCGCCCAACCAAGGATGGGCAAGCGCGAGCAGCGAACCGACCAGGCCACAAGGCAAAACCACCAGCTCGACCACGGGTACCAATGCCAGGTTGCCAATCGGCGCGGCCGGTGTGACTTCGCCGAAGTGATGCGCGACGAGCGGCGCGGTCACCAGGCTGGCAGCGAAACTGGCCGACAGCGACCGACGGAGCCATGTGAGAACGCGATTTGGACGTCCTGCTTTCGGCACGGGATCCTGAGGCAAGAGCCAGCGAGCAAAGAGCCCAAGCCCGATGACCGAGGCGAACGAGAGCTGGAACGAGACATCGAGAATGGACAGGGGCGACTGCACGAGCAGAACCATCGCGGCGGCGGCGATACTGGCCGCGAGAGATCCCGGCCGATTGACAACCGCCGCGCCCAGAACCATGGACGCCATCAAGGCGGACCGCACAGTAGCGACTGCCTCACCGGTGAGCAGGGTATAGAAGGCGCAGGCGGGCAACGACAGCACCGATGCCACAACCTTGGGGGGGACACGCAGGGACCAGGCAGGGAAGCAAGCGATGAGCCGCATGAGCGCGTGAAAAACCAGCGCTACGACCACCGCCAGATGAAGCCCGGAAACCGACAGCACATGCGTGGCCCCCGCCGCCCGGAAGCCGTCCTCGACCTCGGCTGGTACATCCGTGCGTTCGCCCACGACCATGGTGCGTACGAAGCCCGCCGCCGGCTCGGACAGGCGGCGATTGACGGCGCGGGACATGGCCCGGCGCAGATGAAACGCCCAGCGCCTGGCGTAGGAGACCATGCTCGTCCGGCCCGAGATCCGATTCAGTTCCAACGGAGAGCGCACGGTCGCCAGCAGGTCGATCCCTTGGGCTCGCGCGAGCAAGCGCGCGTCCGGCAGCCCAGGATTGGCGAATCCTCTTGGCATATAGAGGCGGCTTGAGAAGCGAACCCAGTCCCCTGGTGCCAAGTCCGGCACGCCATCAAGGACCAGCAGCGACAACCTGCCCGTGACGTTTCTGTCCTCGACCGACTGCACGTCAACGCGCAGGTGACAGCGCGCGCTTTTCGCCGGCTTCGTACCGGTGCCCTGCCCCTCAGAAGCATCGCCCGCAAGGACAGCCGGCGCATCGGCGATGTCCGCTCCGGCCACGACTTGGCCGACGATCTCAACCAGTTTGTCTTCCGATACCTGCAACGGCGCCCGGGCCAGAGCCGTCTCATGCTGGCCGAGCCAGGTGCCGCAAGAGAGGGCCAGACAGGCCAGCGCAAGATTGCGCGCCCGCAGCCACAAAAGCGCCATGGACGCCGCACAGACGATGCCCGCGAACACCCACGATGCCGTCGGTCCCACGACGATGCCGGCCAGAATACCCGCGGCCAGCGCCGCTGCCCAGAATGCGAGTTGCATACTGGGTTTTCGTCAAACAGCCCTGAAAAGTTGTCTCTGTCGGGGCGAGAGGATTTGAACCTCCGGCCTTTCGGTCCCGAACCGAACGCGCTACCAGACTGCGCCACGCCCCGATTTTTCACCAGCCAACAGGGTTTTCGGGCCGAAGCCCTAGCCCCTCCCCGCCGTCAAGGCCGCGAAAGTTATCACGAACGAATTCCGTCGCCACAAAAAAGTCCACGAACAGGTCTTCAGTTCTTGTCGTCCTCTTCCTCGGGCGCGAGCGCGACTTCGTCTTCGGTCTCTTCCGGCGTGGCGGGAATGCCGTAGCGCCCGTCCAGCCAGCTACCGAGGTCGATGGACCGGCAGCGGGTGGAACAGAACGGCCCAAAGGCCGGTCTGCCGTCGCAGGCCGGAATCTCGCGCTTGCAGATAGGACACTTGGACGGAGCCGCCATGATTGATGTTTTAGCATGCTGTAGGGGATCCAACCCGCTTGCCTCGTGCTACGGTTGCGCGGTGAAACCTACGGTTGCCTGCTTCGTCCTTGCGACTCTCGCCGGCTGCGCCGGAAGACTCGCGGGGCCATCGGGTGGCCAGAGACAATCAGTGGATGCGGAAGGGAGACCCAAGCGCGTGGTATTCAAACTCGACAATGGCCTGGAGGTAGTCCTCGAAGAAAATCACGCCGCGCCGGTCGTTGCCTTTCAGGCATGGGTCAAGATCGGCTCCGCCGACGAGCCACCGGAACTGGCCGGCATCGCCCACGTGTTCGAGCACATGCTCTTCAAGGGCACCAAGAAGCGCGGGGTGGGCCAGATCGCCCGTGAGGTCGAGAGCTCGGGCGGCGAGATCAACGCCTGGACCAGCCATGATGAAACCGTTTACCACCTGGTGCTGGCCAGCCGTTTCTTCGATACCGGGCTCGACATTCTCGCCGACACGTTGATGAATTCCAGCTTCGACGCTGGCGAACTCGAACGCGAGCGCAACGTCGTGCTCGAAGAAATCAAGCAAGGCATCGACGATCCCGAGCGCCAGGCCGGCCTGGGCCTGTTCCAGTCCGTGTTCGACGTTCATCCCTACGGGCGCCCCATCATCGGCAACGAAGCCTCGGTGCGCAAGTTGCGCCGCGATGACATTTTCGCCTTCTTCTCGAATCACTACGTGGCCAGCAACGTGACCCTGGTGGTGGTCGGAGATTTCGATGCCGACGCAGCCAAGGCGAAGATTGCCAAGGCATTCGCTCCCATGGCCCGGGGAGTGGCGGTGGGGCCACGTCCAACCCAACCGGAACAAACCGGCCTGCGCATTCAAGGCGCTGCCCGCGACGTGAAGGAAGCCCAGGTTCTGCTTGGCTTCCGAACACCCGCCATCAATCACTCTGACATCGCGACCCTCGACTTGCTCGCGGTCCTGCTCGGGCAAGGCGACAGCTCGCGGCTGAATCTCGAGGTCGTACGCAACCGACAGCTCGCGACCAGCACCTCGGCATACCTGTTTTCGGCCCGCGATCCAGGTGCCCTGGTGGTTGGGGTCGGCCTGCCGCCGGGCCGTGTGGAAGACGCGGTTCGCGCCGTTCTCGACGAGATCTTACGCATGACCCTCGAAGAAGTTCCACCCGAGGAACTGGCCAAGGCCAAGACCATCCTCGAGAGTGATCGCGTCTACGACAAGGAAACCGTCCAGGGCTACGCGCGCAAGTTGGGCTTTTTTTCGGCCATCGCCGGGGATCCGAATTTCGAGGAACGCTATATGGCGGCCTTGCAGAAGACCACCGCCGCCGACCTGCGCCGGGTCGCGGCCCAGTACCTGCGCACGGCCAACATGTCCATCTACGTGCAGGTGCCCGAGGGACGCACAGCAAAACAGCCGGACAAGATCGAAAAGCTCCTGAGGCGCGTGCGCACTGCCGCCGAAAACGCGGAAACGCGAGCAGACGCGCGCTTTGCCCGCGCGACCGCCGCCGCGCCGGACTCGGACCGCGTGATCCGGCACGTGTTCCCGTCGGGACTCAAACTCCTCATCTTGCGCGACAGTTCGGTGCCGGTCGTCGCCTTGCGCGCGACCTGGGTCGGGGGACTGCGCTACGAGGACGACCGTTCAAGCGGCATCTCGAACATGCTGGCGGGATTGCTCGTGCGCGGCACCAAGACCCGCAGCGCCGAGCAGATCATGAACGAGGTCGAAGGCATGGCGGGCGCACTATCAGGGTACTCCGGCCGCAACAGCCTGGGAGTGCAGGCGGAGTTTCTTTCCCGGTACTTCGAACGCGGCTTCGACCTGGTCGCCGATTGCATCCTCAACGCCACCTTTTCCGAGGACGAACTGGAGAAAGAACGGCGCATCGTGCTCGACGACATCCGCGCGCAGGAAGACAACCTGGGCCAGGTCGCCTTCAAACTCTTCCATTCGGCGATGTGGCAAAAGCATCCCTACCGGCTGGATCCGATGGGCACCGCCGAGACGGTTGCAGGTTTCACGCGCCGCAAGCTGATCAACCATTTCCGCCAGCGCTACAGCACCTCCAACCTGACCATCGCCGTGGTGGGTGACGTAGATCCCGCTCGGGTCAAAGCCAAAGTCGCCGCGCTCTTCGGCGCCTCCGCTGAGCAAAACCACGACAAGCCGGTCGTCCCGGTCGAACCCAATCGGGTCGAGCCGGTCCAGGTTTTCAAGTTCATGGCCAAGGAACAGGCCCACCTCGTACTTGGTTTCCAGGGTGTGGGGTTTGCCAACCAGGATCGCTTTCCCCTCGAGGTTCTCGCTTATGTCCTGTCAGGACAGGGCGGTCGCTTGTTCACTGAAATTCGCGAAAAGCGAGCGCTCGCCTATCGGGTCAGCGCGTTCTCGGTGGAGGGACTCGATCCCGGCTACTTCGCGGTCTACCTCGCGAGTAGCCCGGAAAACCTCGACGAGGCGGTCAAGGTCGTGCACCGCGAGCTGCGCGAGGTGGCCGAAAAGGGCATCACCGCAGACGAGTTGGCGCGGGCGCAACGCTACTTGATCGGTGTGCACGCCATCGGCCTGCAACGCAAAAGCGCGCTGGCGGCTGCTCTCGCCTTCCACGAGGCCTACGGACAGGGCTGGAAGTCCTACCGCCAGTACGGCGATAACATCATGAAAGTGACGGTCGCGGAGGTCGCGCGGGCCGCGCGCAAGTACCTGGATCCGCAGCGTGAAGTCACCGCCGTGGTCAAGCCGCCAGCGGAATCGCCGGGCGTCGCGCGCGCGGCGGCGCGGGCCAGTCGCACCAGCGCGCCCTTTCGCGCCGCGGACAGTCCGGCCGCCACGCCGGCCCAAGCGGGCGGCCGGGCCGAAGCCGATTGGAAGTAGCCCCACGTGCCTCCTGCCCAGCAAGCCAGTCCGCGCAATCTTCTGACCAGCCTCATCCTGGTCTTTCCGCTGTTTCTCATCTATCAGATCGGTGTGCTGTTCACGTTGCCCATGCTCAACGGGGCGGATTTCGTGACCACCTTCCTCTTCGCCTCGCTGGGTCTGACCCTCAAGGGCTACCTGCTGTTTCTCGCTTCCGTAGTCGGAGTGTTTGCACTTGCGCTTTCCCTGCTCAAGCGCAAACAGCATTTCAACGGCAAGGTGTTCTTGCCGGTTGTCCTTGAGAGCACTGTCTATGCCCTGACCATGGGGTCGGTCATCGTCCTGCTGATGACAAAAGTGATGGGTTTTCCCCCGAGCCTGGCCGTGGGGTTGCCCGAACAGGGCCTGCTTGCCCGGCTGGTCATGTCGTTGGGAGCGGGTGTGTACGAAGAAACCGTGTTCCGCTTGGGTCTACTCGGAGGCAGCATCGCGGCCTTCGAGAAACTGCTCGGCATGAGCCGCTGGGCTGCGGTGCTAGGCGCGTTCACCTTCTCGTCGGTGGTGTTCTCGTTCGTGCACTATCTGCCGCCGACCGGCGACGCCTTCACGTTCGGGTCGTTCACCTTCCGCATGCTGGCTGGCATCGTCTTCGGCGTGCTGTTCAAGCTGCGTGGCTTCGCCGTCGCGGCCTACACGCACGCCTTCTACGACATCTTCGTTCTGGTTTTCCGCTGACTATTTGGATTTCTTCTTCGCCGGCTTCTTCACAACTGGTTTCTTGGCGACCGGCTTCTTCGCAACCGGTTTCTTGACGACCGGTTTCTTGACGACCGGCTTCTTGGCGACCGGCTTCTTGGCGGCAGGCTTCTTGGCGGCAGGGGCTTTCTTGACTGCCGGCTTCTTGGCAACGGGAGATTTCTTGGCCGCCTGCTTCTGCTCCGCGGGCTTCTTGTCCGGCGCTTTCTTCTCTTCGACGACCTGCTTGGCTGGCGCCTTCGAAGTCGGAACTGCCGCTTTGGGCGCCGGAGCCGTCTTGGGCACCGGGGCTGCCTTGGCCGCCGGGACTGCCTTGGGCGCGGCGACTGGCTTGGCCGCAGCAATTGCCTTGGCCGCAGCGGCTGCCTTGGCGGCCTGCTTCTCCGCAGCCTTTGCCGCGCCTTTGCCACCCGTCTTCACGGGAGCGATCGTGGAAGGCAAGCCGTCGTCCTCCCGGCCAACCGGAGAGCCCGGAATGTCCTTCCGGTTGTGCACGAGAATTCGCCGTGCGTCCGAGAAAGTAATTTCGATTTTGCTCTCGGAGACCACCTCCGACACATAGCCCTTGCCAAACCTCGGGTGGAAGACGATGGCGTTCTCCCGATAGCTGTCCCGAAACTCATAGGGCTTGGCATTCCGCTCGCCGTGCTTGGCGAAGAATTCCTCCCACGTCAGCTTCTTGAGCAGGGCCCGCTTGCGCGCAGCCACAGGCTCGGGCATGTCCTCCTCAGCCTCGCCACGAGGCTTGCGGAAGGAGTGCACATCCCCGCAGGGATTGCATTGAACGCGCCGAATCTCGTCCTCGTATTTGGAGATGACAACGTGGGTCGTGTCGGCCTTGCACTTAGGGCAGTACGCCTCTACGT
>Ga0265316_10002219_pt1 | contig 20378 bp, 16 predicted proteins | sample 4522metaG_FD_202092 | JGI IMG/M metagenome (GOLD analysis project Ga0265316, IMG submission 202092) | Rhizosphere microbial communities from Carex aquatilis grown in University of Washington, Seatle, WA, United States - 4-5-22 metaG | ecosystem: Host-associated > Plants > Roots > Rhizosphere >... | reverse complement strand
CAATTACTCTGATGCTTTTTTGAGAGGATTAAGAAAAGGCATGGTAATTGTAGAGGCTAATAAGAAGAACGTAGCCAGCGTTGATGACCTTGCAGATGCTGTAAAAGGCAAGAGCAAGGGTGATTCGGTTCTGCTAAAAGTTGTTGACCAAAGCGGCCAGGAAAGAATAATAGCGGTCGAACTGCAATAGTTTTGAAGTTTTACAGGGGAAAACGGCTGAAAATGCCGTATTCCCCGTAATTTATTGACATAATACCGATATAACGGTTTCAAGTGAGAGAATTAAGCTTGACATTAGTCGCAAAAATCTCTAATTTTGTGAGAAGTTTATAGAAGGTTAATCATATAGGTTAATGTATAAAGTACTAGTAATAACATTTTGTCTATTTTTTATCTTAGGTACGGCCATTCAGGCCAGCGCCTTTAATAAAAAACAGCCAGTGGATTTCAGGGGTAATCCTGATAAGTTTACGCTTAATCAGAACTATCCTAATCCATTCAATCCCAGTACTATACTTTCTTATACCCTCAAGACCGACGCTAATGTAAAATTGACTATTTACAATCTCGTCGGCCAATCCGTGCAGGTTTTAGTTGACAATTATCAATCGGCAGGAGACTATGAAATCGTCTTTGATGCCAATGATTTACCTGCGGGGGTTTACCTCTATAAACTACAAGTCGGAGATTATTCCTCGGTTAAGAGGATGACTCTGGTTAAGTAGTTCTTTTTCTTATACTTTTTTAAAAATATAGGGGGTACCAACTAAATGATGAAAGTCATTACGCGATTTGTGTTTACATTTTTTGCGCTCATTTTTTCGTTTTCAACAGCTCTTTCGCAATCAACAAATGTTATCGACGGTTTTGCCGACCATAAGCTTCCGGGCTGGTATTGGGGCGGAAACATCTCCATGAAATATTCGCTTTCGCAGGATAATGCGGAAAACGGCTATGGAATAGTTTCATCCTCAACGCAAATAACGCCTTTATCTTATGTAGGCATCATCAGGAAAGAAGTTAAGATCCAGATGGCTGAAGATAACATTCTATCGGTTATGCTTCAGGGCGTCAGCAACGATCTATCCGCTACGGTCCAGATATTATTCGACAAGAATAACGACAGCAAGTACGATGAGGATAAAGACACCAGGCTTGAATCAAAACCGATCTCGCTGAATTTCTCAGGATGGAAAGAGTTTCATATTAATATCAATGAAAACGAATTAAAGATAATTTCCAAGTTAAAGGGAGAAGATTTCTCAATACTCGAAGGCGAAGCGATGGGAATCCAGGTAGCTTACCAGACAGGTAAAGATTACAGGCCCGCGACATTCGAAACAGGAATAGCTTTAATAGCCGAGAGGCCGAACAAAGAAGTTAAACAGGAAACTGCGGGAAATAACGATCCGGCTCCGGGCGAATCATTTTTCAGCCTGAAGAATTATCCGAACCCGTTCAATCCTGAAACGACAATTTCTTATACGCTCAAGACCGCAAGCAATGTTAAAATAACGGTCTATGATAAATTAGGCAGAGAAGTTGCTGTTCTTGTTGACGGCGCGCAGTCAGATGGCGACCATACAGTTTCATTCAATGCTTCTAACTTTCCAAGCGGAGTTTACTTCTACAGAGTTAAAACCGCCGATAAGACCGAAGTAAAGAAAATGGTATTAGCTAAATAATATTTAATTAAGTTTTTTTCTAAACCCCGCATCTGAATAAGGTGCGGGGTTTTTTGTTTTATAGATTCATCAGATTTTTCAGATTTATCAGATTCATCAAATTGAAGATTACCTCACCCCCTGGCCCCCTCTCCATGTGGAGAGGGGGAAGCGAACCCGAAGGGTGAGCAGGGGAGAGGTAAAATAAAAAGTTTCGTGCTACGACTCCACGTCGTGGCACGAATTATAAATCTATTATCCCAGTTTTTATCATAGATAATCTGCGTCCTTCAGCGGCAAATGTTTTAATTTATTTTTGTTGTCCTTTTATTTTAACGCTCCAAAAATTATTTTGCATCAACCAAAACAATCATTTATGAAATTACCAATCAATATAGTTGATGCATTTACAGATGTTGCATTTAAAGGAAATCCTGCCGGAGTATGCATACTTAAAGAAAGAATTCACGACAGCCTGATGAAATCCATCGCTTTCGAAATGAATCTTGCCGAGACAGCTTTTCTGTATAAAGAAGATAACGGGAGCTTTCACCTAAGGTGGTTTACTCCCGCAATGGAGGTCGATCTGTGCGGACACGCAACCTTAGCCAGTACACATATTTTATTTGAACATAATATCTGCAAGCCTGATGAAACCATATGTTTTAATACGCTCAGCGGCGAACTCAGGACTAAAAAAGTAAACGGCTCAATCCAAATGGATTTCCCGGTAATTCCGCAAAAGAAAGTTGATTACCCCAAAGAGCTTGAAATCGCGCTGGGCGTTAAGCCAGTTTATGTAGGCATGACAAAATGGAACTACGTTGTTGAAGTTGAAAGCGAAGAGGTATTGCGCGGCATTAACCCTGATTTCAAAGCGCTGCAATCGCTTCCCGGTTGGGGAACAATTGTCACAACACGCGCCACTACCATGCCCGGCTATGATTTCGTTTCGCGTTTCTTCGCGCCTGAAAAAGGCGTGCAGGAAGATCCTGTTACCGGCTCGGCGCATTGCGCGCTTGGACCGTACTGGATGGAGAAGCTCGGCAAGAGTGAATTCACCGCATACCAGGCATCAGAGCGCGGCGGCACAGTTGGCGTGAAAGTCGTAGGTGACCGGGTATTTCTTACCGGCAAAGCTGTTACTGTGCTGAGCGGGACGATTGACGTATGACGCATTGCGAGGGAGTCCCGATTTAATCGGGACGACCGCGGCAATCCTATTAGGTTACAAGTTGCAGGTTGCATGTTACAAATTACAAAGTTGCAAGTTAGAATAATAAATGATCGCCCCCCTCTCCTTTGGAGAGGGGCTGAGGGTGAGGCTATATGACTGAAGAAATTCTCAAATCATGGATAATAAATAATAAAGTAAACATCATGTTGCTTGAAGCTATCGGCGATGATGGTTTAAACACGCGGCCTGTTGCAAAACGGCAGGGAAGAAACGTAGGCGAGCAATTTGCGCATTTGCATAATGTCCGGTTCGGCTGGCTTGAGGTTTGCGCAAAGGATTATCTTGGTAAAACAAAAAAACTGGACAAAGAATCCGCTACAACTGTTAAGATATTAAAAAAAGCGCTGGAGGAATCCGGTAAATCAATAGAGAATTTACTGCGCGACTTGTTTGACTGTAAGACAAAACTGAAAAGCTACAAAGGCGGCGCAGGCGCGTACCTTGGATACATGCTTGCGCATGATGCGCATCACCGCGGGCAGATATTAATTGCGCTCAAACAATCCGGAATACCCATCGACCAGAAAATTCAGTTTGGAATATGGGAATGGGATAAAATTTAATTGAGAATTAAGAATTGAGAATTACGAATTTTTCTTTATTGTCCTGTAGGGGCGTTCGAAAGAACGCCTATTCTTATTATTAACAAAAACATCACTCAACATTATTTTTCTCGCAAAAATAACATTTCATTATCCAATTCCCTTTTCTAATTTTGTATTGATGACAATCCATTCCAGAAAATCTATTCGATTTAAGAATTATGATTATTCTTCCGGCGGAGCTTATTTTGTTACAATTTGCGTTCATGATAAGTGCGATATGTTCGGTGGGATTAAAAATGGAGAGATGATCCTGTCTGAGCTTGGAATCAAAGCCAAAGAATATTGGCTTAATATTCCCTGTCATAACCCGGGTTTTAGTCTAGATGAATTTGTGATAATGCCAGATCATATTCATGGGATATTATTTTCTTGTAATGATGTGAAGGAATTAAAGAATGAGGATTCTTTTTATGAAAAACATGCGGGCGTTCTTTCGAACGCCCCTACAGGAATTTCGAAAAGAGAATATTTTTCTAAAATCTCTCCCGGTAAAGCGACGCTTGGCGCTGTAATTAGATCATTTAAATCGTCATTTACGTTATGGTGCAGAAAGAATGGCTATAAAGATTTTAAATGGCAAAGAAATTTCTTCGAACGAGTCATAAGAAATGAAAGAGAATTGGATAACATCAGGCAATATATTTACGATAATCCCGCAAAATGGAAACTGGAAGAAGAAATAGAATCAGATAATGATTTTTTCAGAATTTCTTCTTGACACTCTCGAAAATTATTCTTAATTTTGTATAAGCTAAATTACAGACAATTTATTAATTAATCGGAGGAGATGAAGCTCTCTAAAGAATAATGAAAATCAGAATCATAAATATCGCATGCATTAAGTACGACTCATCAGTCGTGTTTGATACACCTCTCATGGGGGTAGCGCCGTGGTTTAGCCGAAAACAGGAGAATCGAAGATAGGTACACAATCTCGTAAAAGTTTAAGCAAACCGCGGACAAGTTAAAAAGTCTGCGGTTTTTTTTTGGACTGCAACATGAATTGCGAGGGAGTCCCGATTTAATCGGGACGACCACGGCAATCCCAAAGAAAGACATAAATGTTTCAAAAACAATAAAATAAAGAGTTTACGCCCCTCTCCCTTTGGGAGAGGGGTTGAGGTGAGGGTAATGAAAAATCTTAGAAAACTATTCGAAATATTAGATAAGTGGAAGTATCACTACATGCTGGCGGGGTTGCTGCTTGTGGTTACTATCGCTTTCCGCTCGCTTGAGCCTAAAGTTCTGCAAATTGCTGTAGATAAAGTGGTCGTATATTTTGCAAGCTCGGGAACAAAGATAGTTGAGCCGGGCGATGGCGTTACGGCGTTCCTGTATTCGTTCCTGCCGGAACTTAAGATGGGAAACCTGCACATGATCTTGCTGGGACTCGGGCTTATGTACATGATACTTGCGCTTGCCAGGGGTGGTTTCAGCTTCTTATCCGGCGTAATATCAGCCTCGTCCACTGAAAAGGCTATGAAGCGGCTGCGCGACAGGTTATTCAAGCATCTGCAGCGGCTGCCGATGGCGTTCCACAGTAAAAACACAACGGGCGAGCTGATTCAGCGGTGCACAGGCGACGTTGAAACCGTTAGCAAGTTTGCAAACATGCAGGTAGTTGAAGCTTTAAGAATGTCGGCGATATTTTGTTTCGCGTTTGGGATGATGGCTATGATAGATCTTACGTATGCGCTAATTGCGATATCCGTTATTCCTATAATTCTGGTCGGTTCATTCTTCTTCTTCCGCAAAGAAGGCGAGGTTTGGGCGCAGCATGAGAAGGAACAGGATAAGCTTACCGCGATGGTACAGGAAAATCTCTCCGGTATCCGCGTGGTCAAAGCGTTTGCAAAGGAAAGATATGAGATAGAAAAATTCACGAAACAGAATTACGAAAAGAGGAAATGGGGAATTAAGCTTGTTAAGCTTCATTCAAAGTTCTGGCCCTCTTCCGACTTCTTTGTACACGTGCAGATTGCGCTTTCAATATTTGCAGGCGGGTACTTTGTACTGAAAAACAGGATATCAATCGGCGAGTATGTTGCGTTTTATTCATATGCGGTAACCGTAACATGGCCAATGCGCAGACTAGCCCAGTTGGTAAGCGAAATGGGAATGACATCGGTTGCTATAAAAAGAATCTATGAGATACTTAACTCGCCCGTTGAAGATAACTCCGGGTTTGATGATGAATCAGTAGAGCTTAGCGGCGAAATTGAATTCGAGAACGTAAGCTTCAACTATGATGAAGGCGAAAAGCACAGGGTGTTAGACGGTGTGAGCTTTAAAGTTCTGCCGGGAGAAAAAATTGCGCTGCTTGGGCCTACAGGCGCGGGTAAATCGACGATAATCTCACTGTTGATGCGGTTCTATGAGCCTGATAAAGGTGTGATAAAAATTGATGGCAGGAATATCAAAGAATACTCGCCTGCGTATTTAAGGAAGAAGATAGGCGTTGTGCTGCAGCGTCCGTTCCTGTTCTCGACGACTATCAAAGAGAACATAGCATATGCTGAACCTGAGACAGAGCTCGAGGATATTGTTGAATCGGCTAAGATAGCGAGTATTCACAGGATAATCGAAGACGTGTTTCCGAAGTCATATGATACTGTTATCGGTGAAAAAGGCGTAACGCTCTCCGGCGGCCAGAAGCAGAGGGTTACAATCGCAAGAACGCTGTTAAAAGAGCCGGATGTGCTGGTTCTGGATGACTCAACTTCATCGGTCGATACTGAAACCGAATTTGAGATACAAAAAGCGCTGCGCCCGGTTACAAAACATAAAACAATATTTGTGATCGCTCACAGGATAACTTCGGTACAGGATTCAGACAGGATAATAGTTCTTGAAAAAGGAAAAGTTATCGAGATGGGCTCGCACAATGAGCTTATTAAGAATAACGGATTCTACAAGAAAATATTCGATATACAGATATCGATTGAAGATGAGATTAACAGGGATATTGACGGAGCTTCGAATCAGAAGAGGCAAAGAACAATAAATAAAACAAATGTAATTGGTTAATTCTTCCCACCCCCTCTCCTGTGGGAGAGGGGGCCGGGGGTGAGGCAAAAAAATTTGAAGATTAAGTGAAGAAGTCAGATATACATAAAGATTTAAAAGATTTAAAGTTATCGATTTGGCGGGGTACCGGGGAAGCTTTTTTGATTTTGAAAAAATATAGAAACAGGAGAATACCGGAATCATTTAAGAAAGAAATTCTTTATGCCAGCTTCCACAATTTAGGATATGACCAACAAATGGAAATGGGAAGAAATGAATACATGTATGAACTGATTCTTATGACATATAACCCAGGATTCTTTCTCGAAATGTTAGCAAAATCGTTTCACAAAAGTCAGGAAATTGAAGATTGGGATAGGTGTTTAGCATTTGAGATTTTGAAATGTTTCCTAAAAAACGGGGAAAATTCAATAAGTCAACTATTAAGACAAATATACGCATCCAATATTAACAGTGGTTACGGGCATATTATTGGTATGGATTTAATGGAAGCTGAAGGGATGGATGCATTTTTATTTATCGCTGATTACAACGGAAAGGAGCTTTTAAAGCAAAACGGTTTTTACCAAAGTGATGATTTACTAAATTATGCAAAGGAAATAATTGTAAATACGGACCTTGAATCTCTTTTAATTGAAAAGAGTAAAACCGATGTTAACATAAAGGCTTATTTGAATGCTGTAGTCGCTCACCGTGAAAAAATGAAAAGGATTGTACGGAGTAAGAGAAAGAAATGGAAAAGAGAAAAGCCTTTAATAGGAAAAAGATATAGAGAAAAGGCATTGGAATTGTTAAATAATGCAAAAGAATTTGATAGGATTTCTGAAGGCCTTCATCTGTTAAAACACAATTTTCAGAAAGACGATGTTCAATTGATAAAAAAAATACTTGAGCTCAATTTTAATGATATAGATGAAGAGCATCTTATTTTAAGGACGATAGTTGAGGCATTAGAGGGAAGCATGGAGCGGGGATATGTAGAGTTTTTTGAACAAATATATTTGAGGTTAAATTGTGGCTCCTGCAGATGTCATTTGGTTAAGCTTTTAATAAAAAATAATTTGATTCCCAAGTGGATGTTTGCAGAAATAAAATATGATTCAGCAGAAGAAATCAGAAAAGCTGCAGGTGAATATATATTGAAAAAGGAAAAAATGAATACTCAAATTAGAAATTTCCCGCAAATCAAAGAGATTGCCGCGTCGCGCTAAAGCACGACTCGCAATAAAGAAAAATGAGCAGATTAAAAGATAAACAATTTCGTACAAAAGGGGCTTTGTGGCCGTTTCTGAAACGGCTGCTCGGCTACAGTTTCCGCTATCCTAAATGGGTTACGGGGTTTGTAATATGCATCCTGATGGTCGCGCTTATGGAGTCGCTGATGCCATTGGTATGGCGTTCAATACTTGATAAGGCGCTGATTCCCGCAGTGGATAATTATAAGCTCAACGGTACTATACAATATGACCTGAGCGGTTTATGGTATTATTCCATATTATTTGCCGTTATGGGAACCGTGGTCGCAATATCCGTGTACGGATTTATAAATTTCTCCGGGCGGATACAGGAATTTGCTATGTATGATATCAGGGAAGCGCTCTTTATCAAACTGCAGGAACTGTCGTTTTCATTCTATGATAAATCGGCGGTTGGCTGGCTGCTTTCAAGAATATCTTCCGATACTAATAAAGTAACGGAGCTTATTTCATGGAACATGCTTGAAGCTATCTGGGGCGTTGGCATGATATTATTTTGTACAATTGCCATGATGTTTATCAACTGGAAGCTTGCAGCTATTATAACATTGATATTGCCGGTGTTAATGGTTGTATCCATCAAGATAAGGATGCTGATACTTAAGTATTCACGTGAAGCAAGGAAGTACAACAGCGAAATGACCGCGAGATACAACGAGCACATCAACGGAGTTGAGGTTAACAAAAGTCTGGTGCAGGAAGACAGGGTAAGCGAAGAATTCGAGGGCTTAAGCGAAAAGATGCGCGGCTCGTCATATAAAGCTGCATTTTACCAGGCAGTGTTTACTCCCGTTGTAATTTTCGGCGGTTCGTTTGCGGCAGGTATTGTAATTTACTACGGCGGCAACATGGCTGTGTTTCTGCCCCCTGAAATAACCGTTGGCACACTGGCTGCGTTCTTTGGTTATGCCGCTGTGATATGGGAGCCGATATTCGATATCTCACGCTTCTACATGCAGGCGCAGGGGAGTATCTCTGCAGGAGAAAGAATATTCTCATTGCTTGATACCAAACCTGTGATTACAGATATAGAAGGCGCGGGCGAGTTCAGCAAAATCAAAGGCGATATTGAATTCGAAAATGTTTCGTTCTGGTATGAAGAAGGAAAGACAGTTCTTGAAAATATGGATCTGAGAATTGAAGCGGGCGAATCTGTTGCGCTTGTCGGCGAGACCGGCGGCGGTAAATCGACCATCATAAGCCTCATGTGCAGGTTTTATGAACCGACCAAAGGAAAGATAAAAATTGACGGGATTGATTATAAGGGCATGACTAAGGAAAGCCTGAGGAGCCAGTTCGGAGTTGTGCTTCAAACGCCGCACTTGTTTTCAGGAACCGTAAGAGAAAACATAAAATACGGAAGGGAAGAAGCCAGCGAAGAAGAAGTGATTGAAACGCTTAGACAGGTTGGCGCGGATGACTTTTCGGGCAGGCTTGATGAGCAGGTTGGCGAGGGCGGCGAGAATCTTTCAATGGGCGAGAAACAGCTTATATCATTTGCGCGCGCTGTGCTGGCTGACCCGAGGATTTTCATAATGGATGAAGCCACATCATCTGTTGATACTATTACGGAAGCTAAAATTCAAAATGGCATCTACAGCATGATGCAGGGAAGGACTTCGATAATTATTGCTCACAGGCTATCGACTATAAAGCATTGCGACAGGATTCTTGTTATCAACAGGGGAATCATAATGGAAGACGGAAGCCATTACGACCTGATGAGAAAACGCGGATACTATTACAATCTTTATACGAGGCAGCTGAGAGAGCAAAGAGAAAAAGAAGTTCTTAATGCAGAATAAATAAATTAATAATGAATCCCAACTCTCGTCTCCCCCTGCCTGCAGCAGGCAGGCCTAACAGGTCTACGACTCTTCGAGTCAAAGACTCGTAAAGGGGAGATACAAAGGGGGGTGCATCGTAAGTCCGAGCGCTGCTCGGACTCGAAGCAGCGCTTCGAGTTACGTGTAAGGGCAAACGCTTCGAGTTGCAGTAACCCCACCCTTCAGGGTAGGGATTTGAAATACAACAAAATCCAGGACTTTAGTCCTGATAGAAAATTATTATGGAAAGCAAATATAAATATAACAAAGCAACAGTAAGATTTTATGATCTGGTTTATGAGAATCTTGCTGATAAAGGCAGATTCGCATTTTACCAGGAAGAAATATCTAAATCAAAAGGACCCGTACTTGAAGCGGGGGCTGGAACAGGAATGATTTTCGTACCCGCTCTGAAAAACGGAGCTGATATTTACGGTATCGACCATAGCGAATATATGTTTAAAGCGCTGCGAAGCAAGCTTGATGAAAAGGATCATCACAGAATTTCTTTGCAGGATATCAGAGAATTTAAGCTTGAAAAAAAATTTAATCTCATAATCTCTCCGTTCAGGGTATTTCAGCACTTGATTACTATTGAAGATCAGCTGCAGGCTCTGGGAAGAATCTATGAACACCTTGAAAATGAAGGCTTGTTAATATTCGACTTGTTTTGCCCGGATACAAACAGGTTAAAGACTGAAGTAAATAACGATCTTGAATTCGAAGGCGAGTTCGAACCGGGGAAAAAGGCAAGACGATACGCAACTGTTATACCTGATTATATTAACCAGGTTCAGAATGTTACTTTTAAATATGTTTGGGATAGTGATAACGGGGAACAAATGTCTGAATATTCTTTCCCGATGCGTTATTATTTCAGGTTTGAAATTATGAATTTGCTTAAGCTGGCTAAGTTCAAAGTAAAACATTTTTATGGCGATTTCCGGCGAAGCAAATTATCAAACAGCTCAAAAGAATTTGTAATAGTATGCAGTAAACTATAACTTTTAGTATCAGTAGCCGCAGTCTTTAGACTGCGACGACAAATAAATAAAATATATTTTAAGGTAGTGAATTAAGCGCTGGAAAGCGCGAATTTTGTTGTTAAATGCAGTATTTAATTCATTAAAAATCATGAAAACAAAATCAATAACAGAACTCTCAGATACCGGGTGGAAAAAGTATTTCGAGTTACACCAGAATTTGAACAGGAAATACGCGCCGGATTTTTACTTGCCGGATAATAGTGTGCAGAAATTTAAAGAAGATAAGATAAAGATGCATAATGACCATCATCCATTTAATCATGTTGAGAATGTAATATTTGACGACGAATTAACTAAGGCTGTTGCCTTTTATAGCCATACTAATTATAAAGAAACGCTTGGCTGCGGCTTTGACACAGACGAAGATGTTATTAGTCCAGTATTTATGAATTTTATTATGCGGGAGATTTATCAAGCTCTTTTGAGTATTGAAGGAAATGTTGCAGCGCGTTTCTGGTACTTTAATAACAGAAGAATTAACGCCCTGAATATGATTGGAGCTGAAATTGTTGACAAACATATTTTGAACAGGATATACCGCAAAGATATGGATATAAATTTCTATCGCTCAATAATTGAGAAAAACAAACCGAATGGAGAATTTATTATCAAATTCTATGATAAACATCCAATTGAACTTTTAAGCGAATTTGTAAAATTTATAAACGAATCGCATCGCGCTATCAATGCGTTGAGTCATTACAAAATTCCGCTCAAAGATCAGACAGAAGAAGAGATCAGAAGATACATGAATATAAATGATGATAATCTCCATGAACTTATTATGTTCGATAAAAATGATGAAATAGCCGGAATCAGTGAAATAAATGTGGATAATTTCGGCGGCAAGAGGCTCAGGCAGGGATTAACCGGTGTTGCCGAGAAATACCGCGGCAGGGGATTCGGGAAATTCCTGAAAGCTAGCTTATATGAAAAAGCCCTTGAAGAGAATTTTGATTTCGACTTCATTCAAACCGATACCATGCCCTGGAATAAATACATGTACAGAATTAATGAAGAGCTTGGATTTAAGCCATACAAGGAGGGCTTTGAGTTCAGATTAACAAAAGAATTCCTGGAAAACTATTTAAATGTTCATGAACCTGTAATATGATCTTTAGTTAGCTCCGTTAGGAGCGATATATTTGTAGAAACCTATAATGAATTTTTTAGCTCCTTTAGGAGCGACATATAAAATGGATTCCCGCCTTCGCGGGAATGGGATATATTATTGAATAAACTATTTAATTTAGGCTGGAATGATTTTTTTGAAGCCCTGTTTGCTGAATATGCGCCAAGCGGACTTAAAGCCGCACGCGTAGCTGTCGAACACCGGAATTATTATGAACTCTATTCAGAACTTGGCGATATTACCGCCGATAAATCCGGGAAGCTGTTTTACAATACAGAAAATGATTTTAATCTGCCCGCTGTTGGCGATTGGGTTGTAATTCGTCCTATCCCGAATGAAAAGAAAGCGGTTATTGAAGCGGTACTCGAAAGAAAGACAAAATTTTCACGAAAGCGGGCAGGAGCTAAAACCGAAGAGCAGGTTGTTGCCGCGAATATTGATGTTGCGTTTATTATGAGCTCGCTTAACCAGGACTTAAATCAGCGCCGCATAGAAAGATACCTTACGCTTGCATGGGATAATAATGTAACTCCTGTGATTGTACTCAACAAAGCCGACCTTTGTAAATTCACTGAAGAAACCAAATCCGAAGCTGAGGAAATTGCCTTCGGAACGCCGGTGCATACAATAAGCGCGCTGAATAATATCGGACTCAACGAGCTTAAACAATACTTTGAAGGCAATAAAACCGTTGCTGTTATTGGCTCATCCGGAGTAGGGAAGTCAACCCTGATAAACAGGCTGTGCGATGTGACAAAAATGAAGGTGAGCGATATAAGTCTTTATAAAGATAAAGGCAGGCACACAACATCCCACCGCGAATTAACAATAGTGCCTGACGGCGGGTTGATCATTGATACGCCCGGTATGCGCGAGATTCAGTTATGGGAAGGCGGCGATGGGCTTGCTGAAACTTTTGAAGATATCGAAGCCCTTGTACTTCAATGCAAGTTCACTGATTGCAAGCATGAATCTGAGCCCGGCTGCGCCGTAAAAGAAGCGCTGCGTACGGGAGTTATTGATGAACTCCGACTGAAAAGCTATAAAAAATTGTTGAATGAAATAAAATACTTCGAAAGCAAACAAAACAAGAAGGCGCAGATCGATGAAAAACGGAAATGGAAGAAAATTACAAAAGATGTAAAAGAGAAAATGAAGTACAAACGTTAAAATTCGAAATTCTAATATCTAAACCCTAAACAATTCAGATAAAACAAATTCGAAAAAATCTTTATCCTTAAATCTCAAATCTCAAATCTGAAATCTGAAATCTGAAATCAACCTGTCCTACTAAGAGCGCTTTGTTCGTTATACCTATAAACATTCTATAACTAAACAACAACAAAGCCATGAGCGCTAATCCATCAGTTCTGCCGATAATCACCCAATTCGAGCTTCAAACCAGGCTATTTAACAACTGCCTGGAAGGATTTAACAAAGAATATAATAAGCAGCCTAACGCTACAACTAATCATGCAGCGTGGCTTGCCGGGCATATCATTTTCGCAAGAACCAACATCGCAAACCTGTTGGGTATGAACATTCCGAATCCGTATGATGAGCTATACGCAAATTTCAAACCGATTGAATCAGGAGCTAAATACCCGGATGTGCCTAATGTTACCAAAAACTGGAACGAGCTTTCAGGAAAATTCATGGCTAAGCTTAACACGTTGACTGAAGATGATCTGAAAAGAGAATCGCCGCTCAAATTACCTGTTAATGACGGCACAATGAGAGGAACCTTGGCATTCTTTGCACATCATGAATCATATCATATTGGCCAGCTCGGACTCGTCCGCCGCTACCACGGATATGACGGTATGAAGTATTAACATGTATCCTCACCCCCGTCCCCTCTCCTTTGAGGAGAGGGGTGTCACGAAGTGACGGGGTGAGGTGATAAAGTAAATAGCGGCAATTTGGAGGCCTGTCTGCCGAAGCCTTGGGCGCGGGCAGGTCTAAATAATTTTTTATTATATTTGCATATTAGTATATCAATAACAAAATGAAGACTAAAAATCTTAAACAGTCTGTAAGAATAAAAGCCAAACCCTCTGAGGTTTACAGCGCTTTGATGGAGTCAAAGAAACATGCAAAGTTCAGCGGCGCGCTCGCAAAGATAAGCGCTAAGGTGGGCGGAAAGTTCACCGCTTATGACGGCTATATAAACGGAGAGAATCTTGAACTTGTGAAAGATAAGAAAATTGTGCAGTCGTGGCATGCTCAAAGCTGGCCTGAAGGGTATTATTCAAAAGTAACTTACAATCTTAAACCATTCGAAGGCGGCACAAAGCTGCTGTTTTTTCACACAGGAATTCCCGATACAGCATATGAGTCAATAAAAAGCGGATGGCATGAGCATTACTGGGATCCTATAAAGAAGATGCTTGAGAAGTAATTCTTTATCTTTTCGAAGTTCAGTTTGTTCGTTTTGATTTATCCGCGTGACCATCATCATAAATTCCCAGCAGCCCGGTTACTTTGCCTTTAGAATCTTTAAGGAAAATTATTCTGAAAGATTCAAGCTCATCGAACATGAACATATCATCAGTCATAGGCGTCATACGGAACTTTGCGTTCCGGTTTCTCTGGTAATATAGCGAACCGTTTTCTAAAGTAACTTTCCTGTCCTCATAATTACCAACATAAATTTTTAGCTGCGCTTCGCTTAATTCAGGCTGATTCAGCGCGCCTTCCAAAGATTCCGTCATCCATTTCAAATGCAGCTTTTCTTTTTCATTGGCCGTGTTATCTGATATTTGTCTAAGCGCCAGTATCTCGGCCTGTTCAAGCGCCTTATCAGATGCTATCGGCAGATCCGGCTGAACGCCTTCGCCTTCCCAATTTGTTTTAGTTTCAGGATTAACAGCTCTTCCTTTTGGAACAAACATTACGAATCCCGAGCCAAGCGACGCAACGCCTCCTGAATTAGCTCCACCGCGGGTTGACTCGCCAATGATGGTTGCGCGTTTTAACACTTTCAGGTCGTAAGCAAATTCCTCGGCAGCTGAAAAAGTATATGAGCCTGTTAGGATATATAATGGCATATCGGGCATTCTTTTTCCGGCAATATCGGGAATCGTCCAGTATTCTTCCCTGGAATTATCGCGTGAATAAATATCGTTCAAATGGACGGGCTGCGTCCCGAAAAAGTAACTGCAAAAAAGCTGGACGCCGTACGGCGAGCCGCCGCCATTCTTACGCAGATCAATTATTACCGCATCTGAGTTAGAGAGAAATTCCATTACAGATGCTACAGTTTCCTTTGATTCTTCAGGGGGCGAGAAGCTCCTGATATCGATATATCCGATATTTCCGCTCAGGCGTTCGACTTTTTTAAAACCGTAATTATCTTTCTTCATCTCATCCGAATACTCTTTATCAGGATTGTTATTACCCAACCCTTCATCAAATGTCTTTTCAGCTTCGGGGTCGTAATTTATACTTAAATGTTTATCGTTGCAAACCGACTGTAGTCCCGCAGTCAGTGAGTCTGCAAATTGCGATGGGTCGCTGATCTTATCATAATAATTATTTTTGAGGCAGGCTTTGATATAGGCGCTCATCAGCTTGCCCTCGGCGGGCAGCACGTAGCTGTCTTTAAGAATCTTTGAGATCTTATCGACTAAATTTGCTTTAACCTCATTTGTAAGTAAGCGGTGATTATTCGGATTCTGTGAAAATGCATTAAGGTGAAAGAAAACGAGGCCTAAAAAAATGGAAGTAATTAACAGATTTGATCTTGTTAACTGTTTTATTTTCATTTTTTATACGTCTTGTTAAATAACCTTTTTACGGTACAAATATAACAGATTAATTTTAATTTATTTATATAAAATGGAAGTTGTAAGCGTTTAATAAGAAGGGAAGAAGAATTAAAAAGGCGCCTGCAAATTAGAAAGAATATAAAAATATACCCTGTCTAACCGCCCTCTATAGCAGGCGCCTTTAAATCATTTATAGGGTTAACAGATCATACGCTCTTATAGCAAGAAAGCTGCTCTTTCGCAATTTTAAAAAGGCGCCCGCAAATCAGAAAAACATATAAAAATATATCCCTCTGACCGCCCTCTATAGCAGGCGCCTTTAATAAACCAAAAATTAATTTGTTCTCTGTGCGCTGTTTGTATGGCCATCGTCATATAACCCGTTCAGCCCGGTTATGTTTCCGTTTGAATCTTTCACAAATTTTATTCTGAAATAATCTATGTCTTTGAACATAAATGTGTCAGTTCCAATAGCTGTCATTTGCATTTTAGGCCTGCCTTTTCTTTGGTAAAAAAGATTCCCGTTTTCATAAGTTATCACTCTGTCTTCGTATGTTCCTGCATAGTTTTTCAATGTAATATCATCTAAAGCTGGCGTATCCATTAATCCCTGTAATGCTTCAATCATCCATGCATAGCGCTTTTTATCTTTTTCATCAGTAATGTTTCCGGATATTTTTCCAAGCGCCAGAATTTGAGCCTGTTCAAGCGCTTTATCAGATGCCACGTTTACATCGGGCTGAACTCCCACGCCTTCCCAGTTTGTTTTAGTAATTGGATTTATTGCGCGGCCCTTAGGCACGAAAACAACAAAATTACTGTTTGCATACATCATTCCGCCCGGATTTGCGCCACCGCCGGTTACTTCACCCACTATTGTTGCGCGTTTCTGGTTCTTCAGATCGTATGCAAATTCTTCGGCTCCTGAAAACGTATAAGAACTGGTTAATAAATATACAGGCACATTTGGCATTTTTTTACCGTCAACTTTTTTCAGCGTCCAGTATTCTTTTGTCTCATCATTTTCCCTGTAATAGAGATCATTTAAATGAACAGGTTCGGAACCGAATAGATAACTGCAAAGTAAGCGCACTCCGTCAGGGTCGCCGCCGCCATTCTGGCGCAGATCGAATATTATAGCGTCAGTTCCTGACACGAACTGCATTACCGACGCAATAGTTTCTTTGGCTATTTCTGAAGGCGCAAAATTTCTGAAATCAATATAACCGATATTGCCGTTCAGTATTTCGGTCTTTTTGAAACCGTAATTCTCGCGTTTCATTTTTTCAAAGAACCATTTGTCGTCCGGGTCTTCGCCTTTCTTTTCAGCGTCCTTTATCATTTTGGCGTTTTCGGGACTGAACATAACTCTTAAATGTTTATCATGACTTACGGACTGAAGGTCTCCGGTGAGTACGTCTGCAAATACCATCGGGTCGCTTATTGTGTCATATGCGTTATTCCTTAGCTGGGTTTTGATAAGCTCGTTCATCTTTTTAGCTATGTCAGGGAATACGTAATTCTTGTCAAGCAAATTTGAGATATTATTAACCGCTTCGGTTTTTGCTGTTATGTCAAACGCCTTGCTGCCCGAGCTTTTTTTATCCTGAGCCTGAACAACAGGGATAATAAGCAATAAGCTTAACATTATTAATTTCTTTAAGACTTCTTTCATGTAAGTTGTTTTCATTCCAATCTCCTTTAATTTGTATTGAATGTCATATAGACGATTCTCATCTTTAAATAGTTGCATTAATTAGTTCAGTTTCAGCTCCATCATAATTGTCGGCCTCTCATATTTTGATGGTTCATTTGCTTCCACCTGTTCAAATCCAAGGCCGCGGTATAAGCTGAGCGCGCTTGTAAGCTTTCGGTTTGTTTCCAAAAATATTTTCGTACCTTTTTTTGAACGCGCTTTTTCGATTGCCGTGACCGCAAGCTTTCGCCCGATCTGCCTGCCCTGAGCCTTTTCGGTTACCGCCATCTTCGCTATTTCAAATACTTTATTGCCGTGGTTCAGCAGCGCGGTTGTTCCAACAATTTCTTCATCCAGCATACCGAAAAATATGTGCCCGCCTTTTTTCAGTATGTTATTCTCGGGGTCGGTTAAGATTTTCTTATCCTGTTCTTCAACACTAAAATATTTATTCAGCCATTCATAGTTCAGCTCTTTGAATACTTTTTTATATTCCGGTTTGTATTCAATTATTTTTACCTGTTCGCTTTGGCTATACTTTATTTTTTCTGTTATTCTTGTAAACAGGTCTTTCCTGTCAAGTTCTCTTTCGATTTTATCAAACACCATTATCATATCAAACCCGGAATCCTTAAATAATTCGTTTGTCCCTTCCTCAAATGCTTTCCATACAGGTTTGAGCGTTGTCACCATTTCTTTGCCGCGCGGCGTAAGCGACAGTAATTTTTTTCTTGTATCGCTTTTTTCTTTTATTGTTTTTATCAGTCCCTTCTTGATCATCAGGCTCGCGGTCTGCGTTATAGCCGGCTGCGTATAGCCAAGCATAGCTGCTGCCTCGGTAACTGCTATTGGCGAGTTTTCGTTAAGCAGGTAGAACAGCGCGAACCAGCGCGGTTCAAAATCCATATCCAGGTTCTTATAGACTTTTGCGCCGTCCTGTAAAACTCTTTCGGTCAGAAGCCGGAGCCTTGTGCCGAACGCCAGATTTTCAAGTTGCTTTATCAATTTCATAATTCAGAGGGGCTAAATTATATAATAAATTATATAAGCGCTTATATAAACGCTTTGCAATTATAATGAGTTTTTATTTTGTTGTCAAGAGGTAAATAAAATTTTATTTAAGAAGTAATTTTGTCTCCCCCTAACAGGGGGAGGTAGGAGGGGGTGAAGCGCAAAGTTGTGCTTCAAGCGTGACTTCCACCCCCCTTGTATTCCCCCCTGTTAGGGGGGAATGTGTTGTAGGTTGTTTATGATTTTAATGTGCAGTGTTTAAAACCATATCCCGTCTGCCCTTAACGGGGTTATACCAGTGTGACGAAATAGCAGCTAATGTGGTAATCGCAGTGTCCTTATTTTACTACTTATTCTTAACAAAATTATGGGTAAATTACAGGCTACCTCGAAATAAATTGATAAAATGACGCATAAAATCATAAATAACGAAAGTATCCGCAATATTGCTATAATCGCCCATGTAGATCATGGTAAGACCACGCTGGTCGATTTCATGTTCCGCCAAAGCGGCGTTTTCAGAGAAAACCAGGAGGTCGAAGACCGTGTTATGGACAGCATGGACCTTGAACGTGAACGCGGAATTACCATTGCCGCTAAGAACTGTTCGGTACTATGGAAAGGCGTTAAGATAAATATCCTTGATACACCGGGACATGCTGATTTTGGAGGCGAAGTTGAACGCGCTTTGATGATGGTCGACGGGGCAATTTTACTGGTTGACGCTTCCGAAGGCCCGCTTCCGCAAACAAGGTTTGTTCTTAAAAAAGCGCTTGAGGGCCATAAGAAAATTATAGTTGTAATAAATAAAATTGACAGGAAAGACGCACGCCCAAAAGAAGTGCTTGATGAAATTTATCACCTGTTCCTTGACCTTGATGCAACCGAGGCGCAAATTCAGTTTCCTATATTGTACGCTGTGGGCAGAGAAGGAATTGCTCAATACACTGCCGAAGGAAGAGGAACTAATCTTGAGCCGCTGTTCGAGACTATATTAAAAGAAATTCCCGGTCCCGCTTATGATACTTCTGAGCCGTTCCAAATGCTTGTTGCCGATCTTGATTATTCAGATTATATAGGCAGGCTTGCAATCGGAAAAATTGCAAACGGCCAGGCATATTTTAATGAAGAGCTTGTTTGTATGAACGAAGAGGGCGGGCAGAATCCGCTTAAAATTACCAAGCTTCAGGTCTATGAGGGTATTAAATTAAAAGAAGTTAAAACTGCCGAGCCGGGCGATATAATTATCCTGGCAGGCATAGAAGATGTTCACATTGGCGATACTATTGGTACAAAAGAAAATCCCAAAGCTCTTGATAGAATCTCCGTCGATGAACCGACTATTTCAATGATGTTCGCTATCAACACATCGCCGTTTGCCGGAAGAGAAGGCAGGTATGTGCAATCAGCTAAGCTTAAAGAAAGATTATTTAAAGAGACATTAAGAAACGTTGCGCTTAAGATTGAAGAATCCGATACCGCCGAAAGCTTTACTGTAAAAGGGAGAGGCGAATTCCAGATGGCTATACTAATTGAAACAATGCGCAGGGAAGGATACGAGCTAAGCGTTGGCAGGCCGCAGGTAATATATAAATATAAAGACAACAAGAAACTTGAACCGATAGAACATCTTTTTGTAGATTGCGAGGAAACTTTTGTTGGAATAGTTACCGATAAAATTTCGCAGCGCAAAGGACGGATGGTCAACCTGGTTAATCACGGAATGGGAAGAGCGAGAATTGAATTTACTATCCCCTCGCGCGGACTCATTGGTTACAGGAATGAGTTCCTTACTGATACTAAAGGCACAGGCATCATGAATTCTTACCTACAGGGATATGAAGAATTCCGCGGCGATTTTCCCGTTAGATTAACCGGTTCGATGGTTTCCGACAGGCAGGGATCGACAACAGGTTACGCGCTTTACAATCTTGAGCCAAGGGGAACGCTTTTTGTCACGCCCGGAGAAGCAGTGTATGAGGGTATGGTTGTCGGTGAAAATAACCGCGATAATGACCTTAATGTTAATGCGACAAAACCTAAGAAACTTTCAAACATGCGCGCATCAAGCAAAGACGAAGGAATAATACTTACCCCAGTCACTCCGC
>Ga0265316_10002218_pt1 | contig 20378 bp, 14 predicted proteins | sample 4522metaG_FD_202092 | JGI IMG/M metagenome (GOLD analysis project Ga0265316, IMG submission 202092) | Rhizosphere microbial communities from Carex aquatilis grown in University of Washington, Seatle, WA, United States - 4-5-22 metaG | ecosystem: Host-associated > Plants > Roots > Rhizosphere >... | reverse complement strand
AGACCCCCATGCCCTTCACCACCGAGTAAGTGAAGTACGCATTCAAACCCATGCCGGGCGCAAGCGCGATGGGATAGCGCGCGTATCCGCCCATGAGGAAGCTACCCACCGCGGCCGACAGGCAGGTAGCCGCCGTGACCGCAGCCAGCGGCATGCCCGTCTCATGCAGTATGGCCGGGTTGACGAAGACGATGTAAGCCATCGTCATGAAGGTAGTGCAGCCGGCAAGTATCTCAGTGCGCCAGTCGGCGCCGAGCGGGCCGAACTCGAAGTAGCGTTCCAGGCGATGCCGCAGGGACATGGCCCTCCATTGTAGCGAGGAGCAGGAACCATTCGGCTGCGCGGCGGCGAAGACCCGGCATCCGCATGCCCGTCGCAGTGCATGAAGCACTGCACGTGGAGATCGGCGATGGTGCTACGATTCGGTTTCCCAAGATGGAACCCGTACCGAGGCCAGAGTGGGCGTCACCCATCGAGGTCGGCGTGCACGCGCGAAGCTTCTACTCGGCGCTGCCGGAGCAGCCGACCAGAGATGTACTGCGGGCCCTCCGCAGCGATCCGAGGCTTCTGGGCTTCCTGGAGAGTCACGAACTCGGCCGGCTGGAGTTCTCGGGCCGCTTGCCCGGGCCGAACTGGCTCGGGTGGTACAACCCAGGCTCGCGAGATCTCGTGGTGAATGCATTCCGTTCCCCCGACACCTACGGCAAGGAGTTCTACCCACCGGAATTGAATTCGGTATCGAGCGCGGGGCGCAACGTGGTCGAAGCTATGCAACGGAGCCTTTACCATGAGATCGGCCACTCGATTTACGATGCGGCCGGACCGGAAACCGAACATCAGGTGACCAAGCTATTGTGGAGCGGAAGGGCCGTGCCGATATCCATTCGGGCAAGAAGGGACGCCGCCGAGTACTTCTGCGAGACGTTTGCCGCGTACCGTTTCGAAGATGGACTTGCGGACATAGACCCGGAGGGCTACGATATGGTTGAAGCCATCCTCCGGATAGCGGTAAAGAAATGACCTCCCAGGAACAGCGGCGTGACGAGCAACTGAATGCCATCGGGCGCGAACTGGATGACCTGTATCTCTCCGGCAAACTGGACTTCGATGGATTCAAGGCGCTGTTTCACCGGGGCCTCGCGATTTGCGGTCCAGATAGTGACGACATGGAAATGTTCTGTCACTTCGCCCGCGGCGAGGGCTGGTGGGACTGGATGATGCAGGAACTCCGGAAGGCCCCATCACGGCGTGTAGCTTAGACCCCTCCCTACTGCCGTCCGGCGTGGCTGGTCTTGCCGCCGTTTTCCAGCACTTCCCGGACCTTGGCGGCCAGCGCGGCGGGCGTGAACGGCTTGCGCAGGAAGGCTTCTTCCGTGCGCCGAAGGCCGCTCCTGAGAATGGCGCTGTCGGAGTGGCCCGACATGTATAACACCTTCATGCCCGGCGAGCAGCCGAGGAGTTCCTTGGCCAGCTCCGGTCCGCTGGCCCCAGGCATGATCACGTCGGTGATCAGCAGTTGGATCGCGCCCCGGCGGCCGGCGGCGATGGCGCTGGCCTCCAGCGGGTCGGATGCTTCCAGAACGCGGTAGCCGGCGCTCTCCATGGTCTCGCGCACCAGCGTGCGCAGCATGTCGTCGTCTTCCACCAGCAGAATGGTTTCCGCGCCGCGCACGCGGGCCCTCTTGGGCGCTTCCGGTTCCACCGCCGCCGCCGCCCGTTCGACGCGAGGCAGATAGATCCGCAGCGAGGTTCCGCGGCCAAGCTGGCTCGAAAGCTCCACCGCGCCGCCGCTCTGCTGGACAATGCCCGCAACCGTGTACAACCCCAGTCCGGTTCCCGAGCCCACGCCCTTGGTGGTGAAGAATGGCTCGAACGCCTGCGCCCGCGTAGCTTCGTCCATGCCGGCGCCGGTGTCTTCCACGGTCAACGCGACGTATGCCCCGGGCTTGACGGCCGCGCCGGGGGAACGTTCCACATTGACGTTGGCCGTCCGGATGGTCAAGGCTCCGCCGCGCGCCATGGCATCGCGGCTATTGGCCGCCAGGTTCAGCAAGACCTGCTCCATGCGGCTCGCATCGGCGTACACGTTGCCCAGATCGGCCGCCAGGTCCAAACGCAGCTCGATATCTTCGCCGATCAGCCGCTGCAGCATGGTGCCCAGACCGGTCACCACCTGGTTGAGGCCGATCACCTTGGCCTGTATCGCCTGCCGCCGGCCGAACGCCAATAGCCGGCCGGTCAGCGCTCCGGCGCGATCCGCGGCTTTCAGAATCTGCTCCGCGGAATGGCGGTTGGGATCGCTCTCGCCGAGCTTGCCGAGAATGAGCTGGCTGTAGCCGGTGATGATGGTGAGCAGGTTGTTGAAATCGTGCGCCACCCCGCCCGTGAGCAGCCCCAGCGCTTCCATTTTCTGCGCCTGCCGGAGCTGGTCTTCAAGCTGCCGGCGGCTGGTGATATCCATGAGGACCGCCAGCTCCGCGCCGTGCCCACCGTATTGAATGGGATGGAGCGCAATCTCCACTTCGATCCAGCGTCCGCTCTTGGTACGGTGGCGCCACTCGCTGGCCGCCGGCCGTTCCGGGCTGCGCAGTTCGGCCAGGAAGCGGCTGGCATCTTCGCCACTCTGGACGTCCGCCAACGTCATGCTGGAAAACTCCACAGGCGAGTAGCCATAGAGCTTTCTGGCAGCGGCATTCACCTCCAGAAACTGGTGGCCCTCGCCACCCAGTATCCACATGGGCTGCGGATGTTCGGCGAACAGCAGGCGAAACTTCCGGTCCCTGCTTTTCAAGAGACGCTTTACCGGCATAACACGAAACTCAGTCGTTATAAGCTATGGCGTGACGCAACCGCGCGAAGTTTCCCATTCCGTAACATCACTCGAGATTTGCCCTTCCGAATGTACCAAATCGCGCACATTTCGCCAGCCGCCGCGGGCGCGGCGGGCGCTTAACCGTTTTGGGGATTACTGGCCGAAACCGCTTCCTGCCGGTCGCGGCTCGGACACCGGTGCGTTGATTTCGCAGGGGTTACCGAGCCGCGAGCGTGAGCGAGCGGAGGCGTTCCCCAAAACGGCTAAGCACCCGGGCGCGGCCGGCGCGTCGCGGCCGTCAGGGCGCCGCGGGCGGGGCGCGGCGAGTCCGGCGCCGAAAGTGAGCTGCGTCAGGCCCCCGGGGGCTGCAACTCCTACTGGAACACCTTGGCGGCTTTGAAGTCGCCGGCTTTGACGATCGAAATCCCGGTGGGGTCGATGTGCTTGCGGAACGCGGCGTTGATCTGTTCGGGAGTGAGCGCCTGGATTTTGGCTTCCACATCCGCGTCCCACTGGAGCGAGCGGTCTAACTGCTCGCGGGAAGCAATCAGCGCGAGCAGCGCGGCATCGGTGGAACGGCCGATCAAGCGCGCGTCCAGAATGGCCTTCTTCGCCTCGGCTACTTCGTCTGCCGTGAAGCCGTCTCGATAAGCCTTCTGCAACTCTTCCATGAAGCACGCCTCTACCTTGGGGCCGAAACCGGGATTGAGACTGACGGTGGCGGATAACTGTGCGGAATCGCCCTCCGAAGGGATGGCGATGCGCGCGTTGGCGCCGTAACTCAGTCCTTCTTTATTGCGGATGCGGTTGGAGACGCGCGAGGTAATAGGTTCGCCGAACATATAGCTGGCCACCACCATGGCCGCATAGTCGGGATCGTTTTCGGACATCCGGAAGCGTTCGCCGGCCAGGAATTCGGCGTTGGCTTTATCCGGAGTCTCGATCTTGTCGTTGATGGGCGCGACTGGCTTGAAGGGTACGATCAGCGGCTTATAAGCTTTGGTGGTGTTCCATGTTCCCAGCAGCTCGGCGGCGGCTTTCTGGATGTCGGATGGGGTCACCGGCCCTACCACGGCGAAGACACCGTAGTTAGCGCCGTAGAACTCGTCGTGGAACTTCCGGGCCTGGTCCAAAGTGACTTTCTGAAGTTCCGGCTTCTGCTCTTCGCGCGTGAGCGGATACTGCAGATCGCCCTTGGCGAATGGAGAGAGGTGCCGTGTCAACAGTTCGGTGGCTAGTTGCGTGGGCTCGGTCTGCGGGTTGTCGAGCGATTGCAGCCGTTGCGTCTTGGAATGATCGAATTCGTCCTCGGGATAAGCCGGCTCTTTCAGAATCTCTACCGCCAGCTTGACCGCTGCCAGGAAATTCTCCGCCGGCGCCGAGATGGTGGCTGTAGCGCTCGATATCGAGCCGCCCCCGCCGCCGCCGCGCCCGCCGCGCCCGCCACGTCCGCCGGCCGCTGCGCCGCCTCCTCCGCTGGCGGTGACCTGGGCATTCAACCTGCGAAATTCATCCTGAAGCTGCGACCGCGTGTGGCTCCTGGTGCCCTCCATCAGCAGGCTGCCGGCGAAGGCGGCGGCTTCCCGCTGGCCCACCAGCGTGGCCGAGTCGCCGAAACGCAGCTCAATGATGCCGGTCACCATATTGTTCTCGGTCTTCTTGGGCAGGACATCCACCTTCATGCCGTTGGCCAGCTTGCTGCGCTCCAGGCGGCTCGCAATGTTGGCAATGGTCGGGTCGAACGTCTCGCCATGCGCCACCGTGAAGGTGCTCTTGTAGTTCTTCAGCGTGGCGTCCAGGTCGGGCGTTGCCGGCACTACCGTACGGTCCGGGTTCATGTCCGGGATGTAGTAGCCCACGGTGCGGTTGGAGGGTTTGAAATACAGTTTGGCAACTCGCACCACGTCGGCCGGTTGCACGTCGTTCAAACGGTCGTGTTGCAGGAACATCAGCCGCCAGTCACCCTGCGCGATGGCGCTGTTCAAGGCGCCGGTGGCGATCTGTTGCGGGTTCGAGAGGCTGGTCGCGAGTCCGCGCAAAAGCTGCGTGCGGATGCGATCCACGTCGGCGGGTCCGGGCGGGTTCGCGGCCACGTCCTCCAGCGCCTTGAAGATGGCGTCGCGCGCGGCATCGGGCGATTGATCCTTAGTAAGTGTGGCGGAGATCTCTACCAGACCAGGGTCGTGCATCGCCTCGAAGCGCATGTTGGCCGATTGGGCCAGATCGGTATCCACCACGAACTTGGTTAGCCGGCCTTCGTTCGGGTCGCCGGCGCCACCGCGTCCGCCGCGTCCGCCACCGCCGCGTCCACCGCGTCCGCCGCCGCCGTTCATGATGCCTGCCAGCACTTGCAGGGCGGCGGAATCCGCATGCCCGGCGGCCGCTGCGTGGTAAGCGACCAGGACGTTCTGTCCCGTGCCCACGCGCCGCAGCGCTACGAAGCGCTCGCCATCCTGAGTAGGTTCGATGGTGTAAGTGGGCTCCAGCACTCGCGTGGGCCGGGGAAGCTTGCCCATGGAGCCGGCCACGAACTGCAGGGCCTTGGATTCGTCGATGCGTCCGGTAATCACCAGCACCGCGTTGTCGGGCTGGTAATACTTACGATAGAACGCCTCCGGGCGGGTGTAGGGCACGTTTTCCAGGTCGTCTTTGGAACCGATGGTGGACTTACCGTAGTTATGCCAGAGATACGCCGTGGCCGCCACGCGCTCCTCCAGGATGGACGCAGGCTGGTTCTCGCCGCGCTCCAGCTCGTTGCGGACCACGGTCATTTCCGTATCGAGGATCTGCTTGTTGAACCTGACGTTGACCATGCGGTCCGTCTCCAGACTGAGTGCCCACTTCAAATTGTCGTCGGTCGCGTGAAACGTTTCGAAGTAGTTAGTCCGGTCCTCGGAGGTGGTGCCGTTCCAGTTGGTGGTGTGGGCGACAATCTCGTCTTTGATGTTGCGGCCGCTGGTGGTCTCGATGAAATTCAGATGCTCCAGCAGGTGCGCCATGCCGGTCTCGCCGTAGCCCTCGTGCCGGGAGCCCACCAGGTAGGTTACGTTGACGGTGATTTTGGGCTCGGCGGCATCGGGGTACAGCAACACCTTCAGGCCGTTGGGGAAGTCGTATTCGGCGATGCCTCCCATGGAGGCCATTTTGCGCACACCCGGCGGCAACGTCTGGGCGTGGACCAGCGCCGTCAACGCCAGGACCATCGCCGCGGCGGTAATAATGAATCTTCGGTTCATAAGCAGATACCCTTTGCTAGCGGATTATAGCAGGCGTTCGAGAGCACGGCCGGGCGGTAGGACCAGAACGAAACCGGCGCACTCATTTTCGCCGCGGATGAACCCGCATGGCCGGGGCCGGCCACCCGTAGAAGATGAAAACCCAAACCCCTGGCCTCTGGCCCCCGCCCCCCCCTTGTGGAGCGGGCCGGCGTTACTTATCGGCGCCGACATAGAAAAGGGCAGTCACCGGCGGCATCGTCAGGTGCACGGTGGTCACGGGCTGGCCGTTGGCGTCGCCGTTCGTGAACTCGGCTGGGCGGGGGTCGCCGGTCTGCGGGTCCCAGATCTTCAGGTCTTTCCTGCCGCGCAGGATAACCTTCGTGTCGACCGGATTGTCGGTGGCGTCCACATACGCCCGTCGATGGGATGCATGGCAGGCTCGTCCCAGAAGGAGTGTTTGATCTGCTTGCCGAAGAACTCGCCCACATGGTCGTAGTATTTCTGGTAACTCAGGGAAATGAACGCGTCCATGGCGGCGGGGTCCAGATAGTCTACTACTCCGCCCTTCACGGAGGTGGGCACAATGGCGGTGTTGAGATAGAACGCCATGACTTTCCAGTTACCTTTCGGGACCGGCGCGCTGAACGGCTTACCGGCGGAGTACCGCGAGCTGATATCCGTCAGCTCAAAGGTATCGCGGTTCATCATCACCGCGCCCACGTAAATGCCTTGCGGTACGGTAAGTTCCGCCGAGGCCGGGCCGGTAACATCCTTTTCCGCCATCTCCAGGCTCTTAGCCGCATATTGGGGGTACTTAGTATAGAGCTGGCCGCCGGCCATGCCAGTGGGATAGCGCCACTCGTCATACAGCACCACTTCGAGTCCCGGTTTTCGGGCCTCTTCGAGAGCTACGCGATAGTATTTGAAATACTCGTCACTGAGGTAGACCACGCCCTGATCTGAGTGGGGCCGCTGGGTGGCCGCCAGGTATGGCTCCGAAAGGCCGGTGGTGGCGCCTCCGCCCGGCTCGGGTGTGATGCCGCCCGCCCCATACTTCTTCGCCAGGTCGTCGACGGTGGAGACTATCCCCGCCTCCGGCAGATTGGAAAGATTGAAGCCGAACATGGGGTGTCCGCGGAACTCCGCCGGCGGCTCCTTGAACAGGGACGGATCTACGAGTCCACCGCCGGTCTGCTGGCCATGGACCGGTCCGGCGAAATGCGCGGCGAGCAACGTCGCCGAGACGCCGGGAATCAAAGGTCGTAATCGAGCAGGCATGGTTGACTCCACAGAAGGCGCGGGTAGGGGTGCATGCGCGGGTGCTTATTAACCGGCCCGGTAACCCCTGCGAAATCAACGCGCCTGTGTCCGAGCCGCGACCGTCAGGGAGCGGTTTCGGCCAGCAACCCCCAAAACGGTTAATAAGCACCCTGCATGCGCCCCCCGGCACGCCACTTTATCACAACTGGCATATAATGGCAGACTTCGAGCCGCGAAGATCGGGAAGCGCGCGGCCGGCTCGGAACGGAGGTCTTTGGGATGATGCGAAAAACGTGGATACTGATTGCCGGACTGCTGTGGGCGGGCGCTCTCTTGGGGGCATCGCGCAATCTGGAGGTGTATTGGGTTGACGCCGAGGGCGGCGCGTCGACGCTGATCGTGGCGCCCAGCGGCGAATCGCTGCTGGTGGATACCGCCAATCGAACGCCGGACGATCGCGACGCCAAACGGATCCTGGCCGCGGCGCAACTGGCGAAGCTCAAACAGATCGACGTTCTGCTGACCACCCATTTCCACGGCGATCATATCGGCGCCATGCCGGCGCTCGCCAAGATGATTCCCATCATGAAGTATATGGATCACGGCCCGTCGGTCGAGCTCGACCGGCCTAACGTGGCGGCTGCTTACAAGGCCTATGAAGAGCTGAGCGCGGGCAAGCGCACGATCCTCAAGCCCGGCGACCGCATTCCGATCAAGGGCCTCGACATCGAAGTGCTCATTTCGGCCGGCCAGCCCGTCGCGAAACCTCTGAAAGGCGGCGGCGCCAGGAATGCCGCCTGCGCCGATTTCAAGCCGCATACCGGCGAGCCCGACCCCGATAACGATATGAGCGCCGGCATCCTGGTGCAGTACGGGAAGTTCCGCTTTATCGACATGGGCGACCTGACCTGGAACTTCGAGCAGAAGCTGGTCTGTCCGGTGAACCTGATCGGCACGGTGGATGTCTACCAAACCACCCACCACGGTTTGGACCGGTCGAACTCGCCGCAGTTCGTGTGGGCCGTCCAACCGAAGGTCGCGGTGATGAATGACGGACCGCACAAAGGCGGCCCGGCGAGCGTCTTCGAGACGTTGCGCAAATCGCCCGGACTCGAGGACATCTGGCAGGGACACCTGGCACTCGGCACACCCAAAGAAGTAAATACCGGCGAGAAGATGATCGCTAACATGGAAGAGACCGCTAACTGCAAGGGTAACCTGCTCAAGCTCTCGGTGGCGTCCGACGGTAAGTACACTATGACGAACCTGCGGAACGGGTATAGCAAGAGCTATAGGTCGAAGTAGGAAGAAGCGGTCAGCTTTCAGCGATCAGCTTTCGCGGCGCGGCACCGGCTGCCCCGGCGGGCAACACACGCCAGGGCGCCCCACGACGCCGCCCCACCCACACAGGCCCCGTCCCCGTCCCGCGCCCGCTGTCAGCGATCGCGTGCGGGGCCTGCCGCGGGACGGGGCCTGCCGCGTGCGGGGCGCGGCGGGCGGGGCGCGGCGGGACGGGGCCGAGGGCCATCGTGCCAGGGCGCGGCCACTTGGGTTCGCCGAATACTGGGATATAATGACCGTGCGCCGTTCGGAGGAGCTTTCAAATGGCTAAAATTGTCTTCCTATCCATCTGCGACCGCAACGCGCATGGGCTGCGCATGATGTCGTCCATCCTGCGGCGCAACGGCCATGAGTGCCACATCGTGTTTCTCAAAAGGTACGGCCGCAGTCCGGCTGTGGAAGCCGAGGCGGACGACTATCCGTGGATCGGCATCGATACGCGCGGGCGCGAGTTTCGCTACGCCCATGGCTCGCCTATCACACCACGGGAACTCGAACTGCTTCGCGGTCTGGTGGAGCGCATCCGGCCCGGCGCCATCGGGATGAGCGTCACCACGCCGCTGCGCAAGCGGAATATCGAGGTGACGCGGTTCCTCAAGAGCTTTTCGAATGCGCCGGTGATCTGGGGCGGGTACGATCCAACGGTCAACCCCGGCGATTGCCTGGAACATTGCGATTACGCGTGCATTGGCGAGGGCGACGTGGCGATCCTCGAGGTTGCCCGCCGCCTGGATGCCGGGGAGAGTCTGGACGGCATAGCCAATCTCAGCTACCGGCGCGGCGGGTCCACTGTAACGATGCCGCACGGGCCCCTGGTAAGCGACCTCGACTTGCTGCCCTGGCGCGACAACAGTCCCGAGCACAAGTACTTCATCGAAGACGACCGGCTGATCGAAAGCTATGCGACCCTGACAGACCGTGTGGGGGGAGTCTACCAGACGATTACGTCCCGAGGATGCCCGTACCGTTGCACTTATTGCTGCGAGGCGTCGCTCAAAGACATCTACGCCGGAGAGAAATTCCTGCGGCGCAGATCGGCGCGCGACACGGTGGCGGAACTGGCTGTGGCAAAGAACGAACATGGGGCCACCGGGATCATGTTCGAAGACGAGATCTTCGGGATGGATTATAAGTGGTTACAGCAGTTCGTTCCCTTGTACCGGGAACAGGTCGGGCTGCCCTTCAGCGCGTACCTGTATCCGACGCGAACCATCGATAGGCTGCTGCCCATGCTCAAAGAGGCGGGACTCGCATCGTGCTGTGTTTCCCTGCAGTCCGGCAGTGAGCGCATCCAAAAGAAGGTCTTCGACAGGCCGTACGATCGCGAGCTGTTTCTGAAGACCATAACGCTGTGCCGGCAGTTAGGCGTGGTGTTCTATACGGATGTGATCACCTTCAACCCGTATGAAGAAGAGAGTGACTTGCGGAAAACGCTGGATGCCTTGCTGGATATCAAGGGGCCGTACGGCTTGTGCATCAACAAGCTGTTTGTGCTGCCGGGCACGCCGCTCGCCGAACGAATGCGCCACGACGGCAAAGCGCTCGAGGACGGATCGCGGGACGAGCTGTTCGCCCACTATTGCCGGCTGTTTTGGATGGCGTCTTTTTCCGCGTTCTCGGGGCCGATGGTGCGCGCGGTAGACCGCTTTGGCATATTCCGCCGCCGGCCTGGACTGGTCAACATGACTGCCATCGAATTCGGTTTTCGAGTTGTGAACGCGCTCGACCGGCGGGCGCTTCTGCTGCGGGATTTCCTGATGCCGCGGCAGGGACCCCTCCCTGCCGGTCGTGGCTCGGACGCCGTTGCGGAGCCGCGCGCGTAAGCAAGCGGTCCGGCTCTGGAGTCGTACGCCTACTTCTGCAATTTGGTAATAGGAGCCGGGGAGCCAGGTGCCGGCAACCGTTGGCCCGGCCCCCCGGCCGGAGTCCCCGCCCGAGCGAAAAACGAAACGGATCGGCCAAAACCGAAGTTTATTCGCGGCTTCCTCTTGTGGTTGGGCGGGCAGCGTAATATGCTTGGTTCGATCAGGCAATCCGAGGAGGCAACCATGTTCAAGAAGCGGCAATCGCGGCGGGAGTTTTTTGGCGCCGGCGCCTTTGGCACGGCGGGAATAGCAGCGGCGCTGGCGGATCCGTCCCAGGCGGCGGCGCAAGCGGTCGGAGTCAAGCCGGCCGATCTGCCCGACCTCACCATTAAGGAAGTCAAGATCTATGTCACCGACCTGGGAGACCTGCGCAGGCTCAACGGGACGGAAACCGGCGAAATTGTTTCCATCGTGACCAATAGCGGCCATGAAGGCAACTACTCGATCGGCAACCGGAGCACCACGACGGGCTGGCTGGAGTGGGCGAAACCGGTGTTGGTGGGCAAGAACGTGCTCGATATCCTGCCGGCCATCACGGCGACTTCGGGGCTCAAGGCGACCTACGGTTACGGCGCCGGGGGTGGGCGCGGCGGCGGCGGCGGGCGCGGCGCGGGCGGTGGCGGGCGTGGTGCGGGTGGCGCCGGGGCCGCGGGCGCGAATGCCCCGGGCGGCGGCGCACGTGGCGCGGGCGGTGGACGCGGCACGGGCGGTGCGGGAGGTGCGGGCGGCGGACGCGGCGGCGCGGGGGCCGCCGGCGGTGGTGGAGGCAATCAGCGGGGCGGGGGTTCGTGGCCGAACTATTACTCGGCGACGGCCGAAATCGCCCTGTGGGATATCCTCGGCAGGGTGGTCAATCGCCCGGTGTACAAGATTCTCGGCGGCACCAAAGACCGCATGATGGCTTATGCCAGCTCGCAACATCTGGCCACCGTGGAAGATTACGATCCCGATATCCACAGGGCCATCGAAGAGGGGTACAAGGGATACAAGATTCACCCCGGCGGCGGGCAGCACAAGGACAGTGCGACCGAGATTCCCCGCTACGCCGGCCACATGGACGAGATCAGGCTGTGCCGCAAGATCGCCGGCGAGAACTTCATGCTGGCGCACGACCCGGTGCAACAGTACAACCGCTACGAAGCGATGAAGGTGGGCCGATTGCTGGACGAACTCGATTATGCGTGGTTCGAAGATCCCATCCGCACCACCGATCTGGAGGGGCTGGTGGAACTGAACAAAGCTCTCGACCTGCCCTTGCACGTGGGCGAGTTTCTGATGTCCATCGCCGATTTCGCCGAATACATCAAGGCCGACGCGCTGAATGTGGCGCGGCTGATCGCCGACAACGTGGGCGGCATCAGCGGCTCCATGCGGGTCGCCATGCTGGCGGACGCCTTCGGACTGGAATCCACACCGCACAACTGGGGCAACCCGTACGATCTCGCGGTGCACTTCCAACTGGAGCTGGCGCTGCCCAACGCCTACTGGTTCGAGATGCCTCACCCTTCGAGCTATGTGGACCGGCCCTGGGCGCGCGACAAGTTCCGCATCGACAAGAGTGGATACGTGGTGGCGACGGCTGAGCCCGGCTTGGGTGTAGCCCTGGACCGCGGCGCGCTCGACAAGATGACTAAGACCATTAACCGCTGATGGAGTCGTGTCCACGAAATAACTGGACCGGCATTCGGCGCTCTTCTCGTGGAGCGGACCTCCGGTCCGCAAAGCCGGCCTCCTGGCCGACTCGCCGGAAGCGGTGAGCAGTTGGCACGTCGAGACAGGGGCCGCGCCGGGGGACGGCCCCACGGAGCTTCAAAAACCTGTCCACTTATTTTCGTGGACACCTCGCTAGGCTAGTACCTCATTGCGGAAGTTCGCGTAGACCCCTCCCTGCCGGTCGCGGCTCGGACCCCGTCTGAGCCGCGCGCGTAAGCAAGCGGTCCGGCTCCGGAGTCGTACGCCTGTTTCCGCAAGTTGGTGCTAGCGCGCTTATGGGGAGTAACCTTATTACTTAGGAGCCGGGCGCCGCGAGCGCGAATAAGGTGAACGGCGTGCTCGAATTCCCGATCTGGATCTCATACGAAGTGCCCGCCCAAGCGGGCAGAACAAAGTTCACTTGAATGACGCCGCTAGGCAATCCCGGTGCATCGCCTGCGTAACGAATCTCGAGCGACGTTGGCTCCGCGAGGGGTATTCGAGGATCGGTAGCCAGAACCGAGACCGGATACGGATTCCCAGCCAGCGTGGCGTTGATCTGATTGTCGGGGGTATCGGTATGACCGCCGCCACCGGTAAGCCAGATGGCCACGACGGAGCCTGCCGCGGCTGGATTCGAAAAGCTGTTTAGGGTTCCGTCCTGATTCGCCGCCATCGCGAACCCGGTTGTGTAGCTGAAAACCTGCGGCAGCGTCGGAACCACCGGGAGCGTCGGGCCCGCGATTTTGCCCGCCGGCGTGATCACACTGATACTGGTTGTCGAGCGCCCGGCAGTTGCGGCTGGAACAATGGCATTGATTTGCGTGGGACCCGCATAGAGCAGCGCGGCCGGAACGCCGTCCAACAGCACCTGGACGCCGCCCAGCACGTTGCCCAGCACTCCGGATGTCACCGTGGAACTCACTCCGGTCGCTGGGCCGAGACCAATTCCATAGAGCGTCACCAGCTCACGCGGCGCGACAGCTCGGGCTGTGGTAAATGAAGGCGATCCGGCAACGCCCACGAGCGATGGTCGGGCTGCGCCTGACGATATCAGCAGTGCTCCCGAAGGGCCGATGGTGTCCACTGTTTCCGTGGAAGTGGCTTGAATCGCCGCGCCGGAACCGCCGCTGGGAACAAGTGTCAACGAGACCATCGATGCGCCGTCGGGCGTAAGTCCGGCGATGTAGCTGTTGCCGATGAGCGCCGTGCCGGGCGGCGCGGGAAGGCTATCGGCGGATAAGGTGGTTCCTGTGAGCCAGATATTGCCGCCGCTATCGAGCGCTACAGAGGCAGGAGCATCTTGAGTAGCGAGTGCCCCGGCGCTGCCAAACCAGGTGGAGAACACCAGATTCGATCCGCTCGAATTGAGCTTCGCCGCGTATCCCGCGTAGAGGATATCGGACCCGGACGGAAACGCGGTTTCGAAAGCACCGGGAGAAATCGGGAAGCCTGCCGCCGCAACTCCGGTAAAGACCACATTGCCCGAGGAATCGAGCGCGAGGCCATTTATGGTATCGACGGGAACGCCCAGAATCGACGTTGGCACAAGCGAGGGGGCTGACCTGAGCGGCACGTAAGTTCCCCACACGAGCTTCGAGCCGCCCGGCGCTATTCTGGCGATGAATGCCACCGAATACAAATTGTTGCAGTTGCATTGCGGCGAATAAGACTGGCTGCTGACGGGGAGATTGTTCGAATTGGTGGTGCCGGCGATGGTGATCTGGCCGGCACTGTCTACGGCGATGGCGGATGGGGTCGTGTAGATCACGGGTGGAGAAAAGTTGTCAATCGGCTGCATGATCAGGCAGGGGTTTGACTGATTGAAACAGGCAAAGCCCGAGCCCGAAAAATAGGTTGCAAAGACTACCCGGTCGCCGGCTGGGGTGAGCTCCATGAGGAATCCGTGCTCGATGGTGCCCTGTTGCGACAGCACCGGGGCCTGTGACTGGAGGGAGCCGGCGGTGGTGGGAAAGCCGCTGCCTGTCGAGCCGGTAATGTATATGTTGCCGGAAGTATCCACCGCGACTCCCGATGCCTGCGGCGGGACGAATCCACCGCCGGTAGTTCCCAGCCGCGTGGAGAAGAGAATCTTGCGGAGCTGGGAATCGATCTTAGTGGCAAACGCCTGGCCTGTTTTCAAGACAGGTGAAACCAGGGGGAAGTCGGGCGAACTGGTCGAGCCGGCAACGATCAGGTTACCCTGCGGGTCCGTGGCGGCGGCGAGTGGAGTATCCACGGCGGAGCCGCCAAAATCCAGGGTCGCCAGCGGGTTACCAGCGGCGTCGGTTTTGACGATGTGAATATTGGTGGCGGATACTGCCGCAGGCGATGAATAGACGATGAACAGGTTGCCTGACGAGTCGGACGCCAGCAGGCGGGCCGTGTCGGCAGGATTCCCGCCCGGTATGGCAAGCGAAAAACTCTGCGGGACGGTCGCGCGGAGCCCCACTGCGAACATAGCAAGTACGATGGTGCGCAAGATCATACAGAGAGTATGCAACACGGTTCCCCGCCGCATCGGTCGTTCGTACCGGCGGCGTGGGCGGATAATCCTCCCCAACCTCCCGTCGCGAGCTGCGAAGCGCAACCGAACCGTGCGGCGGAGGCCGGAGGGCTCGAAGCCGGGGTCGCCACGGCCGCGGCGCCGGCCGTCCTACACTTGCGTTTCAGAACGTGGCGATCGGGTTCACCGGGCCGCCGGTTGCTCCCGGAATGCGCAGCGGGTTGATGGTCAGCAGAAAAGTCCAGCGCTTGCGCTGCGCCGCGGCCTCGCCCAGCGCTTCCAGGTCGCAGTTGTCGATGAGCGGGGTGCCCAGCGACATCAGGGCCATCTGGTGGATCGGCTGGTTCACGCCTTCCACGCCCGAGGGCCGCACGTCCTGCACCACGTCGCTGCCCAGGATGGCCACGCCCCGCTCCTTCATCCACTTGGCGCAGGAAGCATAAAGTCCCGGCGCCGCCCTGTTCAGATCGAGCGGGCCTTTTTCCTTCACGCGCAGCCAGCGGCCGGTGCGCACCAACATCGCGTCGCCGCTCTCCAACTTGAAGCCGGCTTTCTTCTCCCACGCTTCCAGGTCTTCCGGATAGATGGCCTCGTTGTCCCCCAGATAGGGCACGTTCTTCAACTTCGTAATATCGAACAGCACGCCGCGGGTCATGATGCCGTTCTTGAAAGCCATCACGTCGTTCTTTCCTGCGCCGCGGTCGGTGTAGCTGGTTTGCGGATAGCCGTTGAAGATCTGGCCCTTGTAATACATGTGGCTGAGGGCATCCAGGTGGGTGGTGTAGTTGCCGTGGTAAGAGACCGAGATGGTGTCGACCACGTAGGCTGCCAGCGCCCTGGGGTCGGGCCCCGGAGGGCGGCTGGAGAGCGACCAGGTGGCGCGCTCGGGGCCTCCGGGACCGCGGCCGCGTCCCGCGGGCGCCGCGCCAGCGGCGGGTGGAGCGCCGGTAGCCGGAGGAGCGCCCGCGGCCGCTGCGGCGCCTACAGCCTCTGGGTTGCCCGGAGCGCTGGGTCCCGCCGCACCTCGCCCGCCTGCGCCCGGACCGCCGCGCTGTCCGCCGCCGCCGCCGAACGACTGCAACGGCACGCCCGTAGTGCCTTCCTTGGGCAGATCGGCGTCGAGCGATGCCGAGACGCACACGCCCTCCTTCACCAGTGCAGCGGCGGCCTTGCGCTTGGCTGGCGTGATCAGGTTGATGGTTCCGGCCTGATCGTCCTTGCCCCACTTTCCCCAGTTGGAAAGCTCGGTCATCCAGCGGTCCACGTCATCCTTGGTCAGGTTGCGTGGGTATTTGGGGTTGGCTGCGGATGGTGCTTGCGCGGCGGCGAGCCTGGCTCCCGCCACGAGGGCGGCGCTCGCCAACCAGTTTCGGCGCGTGGTGTCGGTTGGGTTCATGCGATCTCCTTTGGGTCGAGAGCGATTGTACTCTTTGGAGGCTGCCGGTAGCAAGCGCGGCAGTGCGTATTTCGCAACGGAGTTCCGTTTTATGGGGCGCCGTACCGGTTTTTGCGAAGATTGACAGGAAATGGCTTTGCTGATAGAGTGCTTCCGATCGAGCCTTTTCCCCGCGCGGCAGGGAGGGCGGGGCGTATTGATTTCGCAAGGGTTACCGAGCCGGGCCCAGAGGGCGCCCCGTGAGCGAGCGGAAGCGTTCCCCAAAACGGTTAGGCACCCGGAGGCGGGGAGCAGAGCCGGGCAACAGAGAAGCCGGGTAGCAAGGTCGCGGTAGGCAGAGGCATTCCCGCGCGTCCCCTTACCCCGCCCGCAGCCCGGCGAGCAGAAGAGCGGGAAACAAAGGAGAGTTGGATGTCGCGAAAGAATGTATCGCGCCGGAATTTTCTGGGCGCAGCCGCTGCCGGACCCGCGTTGGGTGTCGCGGCGCTCGCCGATCCGGGCCGCGCGGCCGCTCAGGCCATCGGCGTCAAACGCGCGGACCTGCCCGATCTCACCATCAAACAGGTGAAGGTCTATGTGCTGAAGGCGGAAGCCAACCCGCCCAGGGACACGGGCGCACCCGGCGGCGGAGGCCGTGGCGCCGGGCGTGGCGGAGCCGGCGCCGGGGCTGGCGGAGGCCGGGGTCGCGGCGGCGGCGAGCGCCCGGGCGAGAAGTTCGCGTCCATCGTGACCAATAGCGGCATTGAGGGCAACTACCTGCTCGAAGACCGCTACTTCCACCCCAACTGGAGCAACCTCGGATGGCTGGAATATGCCAGGGGCGCGCTCAACGGCAAGAGCGTGCTCGAGCTGCCATTCCTCACCTCGCAGTGGCGGCCCAGCCAGCGGCGCTACGGCCAGCTTTCCTACGCCGCCGCCATCGACAACTGCTGCTGGGATATTTTGGGCAAAGCCGTCGGGCTGCCGGTGTATCGCATCCTCGGCGCTTACCGCAACCGCGTGCGCGCCTACGCCAGCTCGCAGCATCTGCCCACCGTGGACGCCTTCGTGGCGGACGTGAAGCACGCCATGTCGGACGGCTTTACGGCTTACAAAATCCATCCGCCGGGCGGCGGCGCGGGCGGCCACGATTACAAGCTCGACATGGAAGTGATCAAAGCCGTGCGCAAGACCGCCGGCGACGATATGCCGCTGCTGTACGATCCGGTGGGCGCGCTCACCCGCGACGAAGCCATGAAAGTGGGCCGCCTGCTGGACGAACTGCACTATGTCTCGTTCGAAGACGCGCTGCCCACCAAGGACATTGATGGCCTGGTGGAGCTGGCGTCCGCCCTGGACGTGCCGGTGGTGATGGGCGAGTTCATGCCGTCGCTCTACGACTATGTGCCGTACATTCTGCGCGGCGCGCTGGACGAGGTCCGCTTCATCGTGGATAACCTGGGCGGCATTTCGAGCGGGATGAAGGTGGCGCGCATGGCGGAGTGCTTCAACATGATGTGCCAGCCGCACAACTGGGGCACCACGCTTGACCACGCCGTGCACTTCCATTGCGAGTTGGCCATGCCGAACAACATCTGGTTCGAGATGACGCAGCCCATGGGCATCACCGACCGCCCGTACTTCAAGGACAAGCTGCGCATCGACAAGGACGGCTACGTGCCCGCGCCCACCAAGCCGGGGCTGGGCTACGAGTTCGATCGCGGCGTGTTCGATAACCTGACGCTGCGGGTGGAGAGCTAGGAGGAAACGGCCATGTCCAAACACAACGTATCGCGTCGCAAACTTTTCGGCGCCGCCGCCGCGGGCGCACTCACAGCGGCGGTTTCGGCCGTCTCCGATCCGGGGCGCGCGGCCGCTCAGGCGGTGGGCGTCAAGCCGGGAGATCTGCCCGATCTCACCATCAAGGAAGTCAGGATCTACGTGTTGAAGCCGGAGCCGCCGCGGAATGGCGGGGGTGCGCCGGGCGGGGGCGCGCCGAGCGGACCCGGCGGGCGGAACGGCGGGCGGAACGGCGGGCGGAACGGCGGGCGGAACGGCGGGCGGAGCGGCGAACAGGGCGCCGCGGCCAACGGAGCCGGCGGACGGAACGGCGGAGGCGCCGGACCCGGCGGCCCCATGATACGCCGCGGCGAACAACTCACCTCCGTGGTGACCGCGAGCGGCCTTGAAGGCAACTACGTTTTGGCGCCCCGCTACAGCCACGTCAACTGGACTACCCTGGGATGGCTGGAGGCGGCCAAGCGCACGCTGGTGGGGAAAAATGTTCTCGACCTGCCGGTGTTCACCTCGCAATGGCACAGCCCCGTGGGGCAGCTTTCCTACGCCGCGGCCATCGACAACTGCCTCTGGGACATTCTCGGCAAGGCCGTGAATCTTCCGGTCTACCGCATCCTGGGGGCGTATCGCGAACGCGTGCGCGCTTACGCCAGCTCGCAGCATCTGCGCACCGTGGACGATTTCGTAGCCGATGTGGAGCACGCCAAATCGCAAGGCTTCACGGCATACAAAATCCATCCGCCGTGGCTCGCGAACAATGAGGTGGATTACAAGCTCGATATCGAAGTGGCCAAGGCGGTGCGCAAAACCGGCGGCGACAACATGGCCCTGCTGTTCGACCGCGTGGGCGCCTACACGCGTCTCGAAGCCATGAAGGTGGGCCGCGCGCTGGACGAGCTCAATTACGTCTCGTTCGAGGACTGCCTGCCCACCGGCGACATGGAAGGCCTGGCCGAGCTGGTGAAGGCTCTCGACGTTCCCGTCACCATGGGGGAGTTTCTGGGCTCGCCCTACGACTACGCCAAATACATCCGCTTCGGCGCGCTGGACGAAGTGCGGTTCATCGTCGACAACATCGGCGGCATCACGAGCGGCATGAAGGTGGCCGAGATGGCCGAGTGTTTCGGTATGCAGTGCCAGCCGCACAACTGGGGCACGCTGCTCGACCACGCGGTACACTTCCACTGCGAGCTGGCCATGCCCAACAACGTCTGGTTCGAGATGACCCAGCCGATGGGCATCACCGACCGCCCCTATTTCAAAGACCAGCTCCGCATCGATAAAGACGGGTACGTACCGGCGCCCGGCAAGCCCGGGCTCGGCTACGAAATCGACTACGACGCGCTCCACAACGCGATCGACCACGTGGAAACGTAGGCCAGTGGGGCGGTCCCCCTGGACCGCGCGGGACGCCCCCGTCCCGCTGCCGGAAGCGGAGGCAAGGGCCTCTGGGTGGGCACGCACCTGAGTCAAGCGGACATCCACCAGCCAGTATCCTCGGCATGGCGGCCAGGAGAATTCGCGCAGTATCCGCTCCGCGCACATTGCCGCAGATCAGTACGAAGGTTCGCAGTCGCGCAGATTCGAGAGCCTGCGGTTCCAGCGGAGGGCGAGCCGCGACGCCGGCGAGCCACACAGAATCTTCGGTGGTTTGATCCCAATGATCGTCGTAACGCTCGCATCGGTAGCCGGCGGCCCGGAGGGCGTCCGGCACATCGATCTTTCCGAGCGAACGATCGATGAAGAAGACGATCTCAGGCGGCTTCGCAGCGGATCGCTTCTTCAATTGCCTCCAATGCTAAACCGTAATCGTCGGCAAGGTGGGCAGGAGAGTCGCCGGCTCTGAAACGGCTCCAGATGGTTTGCGTCGGCACGCCTCCCACCGAGGGGCGCCCGAAGGAGACCAGCGGGTTCACGACTACCAGTTTCGGGGCTGGAACTGGCATCAATACATCTATCGAGCGGGTGAACGGGTACAATTTCACCGGCAGCCCCGCGGGGTCCCGGTCAATTCGATCCAACTGAGGCAGAAGGTCCGGCATTGCGAGCTGACCGAATTTCGACGCGTTAATCAGTTGTTCCAACCGCTCAATGAACAAAAACCGGCCGTCGGTTTGAAAGCTCTGATCGATGAGTGGCCTGTCGACACCGCATTTTGTGCGGACGTAATCGAGAGCTCGCCTGACTTGGCGAAGGCCGGCACCATGCTTGCGCCGGATGCCCGCGAGAATGTGGGCCTCCACGAGGTTCATGAAGGAGAGGAACTGCCCGCCGGGGTCGTCCGTCGGAAGTACTGGCGCAACTTTGCCCAGACCGAGGGACCAGTGCCGCAAGGTTGGGAGCGGTAAGCGGAGGTACCGGGCCGCATCGGCGAAGCTGTACGCAGGCGCGATCCGGGGATCGTGCGCCAGCCTCTCAGAATTGTGGCGCCTCGTTGCCATTACTACAAATAGTATCGCAGTTGTTTTGAGCTGGCGCTCACTGCGGCCGCGAGGTGAATCTCTCCAACGAG
>Ga0265316_10002217_pt1 | contig 20380 bp, 13 predicted proteins | sample 4522metaG_FD_202092 | JGI IMG/M metagenome (GOLD analysis project Ga0265316, IMG submission 202092) | Rhizosphere microbial communities from Carex aquatilis grown in University of Washington, Seatle, WA, United States - 4-5-22 metaG | ecosystem: Host-associated > Plants > Roots > Rhizosphere >... | reverse complement strand
GTCACCGCCATTCTGGTGGTGGGCATCAAGGAGTCGGCCCGTTTCAACTCGGTGATCGTGATCATCAAGGTCGCGGTGGTTCTGCTCTTCATCGCCGCCGCTGCGCCCTTCATTCGCACCGAGAACTGGCACCCGTTCATCCCCAAGAACACCGGCGTCTTCGGCCACTACGGCATCTCCGGCATTCTGCAGGGCGCGACCATGGTCTTCTTCGCGTATATCGGCTTCGACGCTGTGTCCACGGCCGCGCAGGAGACACGCAACCCGCGGCGCGATCTGCCCATCGGCATCCTGGGCTCGCTCGCCATATGCACGGTGCTTTACATCGCCGTGTCGCTGATCCTGACCGGGGTGGTTTCATACACCAAGCTCTCAGTTCCCCACCCTATGGCCGTCGGCATCGCGGCCACCGGCGTGCGTTGGCTGGAAACCGTGGTGGAGATCGGCGCCATCGCCGGGCTGTCATCGGTCATGATCGTCATGCTCCTAGGCCAGCCGCGCATCTTCTTCTCCATGGCGGTCGACGGCCTTCTGCCTAGGGTGGCGGCCAAGGTCCATCCGCGCTTCGGCACGCCCCACATCACCACCATCACCACCGGCCTGGCTTGCGCCGTGGCCGGCGGCCTTCTGCCCATCGACATCCTGGGCGAGCTGACCAGTATCGGCACGTTGTTCGCGTTCGTGCTGGTCAGCCTGGGCGTGATGATCCTGCGCATCAAGCGGCCGGACATCCCCCGTTCGTTCAAGGTGCCAGGCGGGGCATTCGTCATCCCGATCCTGGGCGCCCTCTTTTCCGGAGGCCTGATGTACACGGCCACCACGCATACGCTTATCCGGCTCTTCGCCTGGATGGCGATTGGCCTGGTCATCTACTTCTTCTACGGGCGCAAGCACTCCAAGCTGCGGCGGGGTTAGTCGCCTCGGGGGAGCATGAGTCGGAACAAGCGCCATTTTTCCTTCACCGAAGAGCCGCCCGTCCGCAGGACTCACAATCTCAACAGCGACAGCTTCGTGTGACGAGCCACAAGGCGGAAGATTGCGTCCGCCGAAAGCAGGTCCGCGCCGAGGTCGAGTGCGCACTGGGCAACATGAGCATCAGGGGTCGAGAGGGAGAGACCCTTGGCCGCAAGCGAGTTGCGTAATCTGCCCACGCGAAACCAGTGCGCGACATCCGCCGCGCAAAAGGGAAGCGTCAGCAGGAATTCTTCCAGTTCGCCGCGGGCGCGTTCGGCCATCCGGCCAGATAGAAGCTCGGCGGCGACGACCGGAGGCAAGTACACCGTGCCGTCCTCGAGCGCGGGCTCGATGATGGCATCGCCGCTCCCGTCCCGGAAGAACGTGATCCAGGACGAAGTATCAATGACGAGTGCGCTCACGGGAGGTCTCGATATCGATGGCCAGACGGAGCTTGCCCTTAAGCGCGCGCGCCTTGGCGGCCGCAGCCGAGCGCCTGACCCGCTCCAACCCGGCCACCAGTGTCTCCGTGATGCCCTTGCCGGTCACCTGGCACGCGTCGTCGACCAGCTTGACGGGAAGGTTGGCGGTCACTCGTCGGGTTTCCAGCCCCACACGATGATTCATACGCTTATACATACGTCCGTATGCACGGGCGGTCAAGGCTTGTCTTCATCCGGGAATTGGTGTGTAGTGGCCGTCATGGCCGCGGTCGAGCGGATGGAGGACAAATGGGGCGTGGCGAAAAGCAGGCTGGTTGCTACATGCAAGCAGGGACGTTGGCTGCGCGGTGGCTGTCTTCGATGTTCGAAGGTCGCTGGGCGCGGTCTCGCGGGATCGTTGTCTTGCTGGTCGCGATTGCGGCGACCGGCTGTGGGCGCACGTCTCGCACGCCAGCGCGGGCGGATGGTGGCGACATCGCCGACACCGCAGCCGATCGCGGCCCCGTCATTTCCCCAAAGCAGCGGGCCGAGCCCTGCACGAGCGCGGGCGAATGCGCAAGCGGCTTCTGTGCAGATGGCGTTTGTTGCAGTTCAGCCTGCACCGAAAGGTGCAAGACCTGTGCGGCGCCCTCTTCCCTGGGAGACTGCGCGTTCGTTCGATCAGGCGTCGCCCCCCGCGGAGCCAATGACTGTCCGGCAAGCGCCCCGTCGACCTGCGGCCTCGACGGCAGGTGCGACGGCGCGGGCGCCTGTCGCAGTTACGTTGCCGGAACTGAGTGCGGTGGTCGCGCCTGCCAGGGCTCGTTTGTCGCGAGCGTGAGCACGTGCGATGGCGCCGGGTGGTGCCAGCCCGGGATGAATATTGTCTGCACTCCTTACCTTTGCGATCCGACATCAGGAAAGTGCTTGAACTCTTGTACCAGCGACGCGCAGTGCGAGGGCGGGCGTCCTTGCACGAATGGATCGTGCTTCATACGGTCTTTCGACGGATGCACCAGCAACGATGATTGTGCGAGCGGTTTCTGCGTGGACGGGGTCTGTTGCACCAGTGCCTGCGAAGGACCGTGCGAAAGCTGTGGCCTCGTCGGTAGCATCGGGATTTGCACGCCGGTCGCGGTCGGAGCCCCCGATCCGCACGGCATCTGCCGCAACGACATGGCCTCGACCTGCGGACAGACTGGCCTGTGCGACGGCGCGGGCGGCTGCGATCTGTATCCGGGCGGGACGACCTGTGCTGCGAGTTCATGTTCCGACGGAGTTCTCACGCCCGCCTCGGCTTGCAACGGCATCGGGGCGTGCGTGCCGGGTCGGGGAATGTCTTGCTCGCCCTTTGCGTGCAATCCGGTCACAGGAAATTGCTTCAATACCTGTGACAGCGACGCGCAGTGCGAGGGCGGGGTCCCCTGCTTGAACGGATCGTGCTTCCTCTACTCGCCCGTCATGCCCTGTTCCGTGAACGCCGAGTGCGCGAGCGGCTTCTGTGCGAGCGGCGTCTGCTGCGACAGCGCCTGCGAAGGACCGTGCGTAAGCTGTAATCTCGTCCGCAGCGTCGGGACTTGCACGCCTGTCGCAGCCGGATTTCCCGACCCGAGCGGCATCTGCCGCAACGACATGGCCTCGACCTGCGGACAGACTGGCCTGTGCGACGGCGCGGGCAGTTGTGACACCTACCCGCAAGGGACAGTCTGCGCACCGAGTTCATGCTCCGACGGATTCGGCACCCCCGTCTCGGTTTGTGACGGCAAGGGGACTTGCACGTCCGGAGCCAAATCGAGCTGTGGGCCTTTTGGCTGCGCCCCTAACGGATCGACATGCAGCAGGGGGTGCCCAGGCGGCGACGCTATCTGCACGTCAGGCAACTACTACTGCACGGGTGACGAGCAATGCGCGGCGAAGCAGACGATCGGGGAGCCGTGCGCGAGCAACCACGAGTGCCTGTCGGGCGTCTGTGCGAACGGCGTCTGCTGCGACGGCGCCTGCGAAGGACCGTGCCAAAGCTGCAATCAGCCTGGATCCGAGGGCCGGTGCATGCCATTGCCCCGTGCCGATGGCGGACTTGTCTGCGGCAGTTCCACAGACGCTGCGGAAGATTGATGCACTCTACGGGAGAGCAAGACGCAGTTGCCGGAGCGACGCCAGCTCCAGCGGCTGCTCGCGCCGAGCGCCTGGCTGTTCGGCAAGGAGTTCAATCTAACCGCCGACGACGAATCCCTGAACACCGTGCTGGAGCGACATCGGGCACTGCCGGTTCTTCCTGGGTAGGTCAAGCGATTCTCAGCGATTGGCAACGCCTGAGTGGATCGGATCTGCGGAGACCGCGGGTCGGCGATGTGGTGAAGCCGACTATCTCTTCTTCCTCGACGGCGGTTCGGCGCCCAACTCCTTGAGGGCGGCGTCGATGTCTTTGATGATGCAGGAATTGCCCCCGCGGCCGAGTACCCGGCCAATGAACCCGCCGCGATCCCCGGTGCGGGCTTTGCGTAGCGGTTCGATGGCGCGCGAGTCCTTGGTCGCGCCCAGCTGCTGGACGGCTTCGCGCTTCTCGGCGCAGCCCTGTGCTTGCGCCAGGTCCAAGGCGTAGCTCTTCACGCGGTCGACTTGGTCGGAGCAGCCCAGGTTGTTGCAGGCCGCGCGCGCATCCTGCCGGAGGTCCATGCGGCGCTCTTCGCCGGCAATCTCGGCCAGCGCGCTGCAAGCCGGAACGCCGACCTGCCTGACCATGAGGTCAAGTGCGCTGCGGGCGAGCTTCTTGTCCGATAGCAGGCCGCGCACGTTGACCAGCAAGGCGGCGTCGCCGCGTAGCCCCGCATCCATGCGTAGCGCCTCTTCGTAAGCTTGAAGTCCGGCGCTGGGTTTCTTGTCGGCGAACTCCAAGTTTCCCAGCAGGTAGCGCACGCGCGCCACATCAGGGTGCTCTGAGATCTGCTGCATGATGAGGATGCGGGCCTCGGCAACATGACCCTCGGCCATGGCGGCTTCGATCTGCTTGATGGGCGATTTCATCTCCTGCGCCACCGGTCTGGGCTTCGGAGGCAGCAAGCTCGGGGCCGCCCCGTGACGCTGGCTGAACAGAAAGGCGGCGACCAGAATAACCGCCACAAGAGCGGCGGCCGGCTTGAGCCACTGCCGAGCCCGTGGCGGCAGGCGCGCTATCGACGCGCGGCTCGCCCTCGCCATCTGACGGACCAGCCAACCCAGCGCGGTTCGCAGCTTGCCTAGACTGTCCCACAGCGCTGGCCCTGCCGCCGCGACCAGGCGCGCCCATGCATCGCGCGACGCGAGGCCAGCCGACTCGGCCTTTTCCAAGGCCTCGCGGAATTCGGCCGCCGTAGCAAAGCGACGCTCGCGCTCCTTCTCCAGAGCCCGCATGACCACGGCCTCCAAGGCCGCCGGGATGCGCGCGTCGGGCGCCGCACTGGCAAAAGGCGGAGGCGGCGCCGTCACCTGCATGGCCATTAGCTTGACCAGATCCTCGGCCTCGAAAGGTTTCCGGCCAGTCAACATCTCGTACAGGATGATCCCGCACGAATAGAGATCGGAGCGACTGTCGACGTCCTGCCCGGTGGCTTGCTCGGGTGACATGGTGCTAGGCGTGCCGAAGATCATCAGACCCTTGGTGAGCGGCTGCTCGCCCTCGGCACTTTCCATGATCTTGGCGATACCGAAGTCCAAGATCTTGGCCGTTTCGCCCAGGCGCGAATCTGAGCTTCGCACCAGCATAACGTTGGCCGGTTTGAGATCGCGGTGAATCACCTTCTGTTCGTGGGCATGTTCCAGCGCACTGAGAATCTGGCCCGCCAGCCGACACGCGCGTGTCAGCGACAGGCGGCCCTCGCGCGCCAGCACATCGGCGAGCGACTTGCCCGCCACGAATTCCATGACCAGGAACAATTCGCCGGTATGGTCGCGGCCGAAATCGGTGACTGAAACGATGTGGGGGTGGTTAAGCCGCGACGCCGACTGGGCCTCGCGTTCGAAGCGCCGTGCCGCATCCTCCACCTGTCCCATCTCGGCGTGCAGAAGCTTGAGCGCCACCACCTTCTTCATCAAGATGTGCTCGGCGCGAAACACCGCCCCCATACCGCCCTCGCCGATGCGCCCGAGCACGCGGTAGCGCTCGCCTACCACGGTTCCGACGCGCGGGTCAGGCGCAGCTTCCGCTATCTCGGTAGGGGCCATGCCTCGGTCGCTCATGTTCGCGGCAACCAGCGTATCACAGGGCCGCTTGGCGCCCCGCTCACGAAGATTGACGACGCCGCCATCCTGGGGTCATGTTTGCCGCCTCCGATGGAACCAGAAGTCATCCAGCGTTTTCTCGAGAGTGTCGGCCAGAAGGCCGACGTGGACCTATATCTCAAGCTCTTTCGCGCCCAGCGCAAAGAGAGCTTCGCCATCATCGTGGCCGACGCCCAGATCGTGCGCGCCGCCCTTGATCCGTTTCACTTCGACCTGCGCATCCTGGCGGGCCTGGGCCTCAATCCCGTGGTTCTGGTGGGGCTGCTCGACGCGCGCGACGCCGATCGGCAGTCGCAGCGGATCCTGGAATGGCTGCTGGAAGATGAGGTGCCCGCCCGAACCATTGGCTCGGGGCCCGACCTTCCGGCCGCCATCCGCGAATCGGTGCGCGAAACCCTGCAGCAAAACACCATTCCCATCGTATCGCTGGATGCGGCCAAGGAACTCGACATTGAAGACCGCTTCCATTTGCTGCACAGCCTGGCCACTGGCCTCGAAACCCGCAAGGTGGTGTTCCTTTCCACCAGCTCCGGCCTGGAGCGAGAGGGCGCGCCTTCCATTTCGCTGGTCAACCTCTCGAGCGACTACGAACGGTTGATGGCCACCGGCCACCTGTCGCGCCGCCACTCGTCGCTGCTCCGCCACGTGAAGAATCTCCTCGACCAGGTTCCCCAGCGCATGAGCGTGGCCGTGGTCAACCCTTTGCACCTGCTGCGCGAGTTGTTTACGGTCAACGGCGCCGGGACCATGATCCGCCGTGGCTCGCGCATCGACGCACACGACGGCCTGGCGAGGGTCGATCGGGGACGGTTGCAAGGGCTCCTGGAATCGGCCTTTGGCCACTCCCTGGTTGCGGGGGCCATGGATTCGGGCGGGCTGATTGAAGGCGACGCCGAACGCATCTACCTGGAAGAAGGCTACCTGGGCGCGGCCCTGGTGGGGCAGAAGCCGGTGGCGCCCTATCTGTCCAAGTTCGCGGTCGAGCGAGAAGCCCAAGGCGAAGGCATCGGCGGCGAGATCTGGTCGCTGCTCACGCGCGACTACCCGACCTTCTTCTGGCGCGCACAGCCCTCCAATCCCATCTGCTCGTGGTACGCCAAACAGTGTGACGGACTGGCGCGCTTTCCCGACTGGCACGTCTTTTGGCGGGGATTGCCGCCGGAAAAGATCCTGCCGGCCATCGAATACTGCCTGGCCGCCCCGCGCGCGTTTGAGAAGGGGTAGTCTCCGCCGAAGGAAAACCGGTGGCTGGTGGCTGGTGGTCGGTGGCCGGTTCCGGTGGCCGATGGCCGGATCCCCCTGCGGGGACTTCGGGCCCAGCCACCCGCCCTACCCCCACCGCGCGCTTCGCGCGCGCCCTCGCCGGCTACCGACTCCGGCTTCGACTCCGGCACCGGACCAGACCCAACAGCACCAGCATCCACGCTCCGAACTCGGCGCCAGTTCTCGTGCCCCTGCCAGCGACGGTGCAGCCGAACACGCCTCTGCTTCCGGCCTTGACCTGCGCCTTCACCGCCTGCTGATCCAGAAGGCATTCTGCATGTCCGTCAGGCTGAACCAGGCATTTCTCCGGATCTTGACAGCGGATCACTTCGCAGGGATTCGCTTCGCACTGCCCGGTGGTCTCGACGCAGACTGTGCCGGCCGGACAAGAAGCCCGCAGACAGGCCCCGGGCAGGCACTTGGCCGTCGCGGGATTACAGTAGGAATTGGCCGTGCAATTGATGTCTGCGCACGGATCGGCCACGCACTGACCCAGTCGACAACTCTGCTCGTCGGGGCACGTCAGACTCGCGCAGCTCGCCAGGCAGGTCCCATTGGCGCAGTACTGACCCGATCCGCAGTGCACGTTCAGGCAAGGATCAGACTCGCACGCCTGATTATGGCAAATCTGTCCAGTTGGACATCCCAGTGCGTAGCAATCCTGGCACACGCCGTTCTGGCAGGTTGCACCTGGCTGACAGGAAACCTTCGCACAAGGATCGTAGCAGTTGCCTTTGGCGTCGCACAATTGACCGGCCGCACAGGGATTCGCTACACAGGCAGCCCGCAGGCAGAGGCCGTTTTGGCAAATTCGGTCCGGACTGCATGGATATTCCACCTCCGCACAAAGCGGAACACATTCCCCACCCAGACAGACCGCGCTCTTGCCACAATCGGCGTTGTTGTCGACAAGGCCATCGCAGTCGTTGTCCTTGCCATCACAGATCTCAGGTGATGGGCCCACGCCGGCCACGCAAACCCAACCGGCCGCGCCTTGGCACTGGAAATACCCTGCTTTGCATTCACCTTGAAGGGCTGCGCCCGACGGCACGCCCGGCGGATTGCAAGCGCTTGCCGGCGGGACGACATCCTCATCCACCCAGTTGTTGCAATTGTCGTCCTTGCCATTGCAGATTTCCGGCGTGGGCCCCACATCGCCGTTGCACACGATGTGCCCGGCGACACAGGCACTCACGCCTTGCCGACATTCGCCCACCGCGCTGCCACAGGAAATCCCGACGCCGGGCATATTGGCGTCGGGGTTGTCAATCACCCCGTCGCAGTCGTTGTCGATACCGTCACAGATCTCGGGGGTGGGTCCGGTCGAGGTCACAGTGCACTGGACGTCTGTGCCTTGAGCGTTGCAAACGTACACCCCAGGGCCCTGGCACGACTCCGTGTTGCACGGCATTTTCAGACTGGGGAAGTCTTCATCTACACTGCCATCGCAGTCGTCGTCCTTGCCGTTGCACAGTTCCGGAGTGGGCGTCACTGCGTCCACGCAAGCCAGCTCGCCCTTGCCGGTAACCGGGCTGGCCTGGCACGCCTGGTGCCCGAAGGCGCACACGCCCACGCACTTTCCAGTCGACATGTCGCAGCCCGCGGCTCCCTTGGGATAGCAAAGCGTACTTGCGACCGGATCGTTCTCGTCAACCCGCCCGTCGCAGTTGTTGTCCTTGCCGTCACATGGAACTTCCGTCTGGGGCAAAGCTGCGCCCACACAGTTCTGCCAGACACCGGCAACGCACGTCTGCACGCCGGTTTCACAGATCCCCTGGCAGGTCCAGGTCCCGGCGCCCGGGTCGAAGGTGCATCCCAACGCGCCCGCCAGGAAGCATGCCTGCCCGAAGCCGTCGACCACACCGTCACAATCGTTGTCTTTGTTGTCACAGATTTCGGGCTGCGGTCCCACGCCGCCCTGACACTCCGTCTTCTTGCCCCCTGCGCCGTCGTCCACACAAGCCGTTGTCCCCGTCTTGCACTCGCCCACGCCAGAACCGCAGCCTACCGCCGGGACATCGTCAACAATCCCATTGCAGTTGTCGTCCAACCCATTGCACACCTCGGGCTGGTAGGCACAGCTGCAAGACAGTCCTTCGTCGATCTGTCCGTCGCAGTTCTCGTCGGCGCAATCGGCCGGAGTGGGTGCAAGACAGCCGGGCGCAGTGCCGCACACCTCCGGCTCGGGAGCGCCAGCCGTCAAAGGTGTCGCCCCGCAGGCCGCGGCCACGGCGCACACCACTCCGTCGCCGGCCGCGTTGCAAGCATACACACCTTGCCGCGCGCAACGGCCCACCCCCACGGAACATGGCTGGCCTTTAAGTGGAAAGGCCGCGGCCTCGTCATAGCAGGTCGCATTGCAATTGCACCGGGGCACCGGAACGGAGCTGACGATGATGTCACCCAAACTGGCCGCCAGGTCGGCGCGATTGTTGGCGACGTAGGCGGATTTCTTGCCGCCCGAGCCGGCCAGCGCCATGCGACTCAAGTTGGCGGAGCTTCCAGTGCCAAATCCGACCACGTAGACCGTGATGCCCGCGTTGTAGGCGGCACCGGCTGCCGTCACTGGATCGTCGGAGCTGTTGGGCGCACACGTGTCTTCCCCGTCGGTGACCAAGATGATGTTGTACGAGCGGCAAGTCGCACGCGAATCATGGGCAACCGGATCGCTCGACAGCAACCCGGCGCCCGGCCCCACGTCCGTTCGATTCGCGTTGAGCAACCAGTCCCGCACCGAGTACACACTTCCCGCCAAGGGCGTCCAGGTCGAGGATCGAATCTCTCGGTTCGAAGTTGCCGTGAAAGGTGGCAGGTCTTCTTTGCCGTCGATCCAGCTATAGATATCGGGGAAATTGGAGCCACCGGTGGGAAATCCCACGATGACCTGCGCCCCAGGGCAGGTGCTGGAATAGGCGCAGGGTGTGCTGCAGTCGAGCCGGGCCCCCTCAAAGATGCGATCGTTGGTGTCGACCGGATTCGCGCATCGAACGCAAGTTGGCGAGCCGGTCGAACATTCCTTGTAGGAGTCGCCCATGTGCTCGACGCAGTACTTCTGCGTCGTCGCATCGTCAGGAAGGTCCACGCAGGAAGCCCCTGCCACGATGGCAGTGCAGTCGCTGTCCGTCTGGCAGGGCTGCCCCAGCAACACGCGGGCATAGGTCGCGAGAGCAAACTCCGCCGAGCCAAAGGCCGAGATGGTGTCGATGATGGCCGCTTTGGCCTGATACAGTTTGCTGTCGTCGTATGGCCAGCTTCCGGTGGACTTTCCGTCAAGGTCGCACCCGGGCTGACTCTGTGAGCCGTCTCCGTGGGTGACGTCCCCGCCGACATTCGCGATCATGGAAGTCGAGTTGTCCAGAATGAAGACAAAGCGAGGTTTGTCGACTTGGGCCGCTACCTGGGGCGAAACCAGGCTCAAGCCAATCACGGCTGCTGCGGCTGGTCCCAAGCGTGTCATTGGTCTACCTCCAGAAATCCGGGTGGTGCGGGCCACGACTGTGACAATCGCGGCGCGCGACTGGGTCCGACCTGACGGCTACGACCGACGACGACGCATCCGCCATCACTGTTTCTCCATCTTGCCGGTGTCCACCACGCGCACCTTGGCAGGCGGACTCCAGCGAAAGACCTCGTCAGCAACCTTGGCGTTCATCTTCAGGTCCGAAAACACAAAGTGATTCACGTTGCCCTGCTGATCGGTGAGCACGCTCTCGCGAACGGTAAAATCGGCTGCATCCACGATGAAGACGATGGACTTGTAGGTGGACTGGGGCTGTTTGGGCCGCAGCGCCAAACGATAGTCTTCGGGGCGACCCAAGCGGTTGTCGTTAGACCAGGTCACTTCGAACTCATCGGCAATTCTGCCCTTGCCCATGAGGAAGGCTAGAGCCGCGGGCAACTGCGAGGTCTTCAGATCCTGCTTGAAGGCCTGCTTTTCCTCCGGCTCGTACAGCCACAGCACCTGCCCATTGGACAGAAACATGCGCGCCTCGGGCTTGTCGTAGTCCCACCGCATGCGCCCCGGTTTCTTGAAGTGCACCTGGCCGGTGAACACGGTCACGCGCCCCACTACAGAGCGACTGTACTTCTGGGTAAAGCGAGCCTGGAAATCCTTGGCCTGATCGTAGCGGTTCTGGACCCGCGCGATCACCGCCGACAGTTCGAGCCGCGCCGGCTTGGCCTGAGAAGAGGCCGGCGCCGCGCCGGCATCGCCGACGGCAAACAACAGGATGAGAGAAACCGGAATCATGGCACGACCTTTCCGCCCAAGCCCCAACGCGCCGCCAGCAGGAGGCAGATTTGCCCCGCCCAGTAGAGCGTCAAGGTCATGGGTTGAGCCCAGACGGACGAGCGCCGCACGCGCGCCCAAGGCAGCAGGGCTTGAGAAAAATAGAACAGGGTGGCCCCCACGGCGGCCACCACGGCCAACTCGAGTGAGGCCCGTCCCGCGAGGGTAGAAAAAACGGCCGCCATCATGGCGCTGAGGCTGAAAACATGAGCGCCGACCGGCACGCGCAGCCCAGGCTCAATCCCGCGCCATTGGCGCCGCAACAGCCAGGTCGAGCACGCACCGAATACCGCCAGGCCGGGCAACACCAGCCATCCCCCAGGCCCCGCGCCCAGAAACGCGATCCCGTAGCAAAGGTGCGCCACCAGATACAGCCCCAGCCCCACCACGAGCGCTTCCGAACCATCGGCCAGCAAGGTGATGTCGGCGGCGAGAGACAAGATGATGGCGTTGAATACCATGGTGCCAAACCGGTCGCTGGGCGCGCCACCCAGGACTGCAAACAACAACACCGTGGCCATGGGCTTGCCAACCCCGATGAGCATGGGTTTCCGCGACGCCGCGCCGAGCACGGCCGCACCCACCGCTGCAGCGTAGAGAATGAGAGAAAGCCCAAGGGGAGCCACGCCTTACTGTACAACGGAACTCGGCAATTCGCGTGTTCATCGCGCCACTCTGTGCCCTCATTGGAGGTAGCCGCTCGTTTCTCGGGACTCGCTGGCCAGATGCGCGATCCGGAGGTTCACCACAGAGAGCACAGAGGACACAGCGGACGGAAGGAAAGGGTTTCGGATCCGGATCTGCTTTGCCGGCAGCGCACCATCGCGGGAGGGGATGGCGAGGCCGAGCGAAGCGAGCGTGGGGTGGTGGCAGGTGGGGGGCCGAAGGGCAAAGCGAACCCTCCCAGGGTTCCCATGATTGCGTTCCGTCTCTGTGATCTCTGTGCTCTCTGGTGAAATCCGAAAGCTTCGTCAGTCCGCCGCTGCCAGGTACTCGCCGCGCGGAGCCAACACCTCGCGAGGCTTGATGCCATTGGCCGGACCCACAATCCCGTCGCGCTCCATCTGCTCGACCATGCGCGCGGAGCGGTTGTAGCCGATCTGCAGGCGGCGCTGGATGAAGGACACGCTGGCCTGGCCCGTGTCGCACACGATGGCCACGGCCTGGTCGTAGAGCGCATCGGAGAATTCCTCGCGTGGCGCGGCCCCATCTTCACCATCCTCGGCACGCTCGGTGAGGATGTTCATGTCGTAGACCGGCTTGCCCTGCTTCTTCAACACTTCTACTACGCGATGGATTTCGTCGTCGGACAGGAAGGCGCCCTGGATACGTCGCAACTTCGTACCCCGATCCGAGAACAACATGTCGCCGTTGCCCAGCAAGGTCTCGGCGCCGGGCTGGTCGAGGATGGTGCGCGAGTCAATCTTGGACGCCACCTGCAAGGCGATGCGGCTGGGGAAATTGGCCTTGATGAGACCGGTGATCACATCCACTGATGGCCGCTGGGTCGCCAGGATGAGGTGCAGGCCTGCCGCACGCGCCTTCTGCGCCAGCCGCGCCACCGCGGTTTCCACGTCCTTGGGCGCTGCCATCATGAGATCGGCAAACTCATCGATGACGATGACGATGTAGGGCAGCTTGCGCGCCGGGGCTTCGCCGTGCTCCTTGGCTGCTTGCGCCGCTGCGGCCGCGGCCGAGATCTCCTCGGCCATCTCTTCGGTGACGGTGCCGTCGCCAGCCGCCGTCATGGGTTCGCTGTCCGCATCCACCTCGACCTCGCGCTCCACCCCGTCTTCTCCCGCGATGAACAGCTTCAGTCGCTTGCCGCGCTTGGAGGGCGACTCGGCCAGCGGCGCCGTCACCGCGTTCGCGCTCGACGCCGCCTCGATCTTGGCGTTGTAGCTGGAGATGTCGCGCACCCCGCTCTTGGAAAGCAACTCGTAGCGACGCTCCATCTCGTCGACCGCCCAACGCAGCGCCAGCGACGCCTTCTTGGAATCCACGACCACCGGCAGGAGCAAGTGCGGGATGCCCTCGTAGATCGACAGTTCCAGCTGCTTGGGGTCCACCATGATGAAGCGCACTTCTTCAGGCGTGGATGAGTACAGGATGCTGGTGATCATGCCGTTGACCGCGACGGACTTGCCCGATCCGGTGGTGCCGGCGACCAGCAAGTGGGGCATCTTGGCCAGGTTCACGCTGACTGGCGCGCCCTTGGTGTCTTTGCCCATGCAGATCTGCAGCTTCGAGCTGGCCTTGCGGAAAGAATCGTCCTCGAGGATTTCCTTGAGGTACACAGTCTCGCGCTTCTTGTTGGGGAGCTCCACGCCCACCACGGCCTTGCCCGGAATGGGGGCCACGATGCGCACGGACTGCGCCTCGAGCGCCATGGCGAGATCGTTTTCCAGTTGGACGATCTTGCCGGTGCGCGTGCCCGGGACGGGCGCGAATTCAAACGTGGTGATGACCGGACCCATCTGGATGGCGGTGACGTTGCCGCGAACGCCATAGTTGCCCATGGCCTGCTCCAGGCGCGCGGCCATGGACTTGAGGGTCTTCTCGTCGATGGGGCCTCCCTCGGGCGGGACGTACTCCAGAAGGTCGGGGCTGGGAAGCTGGAAAGCGCCGCTGGACAGGCGCACGTAGCCCAGGCCATCTCCCTCGTCGGCTGCCGCTTGGGCGACGTCTTCCTCCTTGCGAATCACGGGTTGCACGATAACCGGCCCAGCCGCGCCCGTTTTCTCGACGGACTCCGGCTCGGTCACGCCCTCCTCCAGGGCAGCGGTTATGGCCGGAACAATGCACGGCTCGGGCTTCGCCTCGACGGCCAGCTGCCTGCTCTCGCCCGCCGGCTCGATCGGCGCCGCGCACTCGACCGCCGCGACCTCGGCAACCAAGGCGGCCATGGCCCGCCGGTCCTCACTTTCGTGTACCGCGGGCGCCTCGTCCAGCATCGTGTCCAGTCCTTCGCCGGCCTCGGCGAAGTCCGACGCGCTTTCCGAATCGTCTGCCGCGTGCACGTCGCTTTCACCTTTGCGCGGGGGTTCGACCGGCGCGATCACAGTCGGCGCCAAGGCTTCATCCTGCTCGGGAATTTCATCCCAGCCCGATTCGGCCTGAACCGGGTCGAACGTCTCAGCCCGCTCGGTTTCTCCTTTCTCCGGGAACATGGCCACGACCATGCGGCCCAAAGCACGCGCACCCGTTACGACCAACCAGGCCGTGGTGCGAGCGACGACTCGAATCGCGCGACCGGCCCCGCGCCCACCCCACGCCAACGCCGAGAAAACCTCGCCCATGCTCACATGGGTCAGGAGGATCAGCGAAATCGAAAGCAGAGTTGCCGCGGCCAGGGCCACGCCCACGCCGCCCACCACGCTGGCTCCGGTCTCTGCCAGCCACTGCCCCAGCAGCCCGCCCGGGCCGCGCATGGTGACCGGCTCGCCAGCAAAGGGAAGGTAGAGCAGGACTGCCGCCGAACACAGCAAGGCCATGAATCCCACCGCGCCCAAGGCATCCTCGATGAGACGACGAGCGCGGCACATGCGAACCGCGATCAGAAGAAGCCCCGCCACCACGGGATAGGCGCACAGGCCGATCAATGAGTAGAGACCGGTCGCGGCAGCAACGCCCCCTGGACCCATGAGGCGTCCGCGGCCGGCCTGCATGGACACCAGAGAAATCACACAGAACACCCCTAGACCAAGCAGCCCAATCCCCATGATCTCGCGGCCTCGTCCTGGCGCTTCGCCTTTGTTCTTTGCTGTCGCCATATTTTGCCCCGTCTTGGCCTGATATTTTGAAACTACTTATACCTACACACACCGTATCCCCACGGGCTCAGCCGTCAAGTTTTCGTCCCCCTCGCCCTCCGACGGAGATCGGGCCGGCGAATCTCCCACGGGGCAGCGGTAGCGCGGGGGTGGCGACCAGCGTGTGGCGGCCTGCGCCTGGCGTGAGCGTCCCGCGTTGTCCGCCCCCCCGCGGCCCCCACACGAACTCGCTCACGCCCTCGCGACCCGCGAGCCGGCTTGCGGCTGGGAATCTCCCGGCCAGCCGCTAGCTGCCAGGACGCGGAAACGAAACTGTGAAGGTCGTCCCCTGCCCTGGCTTGCTATCCACGTCGACGTGACCTCCGTGGCGCTCGACGATGCCGTGAACGATCGACAGTCCCAGCCCCGAGCCCTCACCCACGTCTTTGGTCGTGAAGAACGGGTCGAAGATCCGCGGCAAGACGTCAGCGGGAATCCCGGGACCGTCGTCACTCACGATGAGCAACACGCGGCCGTCGCGGGATTGTGTGCTGACGCGAATGGTTCCGCCCCGATCGCCCATGGCTTGTGCGGCGTTGGTCAGCAGATTCATGAGAACCTGATCGACCTGGCCCGGGAAACCGCGGATGCACGCGTCGGGGTCCACCTCTTTGACGATCTGCACGTGTCGCAACCGGTGCTGCAGCAGCCCGAGGGTGTCCTCCACACTGCGAGCAAGGAAGACCTCGCGCTCGACCGATTCGTCGCCGCGGGCGTAGCCGTGCAACGCCTGCACGATGCTCTTGGTGCGCGCAGCCCCGCGCTGAACCACCGCCAGAATCTCCGAGGCCTCGGCGGCAAGTTTTGCGACCGAACCTCCAGGCTCGACGGCCGCGATGCGCCCCACCGCCTCTTCCAGTGGCCCGAGCGAGTTGATCACGGCATTGACAGGGTTGTTAATCTCGTGGGCAATTCCCGCGACCAACCGTCCCATGGACGCCAGCTTCTCGCTGCGCACCAGGTTGTCCTGTGCCCGTCGCAATTTTTCCAGCGCCTCGTGCAGTTCGGCGTTGCGCTGCTCCAGGGCTTCGGTGCGCCGACGCACCTCGCGTTCCAAATCGACGTTGATTGATTCGGTCGATCGCAGCCGGTCGCGCAGCGAGCGCCGCATCTCCTCGAAAATCACTGCCAGGCGGCCTAACTCGTCGGCTTCGCCCCAGGGCGGCACGGGCCGGGCGAGTTGTCCCTTGGACATTTCCCCGGAACGCTCCTCCAAGGCGCGCAGCGGAACCACCACGTCGCGCACGGCGAGCAGCACCAGACCAGCCGCCAACACCAGACCGACGGCCAATGCGAAGCACGCACTGCCACCAGGCGCCGCCTGCTGGAAGAGCCAGAAGAACCCGACGCCCACGCCCCACACCGCCACGAAGGACACCGCCAGTTTCAGGCGCAGCCCGACCGGGGAGCTGACCTGGTCGGGAGGGAGCAGATGGCGCGAGCCCAGATGGCGAACCAGGGGCCGCAGGATCTCCTGAAGCGCGATCCGCTGATAGATGACGACCAGGCCGGCAACCAGCACCAGCACGACACCCACACGACCAACCGCCGCACCATTGAAGCCAGGCCATGGCCGGGCTGCGAGCAAAGCCACGGCCCCGGCCAGCCCGATAGCCAGGGCCTGCAAGACGGAAAGTCGGTAGGGCAACGCCTGCGCCGCCAAGAACGCCGTGATCGCCTTGGGTTCGTCGCGCGCCGGGCCCTTGCTACCGCGCGCACGGACGGTCACATCGAAGTACTGCTCGATGGCCGCAGCCTGCCGGACAAAGGAACGCCACCAGACCAAGGCCGCCACGACCAGAACTGCCCACAAAGGAAAAGCGGCGCGAGCCAGCCCAGGCAGGTGCAAGAATGAATAGGCCATGAGCGCCAGCAAGGCGTGCGACAGCCCCAGCGTGGCCAGGGCCGCACAGGCGAACCAACCCCGGTAGTCCGTCGCAAATGCCTGAATGGTCTGAAGCTGAGGCACGAGAATGGGCCGGACAGCTCCCAAGATGCGGTCAAGCACCAGAAGGCGCCCCGACGCCACCCCTGCGGCCGAAATGACACCGAGTGTGGCCAACGCCGCCGCTTCCAACAAGTCCCGTCCGCCGGAACGAAAATCAGCGCCTGCCAGGACCAGCGCCAACCCGGCCCACAGGGCGAAGTGCACAAGCGCACTCTCTCGCGGGACACGCGCAAGCGCCCGACGCGTGACGTCCGGGTTCAACGCCCTGGCCTTTTCGCCACGTTGAAGCACGGCCAACGGCTCGGTCAATGAACGTGATCGATCCGCCAGTCGGAACAGCGAGGCGGCCCATGCGGCCAGCAAGACCGGCAGCAGAACCTTGGCCCACAGCCACCGGTCAGGCAGGGCTCGCGCGCACAGCACCAGAGGGGGAACACACACCGCGACCTCGATCACACCCAGAAACAGCTCGGCCGCCGCGATCTTGCGCGAAAGGCGAAACTCACCCCCTGTGGTCTGAGGCATGCCGGCATTGTAAACGATGTGGGCGCCAATCGCGTCGCAACAGCTGGACAAAGCGACTTCCGCCGAGCACCCTTGAGTCCGCGTCCATGACCTGGGAAACAATTCTCAATCTCATCCACGACGAGTGGATGATCCTGTCGCTCCTGCTGCTGTGGTCGGTTGCCGGCTTGACCATCATCTGCGAGCGCGTCTACGCCTTGTGGAACGTTCTGGCCAAGTCCGAGGCCTTCAAGAACCAGGTGATTGGTGCCATCGAGAGCGGGGATTTGCCCAAAGCCAACGCCTTTTGCGAAACCTCGAACGATCCTTTGGCCGGTGTCTTTGGCCGTGGTCTGCGCGTATTTGCCAAAACGCCTCACAAGACCACAGAGTCCGTCATGTCGCAGCGGACGGTCGCCATCGGCTCGTTCAAGCGCAACCTGTGGGCGCTGGGGACCGTGGGATCCTCCGCGCCCTTCGTCGGTCTGTTCGGCACGGTGGTGGGCATTCTGAAAGCCTTCCAGTCCATGTCGACGGCGGGCACAGGCGGGTTCAAGGTCGTGTCACAGGGAATCGCGGCCGCGCTGGTCGCCACAGCAGCCGGGTTGCTCGTCGCCATCTACGCCATCATCGCCTACAACTACTTCGTCTCGCGCGTTGGCGCCATCGCGGTCGAGTACAAGATCTTCTGCGAGGAATTCCTGCTGGCCCTGGGCGAGTACGCGAAAACCCGAGAGGCGCCTCCCGCTCTTGTCGGTGCCGCGCCGGCGCCCGCGGACAAGAACGCCTCTCCCTCGTAGGATCCCTCTGCGATGGGGATGAACATCCAGATAGAAGACGCCAGTGCGGCCGACGGAGGCGAGGCCGACATGAGCGAGACCGTGGTGGCGGAGATCAACATCACGCCGTTGACCGACGTGTTCTTGGTGTTGCTCATCATCTTCATGGTCACATCCACAGCCATCGTCGAATCGGAGATCACGTCGCGCAACGGCGTGAAGGTTGCGCTGCCCAAGGCGAACTCGGCGGGCGCGGTGACCAAGAAGCGCACCGATCCCATTCTGACCGTGACCAAGGGCAACGAGATCTACCTCTTCTCCAAGAAGGTCGAGATCGCCAACTTGGAAGACGAGATTCGCAAGGCGCTCACCGATGTGGGCTCAGAGACTCTCCTTCTGCGCGGCGACAAGAATGTCTTTCTGGGCGAGGCGGTCGACCTCATGGCCATCGCCAAGCGAGCGGGCGCGAAGAACATCGCCATCCTGACCCAAACCGACCAGAAGTAGAATCGGTGTGACTGCGGTGGCGGTCGTGTCGTGGTCGCGACGGACGCGCGCGAACCGCGCAGGGGCAGGCGGGGCGGGCTGTCCGTCCCGAACCCCCGTAGGGGTCGCCGAACCCGGCTAACTCCGGCCACGGCCACAGTCTCCGGCGGCTGTTTGAGTGACGACCAATGCGGCACATCGCCACACGGTCCGTCTCGCGCAAGCAAAACCGCCTCACTCATGTCCGCCGAGCTAGTCGCTGGAATGTCATAAGTGCGCATGATCACTTGAGTCTGTCGCTATGCACGACGTGGCACATGGGCTGCAAGGATGGGTAGCGATCCCGGCCGCAAGGCCATAACACAAGAGAACCACAAGGAGATCGTTATGAAGCTGACCCGCGTTATCCTCCTCGCTATCGCGTTCATCATCCCGACCGCCACCACGACCTTCGCGTCCGCCGCTGATGAGCCGGCCGCTGCCGCTGGTGACGAAGCCAAGCCGGCCAAGGGCAAGAAGGGCAAGAAGGCCAAGAAGGACAAGAAAGAGGAGAAGAAGGAAGAGGCGAAGTAACAAACCTCGACTTCTTGAAGGAATGCAGGGCGGTCGGAATCATCTGGCCGTCCCGCTTCTTCGCAAAGACCCTCGGGATGATCCCCGGGGGTTTTTTGTTGTTGGCTGCTATTCTCGTGTGGCCGAGCGCTCTCGGAATTGAATCTAGGATTAGCGCGTGACGATCCGAACCAAGGTTTGGTTGCTAGTCGCGGTCAGCGTTCTCGTGACCGCCGGCGCAACTTATTGGCTGCGCATCTACGCCATGCGCCGCGAGCTGACCCGCCAGGCGCTGGCGTCGGCCGACGAAATCGCGGACGACATCAGGCAGACCCTGGAACGCTTCGACGCCGATGCCGAAGATCGCGATCTGGCCATCGCGCTGTCGAACTACACCGACCGGCATCCGCGCATCCAGCGCTTGCAACTCGTCATCGAGCGCGAAAGTGCAACCCGCATCTTCGCCCAGCGCGGAGAGGCCACGGAGATCACTCGCCTCGGCTCGATCCCGCGCGAACCCATCGTCGGCCCCTACCGCAAGGCGACCGAGGGTGACGACATCCAAGTGGTGACCAGGAACGTCGATCTCAAGGGACCGTGGACCGCGGTGCTGAGCATGAACTGGAGCCTGGGTCCGGTGCAGTCGGTGATCAAGGTGACGGAACGCTGGTCGCTGGTGCTTGGACTTGGCCAGATCTTGGTGCTCATGCTGTTGTCGGGGTTCATCATCGACCGCGTGGTGCTGCGACGCCTCGACGTTCTGGCGCGAGCCATGCGCGACGTGGAAGCCGGCAACATGGATCGACGCGTGCCCATGGACACCAACGACGAGGTCGGCCGCCTGTCACACGGCTTCAACCGAATGCTGGAACAGCTTTCCACCGCCAATCGCGAGATCCACGCCTTCAACCAGCGGCTCGGGCGCGAGATTGAGATGGCCACGCAAGATCTGTCCCGCAAGAACACGGCCCTGGAACAACTCAACCGCTTGCTCAACGAGTTGCGCCGGGAAAATGCGTCGAAGGTGCGCCTGGCCGCTCTTGGCCAGTTGGCGGCGCAGCTGGCCCACGAGATCGGAACGCCACTCTCGTCGGTGTCAGGCCCTCTGCAGCTGG
>Ga0265316_10002213_pt1 | contig 20414 bp, 15 predicted proteins | sample 4522metaG_FD_202092 | JGI IMG/M metagenome (GOLD analysis project Ga0265316, IMG submission 202092) | Rhizosphere microbial communities from Carex aquatilis grown in University of Washington, Seatle, WA, United States - 4-5-22 metaG | ecosystem: Host-associated > Plants > Roots > Rhizosphere >... | reverse complement strand
GAAACAACAAACCCTGCCTGAAGCCCTGGAATGGGTGTGGCAGGACTACCAGCCGGCGGTGAAGTAAATTTGAGGTCGCAAATTGCGACCTCAAACAGAGCGCGAACGGCACGGGCGCGGACGCAAGCAACAACTCCAACGGAGTTGAATCATTCAGCCCGGTGTTGGCCGATGAAATCGGGCTACGCCGGGTGAACGGGCAAAATGAAAACAACTCTGAAGGAGTTGTGGAGTGGTGGCGGCGGAGTTGATATAACCCTTTCAGGGTTGATGAATTTGCGGGGACAGTTTCCTCAAATGCACATGCCTGCTGTATCAGTTTAACGATCGCGAGCAAGCCAATCGAGTTCTTGCCGAATGGCCATGGTGAAGCCGGCGCGCAGGGCGTGGCGGTCAGTGTTTTTTCGCCTTGGGCTTGTCATCGTCATATTTCACATGAAATCCAATTTCGCGTTTTGGCGCGGCTGGCGGCGACATTAGCTGGCGGATGGCGTCAAAGACAACTTTGAACTGCCGGTCGTATTTCTTTTCCATGGCATCCAGTTTGCGGGCCAGTTTGGCATTGGAGGTGAGCATCTGCCGCAACCGCACGAACGCGCGCACGACCATGACGCTGGTCTGCGCCGCCCGTTCGCTGTTCAAGACATTGGCCGGCATCAACGCGCCGTGCTCCGTGAAGGCGGAGGGCAAATATGGCGAAAATTTGAGTTTTACGAGGTGGTCGCAATTTGCGACCACCTCCAATTTCTCTGCTTCAGTCAACTGAAACATGAAGTCGGCAGGGAAGCGTGCAAGATTGCGGCGCACCTGTTCATTCAAACGCTTGGTTTCCACCCCGTAAAGTTCAGCCAGATCGCTGTCCAGCATCACCTTTTCGCCTCGAATGGAGAGGATTGCCCGCTCAATTCGTTCCGTCGGAATCAAACTCGTTTGCCCGTCCATTTCATGCCTTTCGCCCAAGGTGGTCGCAGTTTGTTACCACCTTTAAGGTCGCAAATGTGACTTCAAGTTTTCTTATCTCAGTTACGGCTCGCGGGGACGCTCGCCCCACCGGCGCGCACGGCTTTTCCCGCCGTAGCCTTGCGAAGGTGGAAGTGACGCGCCCTACCTGACTAATTCTTCGCCCCCGCCAGTTTTTCCTCAAAATCCACTATTTCTTTGATCTGTACCAGAAACCATCTGTCGATTTTCGTCAGGTTAAAAATCTCATCAATGGTGAAGCCGGCGCGGAGGGCGTGGCGGATGAAGAAAATCCGTTCGGCGTTGGGAACACTCAGCTTCCGGCTGATGACGTCGCGAGGCAGGATGTCGCGGTCGCCGTAGACTTCCGTGCCGATGCGCCACGGTTTGCCGTCGCCGCCCAGGCCGCTGCGGCCAATCTCCAGCGAGCGCAGGCATTTCTGCAACGATTCCTTGAACGTCCGGCCAATCGCCATCGCTTCACCCACGCTTTTCATCTGCGTGGTGAGCGTCGGGTCGGCTTGCGCGAATTTCTCGAACGCAAACCGCGGGATCTTGGTGACGACGTAATCAATGGTCGGTTCGAAGCTGGCCGGGGTCTCGCGCGTGATGTCGTTCCTGATTTCGTCGAGCAGGTAGCCCACGGCGAGTTTGGCGGCGATTTTGGCGATGGGAAAGCCGGTGGCCTTGGATGCCAGCGCGGAGCTGCGGCTGACGCGCGGGTTCATCTCGATGATGACCATGCGGCCGTTGTCCGGGTTGACGCCGAACTGGATGTTCGAGCCGCCGGTCTCGACGCCCACGGCCCGGATCACGGCAAAGCTCTGGTCGCGCATGATCTGGAATTCCTTGTCTGTTAACGTCTGGATGGGCGCGACGGTGATGCTGTCGCCGGTGTGCACGCCCATCGGATCGAAGTTTTCGATGGAACAGATGATGACGCAGTTGTCGGCCTTGTCGCGCATGACCTCCATTTCGTATTCCTTCCAGCCGAGCAGGGATTCCTCGATGAGAATTTCCGAAACGGGCGAGAGGTCCATGCCGCGCCTGGCGAGTTCCTCGAATTCGTCGCGGTTGTAAGCGATGCCGCCGCCGGTGCCGCCGAGCGTGAACGCGGGGCGGATGATCAAGGGCAGCCGGCCAATCTTTTCCGCGATGGCGCGGGCCTGGGTCATGTCGTGTGCCGTGCCGGAAATCGGCACGTCCAGTCCGATGGAAATCATCAAATCCTTGAACGCCTGCCGGTCTTCGCCTTTGTGGATGGCCTCGGCCTTGGCGCCAATCATTTCGACGCCGTGTTTTTCCAGCACACCGGAGCGGTGCAAGGCCATGGCGGTGTTGAGTGCGGTCTGACCGCCGAGCGTGGGCAGCAGGACAAGCTTATGGGGAACTTGCAGTCGTTCCGCAGTGCGGGATGAGTTCGCGGATTCGTCCGCGCTCTTACGAGGCGCGGCTACGGAATTGCCCACCGGCACGCCCATGCGTTTCATCTCTTCCAGTTCACGCACGATGATTTTTTCGACGCATTCCGGGGTGATGGGTTCGATGTAGGTGCGGTCGGCGAACTCCGGGTCGGTCATGATGGTGGCCGGGTTGGAGTTGATGAGAATGACGCGGTAACCTTCCTCCTTGAGCGCCTTGCAGGCCTGGGTGCCGGAATAATCGAACTCGCACGCCTGGCCGATGATGATCGGGCCGGCGCCGATGATGAGGACGGAATGAATGTCAGTGCGTTTGGGCATCGTTCAAACGGCCACAAATTGAACACGGACGGGCCGGCGATTGAAAGGTAAAATTGCGCGGAACAGCACCCGGTTCCGGCCGCCTGGATTTTTTCTGATCATTGGAGCGGTTTCCTGAACCGAAATCAGCGCGCAAATTCCAGTTTCAGGTCAAAAAATGGCAATTTTCGTTGAGCAAACAATTACCCGATGAACCAGAGTAAAATATATATGTCGGGTTGTGCTTGCGTCGCGTGAGTCAGGTCCTGCCGGCATTTTGGTGTTGTCCTCATTTGTAGGCGACGAGGTGACGAGTCGTTGGGGCTGGCACTCCTTACGTCGTGCCCTACAACCAAATTAGGACACTACCCGGCATTTCTTGAAGTTTGCACAAGCGGCCAAACGATGGCATTATATAGTAGATTTTCTGCATAAAATTGTTACTTGTATGAAAGTATCTTTTCGTTGTCTGTACGCAGTCTTCCTGGCCTCGCTTTTTGCCTGCTTCGCCGCCAGCGGCCAGGTTCGCATTACTGAATTCATGGCCAGCAATCAAAGTACCCTGGCGGATCAGGACGGGGATTTTTCCGACTGGATTGAAATCCAAAATACGTCCGGCACGAGCGTCAACCTGTACAACTGGGCTTTGACGGACAGTTCGGGCAATCCGATGAAGTGGCTTTTTCCCGCCACGAACATCGCGTCGGGCAGCTTCATGGTCATCTTCGCCTCCGGCAAGGACCGCCGCGTGGCCGGCCGGGAATTGCACACGAATTTCAAGCTCTCGGCGGAAGGCGAATATCTCGCGCTGGTCCGGCCCGACCTCACCGTGGCTACGGAATTTTCGCCGGAATTTCCCCAGCAGTTCCCCGATGTTTCATACGGCATCGGCATGCAGCTCAGCACGATCACTTTGGTGGCGACGAATGCGGCGATTCATTATGTGATCCCGGTGAATTCGTCCGCTGATGCCATCTGGACCCATGCGAATTTCGATGATTCCAGCTGGCAGTTGGGAACCAACGGCATCGGCTACGAAACCGGCATCGCCGACCCGCAGGAGGAATCGTTTGCGGCCAAGGTGCTGGCGACGCAGCCGGAGGCGTATTGGCGGTTGAACGAAACGAGTGGGCTGACGGCAGTGAATCTCGGCAGTGGCGGCGTCTCGGACGGAGGGGGTTATGCGGGCAATATTGTTTTGGGCGGCGCCGGCCCGCGTCCGCCGTCATTTCCCACGCTCGAGGTCAACAACAATGCGCCGGTTTTCGACGGTTCGAGCGCCTACGTCAACGGGCCGTATGAACTGGTAAATGATCTGCCGGCATTTACGATTGGCGGCTGGATTTGTCCGACGGCCACGCAAAACAGCCTCACGGGATTGTTCGGCCAGATCGGCACGATGGAAATCGGTTTCAACACGGCATCCACCATCCAAGTCTGGACGCCCGCCGGTTCGGTGTCGGCCACTTATCCCTACGCCGCCAACACCTGGCATTACATCACGGCCGTCGGCGGCAACGGCCAGCTGGCGCTTTATTTCGACGGGACGCTGGCGGGCAGCACGACGATCACGGCGGCGAATTTCGGCGAGTCAGAATACGATTTTAACATCGGCGGCGGCGGCATTTTTGACACCAGCGGGAATTATTTCAAGGGCCAGATTGACGAAGTCGCCGTCTGGTACCGCGCGCTGGCGACGAACGAAATCACCGCGCTGCTGGCTTCCAATGCCGACCAGGTCAGTTACACAAATTACATCAACACCGACGTGCTGTCGAAAATGTATGGCTCGAATGCCACCGCGTATGTCCGCATACCGTTCACGATTTCCGATACCAATGCGTTCAACGGTTTGCAACTGCTCATGCGCTATGACGACGGTTTCGCCGCATTTCTCAACGGTCATTTGATCGCAAGCGCCAATACGCCCACCGGAATCCCGACGGTGCCGACCCTCACGGATTTGAGCACCACGGCTCCAACGCCCGGATCCTACGACGTATCCCAGTTGCTCGTTTCCGGACAAGCGAACAAGCCTGACGGTTTGAACTATTACACGGACAACCAGCTTGGTTTCGGCAGCGGCGAACCGGGCCAGACCTTTACGACCCCCAGCGGCTCGTCCGGATACTTGTTGAATTCGCTGGCCATCAAAACCGGCGGCGGCTCCTCTTCCGGAACCGGCACGCCGCAAAATTATGTGCTGCATATTTATTCCGTGAGCGGCAGCACGGCAATACTGCTGGCGACTTATAACGCGACGAATTTTGTCTTTGCGGATGGCGATTGGCTGCGGTGGGGTGGTTTAAACCTGCCCCTTTCAACCAGCGCCATTTATGCCTATTCATTCGGAAAGGCTTCGGCCAATGTTTACGGATGGGAACAGCTTGGAAATGCCATTGGCAATCTTTATTCAGGCGGCGAGCTGGGCATGATGCCCGTTGGCGGCGGGACGATTACTTTCGGCAGCAGTCATGGCTATGATGCCGTTTTTGATGTCGGGTTGATTTTGCCCGCCGCGCTCGCGTGGAATTCCACCGCCTCGCAGCGGCATCTTGATCCGCAGGCGGTGCAATGGGCGGCCTTCGATGTCAGCGCGGCGCGGCAGTGGCTGCAAACGGGCAGCAACGTGCTGGCGGTTCAGGCGATGAACATCGCCGCGACCAACACGGATTTTCTCATGCAGGCGCAACTGCTCGGCCTGAGCGTTACCGGCACGAACACCGGCTGGAGATATTTCACCGGCCCGACACCGGGCGCGCCGAACGGAACGAGCACAACCGATTTCGGCCCGATCATGTCCGGGGCGGCTCATTCGCCGAACGTGCCGGCGGCGGGCGGCGCGCTCACCGTAACGGCGCAGGCGGTGCCGGGCTTCAACCCCATTGCCAATGTCACACTGCATTACCGCGTCATGTTCAATTCCGAGGTTTCCGTGCCGATGAGTCTTTCCGACCCCAACGGCACCTGGACCGGAACCATTCCCGGCGGCGTCGCGGCGGCAGGACAATTGCTCCGCTATTACGTCACCGCCGTGGACACCGCCGGCAATGCTTCGCGCTGGCCGATTTTCCCCGACCCGATCGATTCGCAGCAGTATTACGGAACCGTCGTGGGCGATCCTTCCATCCAGTCCCAGCTGCCCGTTGCTTATCTGTTCATCCAGGACACGACCTCCGCCGACAACCGGACCGGCACACCCGCGTCGTTGTTTTATCTGAACGAACTTTATGACAACCTCAACATCTACGTTCACGGCCAGTCCTCCACCTACTGGCCCAAGAAGAGCCACAACCTGGATTTTCCCAAGGACCACCAGTTTCTCTACCAGCCGAATGGCATACGCGAAAAGAAGGTCATCTTCATCAGCAACTACGGCGACAAGGCGCGGATGTGCACCACGCTGACTTACGCGACGGCCGCCATGTCCGGCGGCATGAGCCTGTTCTCCTTCCCGATCCGCATCCAGCTTAACGGCTCGTTCTGGGGCATCGAAGACATGGTGGAACACGGCGATGACGTGTGGCTCGACCGCATCGGCCGCGACGGCAACGGCGCACTTTACAAAATGTACAACAACCTGAGCAGCGCGTCCGGCAATGAAAAGAAAACGCGCGAATGGGAGGACACTTCCGACCTGACGGCGTTGATTAACAGCCTGGACGAATCCATTTCGCTGACCAACCGCGTGCTTTACGCCTACGACAATCTCGATCTGCCGCAGACGGCCAGCTATTTTGCGGACATGGCCCTTGCCAGCAGCCAGGATGTCGCCGCCAAGAACTATTACCTTTACCGCGACAGCGACGGCACCGGCGAATGGGCGATTACCCCGTGGGACGTGGATCTGACGTGGGGCCGGAACTGGATTGACAGCAGCGGCTACTTCACGGACACGATTTACACGAACAACGTGCTGAGTTTTGACAACCCCGCCGAGCAATACAAACCCGCCAACCGCCTCTTTGATTTGTTTTTTGCCTCCAGCGATTTCCGCCAGATGTATCTGCGGCGGCTGCGCACGTTGATGGACACCATTCTTATGCCGCCGGGCACACCCACCAACGCGCTGGTCATCGAACCGCTCATCCGGCAATACGAAAGCAAGATGAATCCAGCGGGCATCTCGCCCTCCGACGCCGCGCTGGATTACACGGCCTGGGGCCCCTGGTGGGGCAACACCTCCTACAGCATTTTCCCGAATTTCGCCGAACAGATCATTTCCACCTACCTGCCGGGCCGGCGTAATTTTCTCTACGGCCCCAATGCCTTTCTCAACATCAGTTACATTCCCGCCGCACAGCCAACCAACACCGTGATTCTGATTGGCTCGTGGGATTACAACCCGGTCAGCGGAAATCTGGCGGAACAATACGTCGAGCTGCACAACACCAATTCCTACGCCGTGGATGTTTCCTACTGGCGGCTGATCGGCAGCATCGAATTTTCCCTGCGGCCCGGCACGGTCATTCCCGCCGGCAAATCGCTTTACCTGGCCGCGAACGTGAACACGTTCCGCGCCCGCGCCGCCAGCCCGCATGCGGGACAAAACCTGTTTGTCCAGGGACCGTTCGCCGGCTTTCTCAGCACGCAGGGCAACTCGCCGTTGATCCTGGAAAACGACAAGGGCGCGCTCGTCAGCCAGAACAGCTACGCTGGAAATTCTTCGGCCTCGGCCTTTATCGCGGGCAACCTCGCCGTGTTGCGGTTGGGCGACGGCTCGGAGTCCCTGAGCAGCCACGGCAATTCCGTCTTCATCGACCAGTTCACCACCAACGGCACGCCCGTGGGCAGCATCGCCCTTCCCGACAATGACACCCATGCCCTGCTGGTCAGCGGCAGCGCCTCGTCCGAGGGCGCGCTCACCCGCTCGGCGGACGGACGGTTGCTCGTCCTCGCCGGCTACAACATCGCGTTCACAAACAGCGCTTCGTCTCTCGCCAATTCCAGTTCCACCAATGTTCCGCGCGTGCTCGGCGTGGTGGATGTGTCCGGAAATTTCGTTATTGCCGGATTCACCACCAATCAATACAGCGGCAACAACATTCGTTCCGGCACGACCGATGGACGCGGAAATTATTGGGGCGCGGGCGCGACCAGCGGAACATTTTATTTCGGCACCGGCCCGGCCAGCACCGTCCAAAGCACCGTTTCAAACTCCGCTGTCATCCAGGACCTCGGCGGAAACCTGTATTTCAGCACCAGCAAAACCACGCCCGGCATCTGGAAAATTCCCGGCACGCCAACGACGCCCGCCACCGCCGCCGTATTTTTGAACATGGGCTCCGGCAGCAGTCCGTATGCCTTCGCCTTCAACACCAATTTCACTGCCGCGTATGTTGCCGACGACACGTTGACGGGCAAGGGCGGGGTTCAACGCTGGGATTTCAACGGCAGCGCGTGGACCCTGAGCTATGCGTTCGCGGGCATCACGAATGTCGGCGCGCGCGGACTGGCGGTGGATTTCAGCGGTGCAAACCCGGTCATTTACGCGACCACCGCCGAGGCCACGGCCAATCGTCTTGTGTCCATCACGGACACCGGCGCGGCGGCGCCGGTGTCCACGCTCGCCACCGCCGGGGCCTATCAAATGTTCCGCGGCCTCAGCTTTGCGCCGAATGCGGTGCTCGTGCCGCAATCCTTCCACGCGGCCGCCGCTGCATACGGAATTGCGCTGAGCTGGACCGGCTTGTCGAACCGCAATTACACCGTTCAATATAACGGCGATCTGACCACCACGAACTGGCTGACACTCACAAACCTCACAGCGACCACGCCGATAATAACGGTGATTGACCCGGGAGTGTTCACCAACACCAACCGGTTCTACCGGGTGGTGTTGAATCCTTGACCGCCGCCGGTCGAACCGGGATTGAAGGCGGAAGGAAAGGGAAAAGCCAATCTCAACGCTTGCGAAAGGCGCAGCAAGGACCGGACAATCGGGCATGAGAGAATGTTGCTGGCAAAGAATCACCGGATTGGAGCTGACGGCATTTCTTCTCGGGCTGGCGGCCTTCTTGGGGCTTTTGTTTGCCAGCGAACCCGGTTTTGTGTTTGGCCTGGACCACGCCAACCTGCTGTTTCACGAGGCGGGACACCCGATTGTCGGGTTGTTCAGCAGCCGATTGGAAACCTACGGCGGAACGCTGGGCCAGTTGACATTTCCCGTGGTATTGGCGGTTTCCTTCTGGCGCAAGGGGCAGGCGATATCGTTTGCCGCCTCGGTGATCTGGTTTTTTGAAAACTGGCTGAACATCGCCCGCTACATGGCCGACGCCCGGGCGCTGGAATTGCCGCTGGTGGGTGGCGGTGATCACGATTGGAACACGATTTTCACGCGCTGGAACGTGCTGTCATACGACACGGAAATCGCTGGCACGGTAAAATTCATCGGCTGGACGGGCATGGCGCTGGCCGTTTTGTGGGTCGGTTGGCGCTGGTGGCGCGACCGGGACCGCACCGGGTCAGTTGAACAATTTTGACTGCCCGCCCGCCGGCGCCTTCAAACCCAGCTTTTTGTAAGCCAGGTCCGTTTGATCCTTCGATGCCTTGAGTCCGAGTTTCATTCCAAAACCGCCACAGATGAAATACGGATGGAATACTGCTCAAAAAGCAAATATTGCTAGCCTTGAGCAACTTTGGTTAAGGCGCAACAGCCTCCCTTTCTCATGCAGACAAACAACTTTGAAGCAGGGCAAAAACCAAAAGCAGCGGTTGTTTTCAAAACACAGAAGCCTGCCAAGCAATACCATCCGGCTTGGGGAAAGGCCAACATGGTCACCAAAACCGCGAAAGCCATCGCAGCTCCCATGGCATGGGCAAAGCGCATGGCCGGAACATCCAGAAACGTATAATGCTCTGTTGGGAATAATCGGAGAATGGTCTGCTGATAAAGCTGGATCATGGGAGAGTATTGGACTTTCAAAATGACTGACAGCACCAAAATGGCAAATACCGCAAGCACAAGCCAGGCGCTGTGCAAATACAACGCAGTCCAGAGCACAACCGTCAGGGAAATTCGGCAAAAGGCAAATGCCGGCCTCGGGACTTGCACAACTTCTGGACCCATTGAAACCGGGAAAAGCATACCAGTCCGGTCGCGATATTCTGCATAGCTTGGAAACTGTGCAACCAAGGCACTTTCTTCCAGCTTGCCGCGATAATACATGGCTGGAATAAAAATAAAAACGGTGGCCAGCAACGAGGCCCAATTCTTAAACACCAAGGAAGCGCCGATGAACATCCAGATGAGTCCTGCGTAGAGGGGGTGGCGGACAAGTCGGTAGACGCCGCCGGTGACAAGAGTGTGGTCCTGGTAAATAATCACCTGATTGCCCCAGTTCCGGCCAAGTGCAAACCGACCCATGATGTTGACGACTGCCCCGAGTATCACAAGAACAAGCCCGCTGATGGCGACCGGGTAATAAATTGCCGGCAGGTCATAAACCCCAATGTGCAATCGGATAACCAGGTAGATGACGGCAAAAAACACCAGCATGGAACCCGTTTTGACAAAACTGGGCCGCTCATTACGAACGGTATGCGCTTTCCGCGCGAGTTGGAAATTGATGAACACTGCCGTGAGGACTGAAATCGTGCAAAACGCCACGGTCAACCGGGCGCATCCTTCGAAGGTTTGCAGTTCCTGTACCAGACAATGTAACAGGTCAATCGGTTGAGAGGTAGTGGTTGGCATATTTGGATCGATGCAGCAGGTTGTAGGCGGAAAAAGGTATCTTGTGCAAATCCGGAGTGATGACATGGACACATTCTTTCTGCATGGCTTTCATGTCGAAGTTGTAGGCATCAATGAATGAAACCACATTCAAACGAAACAGGTTGTCATTGATATATTGCACCCGTTGTTCTTTGGATTTGAGCAGGAAGGACGGTGAAAACTTGTTCAACATCCCGCAACATGAGCCGGAACCATCTGTTGCCTGGATAAATTCCTCAGCGCGGAAGGCGAAAGTATTGCGGATGTAGGGAAGGAATTTACGGAGGTCAATATCTCGGGTGACCGGGATGTAATCGCCTTGCTTCCGGTAAAGAAACGTTACCGCCACCCGGTCCACGTGACAGGGTAATGGGGTGAAATCCGCCGCTTTGATCAAACCGGTGGTTTGGATTTCAATTTGTTGCAGGATGCCCGTAAGTGTGGCGCGGTCTTGCGCCGGTGACACCACGGGACGCCGGCCAAAGAATGCGACCGGCTGAAAGCTGATGCCACGAATGTTCCGATGTCGCATGGCAAACGCCACCACGTCTCCGATTTGATGGTCGTTGATTCCGGCTTGAACGGTCATGACCAGCGTAGTAGGCACGTTGTGTTGTTCCAGCACTCGGACGGCTTGGAGTTTGTCCGCCACGCAATCGCGGCCACGAAGGGTTGTGGACGCATGTCCATCCAGTCCGTCAAACTGCAAATATACTTCAAACCCTCCCACCAAACGTGCCAGTCCTTTGACGAACGGTTCATCGCTGGCGATGCGCAGGCCGTTGGTGTTGAGCATTACGTAAGCCAGCTTCGTGCTTCGCGCGTAGCCGATAATGTCCAAGATTCGGGGATGGAGCGTGGGTTCGCCGCCGGATAGCTGAAGAATTTCCGCGTGGCCATGTTCGGAGGCAATGTAGAAATCAATCATCCGCTGAATCGCCGGCAATGAAAGCTCGCCCGACTGGCCGGATTCCGCGTAACAAGTGGGACAGCATAGGTCGCAGCTGGTGTTGACCTCAATCAATCCAATACAGGTGTGCTGCTCGTGGTTGGGGCAGAGTCCGCAGTCGAAAGGACACCCCTGGGAAATCCCGGTTTGCAATTCGCACGCGGATCCCGGGCGGCTGAACTCATTGCGATGGATGAAATACTCCGCATTGTGCTCCAGAAGCTCCTCCTGCTGCCCATGAGCTGCGCAATGCTTCCGGATATAAACCCGGCCATCCCTGGCCACGATTTTTCCGGGCACCGTCTTGAGACACTCCGGGCACAGGCTCATGGTGTATTCCAAAAAGTCGTATGATTTTTGAGGGGAATCCATGCTTTAGCACCGATTTACCTTGTTCATTGATTGCTGCCGCCGGACAAAACCAAGCATGCCCAATGCCGCCACGCCGAGCGCTGTGATTTGATAACCGGAAATCGGGCCGAGAATTCGCGGCGTGTCGCGAAGAAATTCGTGGAAGAAACGAAACAGCCCGTAGGCTATGAGGTAAATGTGGAAATGCTGACCGGATAAAATTTTTCGCCGCCGCAGCGATAAAACCACCCCGAGCATCAACGCGTTAAAAATGAACTCCACCGGTACAGCCGGCCAGCGGGCGACGCCGCGTGTGTCATTGATCGTATACCAGCTCGCATCGCACACACGCCCCAAACAACAACCATACGACATGCAACCGATGCGGCCAATCATGATTCCAACCGGCGCGATGATTGCGAACGAGTCGCCGGTCACGCCTTGGTAACCGAGCTGGCGCTTGGCAATTTCCACCGCCGCATAACCTCCGAGCAGCGCACCGGTGATGGATTTGCCCGTGGCCAGGACGAGCCAGCGGTTTGGGTCGTGCCAGTACAGCCAGCCTTCCGCGCCAAGATAAACGAGTTTTGCGCCCAGGAACGCACCTGACAACGCCGCGATATAAATCAACACCAGCCGCGAATCATGCCGAGCCAACCGTGACCAGAGCACAATGCTCACGAAAATTCCCGCGAGCATTAGCCAGCCGTAAGCGGTGGATTGTAGAAAAGTCATGGAGCAATTCGACCCATGCCGGAACATCCAACAAAAAGCACGATGAGTGTGTTAAGCACAAAAAAGAATGGGGCAAGAAAAAGACCTATTATAAACTGGACGCCTCCATCTTTCATCCCATGCACAAGTCCGACACTTGCGGCCACGCTGAACATTAAGTTCAAAGCTATAAGAAGTGGAAACAGCCACCGGCCCGGATTTTTTAGATGGAGACATGCAATCCCAATCGCGCCCGGAATAAATGCGGCAAATAGCCAAATCATCTTGAGAACAGACTCATCGCCGTCATGGGTTGGAGATTTTGACAAGTTTTTTTCTTCATTCATAAATATGTTTTGTCATTTTGTTTTGTAATCCGCAAAGCCAGGGTGGTAGCGGCAGAAGGAATCCATTGTCCTATTCGAGAGCCGAATCTCCGCCAGCCACGGCGTGCAGATGACCGGGCACCGTAACCGAATTCGTTTCAGTAATTCGTTGGTAAACTTGAAGTTTGGAAATGAAGTTTGAGCAGGCATTGTTTTAATGGAAATTCAACCGGAAACCACTCGCCAGACAGCCGAAGCAACTCATGCCGATGCAAACCAACACCATGATAAACGCGAACAATATGCTGAGAATGATTCTCATGGACGTTGTTTTTCCCAGTTGCCGTCCCAGCATTGCGCCACAGACAATTCCAGCTACGCCACCACCAAAGAAGGCGATGCCGGGCGAGACATTGCCGTTTTTTACACCCAACAAAACAGCGAGTATGGTCAACACGACCGGTGCGAGCAGCACAGAAAAAAAGATCAGCCAATTGATTTTCACTGGCGGCGATTGAGGCTGGACTGAATCAGCCTCCGACAGAGGCAAATCGTGTCCGCAGAACGGACACCAATTCGACGCATAATTTCCCGGCAGGGTTTTTTGGCAATGTAGACAATTCATTGATTTACATCAATGGTTTGATAGATGGTAGATGGAAATGGTGTATACATGGAAATCACATCACAGCGACAAGGCAGCCGACAAAAAGGAGTCCAAAGGACATGGCCACATAAACGCCGAGCGCCGCAAATGAATACAGCCCGCCCATCAGAATCATTCTGACGCCGGGTTTTTGTTGAATCTTAGCCAGGTAAAATCCAGAGGCCAGAGCACACAGAACAAAGCCGATTCCCACCGCAACGGCCCCCATACGATACCTGATGAGGATGAACGCCGAAAAAAACGGCAAAAGCAGAAAAACCCACAACGGCAACAGGTTCGGATGTTGATGGACTTCCATTTTGGAAGCGTGCCGCTCCCATTCCTCTTCGGACCAAAGATCGAGGGCGGCTGAACGGGGATATTGCCGTTCCTTCGAGGCAACCGGCAACGCCACAGTTATCTTGCCTTCTTGCAAGGGAATGAAAGCCGCTTGTCGCGGGACAAACATCTCTCTTCCGCAGCCGGGACAATCAATGCTTTCTCCGCAGCAAATGTCTTCGCAAGCGATGTGCTGGGAGCAATGCGGACAGGCAAACTTGATTTCGCTCATACAGGCTTGGATTTGACGGGAGAAGGATGCGTGCTTTCGACTCCGCGAATCAGTCGCGGCTGACGTGGGTAAAGCATGATGTAGCCGAGTGATATCAACCCTGCGATGATGATGCCAAACCCCGCTTGCGTGAACGTCACCATTCCGCACACGAGGTAAACCAAACCCAAAAAAAGTTCAACTACCCCCCGCGCGATGCCCACCTGCACCCACACCACGTGCCGGACCGGGTTGGTTGCGGCCACGACATAACCGAAGCCCATGGTTGCAAGCACGCAACCCCAAAGACCAATGATGTAGCTCACGCCGTCTGGCAAGTCTTTGAAATGAAAAGCAATCTCGACCTGTTTAGGCAGAAAAATCAATAGCGCGCCCAACAAAAAGAGCACGGCTGCATCGAGAACCAGTAAATTACGGAGAAGTGCAAGTTTCATAATTAGTTTTCAATCCTGAATCAATTTTTGCCGGCCCATTTTGGTTCTCCACGTGAACCCAAAGTAGTTGAGCGCTGAATTTCGACGCCAATTGAAAAAACTTTTGCGATGATTGATTCAATCAATCCCCGCCCTAAAACAAACCTGTTTGCTTGTTCGCCGGTTTTAAACCCAGCTTTTTGTAACTCAATTCCGTTGCCACGCGGCCTTGCGGTGTGCGATTGAGATAACCTTCCATGATAAGATACGGCTCATAAACTTCCTCAATGGTGTCCGGCTCCTCGCCCACGGCCACGGCGAGCGAATTCACACCCACCGGCCCGCCGCCGAATTTCATGATGACGGCTTCGAGGATGCGTTTGTCCATTTCGTCGAGACCGCTCTGGTCAATCTCCAGCATCGCCAGCGCCTTGTCGGCGACGTCGGCGGTGATGCGGCCGTCGTGCCGGACCTGCGCGTAATCACGGACGCGCCGGAGCAGATTGTTCGCGATGCGCGGCGTGCCGCGGCTGCGCCGGGCGATTTCGTGCGCGCCGGCCGGTTCGATTTCCACCTTCAGCAAACGCGCCGAGCGGACAATGATCGTCTCCAAATCCACGGCCACGTAATAATCCAGCCGCTCGCGCACGGCAAAGCGCGTCAGCAGCGGCGCGGTGAGCAGGCCGCTGCGCGTGGTCGCGCCGATGAGCGTAAACTTCGGCAGATTCAGCCGCACGCTGCGCGCGTTCGGCCCCTGGTCAATGATGATGTCCAGTTTGAAATCTTCCATCGCCGGATAAAGATATTCCTCGATGGTTTTTTGCAGGCGATGAATTTCGTCAATGAAGAGCACGTCGCCCTCTTCGAGGTTGGTGAGCAGCCCGGCGAGGTCGCCCGCCTTTTCAATCGTCGGTCCGCTGGTGGACTTGAGGTTGGCGCCCATGGCCCGGGCCAGGATGTTGGCGAGCGTGGTTTTGCCGAGGCCGGGCGGGCCGTTCAGCAAAATGTGGTCGAGCGGTTCCTTGCGTTTTTTTGCGGCGGCCACGGCGATTTCAAGCCGTTCCTTGACCTTGGGCTGGCCGGTGAATTCGGAAAAGAGCGACGGGCGCAGCGTCATCTCCAACGCCGCATCGGGTTGGTTCAAAGTGGAAATCGGCCGTTCAGACATTGCGTTGAGCATGGAAAATACGCCGCCCAGCGGCAAGCGTGATTCCATTGCCAGGCAAAATACATGGCTTGGTTGTAGGGCACGACGTAAGGAGTGCCGGCCCAAACGACTCGTCACCTCGTCGCCTACAAATTAGGGCACTGCCAAGAAGGAATGAAGGTGGCGAATCAGGGTCTTATGGCCTTGATCACCAGACGGCAAAAAGGGTGCAGAAACGATGGGTTTTGAGCAGCCGCGCGCCCCTGTCTCCCAGAACGGTTTGGGCAACCCGTCCGAACCGCGCAATGCAGCGGCCTGCCATTTTGCTTCAAATAAAACTCGAAAATTGTTGTCCAAGATTTCAGATTGGCAGCCATGTCCGTGATTCAGCGTTCCATTCAAGCCGGCTGGCAACTGCGCGTCTTTTTCACCGAAGACGTTTTCGCCCCGGCCAACCTTGTCTTGAAGACCGCGCTGGGCGACGCCGCCGGCCCCGCGTCGCGCCAGGCGCTCATCGTGCTCGACGAATCACTCGCGCAAGCCCGGCCCGAGCTCGCGCGCCGGATTGAGGATTATTTTTCCGCCCAAGCCGGCAGCGTGAAGCTCGTCTGTCCGCCACTGGTGATCGAAGGCGGCGAACGCGCCAAAAATTCCCCCCTCCACGTTGCCGAAATTCATTCGCAGATTGACCGCCACCACATTGACCGGCACTCGTACTTGATTGCCGTGGGCGGTGGCGCGTTGCTGGACGTCGCCGGTTTTGCCGCCGCCACCGCGCATCGCGGCGTCCGCCATGTGCGGATCCCCACGACGACCCTGAGCCAGGCCGATTCCGGCATCGGCGTCAAAAACGGCATCAACGCCTTCGGCAAAAAGAATTTCATCGGTACATTCGCGCCGCCGCACGCCGTCATCAACGATTTCAATCTGCTCGCCACGCTTGAGCCGCGCGACAAACGCGCCGGGTACGTCGAGGCCGTGAAGGTCGCGTGCATCCGCGATGCGACATTTTTTAATGAACTGGAGCGCAACGCGGAAAAACTCGCTGCGTTTGAGCCGGCGGCCATGAAACGGTTGATTCAACGTTGCGCCGAATTGCATCTCGACCACATTGCCACGAGCGGCGACCCGTTCGAGCTGGGTTCGGCGCGTCCGCTGGATTTCGGTCACTGGTCGGCGCACAAGCTGGAGCAGCTTTCCGACTTCCAAATCCGGCATGGCGAAGCCGTGGCCATCGGCATTGCGCTCGATGTGATTTACTCGTGCCACACCGGCTTGCTTGATGCCCAATCCGCCGAACGCGTCCTCGCCCTGCTCAAACAACTCGGCTTCGACCTTTTTGCCAACGAATTGTTGAATGTCGCCTCGGACGGCAATTTGCAGGTGCTCGGCGGCCTGAACGAATTCCGCGAACATCTCGGCGGCGAATTGACCATCACCTTGCTTCGAGAAATCGGCCGGGGCACGGAGGTCCACGAAGTGAATCTGCCCAAGGTGGTCAAGGCCATTCACGTCCTGCGCGAACGCCACGAAGCGCGGACGCAAAAAATCACCCGCGCCGGCACCTGATGAACCGTCTCGCTGTCATCAACGTCGTCGGCCTCACCGAAGCACTCATCGGCGAACACACGCCGCGCCTCGCAGAATTTCGCAAGCGCGGCGCACTCGCTCAAATCGTGCCGGCATTTCCGGCGGTCACCTGCACCGCGCAATCGAATTATCTCACCGGCAAACGGCCATCGCAGCACGGCATCGTCGGCAACGGCTGGTACAACCGCGACCCCGCCGAAATCCAGTTCTGGAAGCAGTCCAACCACCTGGTCCAAGGCCCAAAAATCTGGGATGAACTCCGAAAACAATCTGAAATCGAAAATCATAAATCATCAATCGTAAATTTGTTTTGGTGGTTCAACATGTATTCCACCGTCGATTATTCCCTCACGCCGCGGCCAATGTACCCCGCCGATGGCCGGAAGTTTTTTGATGTTTATTCCTGGCCGCACTCGATTCGCACAGAAATCAAACGCGACCTTGGCGAATTTCCGTTCTTTGGATTTTGGGGTCCGGCGGCGGGCGTGGACACGCCGCAAGGCCGGGCCGATGCCGCGTCGCGCTGGATTGCCGAAGCCGCGAAATGGATTGAAAACAGATACCAGCCGACGCTGAATCTGATTTACCTGCCGCATCTGGATTACAATCTGCAGCGGCATGGGCCATACAGTTTAAATCCCCTCACCCGACCTTCGGCCACCCTCTCCCCGCCGGGCGGGGAGAGGGCCGGGGCGAGGGGTTCGTTTGAAATCAATCCCGCCATTGTCCCCGATTTGCACGAAATTGACGCCATCGTCGGCGACCTGATTGATTTCTTCGGCCAGCGCGGGGTGCAGGTCGTTTTGCTTTCCGAATACGGCATCACGAACGTGGATACGCCGGTTCATCTCAACCGCCTGTTCCGCAAGCAAGGCTGGCTGGTGGTAAAAGACGAGCTCGGCCTGGAAATTCTCGACGCCGGCGCCAGCAAAGTTTTTGCCGTGGCGGACCATCAGGTCGCGCACGTTTATCTGAATCCCGATGCCGAATCGGGACTGGAAAAATCCGTGCGCGATTTGCTGGAGAAGACCAACGGCGTGGAAAGCGTGCTGGGCAGGACGGAAAAAATCGCGGCGGGCATTGACCATCCGCGCGCCGGTGATTTGCTGGCCGTGGCGAAGGAAAACGCGTGGTTCACCTATTATTACTGGCTGGACGACGCGCTCGCGCCGGACTTTGCACGAACGGTGGACATTCATCGCAAACCGGGCTACGACCCGGTGGAACTCTTTCTCGACCCGGAGATTCCACTGCCGAAATTGAAAATCGCCTGGCGGCTGCTGCAAAAGAAACTCGGGTTCCGGATGCTGATGGACGTGATTCCGCTCGACGCCTCGCTGGTGAAAGGTTCGCATGGTCGGCGGCCGGCAGACAAAAAAGACTGGCCGGTGTTCATCACGGAACAGCCGGGAGTTTTAAGTGGAAACCAGATTAAATCAACGGATGTTTATCACATCCTGCTGCAGCATTTCGGAGCGCCGTAGGCGCGGCATATTTGTAGAATTAAAATAAAAAATGAACTCCGTAGGAGCGAAATAGTCTGGAAATATATCGCTCCTACGGAGCTAAAACGGTGTTTGGTTTGGATACTACAATGATTTCACGCCTGCGGCGCTTGAGATTCGGCTCACTGCAAAACGTGGGCTGGCGTTACGATGGTGCCGAGCGAACAAGTTGGATGTTCGTCAATTTAGCCAGCAACGCCGGAGAGTTGATAACAACAGCTTCGCGCGTTCAGCGTGTGTGACCCAAAGCGAGCGCATCACGAAATGGTCAATTACCCAACACGGCTGGAAAATTATGCGCTTCCAGCCAAAGCTTCCACTGCGCCACGACCGATCGTTGTTTTGCCCGTTCTTCAGCCTCATCTTGAATTAAGTGGCAAGGGAAAAGTGAGATTTTGAAGTCGATATAAACCAAGCGAGAGATAATACCGTCCTCGCGCCAGGCAACGTACTTATCATGAACAGTAAAAACCCGCCATTCCGGCATATCATGCAACAGTTCTGGGTCATAGTAGATGCACACCTTTTCGTGTTCGGTAAGGTGCCGGTGCAAATCTGGGTCTAAACTATGAAGTCGCTCTAGCGCCAGCTTAAACAATGCGACAACAGAAGGTGGCCCTAAAATTAAGAGCTTACCGACTCGAAGGCGGGAATACTTTGCGAATCTGGCCGCTATGCTAGGCCAGATCCGCGCCAAGGGCGCTGACAGGTACGAAATCCAAAAACGAAATCTTTTCATACTTTGTTTTTGAATGTCCGTTGTAATCCAAGGCAATCACCGACACCACGTTCGTCCCCCGGACTGACATTCGCGTAACCTACAAAGTTTGCGCGCGCAATCATCATTGCTGGGCTACCAGCTACCGTCACCGGTTCCCGTTTCGTTCAGTCGCTTTACCTTCTTCGTCTGGACATGCCGAAGTGGTAGCCGCCGTGGACGCGCGAGCCGCGGGCTTTGCCGGGAAAACCGCCTTTGGGCTGGCCGGGTTTACCTTCCTCGAACAGCATGGTGTATTTGTAATCGAAATTTTCCAACTTCACGCGCGGGATTTTCTGGCTGATGAAGCGTTCGATGGCAAACACGTGGCTGGCGTCCTCGGCGGTCATGATGGTGAAGGCGTCGCCGCTCGCCTCGGCGCGGCCCGTGCGCCCGATACGATGGATGTAATCTTCCGGATGCTGCGGCACATCATAGTTGATGACGTGGCTCACGTCCGCGATGTCCAGTCCGCGCGCGGCGATGTCCGTGGCCACGAGCGCTTCAAATCGGCCGTCGCGGAAACCCTTGAGTGCCTGTTCGCGTTCGCGTTGCGTGCGGTTCGAGTGCAGCACCGCCACGGCGTGGTTGTTGCGTTTGAGCATGCCCGCCACCCGGTCGGCGCCGTGTTTTGTCCGGCAAAAAATCAGCACCGAGTTGTAATCCACGCGCTTCAGCAGCTCGAGCACCAGATCGGCCTTTTGCGAATCGGCCACGGGATAAATGACGTGTTTGACGGTTTCGGCCGGTGTCCGGCGCGCGCCGATTTCAATCGTCTCCGGACTGCGCATTGCCCATTGAATGAGCGTTTCGATCTGGGGTGGAATGGTGGCGGAGAACAACGCGGTGTGCCGCTGGCGCGGGCATTTCTCAACAATACGGCGCACATCGGGGAGAAATCCCATGTCGAGCATCCGGTCGGCCTCGTCGAGCACCAGAAACTGGACCTTGTCCAACCGCATCGTGCCCTGTTCCAGATGATCCAGCAACCGTCCCGGCGTGGCGACAATGATGTCCGTGCCCGCCCGCAATGCGTCGTTTTGGCGT
>Ga0265316_10002212_pt1 | contig 20429 bp, 17 predicted proteins | sample 4522metaG_FD_202092 | JGI IMG/M metagenome (GOLD analysis project Ga0265316, IMG submission 202092) | Rhizosphere microbial communities from Carex aquatilis grown in University of Washington, Seatle, WA, United States - 4-5-22 metaG | ecosystem: Host-associated > Plants > Roots > Rhizosphere >... | reverse complement strand
ATTCAATAGCTGAACCCATGGAAGTCCCTCCTTCAAATCTCAGGTTTATTCTATTATATTAGCTAAGTTCTCGTAAAACAAGAGCTTAAACGCTTTTTTCAAAATAGTTTTGCCGCATCAATTATTTTCGTCATATGTTGAGAATGGTTTCTCATTGACGATTCTAAAAATTAAATAATAAGCAGATAAAAACTACTTCTAACTATTATTGTAGCACTGAAAAGTGCAGATGCAAGCTAAATTCTTAATTTTGTAGCAGAAAAAATAATTGCGGCAATAATCCCGGCTGCCGGAATGGTGAGAATCCAGGCTACAACGATGTTTAAAGTGACGCTCCAGCGCACGGCCGATAACCGGTTCGCGGACCCCACGCCGGAGATTGCGCCGGTGATGACATGGGTCGTAGAGACAGGGACACCCATCGAGGTAGCGATAAATATGCTGGAAGCTGCTGCGGTCTCGGCGCAGAAACCGTCAATCGGCGCCAGTTTGGTGATTTTTTGTCCCATTGTCTTGATGATGCGCCACCCGCCGCTCATCGTGCCGATAGCAATCGCGGTGTGGGCAGCCAGCACCACCCAAAGAGGGATTTTAAAAGTCGAAATTACCCCGCCGGCCACCAGCAGACTGGTGATAATCCCCATTGTTTTCTGGGCATCATTGCCGCCGTGCCCTAAACTGTAGGCGGCCGCTGAAAAAAGCTGCGTAATTTTAGACCATTTGTTGACCGAAGCCAGACTTTGCTTCCGAATCAACCAGGAAACAATAACTTTAAAAACATACCCTAAAATGATTCCGATGATCGGCGCCAGGGCAATGAATATCAGTGTTTTTGTCCAGCCGCCGGCAATAATCACGCCGAAGCCGGCATGCGCAATCGCGGCGCCGGCATAGCCGCCGATCAGGGCGTGCGAAGAACTGCTGGGTATCCCGAAATACCAGGTGATCATATTCCAGCATATGGCGCCAAGCAGTCCGGCAAAGATGACGGTCGGGGTCACGGTGGTAATATCAATCATGCCTTTGCCGATGGTGGTGGCGACGGTGGTGCCGAAAATCAGGAAAGCGACAAAATTAAAAAAAGCCGCCCAGATAACAGCCTGTTTTGGGGATAGGACCCGGGTGGAAACAATGGTGGAAACAGAATTTGCGGCATCGTGCATACCGTTGGTAAAATCAAAAACCAGCGCAATCGCAATGATGATGATAATAAATATCATGGTCCCGGACACTATCTGACCTCCAATGAAATTAGATATTTCGGAGCCGAATCAATTGGTAAACACAATTGCATTGATTAACCTCTCTATAAAATAAAAATGTCCTGCGGACAGGACATTTTAAAAGTAAACGTTGATTTCTCTGTGGTTTCAGATAAAATTAGCTTAAATTTGAATACCGCGGCAAGAGATAAACTCACTTCTCTCAATAAGCTCACAACAAAATCATCAAGATTTATCTGCGATTAAGAATATTTAAGAGCCACTCCTTCCAAAACATTTGCGACATCTTCACACCTGTCGGTGACAGTTTCCATGTGTTCGTAAATTTCGCGCCACTTGATTATCAATTTGACATCGGTATTGTTCGCAAATAACTCGACCAGCGCGGCACGATAGATTCTATCCGCCACATTTTCCATGCGGTTGACTTCCACACAGTGCTTGAGCATTTGCGCCTGGTCGATATGTTTGGTCAACTGGGCGACGGCTTTCTGCATTTCTATCGTGGTCTCGCCGATAACCTTGGCAAGTTCCCTCGCCCGCTGCGTCGGTTGTTCCAATTTATAAAGAAGCATGAAGTCGGCAGCGGAATGAATAAAGTCTGTGACGTCATCCAATGACTGGGCTAATAAGGTAATATCCTCTCGGTCGAAAGGGGTGACAAAAGTGCGGTGCAGTTCGGTCGCAATCTGGTGAGTGATATTATCGCCTTTATGCTCCAGGTCGGCGATAACCGCGACTCTATCTTCGATGTTATCCCATTTTTCTAAAAGTTCTTCCAGTTTTTGGGCAACATCAACGGCATTCCGGGCACTTTCCTCGAACAGATTGAAAAACTTACCTTCTTTGGGCATCAGAGAAAAATTCGGCATATTTACACTCGCAATTATCTAATAAACGATAACGGGTTCAACTTTTACCTGGTGTCATCGGCAAAGAAAAAACTTTGTCCGGAAAAAACCGAAAACACACATTTTCTCTGATATTATACCGTATAAGAGGTAGGTTGCGCTATAAAAAATTTAGCGGATATCTGCTTCAACCGGGACAGCCGCGGGAACTGCGCAATAACCCTTACCGATCTTGTCGGCGACTTTGCGGAAATGATACCCGTAAGCTGCCAGGAATAAAGACAGCGGGAAGAATTTAGGCCGTTTCACCAGTACCGTCAACATGAATTTCCAGAACTGGGCCCGGCCTTTATCCACCACGCCGAGAATCCAAATCGAGTTAAAAAGGCCGGCAACGTGAGACCATTTCAGTTTGTCGATACTGACTTCATAATGAGGGTGAAATTCTTTAAGGAATGTCGTGATTCTTTCATAATATGCCTTGGGGGCGTAAATTGTGTGCAGGATATGCTGATATCCGTCGATTAAGGTTTCCTTTTTCATCTTCGGAACAAAATTCATGCTGCAATCGGTATTATCTCCGGTGAAACCTTCGATGATGCGGTCTTCTTTCTTCAAGCGTTCGTAAAGCCGGGTGCCGCGCGGGGCATTCAGCAGGCCGACCATGGCGGTGACAATGCCGCTCTTCTGGATGAAATCGATCTGCTTTTTGAAGATAGAAGCGGGGTCATTGTCAAAACCAACGATGAATCCGCCCTGGACTTCCATCCCGAAATTTTGAATCCTTTTTATTGAGGCGATCAGGTCGCGGTTTTCATTCTGCGATTTGTTGCATTCTACCAGGCTCTCTTCGTTCGGCGTTTCAATACCGACGAACACGCGGTCAAAACCGGCTTTTACCATCATGCGCATTAACTCATCGTCGTCAGCCATGTTAATGGATGCTTCGGTGAAAAGGGACGGCGCCCCTCTCCTGGTCTTACGCCATTCGATAATCGCCGGCAGGATTTCTTCTTTTAGTTTCTTTTTATTAGCGATAAAATTATCATCAACGATAAAGACGCTACCCCGCCATCCGCGGTTATAAAGCGCGTCCAGTTCTCTGATGATCTGGTCTTTTGTTTTAGTCCTCGGCCGATGCCCGTTCATGGTAACAATGTTGCAGAATTCACAATCGAAAGGACAGCCGCGTGAGTATTGGATACTCATCGAAGAATACTTGTTCATCTTGATCAGCGACCAGTCAGGCACCGGCGTTTCGGTAATCGAAGGGCGTTCCGGGGAAGAATAAATGTGTTTTAGGGTACCTTTTTCCAGGTCTGCCAGGAATTGAGGAATGGTGATTTCACCCTCATTCAGCACCAGATAGTCTACAGAGTCGAATTCTTCCGGTTCCGAACTGACCAGCGGGCCGCCGGCAACCACTTTTTTCCCCAGTGCGTGACACAGTTCAATCGTTGCATGCATAGATTCCCGGTGCACAATCATGGCGCTGATAAATACGTAATCCGCCCATAAAATATCCTTTTCCTTGAGCTTTTCGACGCTCATATCTACCAGTTTCTTTTCCCAGGCGGCAGGCACCATCGCGGCCACCGTGGCCAAACCGAGGGGAGGTAAAGCCGCTTTTTTGTTGATCATCTTCAGGGCATGCTTAAAACTCCAAAAGGTATCGGGATAATCGGGGGATATTAATAATATTTTCACACTCGTCTCCTAATGACGGTCGTGTTGACTTGTCAACATAATCATCTTTGAATTCTACTGTAAGTATAACCCCTTTATATAGGGCTGTCTATTACATAAGTATAACAAAATATTTTTTTCAGCCTCACTTCCGCTTCATCTGAGCTTGGAGCCATTTGGCCCACGGTTGAATGCCTTCGCCGGTGGTGCAGGAAACCTTGAAGAGTTCAACTTTGGGGTTGATGGTCTTCACTGTTTTAGTGAAACCGTCCAAATCGAACTTGACATAAGGTAATAAATCAATTTTATTCAGGACAATCGCGTCCACGGTATTGAACATCAGCGGGTATTTATATGGCTTGTCGTCGCCCTCGGGCACGCTGGCAATCAGGACTTTCAAGTCTTCCCCGATACTGAATTCCGCCGGGCAAACCAGGTTGCCGACATTCTCAATCAGCATCAGGTCAATATCCGGCAGCGGCAAATTGTTCAGGGCATTCTGGATTTGAAACGACTCCAGATGGCACTCGCCGCCGGTATTGATTTGCACGACGGGTACGCCTTCTTTAGCCACAGTCTCCGCGTCGATGCTGGAGGCGATATCGCCTTCGATGACACCGATTCGGGTCTTGCCTTTCAGCGCCCGGATGGTTTGCAGCACCACGCTGGTCTTGCCGGCGCCGGGTGAGGCCATGATGTTAACGGCAAAAACCTCGTGTTTAGCCATCAGTTCGCGGTTTTTGGCGGCAATCTGATCATTTGCACCGAGAATATCTTTCAAAACCTTGATTTCCATTATTCCACCTCGATACTTTCTACAAACAGTTCTTTACCGGAGGTAACATCAATTATCTTACCCTGACAATTCGGGCATGTCCAGTCGAATTCCGGTAGGGTAAATGCCTGATTGCACTGACGGCATTTGCCTTGCGACGGAACAAGTGTGAATGAGACCTGCGCTCCTTCGGCGATGGTGTCTTTAGTCAGGATATCCAGGTAAAACTGGACGCTGTCGCTGACAACACCGGTCATTTCCCCGATAATCAGGTTAATTTTCGTGACCTTTTTAGACTTGGCTTTTTCAGCCTGCTTGAGCACAATCTCCAGCATACTTTGCGTAATCGACAATTCGTGCACTTTCAGCAAATCCTCGGCAAAAGGTCGCCCACCAGCATATCGACGATACGGGAGGAACCCAGCAGTGTTTTCATCACCACCCGGCCGGGATGGTCGGCAATAACTTCCCCGATAATCGCCGCGTCTTTGCCGTAGCGGTGCTTCTGCATCGCTTTCAGGATTTTTCCGGCGTCTTCTTTAGCCACGATTGCTACCATTTTACCTTCGTTGGCGACGTACAGCGGGTCGAAGCCGAGCATTTCGCAGGCGCCTAGCACCGCGTCTTTAACGGGGATTTTTGTTTCTTCAATCCGTATACCGACTTTCGATTGTTCGGCTAATTCGTTCAGCGTGGTGGCCAAACCGCCGCGGGTAGGGTCGCGCAGGCTGTGAATATTGCGGCCTGCTTTTAGCATGTCCGCGACCATGCCGGCCAGTGGGGCGCAGTCACTCTCCAGATTAGTGGAAAAGCTGATGCCTTCGCGTTTGCTGAGCACGGCAATGCCGTGGTCGCCGATGGTGCCGCTCAATATCACTTTATCGCCGGGTTTGGCGTTGCTGCCGGAGATACTGACGCCTTCGGGAATGACGCCGATGCCGGAGGTGTTGATAAAAAGTTTATCCGCCGAACCGCGGTTGACGACTTTGGTGTCGCCGGTCACGATTTTGACACCGGCCTCATCGGCGGTAGCTTTGATGGAAGCGATTATCAGTTTCAAGTCACGCAGCGGCAGGCCTTCTTCGATAATCAGCGCCAGCGAAAGATAAAGCGGCTGCGCGCCCGAGGTTGACAGGTCATTGACGGTGCCGCAAACGGCCAGTTTCCCGATATTGCCGCCGGGAAAGAAAATAGGATTGACCACATAACTATCGGTGGTGAAGGCCAGCCGGTGTTTAACATCAAAAACCGCGGCATCGTCCATTTGCGCCAGCAGGGGATTGTCCAACGCACTGACGAAATTCTTCACAATCAGGTCGTGCGCCAGTTTGCCGCCGCTGCCGTGGGCTAACAGGATTTTATCTTCCACTCTCGTCTCCGTAGAAGTAATAACTTCCGTTTATATAATACCATTGTTTTGAAAAAAGAATCCCCCCTGTTAGCCCTCTCGCCCCATTGTGGGAAAGAGCTAAGAGAGAGGGGGTATAAAATTGGTGACAAAATCTTGAGGCTCGCAGGCTTGAGTCCTTTTAAAGGCGAAATACTCTTACCCGCAGGTAAAATGTACGAAATACAGTTGCTGCCGAAGGTACTCAGCTCAACGAGCTGATGTATTAAGGCAAATGTACATATCCAAAAATAGCGACAAAAAACGCTTGACTGCTAATTCATTCATATGTTATCTTATTCTTGCGGATTCAGCGGATTAATTTGAGGTTAGCGGTATGAAGAAGAAGAAAATGAATTGCGGTGGCCAAAAAGGTAATCAGAATGCCCGTAAACACGGGTTTTATTCCTCATTCCTCACTCCCGATGAAATAAATCAGTTCTGCAAGATAGTGAACACGGAGCGCGTCAACCTGGATGTCGCCGTTCTGCGTATCAAAGTACAGGGCGTTCTCCATCAGGCTCCCGGCAACCGCCGTGTCCTCTACGATGCCTCCCGGTTAATTGCCGGGAAGTACGGTGTTCAACATCATCTTGCCCGGGCAGACCGCTCCTGTCTCAAATCTATCGTCAATGCCGGCCTGCAGCAGGCCTCCGGGGCACCACCTGATCCCCTAAAATTAACAGGAAAATTACTGTGATTTTTACAAAATGACTCAGGCATATTCTTTTCTAAGGATTTCGTCTTTTACATCGATTTTAGCCACAAAAAAGGAGGAATAATTGTTTAGTAAAAATTTACAAAACGAGTTAGGCGTGGCTATTCCGGGTATTTTACCAATATTACACTCGAAAAAGAGGCAATTAATGTTTTTAACGTTTTACAGAACGAGTCAGACGTGGTTTCTGCCGTTAATCCCGTCGATTTTACCATTTATACGCTCGAAAAAGGAGGAAATAATTGATTATTAGGGTTTTGCAGCACGAATCAGGCGTGGTTTCTTCCTTTTTGTCCGGTAATTTTACTGAAAATACGCTCGAAAAAACCGAAAATCGTTGTTTTTATGGGTTTTGCAAAATGAATCGAAGCTATGTTGGCCGTTATCTCCATTGTTTTTACCATTTTTACGCTCGTTTAGTTCAAATTATAATGCGTTTTTTACAAAACGAATAATTGGTTACCTTCTCGCCCCAGCCTCCATTGCGAGGAATCCTTCAACTGAAGGATGACGCGGCAATCTCACGATGATTAAAGAGGTGGGAATCTCAGAATCGTACTTTAATAACAGAATATCTTTTCAGTGCTCGCCGTAGAGGTAATAGGCGGAGCAGCTGCCTTCGGATGAAACCATACACGGTCCGACCGGGTTTTCCGGGGTGCAGACTTTACGGAACAGGCGGCAGTCCGCCGGGGTTTTCACGCCGCGCAGGATTTCCCCGCAGATGCAGCCTTTGGGTTCAATCGACGGTTCCGGTTTGATGTCAAAGGCAACTGCCGCATCAAAATCGGCGAACTTTGAACGTAATTTCAGGCCGCTGTCCTGTACTTTACCCATGCCGCGCCAGTTAGCCGGGCACGGCTCGAAGACCTGCCGCATGATTTTTTGCGCCTGCAGGTTGCCTTCGGGGGTGACGCCGCGTTTGTAGGCAATTTCTACTTTCGATTGATTGTTTTCAACCTGGGTGACCAGCATATCCACGCACTGCAGGATATCGGTGGGTTCAAACCCGGCGACGACGCAGGGAATGCCGTAATCCCGCGCGACAAATTCCCAGGCATTCGACCCGGTGACGGCAGAAACATGTCCGGGACAAATCAAGCCGTTTAATTTCACTTCCCCGGCATCCAGAATGGTTTTAATCACCGGCGGGCAGAGTTTATGCAGGGATAAAACACGGTAATTTTTAATTCTTTGTTCTTTTGCCTGCAGCACCGAGGCGGCAATGGTGGGCGCAGTGGTTTCAAAACCGACCCCGATAAAAACCACGGTCTTCGACGGGTTTTCCTGAGCGATTTTTAAGGCGTCCAGCGTGGAATAAACAATGCGGACATCGCCACCCGCCGCGCGCGCCTGCTGGAGACTGGCCCGGCTGCCCGGCACTCGGAGCATGTCCCCGAAGGAGGCGATAATGACTCCCTGAATCATTGCCAGCGCAATGGCTTTATCGATATCGGAGGTTGCGGTGACACAGACGGGGCAGCCCGGTCCGGAAACCAGTTCAATATCTACCGGCAGCGCCTGACGGATGCCGTATTTAAAAATGGCGACGGTATGTCCGCCGCAGAATTCCATCAAACGCACTTTTTGTTTTGATTTACCGCGGATATCGGATATCAGCCCCTGCGCCAGTTCGCTGTCACGGAATTCTGAGATAAATTTCACTTGTCTGCCTTCGCAATATCTTCGAAAAGTTTTAATGTCTCGGCGGCTTCTGCCTGGTCTAGGACGCTGATGGCATAGCCGGTATGCAGCAGGACGTAATCGCCGACTTTTGCTTCGGGGGTCAGCCACAGACTGATATGCTGGGAAATCCCGCCGATATCAACATCTGCTTCTTTCCCTTCGATTTTAGTGATTTTTACCGGTACTGCCAGACACATATCATTAATCCCTTTTTACAAAATTAGCAATCACTGCCTGCCCCAGCGACAGACCGCCGTCGTTGCAGGGCACAAGGTGATGGGTGAAGACTTGAAAACCGGCCTGTTTCAATCCGTCCGAGGTCAATTTTAACAGCAAACGGTTCTGAAAAACACCGCCGCTTAGGGCCGCCTGTTTGATACCGGTTTGCCGGTAGATTACGCTGCACATTTCAACCGTCATTTGCGCGATGGTCCGATGCAATTTCAGGGAGATTGCCGAAACGGGCGCTTTATTTCTCACGTCATCGACTACTGCCGAGAATAATTCTCCCAGTTTCACGATTGTTACCCCGTTTTGTTCCTCAAAGGAGCAGGGATAGGACTTGATGCGCGTTTTGGTAAACCGGTCGGGCGCCTGCATCTCCAGCGCGACGGCGGCCTCGGCTTCGTAGCTGACTTCACGGCTCAGACCGGCCAATGCGGCTACTGCATCGAATAATCGTCCGGCGCTTGAAGTCAAGGGACAATTAATCCGTTTCTGAATCTGCTGACTTATTATAGCAGTCTCCCGTGGATTTAGTTTAGCCAGAGGCAATCCCTCCAGTGAGACATCCTGACCCAGCAGCGAATAGAGATATCCTAACGCCATGCGGTACGGCTTTTTAATGGCGGCGGCGCCGCCCGGCATCGGCACATATTCAAATTGTCCCGCCCGGCGGAAACCACTGCGGTCCGCAAATAAAAATTCTCCTCCCCAGATTGCGCCGTCCGTGCCGTAACCGACGCCGTCAAAGGCCACGCCGATGACCGGAGTTTCCACCCCGTTCTCAGCCATGCAGCTGACAATATGGGCATGGTGGTGCTGGACCGGAACCAGCGGCAATTCCTGTTCGGCGGCGATACGGGCGGCATATTTGCTCGGCAGGTATTCCGGGTGCAGGTCACAGGCGATAATTTCCGGTTCGATGCGGAAAAGCTTTTTATAGAGCGCAACGGTATGTTCAAAATGCTCCAGCGTTTCTTCATTTTCCATATCGCCGATATGCTGACTGACGAAGGCGTGGTCGTCTCGGGTGAGGCAGAAGGTATTTTTCAATTCCGCGCCGCAGGCCAGGATTTGTTTCGATTGATAGGGCAAGTGAATGGGGTAAGGGGCATAGCCGCGGGCGCGCCGTAAAGCCACCGGCTTATTTTTTGCGACCATAAAGACGCTGTCATCGTAGCGGGCATAAATGCCGCGGTTGTGCACCAGAAAATAATCGGCGATACCATGCAGCCGGATAAAGGCCTCGTCATTATCTTTGGCGATGGGCTCTTCGCTGAGGTTGGCGCTGGTCATTACCAGCGGCAGGCCGGCTTGATGCAAAAGCAGGTGGTGGAGTGGGGTGTAAGGCAGCATCATGCCCAAATATTTCAGGTCAGGAGCGACATTGGGAGCAATATCTGAAAATTTGGTATTCCAGCGTAATAACACAATCGGCGCCTGAGGCGAGGATAATAATCCGGCTTCGGCTGTCGAAACACGGCAGTGAAGCATAATATCTTCGATAGTGGCGGCCATCACGGCAAAAGGTTTGGCGGGGCGGTTTTTTCGCGCTCTTAACAGATTCACGGCCGCGGGATTAGCGGCATCGCAGGCCAGTTGAAATCCGCCTAGTCCCCGGATTGCCAGGATTTTTCCGTTTCCGAGAAGGACCGCGGCTTTCTTTAGAACATCTGCGCATTTTACTTTTTTGCCGTTGGCATCGACCAATTCCAGTTGAGGGCCGCAATCAGGACAGGCATTCGGCTGGGCGTGAAAACGGCGATTCAGCGGGTCATCGTATTCCCGCTGACAGCGGGGGCACATTTTGAAATCCCGCATGGTCGTGTTCGGGCGGTCATATGGAATATCTTCGATAATTGTGAAGCGGGGGCCGCAATTTGTGCAGTTTGTAAAAGCATAATGGAACCGGCGATTTGAAGGGTCGAAAATCTCATTGCGGCAATCGGCGCAGGTGGCGATATCGGGGGAGATCAGTTGATATTCATTCGATTGGGGCAGGCTTTCGCGAATCTGAAAATCAGTATAACCTTCGGGTAGGGAGAACACGGTTTGAATATTTTCTATTCGCGCCATAGGCGGAGCCTTGGTTTTCAGGTTTTCGAGGAAATCTTGGATTTGTACCTCTCCGCCTTCAACCTCAATCTCTACCTTGCCGGAGGTGTTGCGCACCCAGCCGGCCAGGTGATGTGACGCGGCCAGACGGTAAACAAACGGCCGGAAACCGACACCCTGCACAACACCACAAACATTGATTACTGCTCTCTGTTTTGTTACTGATTTAACCATGCCCGGTATATCCTTTGATTTAATTATACCTCACCGCGAATTGGACGTTGTTATCATAAATAAATCATAAAAGAAACAGTTGAACAGATATCAAGCGTGATGGTATAGTAAGAATGTTTTATTATTTTCATTTGTTGGAGGAAGATTCATGGGTTTTTTTGCGCTGCTATTAATTTTGCCCGGTATCGCCCTGGCCGTTTTTATGCTCTATCTGCTGTATTTGTGCGCAAAGGCGTTACAAATATATATCCGTAAAAATTCCCCATAAAAAGGATAAACAAAAAGGGCAACGCATCACTGCTAACAAGGTGGCCCGCTTTAAAAAACTATCCTTTTTCTGAATATCCCGTTATGTTAGAGAAGCAGAAAGGGAATATATGATATTTAGCTCAAAACAGGTTGTTTTAGTAAGACTTATGTCGCTGAGTTTGTGTGCCGTTTTCGTATTGACAGTTGCGGCGTGTTCCACTAAAACCGCTGCGGCCGGCGGCAGTGATGCCTATGATTATCCGGTTAAACCCGGAACTGACGCCTGGAAAGCATTAGGCTCTCATGAGGACATGTTGAATGCCTGTCAAATACCGGAAACAACACTTAACAGAATGTCCACTGCGGGGCTGGTGGAGACCGTGCTGAACTACCCATTATTCGGTGACGCATGGGCATGGAATTATCCCCAGGAAGGATTCGATTCCGTAAGTTCCAAATTTAACGGCATTACGGCGCTTTTTGACCGCAAGGATGCGGGAACAGAGCTCCTGGTGAAGTACCAATCGCTTGACCCGATGGCGGTAAACTCAGATTGGACAGACCTGCAGAAAGGTCAATATGAATTTAGAATATTGGATGTGGAAATGCTGCTGGCACAAACACTGGTCGTTGCCGGGCTATCTATTCAGGATTGCCAGAGTCTGGTACGGGAAGCAATCATGAAATATGATGCCGGACCGCAGGATGATATTATATTTCATGAATCGTGCTTATGGATGGTTGCCCGGGTTTTGGATAAGGTAAAATACGCACCATTTGTTGAGAAAATGTCTTCGGATATTGACTACCGTAATTTTGTTGCTGAAGGTCCCTTCGGCATGGACTCTGTTCTGAAGGATATTTATAACCAGGCGCAGGGATATTTAGCAGGGATTTAACTCCCCGGCTTGTGCTGTAGTATAAAAAATAAGCAGGCAACCCCACCACAACGGACAGGGTTGCCTGCTTCATAAAACAATTATTTTCAGTGTTTAACTAAACGGCTACGACTTCCTTGACTTCGGGAACCTGTTCTTTTAAGAACCTCTCGACGCCCATCCTGAGCGTCATCTGTGACATCGGTCAACCGGCGCAATGACCCTGCAGCCTTACGCTGACAATGCCATTCTTGACATCTACCAGTTCGATGTCGCCGCCATCGGCCTGTAAAGACGGTCGGACTTTATCCAGGGCGGCTTGAACTTTTTCTTTCATTATTCCTCCTCTAAGGGGTGCTAACTCAACAATTTAACAATAACAGAAAGGGGGAGATCAGGGCAAATCCAATCTCCCCCTTTCTTGTTTTTTAAACTAGCTCTTGGCTTTGGCGCCGGCCTTAATAGCCGCCTGAGCCGCGGCCAACCGCGCGATCGGTACACGGAAAGGCGAGCAGCTGACATAGGTCAGGTTATTCTTGTAACAAAATTCGACGGAGGCAGGATCGCCGCCTTGCTCGCCGCAGATGCCGACTTTGAGGTGCTGCCTCGTCGCCCGGCCTTTCTCAACAGCCATTTTGATCAGCTGTCCGACGCCATCCTGGTCGATGGTCTGGAACGGATCGGCAGCCAGGATTTTCTGTTCAAGGTAGTCGTTCATGAACGAACCGATATCGTCACGGCTGAAGCCAAAGGTCATCTGGGTTAAATCGTTTGTGCCGAAGGAGAAAAATTCGGCGGTTTTGGCCATCCGGTCTGCCAGGAGAGCGGCCCGCGGAATTTCGATCATTGTGCCGTACTTGTACTCCAGAGAGGCCAGTCCGAAACGCTTCTTGACATCGGCATCTACAGCATCGACGATTTTCTTCGTGACATCAAGTTCGGCCACATCGCAGGTTACCGGAACCATGATTTCCGGGATGCACTTGCGGCCGGCTTTGTTCAATTCCGCCGCGCATTCGAAAATGGCGCGTACCTGCATCTCCGTTACTTCGGGATAGCTGATACCGAGGCGGACGCCGCGGTGACCCATCATCGGGTTAGACTCGTGCAATTCCTCACCGCGCTTGCGGATTTCTTCGGGCGCCAGTCCCAGCGACTTTCCCAGTTCCGCCTGTTTTTCTGCTCCCTGCGGCACGAATTCATGCAGCGGCGGGTCCAACAGACGGATTGTTACCGGCAGTCCATCCATGACTTCCATCGTCTTTTTAATGGAGGCTTTGACAAAGGGATAAAGCTCGGCAAGAGCGATTTTACGTTCCTCGACAGTCTTGCTGAGAATCATTTTGCGTAAGAAGAACAGCGGTTTATCGGCGTTTGCCCCATAGAACATATGCTCGGTGCGGAAAAGGCCGATACCCTCGGCGCCAAAATTGCGGGCAACCTGAGCGTCCTCGGGAGTATCCGCATTGGTCCGGACACCCATGGTACGGAACTTATCCGCCATAGTCATAAACCTCTTGAAGCGCGGATTTTCACTGGCATCCATCATCGGCAGGGAGCCCTTATAGGCATACCCTTTTGTTCCGTTCAGGGTAATGATATCGCCTTCTTTCAGCACGATATCGGTCCCGGGAATACTGGCCTGTCGGGCCTTGACATCGACGTGCAGGGCACCGGCGCCGACAATGCAGCATTTGCCCCAGCCGCGCGCGACAAGCGCCGCATGGGAGGTCATACCGCCGCGGGCAGTGAGTATACCGGAGGCGGCCCTCATCCCTTCGACATCCTCAGGATTAGTTTCTTCGCGCACCAGGATATTTTTCTTACCGGCGCGGGCGGCAGCTACAGCATCCTCAGCGGTGAAAACGATCGCTCCGGAGGCAGCGCCGGGACCGGCAGGCAAACCTTTAACAATTAAAACGGCTGTTTTTTCAGTTTCCGGGTCAATAATCGGGTGGAGGAGTTCGTCGAGCTGTTTGGGTTCAACCCGCATTATCGCGGTCTTCTCGTCAATCAGTTTTTCATCGAGCATATCGATGGCCATATTCAGGGCAGCGGTGCCAGTTCTCTTGCCCACGCGGCACTGGAGCATCCAGAGCTTCTTTTCCTGGATGGTAAACTCAATGTCGAGCATATCGTGGTAGTTTTGTTCGAGCTTGGTACGAATGGCGTCGAGTTCTTTATAGGTCGCAGGCATAATGGACTGCATACTCTGCAGATGTTTATTCTGCTCGTTCTTGGTCTCATCATTGATAGGGCTCGGGGTGCGGATACCCGCAACGACGTCTTCGCCCTGGGCGTTTAACAGCCATTCGCCATAGAACTTGTTATCGCCGGTAGCCGGGTTACGGGTAAAAGCGACGCCCGTCGCAGAAGAATCACCCATATTACCGAAGACCATTGCCTGAACGTTGACGGCAGTGCCCCAATCATCCGGAATACCCTCAATCCGGCGGTAAGAGATAGCCTTCTTGCCGTTCCAGCTCTTGAAAACGGCAGCGATACCGCCCCAGAGCTGCGCCATCGGGTCATCCGGGAAGGGTTTCCCGAGGTGTTTTTTAATTAATGCTTTGAATTCTCCGGCGAGAACTTCCAAATCAGCGGCGGTCAGGTCGGTATCCGATTTGCAGCCCTTGGAATGCTTGGCTTCGTCAAGTTTTTCATCGAGGATTTTGCGGATGCCTTTGCCCAGCGCCGGCTCAAGTCCTTCCGCTTTCTCCATGACTACGTCGGCATACATCATGATTAAACGCCGGTAGGAATCCCAGACAAACCGCGGGTTTTTGGTTTTAGCGATCATGCCGGGTATAGTGGCGGGGGAGAGCCCGACATTGAGAACGGTATCCATCATTCCGGGCATCGACGAACGGGCGCCGGAACGGCAGGACACCAGAAGAGGATTAACGGCATCGCCGTATTTCATTTCCATGATTGCTTCGATCTTTTTCATGCCGACGAGGACCTGGTCGGTCAACTCAGCGGGGAGTTTGCAACCGTTAGCATAATAATCAGTACAGCACTCGGTGCTGATGGTGAAACCTGCGGGGACAGGGATACCCAACGCGCACATTTCCGCCAGGTTGGCGCCCTTTCCTCCCAACAGGTTTTTGTCGCTGGCTTTACCTTCTGCGGTTCCGCCGCCAAAGGTATACACATATTTTGTCATAGTTACTCCTTAAGATTGTTAATTATGGTCTTTGGCAATGATTTAGCCACGAGTTTGTCAAGGCCGACTAGGATAAATATTTTAAAGAAGGATGTAAACCGTCTTTCAATTTCTCCGAAAATTTTGACACTCTAGAAATTATAACCCCAATCAGGCAAAACCTCAAATATTTAATATATTTTTAACATAATTTTAATATTGAAAAGGCTTATATCCGCCAGACTAAACCCTAAGAAAATGTATCTGAAAATAGTAGTGATTTGGTACCTAGCAATCAGCGGTCAGCTATCAACGAACAGATTCCAATCGTGTACCCCTCACAGATTGCTTATTATCCAGGGATACATTCTTCCGCCTAAAGCGGACTCAGTACGACATTGCGATGTCGGTTTGCCACGTCATCCGCCTGAGGCGGACGCAGAATGACCAACCGCCCTCTCTCTAGTGTGGTGTTTCTAACACTTCGTTTGAATACACTGCTCTCATACCGACAAGAGTTGGTATCCAGAAACAGTAGAGAACCGACTGGATCCCGATTTCCATCGGGATGGAAGAAAACCGGGGACTAACGCTATTTAAGAAGCACCACACTAGTTCTTTCCCATACATTCACTTCGTGAAGTATTTCCGCTGCGGCTACAGCAAGTGGAGAGAGGACTGAGGTTAGGAGGGAGATTACATAGAGAGGCCTGCGCCACTTAACGCTGATTTTCCAAATCAGGTATTAATTTTAGTATCACGGTAATAAAAGAAGAGGGCGCCAATGTTCGCGCCCTCTTCTTTTCAATAGTCGATTGTTACTAGATATGAGAATTCAGCGGTGTCATAGTTAATAGTTCTTTCGCAATTTCCGGATACCTGGCGATGAACAGGAGCTCATCCTTTACCAGGGGTTTCTGGGCTGCCACATTGGCATATCTTACCAGTTCCAGAACCCTGGCGGCTTCGTCTGCGTCACGGAAGGTAATTGCTTTGTCGCTGGTAATTTTATTCATAATATGGCTGAAACCGGAAATACCGCTGTATTGGCCGGTGATGATTTCGCGGCCGGTTTCTACAAGTTCGGGTTCGCCGCGCCCCAGTTCTTCGTAGCTGTATAATTCGTAATTAGCCGCATCCTTTAACACACCGTCGGCATGGATACCGGAGGCATGGGCAAAAGCGTTTGAGCCGACACCCGGTTGATTGATAGGAATCGGCACACGGAAAGCGTAGGAAGCAAACTGAGCTGTCATCCACGCCTTAGATAAATTGATTTTATGGCCCATGTGGTAGTTTTTGGCGAAATCCTTTGATTTTAAAATGGCCAATAGAATGGCCACCAGGTCGGCATTACCGGCTCTTTCACCAATGCCGTTAACGGTGGTATTGATGTAACAATCCTGACCGCCGTCAATTGCCCCTTTTGCGCCGGCAATCGAGTTCGCTACAGCCATGCCTAAATCACCGTGGCAATGAAGCTCAATCGGCATACAGACCTTTTCGGCCAGGGTTTTTGCCGTTTCATAAATCGTAAACGGGTTATCGTACCCGAGGGTATCGCAATATCGCAGACGATCGGCGCCGTGGTCTTTAGCGGCCTTACCGAACTCAATCAGATAATCGATGTCGGTGCGGGAAGCATCCTCTGCATTAACGCTAATCGCTTTTGCGCCGTGGGATATCGCCGCATCAACGGCGTCCGTCATCATCTTGATGACATCTTTAGGAGTCTTCTTCCCGAGATATTTCCCGTTAATCATCTGGGTTGAAGTGGAGGTGGAAAGAGCGAGATACTCAATCTCCGGTACGAGTTTATAAGTTAATTCCACATCTTCTTTCATCGCCCGGATCCAGCCGGACAGACGAATCGGTTTTAAAACACCCATTTCTGCCAGTTTCAGGTTTGCTCTAATGTAATGGGTCTCATGGTGCGTGGTGGTGAAGCCAAATTCAGATTGGAAAATACCGATTTCGTTAAGATAGATGTTTATCATTGTTTTTTCCAACTTTGATAAACCAAGTTTGGCAGTCTGCACCCCATCCCGATTGGTAACATCAACCAGATAAATTTTACCCATAATCCCCTCCAAACAAGCCTAAACTTGCCTAATTCCAATAATAACAGTCTATTGTTACGGAAATATTACATTCCGAAAAGAAACTTGCTATTGGGAGGAAGCAATAAAAAACCGGGATTATTTCCGATTATCAATATTTACTTACTCCAATAAAACCTCACCCTCTGGCTCCCTCGCCTCTATATTTTGCTTTAAAAGCAAAAGTATTTCGCCTTCGGGCTCAAGGCGAGGGAGGAGATTACTTAGAGGGGCTGCGCCCCTCTCCCGTTCACTTCGTTCTGGGACTTTGTAACTCAGGCCTTGCTCAATATCAATGCTAATTCCAGTCTTAGAGCCTCAAAGGCGAGGAAATATAACGCTGATTTTCGCAATTAGGATTGGGATTATTTCCGCTGAAGTTTCCTTATCACGGCGTCGGCAACCTGAGAAGTCCCCACTGCTTTATCAGGGGAGCCGGGTTTGAAGTCGTAGGTAACGTCTTTGCCCTCGGCAATGACGGCGGCGACCGCTTTTTCCACCCGGTCACCGGCTTCTTTCTCGCCGAGGTGACGGAGCATTAACATGCCGGAAAGTATCATGGCCATGGGGTTGACTTTGTTCATTCCGGTATACTTGGGGGCGCTGCCGTGAGTAGCTTCAAAAAGAGCTAAGTCAGCACTCAGATTAGCCCCGGGGGCTACTCCCAAGCCGCCTACCAGCCCGGCACAGAGGTCGGAAAGGATGTCGCCGTAAAGATTCGGCGCAACAAGGACATCATATGCCTCGGGTTTTTGTACCAGCTGCATGCTCATGTTGTCGACGATTCTATCTTCAAATTCGATGTCCGGATAGTCTTTGGCCACTTCACGGGCACAGGCCAGGAACAGGCCGTCGGAAAATTTCATAATATTGGCTTTATGCACTGCCGTAACTTTTTTGCGGTGATACATTCGGGCATAATCAAAGGCAAATTTCACGATACGTTTGCTGCGGAATTCGGAAATAGGTTTGATGCTGATTCCGGAATCAGGGCGGATTGTGCCTTTTTTAGCATCGGCGATAAATTTGATCAAGTTGGCGGCTTCCGGGGTCCCGCGTTCAAATTCGATGCCGGCATAAAGGTCTTCCAGATTTTCCCGGACCATAATGAGGTCGATATTCTGGAAATGGGACGGCACTCCGGGGTAGGTTTTACACGGCCGCAGGCAAACAAAAAGTTCGAGTTCCTTGCGCAGGGCGACATTGACACTGCGGAACCCGGACCCGACCGGTGTAGTCACCGGGCCTTTCAACGCCACTTTATTTTTCCTCACCGATTCAATGACGGAAGCCGGCAGGGGGGTGCCGTATTTCTCCATGGCATAACTCCCGACTTCGCCGATTTCCCAATTGAATTTAACGCCGGTGGCTTCCAGCACACGTTTGGTGGCTTCGGTAATTTCCGGCCCGACACCATCGCCGGGGATTAGCGTAACATTATAGGCCATTGTTTCTCCCTGAGTTCATCTTAGTATTTTATAACTTGATATCGCCGTGTTTTTCGATGTAAGGAAGGAGCCCGCCCTCATCCAGAATTTTCAGCATTACATCCGGAATTTTGCCGAAAGTGAGGGTTTTGCCATTAGTTTTATTTCTGATAATCCCGGCCTCAAGTTCTATTTCCAGCTGGTCGCCGTTGGCAATGTCATCGGTGTTGCAGATGAGAATCGGCAGTCCGAGATTAATCGCGTTGCGGAAAAAGATGCGCGCGACGGATTTGGCTAGGATTGCTTTCACTCCGGCCATTTTAATGACCAGCGGCGCGTGTTCCCGGCTTGAACCCAAACCGAAGTTGTTGCCGCCGACAATAAAATCGCCCGGTTTCACGCGTGAAGCGAAAAGCGGGTCGGCGTCTTCCATCACATGCTTAGCCAGCTCAGGCAGATTGCTTCTTAAATAAGCGTATTTACCCGGGATAATATGGTCGGTAGAAATATCATCGCCAAATTTAAAAGCTTTACCTTTCAGCATCTATAGAAACTCCCTTGGGTCTGTAATTTCACCTTTAATCGCGGTGGCCGCAGCCGTTGCCGGACTTCCCAGATAAACATATGCTTCAGGACTGCCCATTCGACCCTTAAAATTACGGTTAGCCGTTGAGAAGCAGCTTTCGCCGTCACCCAATACGCCCTGATGTAAACCGAGGCAGGAACCGCATCCCGGGGGCAGGATTACCCCGCCGGCTTCCAAAAAGGTCTTAATATAACCGGCTTCGGTGGCGGCTAAAAAAATATCCCTTGATGCGGGCGCAATTATCAGCCTTGTTTTTAAATTGCGGTATTGGCCTTTCAGTATTTTTGCGGCAATCTTCAGGTCTTCCAAACGGCCGTTGGTGCAGGTTCCAATCGATACCTGTTGAACTTTGGTCCCGGCTATTTCTTTTACCGGAACGACATTATCAACGGTATGCGGTTTGGCCACCATCGGCTCAAGTTCGCCCAGCTTAATGGTGATAGTTTTTTCGTAGACCGCATCATCATCTGCCTGGACGGGCATGTAATGGTCGGCCCTTCCCTGTTCGGTGAGGAAACGCATCGTAACTTCATCGGCCGGGAAAATCCCCACTTTGGCGCCTGCTTCCACGGCCATATTGGAGACCGTTAAGCGCTGCGGCATGGTGATGTTGGCCACGCCGGGGCCGCTGAATTCCAGCGCTTTGTAAGTGGCGCCGTCAGCCCCGATTTTGCCGATGAGATACAGAATCAAATCCTTGGCATTAACACCCTTGGCAAACTTGCCCTTTAATTCAATTAAAAAGGTTTCCGGGACACGGAACCATGTCCGGCCTAATCCCAGCGCGATGGCTACATCAGAAGAACCCATGCCGCAGGCAAAAGCGCCTAACCCTCCGGCCGTAACAGTATGAGAATCCGTCCCGACAATTAAATCGCCGGGTTTGGCCAGTGACTCTGCGACAATCTGATGGCAGACGCCATCGCCGACTTCGCTGAGCAGGGCGCCGGTTTGCTCCGCAAATTCACGCAGCAGGATATGGTCGTTTGACATTTCCCGGCTCTGGCTGGGAGCAGCGTGGTCCAGGAACAAAGCTGCTTTCAGCGATTCCGCTGTTTTCTTGAATTTTGCCGCACGGAATTGCCGCACGGTTAACGGCCCGGTAGTATCCTGCACAAAAGCGAGGTCAACCTGCGCAACGACGATATCCCCGGCGTGAACGTCACTACCGGATTTGGCACTCAGTATTAATTCCGAAATTGTTTTAC
>Ga0265316_10002209_pt1 | contig 20461 bp, 19 predicted proteins | sample 4522metaG_FD_202092 | JGI IMG/M metagenome (GOLD analysis project Ga0265316, IMG submission 202092) | Rhizosphere microbial communities from Carex aquatilis grown in University of Washington, Seatle, WA, United States - 4-5-22 metaG | ecosystem: Host-associated > Plants > Roots > Rhizosphere >... | reverse complement strand
TGCGCGTCAACAGTTCCGGATCGCCCGGCCCGGCGCCTATGAGATAGATTTTCTCCGGCATTTCAATCCCACAGCCTCTTGTTCTCATTTCCAAAGTCAAAACAAACGCCGTCATTCCGAGCGGAGGAGGAATCCTGCTTCGTTTTGTCCGAACAGAAGGAGGGATTCCTCGCTTCGCACGGAATGACCGGCCAATGACCTAATGCCCCTTCGGGTCCAAACTCGCATACTGGTGCAATATCTTCTTCCGTTGTTCCGGCGGCATTGGAATGCTCTGCAATTCGTCGCGCGTTCTGCCGAGCTGCGCCACCCACTCTTCCCACTCGGGACCGAATTGCTGTTCGAGTTCTTTCCGTAGCCGCTGCGCGAGGGCAGGACTCAGCCCGCCCGTGGAAATGGCGATCTGCAATTCGCCGCGCCGCACCACGGCGGGGAAGTAAAAATCGCAGCGCGACGGTTCGTCCACCGCGTTGCAAAGCACGCCCCGGCTCTGCGCCTCGGCATAAATATCTTTATGCAGCGGGACCGACCCGGTTGCTGCAATGACGAGAAACATTCCTCCAAGGTCCGAGGGCGCGTATTCCCGCTGTTCCCATTCGATGCGCCCATCGCGTGCCCATTCGCGCACGCGCGGCGTGGCACGCGGAGAGACGACGCGCACGGATGCGTCCGTCTCCAGCAGGCTCTCGATCTTCGATTCGCCGACACTTCCGGCGCCGACCACCAGGCAGCGCCGGCCTTCGAGCTTTACGAACATGGGAAAGAGACTCATTCTAATTTTTTGTTCTTATACTTCCAATTTCAAATTTCAGATTTGAAATGTTAGATATTTATTCCAGACCTTACTCCGGCGCATGCAGCCCGCATTCCTTCTTTGCAAATCCCGACCAGCGTCCCGAGCGCGGATCTTCTCCGGGCTGCACCTGGCGCGTGCAATACGTGCAGCCGATGCTTGGATAGTTCTGTTCGTGAAGCGGGTTGTAGGGCACATCATGCTCGCGGATATATTCCCAGACGTTTTCCCAGGTCCAGTCCGCGATGGGATTCATTTTCACGAGGCCGAATTTTTCGTCCCATTCGATTTTCTTTGCATTCGCGCGCGTGGGGGCCTGATCGCGCCGGATTCCGGTGGCCCACGCGGTCAACTTCGAAAGTTTGGCCTTTAGCGGTTCGACCTTGCGCAAATCGCAGCACTTGTTCGGGTCGATCGTCCAGAGCTTTGCGCCGAATTGTTCGGCCTGTTTTTCCGGCGTCAGCAGCGATTTCTCGCGTTCGACGCGGATGCCGTATTTCTTTTCGATTTTGTCGATCAGCTCGTAGGTTTCGGCGAACAGGAAATCCGTGTCCAGCGTGAATACGCGAATGTCGGGCCGCACGCGCGAAGCGATATCGATCAGGACGACATCTTCCGCTCCGAAGCTCGACGCGATCGCCGCATCGGGATGAAACTCCGCGAGGCCCCAGCGCAGAATGTCCTCCGCGCTCCAGCCTTCCGCTTCGGCTTGCACGACGCCGATTTTTTCTTTTGCGACTGCGCTCATGAAGTCCTCATCTCAAATCTCAAATCTGTCCTGCCAAGCGCGAGAGCCGGCGTCTCTGTATTCCATTGGTCTTTCCATGACGGCCGGACATTCGTCCGTAAACAAAAACGCCCGCGAGCTTTTCGCTTCGCGGGCCGCGTCCAAGAGCTTGAAGGATTTTTTACTTCGCTTGCGTATCCTTGGCTCCCAAGGGCGTCCGCGCCGCCCCGAAACACTCGGGCGTGCGCGTGGTAATCGTAATTCCCTTGAGAATAGAAGTCATCATTGCCTCTACAGATTAAATCACCTTGCCAATAAGTCAAGACGAAAATCCCGGCCTGTGAATGAGTTTGTTCTCCTATGGCCGCATCTGCCTCATCAGCGGGCATTTCCGGGCGCTCCGCCGGCGATCGAGGGAACCACCAGCACGCGATCGCCTTCGCGAAACTTGTAGTCGTTGCCGCCGAGGAACCGGATGTCTTCCTCGTTGACATAAATGTTCACGAAGCGCCGAACCTGCCCGGCTTCGTCGCGCAAATGCTTGCTGATCGCCGGAAATCGCGTTTCGATTTCGCCGAGCAGTTCGGGCAGCGTCGCCGAACCGCATTCAATCGTCTGAACGCCGTCGGTAAACCGTCGCAGTGCCGTGGGAATTTCTACCGTAATTTTCATCTGCTCCGTACCCTCTTTGGTTTCCATATTGGATGCTTTCGGGCGGCACTTCGATCCTAGTCGCCCGCCACAGCCGCCACGCGGTCGTTGATGAACGATTCAAACACAGACAGGCGCGGCTCGATGGCCGGTGTGATCGTGTACTCCTGTGAAATTGCGTCGATGGTCTTTAATCCATTCCCAGTAATGCAGGCCACGGTCGTTTCGCTCGGATTAATGTATCCGTTCTCGATCAGCTTTTGCGTAACGCCGGTGGTCACGCCGCCGGCGGTCTCGGTGAAAATCCCCTCGGTTTCGGCCAGCAGCTGAATGCCCTTGACGATCTCACGGTCGGAGACATCTTCGGCCCAGCCGCCACTGTCGCGAATCGCGCGCGATGCGTAGTAACCGTCCGCTGGATTCCCGATGGCGAGCGAACGCGCAATCGTTGCCGGCTTTTGGGGCACCAGTTGATCCAGCTTGCGCTTCACAGCGTCGGAAATCGGAGAGCATCCCGTCGCCTGCGCGCCGAAAAATTTCACTCTCTTTTCTTCGACGAGGCCGAGCGCGATCAGTTCGTTGAACGACTTGCGAATTTTCGTGATCAACGAGCCGCCCGCCATCGGCACCACAATGTTGTCCGGCAATTTCCAGCCGAGTTGTTCCGCGATTTCATAGCCCACGGTCTTGGACCCTTCGGCGTAATAGGGCCGCAGGTTCACGTTCACAAATCCCCAGCGGAATTTTTCCGCGATCTGCGAGCACAGCCGGTTCACCTGATCGTAGTTCCCGGCAATTCTCACGAGCTTTGCGCCGAACACCTGAGTGCCGGTCACTTTCGCGGCTTCGAGGTCAGAGGGAATAAAGATCCATGCGTCAAACCCTTCACGAGCGGCCTGAGCGGCAACGGCATTGGCCAAATTGCCTGTCGAAGAGCAGCTCACCACCTGGAAACCGAACCGCCGGGCAGCCGCCAGAGCCGTCGCCACGACGCGATCCTTGAACGAGAGAGTGGGGAAGCAGACGGCGTCATTCTTCAAATAAAGCTTGCTCGCGCCGACCTGTTTCCCGAGGCGCTTCGCATGCACAAGAGGCGTAAACCCTGTCGGAAGAGTCCCTTCATAGCCCTCAGGCAGAGGCAGCAGAGCGCTGTAGCGCCACAAATTGGTGGGGCCAGCCTCGATATTCTTGCGTGTAAACAGGGGGCGAATCGCTTCGAGATCGTAGGTGACTTCGAGCGGCGAAAGGCATTCATCGCAGAATGACAACGCAATATTGCCCCACAGCTTGCCGCATTCCCGGCACTTTAACTGATAATGTTCAGCCATCACGGATTCCTGTCTGTCTGGATGAACTGCTGCGGGTTTGGCGGCGTGAGAGGGGCTAAAATAAAAATCCCTCCACGCCAAAGAGGGGGAGGGCTCAAAAAACCTGATTGAGTGCTCGTCCGACTCTTTAGCAGTTTTTTACGTGGAGCAAGTTGCCTTAAATCGCCACGTGTCCAGCGCAAGGAGAATAGCAACCCTCCCGCAAGATGTCAAGGCGTTTTTCCCAATGGAACAGGGGGTAACGATGTACCCTTCCTATTCCAACGGGGACTCGTCCTTGCGATGAGGTATGGGTTCAGTTAAACTCAATCCCGTGCGATTTGCTGCCTGCGCCGCAAGAAATTTCGAGTGTTGCTGTTGTGGCGCAATACGGCAAGTGCATTTCTTCCAGGTTGGGTAAAACAGTCAATCGAGCGCAAAGGTTTCAGACTGAAGGTTCGCAATCCCACCACCGGAAGACCTGGTTGGTGGGTTTATTCTTTTAGGCGCAATTCAATAAGTTCGTCATTCCGAGCGGAGCGAGGAATCCCTCTTCGACGCGAACGACGGAGGGATTTCTCGCTCCGCTCGGAATGACGGCTGGGCACGGGAAACGGATACATGGAATCAATGTCGATGGCTGACGCATCAAAGAACCCTATGAGCGGACCAGCAACAAACGGCGGGGGCGAAGGGCAGAGTCCGCTGACCGCCGGCACGATCAATTACCTGAAGACACTCGAAGCGGAGAGCATTCACATCCTGCGCGAGGCGGCGGCGGAATTTGCGCGGCCGGTGATGCTCTATTCCATCGGAAAGGATTCATCGGTGATGCTGCGCCTGGCGCAGAAGGCATTTCACCCCGGCAAAATTCCATTTCCGCTACTACACATCGATACCAGCTACAAATTTCCGGAAATGATCGAGTTTCGGGATCGCTACGCGCGCGAAATCGGCGCCGAACTGATCGTGCACAAAAATCAGGAAGCTCTCGATGCGGGCGCGAATCCGTTTGTTCTGGGCACGCAGAAATGCTGCGGGCTGCTGAAAACGAAATCGCTGCTGGATGCGCTGGCCGAGGGCGATTATACGTGCGCCTTTGGAGGCGCCCGCCGCGACGAGGAAAAATCGCGCGCGAAAGAGCGCGTCTATTCCTTCCGCGATTCGTTCGGCCAGTGGGACCCGAAAAATCAGCGCCCCGAACTGTGGAATATTTTCAATTCACGCATCAACAAGGGCGAGAGCATTCGCGTATTTCCGCTCTCGAACTGGACCGAAGCTGACATCTGGTTTTATATCTATCTCGAAAATATTCCCATCGTGCCGCTGTATTTCGCGAGGGAACATGAGGTCGTGATTCGCGGCGGCTCGATCGTCGTGATCAACGGTAATTCGGAATTGCTGCCCGGCGAAAAAACTCAGCGCCTGGTCTGCCGGATGCGCTCCCTCGGCTGCGTCCCCTGCACGGGGGCGATCCGCTCGACGGCGGACTCGGTGCCAAAAATTATCGAGGAGATGATTTCGTTCCGCCGCTCCGAGCGCGAAAACCGCGTCATCGACCACGACGAGGAAGGCTCGATGGAGATCAAGAAGCGCGAGGGCTATTTTTAATGAGCGTTGCCGCGAACACCGAAGCCTGGGGCTTCGAGTCCTTCATGCAGCGGAACCTCGAAAAGGAACTGCTCCGCTTCACCACGGCTGGCAGTGTGGACGACGGCAAATCGACACTCATCGGCCGTTTGCTGCACGACTCGAAATCCGTTTTCGAGGATCAAATGGCCGCGGTAAAAAAAAGCCGTATCAACCGCTCGTCGGGCGCCGTGGATTTTTCGCTGCTCACCGACGGCCTGCGCGCCGAGCGCGAGCAGGGCATCACGATTGACGTCGCCTACCGCTATTTTGAAACCCCCCGGCGCAAATTCATCATCGCTGATACGCCCGGCCACGAACAGTACACCCGCAACATGGCGACGGGCGCTTCTACCGCGAATCTTGCCGTCATTTTGATCGACGCGGCAAAGGGCGTGCTTGCGCAAACGCGCCGTCACACCTACATCGCGTCGCTGCTCGGAATTCCAAATGTTCTGGTCGCCATCAACAAAATGGACCTGGTGGAATATCGCGAAGAAGTATTTTTGAAATTACAAAAAGATTTTGACGCTCTCGCAAAACAGCTGGCTGTGCCGTATGTTGTCACCATCCCGATCAGCGCGCTCGCGGGAGACAACGTCGTCTCGCGCAGCGAACACATGCCGTGGTACCACGGACCCACATTTCTGGAGCATCTCGAAACTGTCCCCCTGCGCGTTGAAACTCCCTCGGACGCCGTCCGTTTTCCCGTGCAATACGTGATCCGTCCGGATCAGAATTTTCGCGGCTTCGCCGGACAGGTCGCCAGCGGAGTCATTCGCCCCGGCGACACGGTCGTGTCTTTGCCATCCGAACGCAAAACGCGAGTGAAGGCGATCGCCACATTCGACGGCGACGAGGCCGAGGCGTTTCCGCCGATGTCCGTCACGGTAACGCTCGAAGACGAAATCGACTTGAGCCGCGGAGACATGCTTGTTTCGCCGGCTCATCCGCCGCGCGTCTCGCGTCATTTCGAAGCGATGGTAGTCTGGTTCAACTCCGAGCCCGCCGAGCCGGGAAAAAACTACCTGCTCAAGCACACCTCGCGCAGCGTCCGCGCCAAGGCCCTGAAAATTCGCTACCGCGTGAACGTCAACACGCTGGTGCACGAACCCGTGCAAAACTTGCAGATGAACGACATCGCCTATGTTGAATTCGAAACCGTCAGCCCTCTCTTCTTCGATCCCTACACGCAGAACCGCATCACCGGCAGCTTCATCCTGATCGATCCGATTTCGAACGCCACGCTCGGCGCGGGTATGATTCGCGCCGACCTGTCGGACCAGACCGGTGTTGCAGAAGCGGCCACGCACGCGCAGGTGACCCCTGCAGAGCGTTACAAGCGCCACGGGCACAATCCCGGTCTCATTCTGGTGGAGGGAAACCCCGAACTCGCGACACGCCTGGAACGGGCCCTGTTCGACGATCATTTCCAAGTCTTGTTGGTGAGCGGAGAAAACGTTTCCCCTTCCGTTCTCGAATCTCAATACGCCGCGTTCGCATCCGCCGGAATCGTTGTGATTTATTCCAGCGAGCCACTTTCTACGGACATCAAGGGGAAATTGACCACTCTTGCGAGGAATCAGATCTTCGATCTTTCAAAGCATGAATTGCCTGCGGAAGGCGGAGAGGCCTTAAGGAAAATACAATCCTTGATTCAGCCGCTCCGCTCCAACAAGAACTAGAATCATCGAAACATCCAGCTTACTGCGCCGCCTTTAACTCACCGTAAATCGCCCCGACCAGCCGATCCGCCGGTGCCCGATTCGTGTCGAATTTCGCATCGTACTCAGCCGTCGGATGCGATGCGACGACCTGTTCGAGAGTCATCCCCTGCTTCAACATTGCGGCCACTTTGGCCTGCACGGCGAGCAGCATGTCGCGCATGGCCATGATGGCGGTCCTGTCAACGGTGGGGCCGTGGCCGGGGACTACTTTCGTGTTCGGGCCGCAAAGCCCGATCATCATGCCTTGGGCGTCAATCATCCCCTCCACCGATCCGCCGCTGGCCTTGTCGACAAACGGGTAGGAAATGGCGCGGTAGGCGTCGCCCGTCATCAGGACATCGTTGTTGCGGAAATAAACCAGCGTGTCGCCGTCGGTGTGCGCGACGATCGGGATCAGGTCCACGATCTCGCCATCCATGTGCAATGTCACTGGCCCGCGGTAGGTTACGATCGGCAGAGCGATTGCCGGAGAGGCCGGGATCACGGCGCCGGTCAGCGAGGTGGCGGGATGCGCGAGGCGGTCGCGCAATTCTTCGCGAGCAAAAATCGTCGCGCCCATCCTCGCGAAATTTTCATCGCCGCCGGTATGATCGGGATGCACATGCGTGTTTACGATAAACCGGATCGGTAGCGGAGAAATCGTCTTGATGGCCGCGGCGATTTTCTGACTGAGCTGCGGGAATTGTGTATCCACCATGAAAACGCCTTCCGGCCCGGTCAGTACGCCGATCGTTCCGCCCATTCCCTCGAGCGTGGAAAAATTGTCGCTGACCTTATGGATTTTGATCTCGACTTTGCTGTAATCCGGCGGGGCAGCGGCAGCGGGAGCCTGCGCCCTCGCTTGCACGCCCGCCAGAGCGAGCGCAACCACCGGCAGCAACAATGAACGAATCGATAGAGTTTTCATGGATTTGCTCCTTAGTTCTCAATTCGACGGGATGTCTTTTCTTAGAATCGCCAAAAGTATACACGAAAAAGTAGCACAGGCTTCAACCTGCGGGGTTTAAAGCTTCGTCCCATTGAAACAGGCGGAAGATCCTGTGCCACTTGCCGAACCATCCGAATTTGACCGGTTGCTCGTTGGAATGTTATCTTGAGTGCGTCTTCGTAGAGGTGCGGAAGCAATCAGTAGCCGGGCGAATGTTCCGAGGAACTTCGGAGGCCCGAGCGAAAGGTGCAGCGTTATTTTCCGCCGAAGTCGCCCATGGCAATTCCGCCTGGCGCGATTGGTGGGCGCGGTTAAAACCAGCTCACTGTCATCCGTGGAATCGGATGGAGCGCTATCGAGGAGCGAGGCGTCTGATGTCTTTCCGCGCCATGCTTCCTTCCTTGCGCACATTTTATTCCACGGCTTTGAAACTCGATTCTGGTTTTAGCGGAGCAGGCTTTAGCCTGTTCCACTCAAAGTGACAACAGGGCACATGCACCCATTTGAAATGACGCGCGAGCTGATCGACATCGAGTCGATCACCGAGAACGAAAAGCACGTGGGCGAATATCTGCTCCACTACCTTTCCGGCCTCGCGGCAGGTTCGAACGGCAAGGCGGAAGCCATGGCCGTGACGCCGGAGCGTTTCAACGTTTACGCCGAATGGGGCCATCCCACCGTCGTGCTTTCGACGCACATGGACACGGTGCCGCCTTTTATCGAATCCCGCGAAGACGAGGAAAATATCTACGGCCGCGGCGCCTGCGACGCCAAGGGCATCATTGCCGCGATGATTGCCGCCGCCGAAAATCTGATCGAGAGCGGCACGCGCAATTTTGGCCTGCTGTTCGTCGTTGGGGAAGAGCGCAACAGCGCAGGCGCGGAGGTGGCGGCAAAATCGCCACGCGGCGCGCGCTATCTGATCAATGGTGAACCAACCGAGAGCAAAGTCGCGCTTGGGTCCAAAGGAATTCTTCGCTATGAAATTGTGGCCTCGGGTAAAATGGCGCACTCGGCGTATCCGGAACTCGGCGAGTCCGCCATCGAAAAGCTGCTGGATGCGCTCGATGCGATTCGGCGCTTGCCTTTGCCGGAAGATGCGATCCTGGGAAAGACCACCTTGAACATCGGAACCATTTCCGGCGGGCGCGCTCCCAACATCATTCCCGACGCCGCAAAAGCGGAGCTTGCGATTCGGCTGGTCAGCGACGGCCGTCATGTCGATGAAAAATTGCGCGCTGCAATGGGGGACCTCGCGCAGGTGAATGAAATCCTTTCCCTCCCGGCCATGCATTTCGCGGCGCTCGACGGATTTCCGACCTCGGTCGTTTCGTTCACCACGGACATCCCCGTACTGTCGCCGTCCTGGGGCGAGCCGTTTCTATTCGGCCCGGGCAGTATTCACGTCGCGCACACGACACGGGAGAAAATTGCAAAAAAAGATTTGCTCGCCGCTGTGGGTACCTACGCGCAGATGACTAAAATGCTTCTCGGGAAGGCGGAAGCGCATCATGCCTAGGAATCTTGCCATTGTCGGCTACGGGAAAATGGGAAGGCTGATCGAACAGCTCGCGCCGGAATCTGGATTTTCCGTGGGGCTGAAGCTGGATATCGACACCAATGTGAACCAGCAGGCCATCACGCCTGAAAATTTTCGCGGCGTCGATGTCGCCATTGAATTTTCAACGCCGCATGTGGCCGTGGCGAATCTCGAACGGCTTTGCGCGATCGGCGTTCCGACAATCGTCGGCACAACCGGATGGTACAGCGAGCTCAATCGGGTCAGGGGAATCGTCGATACCTGCGGGGTGGGCGTCGTCTGGAGTCCCAACTACTCGATCGGCGTGAACGTGTTTCGCCGCGTCGTTGCCGAGGCCGCTCACCTGCTGGCGAATGAACCCGAATACGGGGCGTGGGCCTGGGAAGTGCATCATACGGCCAAGAAAGATGCGCCCTCCGGCACGCTGCTGCAACTGATCGAGGAAATGCAGCGCGCGGGATATTCACGCCGCATCGACGCCAGCTCGAATCGTGCCGGGGCGAATCCGGGCACGCATGAAATCGGATTCGATTCGCCTGCCGACACCATCACGCTGCGGCACACGGCGCGGAGTCGCGAAGGGTTTGCGCGCGGCGCGTTGAAAGCGGCGAACTGGGTGATCGGCAAGCGCGGATTGCACGAATTTGGAGATGTACTTTTCGCGGGTGATGCAAAAGCGGTTCGTCGCCCGACCGAATATAAGGAGTGACGATCATGGGGAAAGGATTCACGGGCTGCGGAACGGCGATGGTCACGCCGTTTAAGAAGGACTTGTCGTTCGACGAAGAGACGATGCGCAAACTGGTGCGTCGCCAGATCGCCGCGGGAATTAATTTCGTGGTACCCTGCGGCACGACGGGCGAAAGCCCCACGCTCACGCACGAAGAATATCTGCGCGTCATCGGAGTCACGCTGGAAGAAGCGAAGGGCAAGGTACCGGTGCTAGCGGGCGCCGGCGGCTACGATACCCACAAGGTGATCGAGATGGCGCGCGAAGTTGAACGCATGGGCGCCGACGGCATTCTCAGCGTCACACCGTATTACAACAAGCCCACGCAGGACGGGCTTTTCTACCATTACAAAACCATCGCGTCGGCGACTTCGCTCCCGATTATCCTCTACAATGTGCCGCCGCGCACGAACGTGAACATCGATCCGCCGACGATGCGCCGCCTGGCGGAAATCGATAACATCATCGGCGTCAAGGAAGCTTCCGGAAACATTTCCCAGATTACGCAGGTGATTCAGCAGACCCCGGAGAATTTCATCGTGCTTTCGGGTGACGATGCGCTGACCCTGCCCATCGTGGCGATGGGCGGCCGTGGAGTGATTTCCGTAGCTTCGAACGAAATTCCCGCGGAGATGACGCGCTATGCGCAGTTGTGCCTCTCGGGAGATTTTGCCGGCGCTCGCGCCTGGCAGCGCAAGTGGACGCCGCTGATCGACGTGAATTTCGTGGAAACCAATCCGATCCCGGTGAAGGCGGCCATGGCGGAAATGGGATTGCTTGAACCGGCGTTCCGCCTGCCGCTGGTGCCGCCGCGCGTGGAAAATCTATCGAAGATTCGCACGGTCCTCGAATCGCTCGCGCTACTGGAGAAGGCCCACGTTGCCAATCGCAACTGAGAACCTCGAAAAGCAAATCGAAGCTTTATTCGAGGCGAAGCCTGCGCATTACACCGAGCAGAATCATGAACTCTTCCGCGTATTCAAGGCGGAACTGAACGCAGGACGGGTGCGTTCGGCGGAACCCGACGCCTCGCAACCCGGCGGCTGGCGGACCAACTCATGGGTGAAAAAGGGAATCCTCGTGGGCTTCCGCATGGGAACGATGGTCGATATGTCGATCGATCCAGCGAAACAGCCCTTCGTCGACAAGGACACGTATCCGGTGAGACAGTTTGCGCCGGGCGATGGCGTGCGCGTCGTGCCCGGCGGATCGAGCATTCGCGACGGATGCTACATCGGCCGCGACGTGGTCTGCATGCCGCCCATGTTCGTAAACGCGGGCGCCTATGTGGGCGACGGCACGATGGTCGATTCACACGCGCTCGTCGGAAGCTGCGCGCAGATTGGCCGGAATGTTCACATCTCCGCCGCCAGCCAGATCGGCGGCGTGCTCGAACCGGTGGGCGCCATGCCCGTGATTATCGAAGACGAAGTCCTGGTGGGCGGAAACTGCGGCGTCTATGAAGGCACGATTGTGAAGCGCCGCGCTGTCCTTGGCACCGGAACAATCCTGAATCGCTCGACTCCACTGTACGACATTGTGCGCGGCAAAGTATATGCGGCAACCGAGGCGGAACCCCTGATCGTTCCCGAAGAAGCCGTTGTGGTCGCGGGCTCGCGTTCTGTCTCGCGCGGCATAGGCCTGGAGTGGGGCATTTCCCTGTACACGCCGGTGATTGTGAAGTATCGCGACTCGAAAACCGATGCGAAGATTCAGCTTGAGGATTTGCTGCGCTGATCGTGATGGGACAATACGGGACGCCAAACTCCCGGACGACCCCAATACAGCGAAATCTATGCAAAAACGGCCTTAACCTCTGATATAGTTAACTGGTTTTAGAAGGGAGTCAGGAACTTTCGGTGTCCTTCCGGGTGCGGGAGTTGCCCAATCCCTTCGTGACTTTATCCGGTCTTCATGTTTGCCGCCAGGCGATTTGAATCCGGTTTTTTTTGCGATGCGCGCGGGACGCAGATTTTCATAGATGGAAAGTGAGAAGAATATGAAGAACCTGTTTGTTGGGAATATGAGCTTTCAGACGACCGAGTCGGAATTGAAAGCGTTATTTGAGCCGTTTGGACAAGTCTCTCGCGTGCACATCGCGATGGACCGCGAGACGGGCCGCGCTCGAGGATTCGCGTTCGTGGAAATGCCCAACGATGCGGAAGCCGCCAAAGCCATTCAGGGTCTGGATGGCAAGGATGTCGGCGGCCGGAATTTGAAAGTGAACGAAGCTCGTCCCAAGGGTGCTTCCGGCGGCGGCAGTGGCCCGCGCGGTGGAGGGGGCGGCGGGGGTTTTGACCGCGACCGCGATCGCGACCGGCCGCGTGGCGGCGGGGGCGGCGGCGGACGTGGTGGAAATTCCAAAAGCGGCCGGTTCTCGACCGAAGACTATCGAGACAGTCCCCGGCAGCCGCGCGAACCGCGCTGGTAACACGCAACACTTTTTCTCGCAGAACCTTTTCCAGTCCTTCGCGCAGTATTTTTTTGCCGTAATTTAATGGCCAGATATTCTTGCCGAGCCCCGGCAGCGTGCGTAGACGCACGATTCAAGGAGATTCCATGGCAACATCAAAGTCCACATTCCAAAAGCGCCAGAAAGAAATGAAGCGTCAGGAAAAACAGAAAGCCAAGGCCGAACGCAGGGCGCAGAAGAAACTCCTCGGGCCGTCGGAAGAAGAACCGTTGATGGAGCCGTTGAGCGGCCCCCTGATCGATCCTGAAGGATTGTTCGCGGATCCGGAAGCGGATAACTAGGCGGAATTTTTTTGGTTTGAGTAGGACGGGCTTCCGCCTGTCTTGTTTTGACTGCTGTGGGAGCGCCACAAAATTCAAGAGAAGACAGGCGGAAGCCCGTCCGGGTTGAATACAAAATCGATCATTAGAAATGGTCGCCTGAAACATCCGAAGAGATTTTTCCCCACGCCGTTCTTTTCCAATTCTCCACAAATTTTGCGCCCACGCCCCAGGAGGGTAGCGGCATCAGCAGGCGTGAAGAGAGTCCATTCAAGTATGGTTCATACATTTCGCGCAGTTCGAGCAGTTTCTTGTCTCCTGCCTGGCCGCACCTGCGGGACGCGCGACACTCCAACAGAAGGTCGCGCACCTGCGCGACATCCTCCGGCGGGAGCCGGTCGGTGAGCGGCGGACACGCCGGAACGCGCAACACTTCGGCCAGATCCACGACGGCGTGCCGGGCAATGGCGAATGTCAGTTGCGACTGCCACTTTACCGTGCCCTCGCCGTAAGCAATGAGCAGTGCGGAGACGTCCAGCACGGCAGTTAAAGCGGCGAGCCACGATTGATTGTCATGCTGAGAACGGAAATAGCTAAGGACCGGATAGGAGAGGTGGCTTTCCATTAATTGCGCGGCCCAGGTCTCCCAATCGCGCAGATACGTCGCCAGCTCTTGGTTATCGTTGAAATGCGCATGCCGGCGAAGCAATTCCGCCGCCGTGGGCGGCGATCCGGCGCGCGCGTCAAGCAGCGAAATATTCAGTTCGCGCTGCGAGAAAGCGCCATAGAGCGTCGGCAAATAGGAAATCATCAGGCCGAGAAAGGCAAATCCCGTCCCACCTTCGAACACCGTTATCACACGCGCCAGACTCGTGCGCGGCGTCACATCGCCCAATCCTAGTGTAAAAAATGTTGTCCCGCTCATATACAAATCGGTCAGAAAGCTCGGCTTTTCTCCGGATGTGTTGAGCGACGAACCGGCGGACCAGTGCAGCATCGCGAACCCGAGGATCAGAAGCAGGGCCCAGAGGGCGAATAATCCCAACAATGAAAGCGGCCCGTAATAGCTGAGGTGCGAGTCGCGCATTTTCTGGGTGCGAAACAGCCGGTTGACCGCGCCCCAGGCCAGCCACGAGACCCGGTAAAATGTGCGTACCAGCCGCAAGCGGCGCGTGACACGCCGGGGAAGAATAATGGTCTCGAACGCCTCCCACAGCGTGATGAAAAGGATAAAAAGTCCGAGAATGGCGATCAGCGGTTTCATCGTGGGTCGAGCCGTCGGAGCCAGAATATCAGGTGTTGCCGCCCAGAAGAAATTCCTGAAGCTCGGAAAATCGGTTGGGAAAGGGAATCGATTTCTTCGGGCGGTCCAGAAATGCAGCCAGCCTCCCGGGCATTTCCGGCTGAACGCCGATGGCGCGAGCGACCGTGTCGCCGAATTTTGCGGGATGGGCCGTGGCCAATACGATCCCCTGCGTCGTCGCGGCATTCTGTTTCGCATAGCTTTGCCATCCGAGCACGCCGACCGCTGTGTGCGGATCGAGCACGTAATGGTGTTGAAGTTCGACATCGTGCATGACTCGCAGGGTTTCCTCATCGCTGAAGCCGCAGCCCCAGATGTCGCGCCGGATCGCCTGTAAATCGTTGCCGTACAAATCGACGATGCGCGCGAAATTGCTCGGATTTCCGACGTCCATCGCATTGGAAATCGTGTGTCGCGAAGCGCGCGGGATCATGTTGCCGCTGCGAAGAAATTCAGGCACCACGTCGTTGGTGTTCGTCGCGGCGATGAATTGCGCGATGGGCAGCCCGATTCGCCTGGCGAACAATCCCCCCGTCAAATTCCCGAAATTCCCGCTGGGAACTGAAAATACCACCGGAATTTCAGGAGACCGAAGTTGCGACACCGCAGCGAAATAGTAAAAAATCTGCGGGATCAGCCGTCCGATATTGATGGAGTTCGCCGAAGTGAGAGTGAGCTTTTGCGCAAGCACCGGATCGACCAGTGACTGCTTTGCCAGACGCTGGCAATCGTCAAACGAGCCGGCCACTTCCAGCGCGGTAATATTCTGTCCCAGCGTCGTCAATTGCTTTTCTTGCGCCGTGCTCACACGTCCCGCAGGATAAAGGATCACCACGCGGATGCCCGGCACTCCCAGAAATGCCTGCGCCACCGCGCTCCCGGTGTCGCCGGAAGTAGCAACAATCACGGTGAGTTCTTTTCCCGATTCCTCGACGAAATATCCCATCCATCTGGCCATGAACCGCGCGCCAAAATCCTTGAACGCGAGAGTCGGCCCGTGAAACAACTCAAGAATGTGAAGACGCTGTCCGATCGAAACCAGCGGCACCGGAAAATTAAACGCCTCGCTCACAATGGTTTGCAGTACGGACGGCGGGATTTCATTCCCGACAAACAGCGCGCCCACCTCCTGGGCGATTTCAGGAAACGAAAGAGAGGGCAGCCTTTTCAAAAAATCAGCGGACAAATGCGGCACAACGACGGGCATATACAGCCCGCCATCCGGCGCCGAGCCGCACAGTACGGCGTCGCGCAGGGAGACTTCGGGACTGCGGTGCAGGGTGCTTCGGAATTTCATCACGCGGGCCTTGCCTGGGCGTCGAGAAGTTCCAGGAATCCACGAGCATCGGGGTTCGCATTCCGCAGGCGCTCCATGGGAATCACGCGGTGGGCGTAGTGCTCGTACAACGATTTCCGGTGCGCGATCAATCGCGGGTAGCAGCGCGCCACGGTATCGTTCGCGGATTCGCCCTCGCGCGGAACGAATTGGTCTCCCCACAACACGGGCTTGGGATTCGACAAATATCGCTCGATCAATGTTTCCTCTTCCGCCGCAGTTGCCGCGAGATACACCACCAGGGTTGAACTTCGCAGGCGGCGGCAGATTTCTTCGCCCGTATAGACGACGCTGCCGGTCGTGTCCAGAATAATGCCTTCATCGGTGGAAGTGTTGATTTCGTCCAGCGCTTCGTTCATCGACTCCACTTCGTACTCCAGATATTTTCGTTCGCGCTCGTGATAGGCGGGCTGGTCCGGCCATCCCATCCAGGCCGCAACGCCGCCGATGCCGCGGTAATCTCCGGCGGCAAGGTCGGGGGCGAGTTTCCGCTCGATGCGGTCGTCAACGCCGATCACGCGAAATCCGGCGCCCGACAGCTTCTGTCCCCAGTGCGATTTCCCGGCGCCCGACATTCCGATAAATGAAAGTTTAAGCACTACCCCTCAACCGTATTTCCGGCGACACTTCCAGCGCGGCATTCGTTCCTGGATTCGTGAACTCGCGGTCAAATCCTGCCTTCGCTGAGGAATGCCGGCTTCTGTCCTGTTACATTCCCGGATAATAGAACACAAAGGATAGCTTCCCCCGGCGGACCTCGCAAGCGTTGAGTCGCGAATGGGTGCCCGATTTTCCAGCGGGTCGATTGGCGCGAATCCCCGTTCTTTCGCGAAGTAAGCGGTAGGGCGAAAACGCTGTTCCGAGGGCGCGGCACCCTCATCTTTGTTGCGAATCAGCATTCCGGAAAGTCAGATAGCCCGAACTGACGCACGACCCACTGCGCGCCTCGCTATACATTCGCTTTTTATTCGCCTATACTGAATCTCGCCCCAGCCCCAGGAGCGCGCCATGGCCGCAGACCTGATTCCCGTTGCACCCGCCGCGCCGACGGCATCGCCGTCGCTGCCATCAAGGCCGTGGGCGCTGCCTCCCTCGGGCCTGTCCGTGTTTTACGGGCGGCCGGAGACGCCGCGGCTGTTTCACTATTTTCTGCCGCGCCTGCTGGCTGAAGGAAAGCAAGTGCTGTGCCTGGACGGGGCGAACCGGTTCGATCCGCTGCTGATTGCGCGCCTCGCGCGGCAGCGGGGAATTGCGGCGGCGGAGTTCAACCGGCGCATCCGCGTGGCGCGGGCGTTCACGTGTTTTCAGTTGACCGAGCTGCTGGTGCGCGTGCCGCTCCTGCTGGAAAAATTTGCCGCCGACGCGCTGATTGTGACGGCGCTGCCGGACCTGTACTTCGACGAGGACGTGCGCGACCGCGAAGCCGGTGTGGCGTTCGGTCATGCGTTGGACGCGCTGCGGGCGATTGCTCCGTTGCCGCTCGGCGTCGCGGTCTTTTCGGACGCGACATCGTTTGAGGCTTCGATCCGCGCCGGGCCGCGCCGCGCGATGTTTACGCAGCTTACGGCGCAGGCAACAGCGTTGTGGAGGTTCGCGCTCGATGGAGAAAGCGGCCATCTGCGTTTGATCGGAGAAAACAATGGAAGCCAACTCACAAATGCACAAAGCCGCAAGTTGCCGGGGGCTCAGGGGCTAAAGCCCGGTGTATGAGCAGCCTTGCATGTCGCGGCTAAAACCGCGACCCACAAGGATCTGGTGAAATGGATTCTCCATTTTTTCTCTGTGTTCTCTGTGCCATTTGTGTTCTCTGTGTGGAAAGCTTTTTCTGCTGGCGACCCAAAGAAAGATTGAACACAGAGCGCACAGAGAACGCAGAGGACACAGAGAATACACAGAAGAGGCGCGCAAATTACGCATCTCAAATTTTAAATTTCAAAATCGAGAATCACAAACCTGCGGCAGGCAGACACAAGTCACGAATCACAACTCACGAATCACGGACCCCCATGGGCCGCACCGTTCCCACATTCCGCCAACTGATCGACGACGCCATCGCGCGCTGGTCGAAATTCCGCCGAGCCTTGCGCCGTGAGGATCAGGAATATTTCGACCGCCTGTTTCGCCGCGTGCGCACGTACACACAGGCGGCCACGTATCAGGCGAGCGACAATCCGATGGAAGCGATTCTGCTCTCGATCGCGCTCGATCAGGAAAAGCGCCTCGATGCGCTTGAACACGCCGTGCAATTGCCGGAAACGTGTGCGGACTCCAGGCTTCGGCTGAACGCCGCGAGCGAAGCGTCAAGTTTGTCACAAAAAGTTTTGGAGCAACTCGATGCCCCTCGCAGCGCCGACGAACCCGATGAAGATAAAAATGACCGGTACAACGCAAATCACGGGATGGATTCTCGATCTCTACCCCAGCCTGCACGGGATGAAGCTGTGGCTGATCGACCCAAACCGGAAAAGACACTGTTTGATTGACCGCTTCGCGCCGGTCTTTTACGTATCCGGCCCGGAGCCCGTGCTGCGCCGCCTGCGCGACGAAATCGCGCGGCAGCCGCACGCGCTCGCCTGCCGCGACGCCGAGCGCCTGGATTTGTTTGAACAGCGGGCGCGCCCCGTGCTCGAGATCGAAGTCGCGCATCCCAGCGAATATTCCTCGTGGACGCGCTGGGTGCGCCACTCCGATTCCTCGCTGCGGATGTACAACAGCGATCTGATGCTTGCGTCGATGTACTGCTGGCAGCGCGGTATCTTCCCGCTCGCGCGCGTCACGGTGGAAGTCGAAGCCGCCGAAGCGGACGGCATTGGCGGCGGCTTCGGCAATGCCTCCGGCGCGCGCCGCATCCTCGCCCTCGAATGCCACGACACCGAATGGGCGATCGACTACGAACTCCCGCCGCTGGAAATCCTGCGCATCCGCCTGGGAGGCCACCGCCGCGTCGATCCCACGCATGGCGCTCATCTTGGGCAAGGGGCCGCGCTCGAAATCGAAATCGACGGCCGCCAGTTCGAACTGGATGAAGAAGGCGAACCCGCCGCCGTCGCGTTCCAGCATCTGCTCGCGCGACACGATCCCGACCTGATCCTGAGCGATTGGGGCGACGCCACCATTCTGCCGCGCCTGCGCGAACAGGCGGCAAAACTGCGCCTGCCGCTCACGCTCAACCGCGATCCCCACGCCGAAGTGCAGCAGAGCCGCGGCCGCAGCTTCATGAGCTACGGTCGCATTTTGTTCAAGAACAGCGCGACCACGCTCTTCGGCCGCCTGCACGTGGACACGCAAAATTCCTTTATCGCCGACAAGTGCGATCTCTCCGGATTGTGGGAGCTCGCGCGCATCACCAAGCTGCCCGTGCAATACGCCGCGCGCACCTCCACCGGCACCGGCATTTCCTACATGCAGATGGAACTCGCCTGGCGCGACGGCGTCCTGATCCCCGAGCAAAAAGCCGAGCCCGAAGATCCCAAGCCGCCCGACGAGTTGCTCATCGCCGATCGCGGCGGCCTGGTGTTCACGCCAAAAATCGGTTTCCACGCCAACGTCGCCGAACTCGATTTCGTCAGCGAATACCCGAGCATCATGGCGCGCTTCAACATTTCGCCCGAGACGATCAACTGCCCGTGCTGTCCCGATGCGCCGCGCGTGCCGGAGTTGGGCTACCGCGTCTGCCAGGCGCGCCGAGGCATTACCAGCCGCGTGGTCGAGCGGCTCATCGCCAAGCGCACGGAACTGAAGCGGCGTCTGCGCGATGCGCCAAAAGAACATGCGCAGCAATACAAGCTCCAGCGCGACAGTTTGAAATGGCTGCTCGTCTGCTGCTTCGGCTACACCGGCTACAAAAACGCGCGCTTCGGAAAAATCGAAGCGCACGAAGCCATCAATGCCGTGGCCCGCGAAACGCTGCTCGTCGCCAAAGAAATTGCCGAGGATCGCGGCTACGAAATCCTGCACGCGCTGGTCGATTCGCTCTACGTGCAGAAAGCGGGAGCGGTCCGCGCCGATTACGAAGCGCTCACCGCGGAAATCGAGACGCGCACGCAGTTGCCGCTGGCGATTGAAGCCCTCTACCGCTACGTCGTTTTTCTGCCGTCGCGCCAGTTTGAAGACGTGCCCGTGCCCAACCGTTTTTTCGCCGTCGCCGAAGACGGCGCGCTAAAAGTACGCGGCCTCGAATTGCGCCGCCACGATACGCCGCCGCTGGTCGCCCGCATGCAGCGGCAGGCGCTCGACATCCTCGCCGAGGCGCGCGACTTCGCCACCTACATCGCCAAACTCGAAGAGGCTCGCGAGATTCTCCGCCGCTGCGAAGAATCCCTTGCCGACGGCAGCGTGGCCATCGAGGACTTAATCGTCAGCAAACGCCTCACGCGCGAGCCGCGCGAATACAAAAAAGCCAATCAGACCGCCATTGCCGCGCAGCAGCTTTTCGGAAACGGCGTCCGCCTGCGCCCCGGACAGACCATCGAGTACATCATCACCGACAGCGACAACCGCGTCCCCAACGACCGCGTCCGCGCCTATGCCCTCTGGGACGGCTGGTTCGGATACGACCGTCGCAAATACGCGGAGCTGCTGCGCGACGCCTTCGAACCGCTGACGATAGGCCGCGCCGGTAAAATTCCCTCCGCCACAGCCGGAATCCGAAAATAAAAATTAAGAAAAAAAGAAGAAGATGAGCGGCACAGGCTTCAGCCTGTGCCGCTCGAGGGCAAGCCGCAGCCATCGACGCCCGCCTATGCAACATTCAGGCCTTCGTCCGGACTCCACCCCCCGGCGTGCAGGGCACACGATGCATGCGGTAACTTCCGTGGGAAAAGGGGCAGTACAACCCGCCTGCCCATTCTGCTCCATTGGACACAGGCCTTCCAGATGGTAAGCATCTGATAATAGCTTCGGGTCATCCAACCTAACATGGCGGTACTCGGAGGATTCACGGTGATCAAGCGGACGGTGCGCAATGCGGGACTCATCCTGCTCGCGTGCGCCGGCTTTATCGCGCTGGGCCACTTTCTTCGCCAGCTGGATATCGTCCTCAATCCGCTCGCCTGGTC